>JAABUM010001055.1_pt1 | contig 43317 bp, 47 predicted proteins | sample 5559161 | NCBI WGS metagenome assembly JAABUM01 (sample SAMN10711868, study PRJNA513369) | rock metagenome | isolation source: Antarctica rocks | place: Antarctica: Victoria Land, Siegfried Peak nord
GAGGATCGGGGAGATCGGCAAAACACTCGGTCAAAGCAGAGGCGGCAGTCATGAGACAACTCCTGTTCGGAAGATGTCTCAGCATACCTCAGTTCAGTTTACAATTTAGATGCGCTCGCCCTGGGGGTCATCTATTCCTGGCTGGGAAACCCGTGATGTATCCAGTATTTTGATCGCTTCATTCATCATAAGCCATCATAAGCGCACCCCCGGATAAATGCATCCCCAGACGACACAATCAAGGCGTGTTTCTGCGGCGTCACTTGACGGCCTGAGCCTGTAGTGTGACAGGCATGGTTCAGACTGCCGGGCGGGGCATTTTGTCGTTCTTTGTCGTTTCTTTGTCGTTTCTTTGTCGTTTTGTCGCTGCCGATACCGGGTATATACGCCTGTCACTATTCACAAGACGGCAACAACAAAGGATGACACATGGCAGACACTCAAACCAGTCCCGCGCCGCCGATTGCCGACCAGGCCAAAGAGCAGGTGCAGCAAGTCGCTGAGGCCGGCAAGCAGGCCGGCGTACAAGTCGTCGAGCAGGGCAAGCAGATGGCGGGCAGCCTGCTGGACCGGGTACGTGAGCAGGTCAAGACGCAGCTTGGGACCCAGAAAGAAAACCTCACAACGGGTCTCAACGATGTGGCGCAGGCGCTGCTGTTGAGCAGCAACCACCTCCAGGATCAGGGCCAGGGCGGCGTGGCGCACTATGGCGACCAGGCCGCCGAGCAGATCACGAAGCTGTCCGGCTACCTGCGCGAACATGGCGTGGACGAAGTGCTGGGCGAGATGCAGACCTTCGCCCGGCGGAAGCCCGGCTTGACCATCGGCGGGGCGGTCTTGCTGGGTCTGGCCGCTGCCCGCTTCCTGAAGAGCGCCCCGGCCGTCGCCGGGCAGAGCGCACCGGCCGGGACGAACGGCGGGAGCGGGGCGCACGCCATCGTCACGGTCGGCGCCGACAAGACGCCCGAGTCGTCCCAGAAGGGTACGCCCGACGGTGAATATGAAGGCGTGGGCGTAGGACAAACGGAAGTCGCCGGCCACTACGCGGCCAAGGGCGGCGAAGGCGTGAGGGACGGCGATGCCACCTAATGAACCGCAGGCCGCCGAGCGGTCGGTGGGCGAGCTGCTGGGCGACCTGATGCACGAGACGACCACGCTCGTGAGCCAGGAGATCACGCTCGCCAAGAACGAGATGACCCAGAAGGCGGTGGAGGCCGCCCGGAACGCCGCCGCGCTGGCTGTCGGCGGCCTGGTGGCCTATACGGGCCTGCTGGCAATCGTCGCGGCTGTCATCCTGCTGCTGGTCCACTACGGGGTGACGGCTTGGGTGTCCGCCCTGCTCGTAGGCATTGTGATCGCCGCCGTCGGCGGCGCTCTGGTGTTGAAGGGTCTGACTGCGCTCAAGCACACCGACCTGGCGCCGCGTCAGGCGATCGAGACGCTGAAGGAGGACGCCCAATGGGCCAAGGATCAGACGAGATAAAGATGAACGATCCCAACGCGACTTACGTTATGCGCCCGGACAGCGTCGAGGGTGACATTAGCCCGACAGACATCGAACACACGCGGGCCGAGATGAGCGGAACCCTGTCCGCCCTCGGCGACAAGCTGAACCCTCACGCGCTGGGTGAGGAAGCCAAGGATGTGGCGCAGGACACGACACGGCACGCCAAAGAGGCGGTCCTGGAGGTCGTGGACCATGCCAAAGAGGCCCTGCCGGGCATCATCTCCGGGGCCACCGATCATGCCAAAGAGGCGGTCAAAGAAACCGTCGTCGCAGCCACCGACCATGCAAAAGAAGCCGTTGTCGGAGCGACCGACCACGCGAAGGAAGCGGCCGCCGAAGTAGTGGCGCAAGCGCGGGACACGGTGACAGACCTCGTGGAGCAGCTCAGGACCGCGCTGCCCGAGGCCGTCGGGCACGCCGCCCGCAACGCCGTCAGCCATGCCGTAGACGAGGCGAAGCAGGCCGTCAGCAAAGGCGTCCATACGACTCTCCACGGCGCTAAAACCGCCCTCAGCGGCGCCGCCGAGGGCGCGAAGAACGCCGCCAGCGGCGCCTCTCAGAGCCTCAAGACCGCCATCACCAAGACCGGCATCGACGCAACAGCCCCCGCAGGCGCGGGAGTGACCGCGCAAGGAATCACCATGACCCTCACCGAACGTATCAAAGATAACCCCCCTGCCGCCCTGCTGGCCGGCCTGGGCCTGTACCTGCTCTTCCGTGGCGCGGGCAGCAAGGCGGCCACGCCCCGCACGATCTACACGGATTCGGACCTAACGACGAGCGCCACGAAGTCCGGCGCGAGCCGGGTGATCGGCGCCGCCGGAGACAAGATCAGTGACGCCGGGGACAAGATCAGCGACGCAGCGGAAGGCGTACAGCAAAAGGCGTCCGACGCGGCCGGCCATGTGCAGGACGCCGCTTCCAATGTCGCCGGCCATGTGCAGGATGCGGCCAGCAGCCTGGGAACGCAGGTTCAGGAAAAGGCCCACCAGGGCGGCGACGCCTTCGAGCGCCTGCTGCAAGACAACCCGCTGGTTGTCGCCGGCATCGGCCTCGGCATCGGCGCGCTTGTCGGTCTCGCCCTTCCCTCCACCACGTCCGAGCAGCACCTGATGGGTGAGGCCAGCGGGGCGCTGGTCCAGAAGGCGCAGGACGCCGTGCAGGACAAAGTTCAGGACTTGAATGAGAAAGTCCACAGCGCCGTCGGCGTGGCTGGGGATGCCGTGAGCACGATCAAAGAGTCCGTGAGCAAGTAACGCACAGGACAACGAGAAGGCGGCACGGGGTTCCGTGCCGCCTTTTTGTTGGTATCCTCCGCGTCAAGGCGATGCCCCGCGAACGCCTTCGAGCAGTGTGAATGCAGGGGGAGCCGCTTTCTCAGAGATTCATCAGGATGCGGAGCCGATCCTGGACGGCCTGCATGGTCGTCGGGCCGGCGGTCCCCAGGCGCCGCCGCAAGCGGTCATGGCTGACGGAGCGGATGGCCTCGCAGAGAATAATGCTGGGGCGCGTCAAGCCCCCCTCCGGCGGCAGCAGGGGCACACGGGAGGGGAGCGGGCGCAGGTTGGTCGTGAGGGGCAGGACGAGCACGAGTTTCAATGGACTCTGGTTGAACTGGTCCGGCGAGACGATCAGCACCGGGCGCTGCCCGGCCTGCTCATGCCCGACCGTGGGATCAAGGTCGCCGAACCAGATGTCTCCGTAGAAGATATTAGCCAATCTTCTTCTCCTTGAAATAGACATCGCCGTCGTCCGTCCAGACCTCGTTGGGATCGAGGCCGTCCATCAGAGTCGTTTCCCACAAAGCAAGTTCTTCTTTTTCCGCCGCCAGCGCTTCGGGATCATTTTGGATAACAGCATAAGCCGCGTTCATCTCCTCCCAGAATCGTTGCCGCCGGTACTGCTCCAGCGCCTTGTCCAGCACCGCCTGCATCGGCTCGCCGCTCTGCGCGGCCAGTTCCCGCAGCCGGTGATGTGACTGCTCACTGATGCGGACCGTCGCGGACTGTTTTGCAGGTTGTTTCGTGGATTGTTTTGCTGCTGTTGCCATATCGCTTTCCCCTTGCGCCAAGTTTATCGTTAGTATACATCAGTGTCTACACTTTTGTCCACACGCACATCGTCAGGCTGCATCCCAAAACTTAATGTTTTCTTAACATAAAATGGGGATGCCGACGGTCACAATGATTGGGATGCCCCGCCGAGACCTGATAGCAAGGAAGCGGCGCGGCAGCAATCAGGGCCGTCATTGCGGCGTCACTCTTTCCCCATTCTTTTGACGCGGAGACATCATGAAAAACCTTACCTTCAGCCCCGGACGCGGACTTGCCCTGCTGGCCGGCGCGCTCGGCCTGTTCACCCTGGCGCACCCGGCGGCGGCGCAGGGGACGGTCCACTTTAACGGCTTCCAAGCCGGCAACCTCGTCGTCAGCCTAGAAGGCAGCGGCGCCGGCCCCCTGGGGGCCGACACGCCCTCCCTGATCACCCTACAGCAGTACACGACGAGCGGCTCGTTCATTTCCTCGCTCGCCCTGCCGACGACGGCGGCGGGGGCCGGAGCCGGCAACCACGGCATTGTCACCAGCGGCACTTCCAAGTCCGAGGGCGCGCTCAACCGATCCGCTGACGGCCGGTATCTGACCTACTTCGGCTACGATGGCGACCAGTTCAAGGACACCAACAGCAAAAACACCAGCAGCCGCGTCGTGGCGCGCATCGGGGCGGCGGGCGACATCAACACTACGACGGAGCTGACCGACGGCTCCTTCGGCACCGACAACCCGCGCAGCGCGGTGTCCGCTGACGGCAGCCAGTTCTACCTCGGCGGCAACGGCACGACTTCCAACGCCGGCGTGCGCTATGCCACGCTGGGCGCTTCCACAAGCACACAGATCGAGGGCGCCCAGAAGAACATCCGCGATGTCGAGATTTACAACGGCCAGCTTTATGCCTCCGTCGGCGTCAAGCAGACCGGCAACGGCATTTTCAAGGTCGGGACGGGGCTGCCGACGACCGGCGGGCAGAGCTTCACCCAGATCACCGGGCCGAAGGCGAACGGCCAGTTCGTGGACCCGGTCTCCTTCTTCTTCGCCGACCCCGGCACACTCTATGTCGCCGACGACGGCGTACTGACCGACGGCACCGTCACCAATCTGGGCGGCCTCCAAAAGTACACGGCCGGCGGCAACGGCGCCTTTGCCCTGGACTACACGCTCCAGTCCGGCCTGGGCAGCAGCACGGGCCTGCGCGGGCTGACCGGACAGGTGAATGGGAACGGAACGGTCAGCCTGTTCGGCATCACGGCCGAGGTCGGCGAGGGCGATCCCACCAAGCTGGTCGCGTTCACCGACACGCTGGCGTCCACCAGCCTCGCCCCGAGCGCCTTCCTCCAGACCCTGGACACGTCCCCGCAGAACACGGTCTTCCGGGGCGTCGCCTTCGCCCCCGCCGCCGTCCCCGAAGCGTCCTCCGCCGTTCCTTTGGGCATCGGAATGCTGGGCCTGCTGGCCGTCTTCCTCCGCAAGCGCATGTCCGCCGCGAAGTAGAAAGATCGCCCCCCGGCCCCACCCCAGTAAAGCCTTCCCAGTAAAGCCTTCAATTCTGGGGGTAGGAGGGGAGGGTCCCGGTCCCGTCCGGGTTCTTTACGGTTCCCCCGGATTGGGGGCTAGGGAAAAGGCCCGCCTCTGCGATGGCAGAGGCGGGCCTTCTTGCGTCCGCCCGAAAATCGGCGTATAATGGCGGTATCTTGGGCAAGCGGAGGAGCGTCGGAGCCATGACACTGTCGGCGGGGTGCTATGCGCTGGGGTATCTGACCGGCCTGGCGGCGTTCGCGCTGATGGCGCGGCGGCGGAACCTGGCGACGGCGGGGATCATGGCGGTGATGGGCGCGGGCCTGCTCGGCGGCCTGGCCGGGGCGAACCTGACGCAGTGGGCCTACGCGCACTTCTTTGGCGGCGGCGAGGCAGGCAAGACCGTCCTGGGCGGCATCGCGGGCGGGTATCTGAGCGTCCTCCTCTATAAGCGCTATTTGGGCCTTCGGCGTCCGACCGGGGACCTGTTCGCCGTGGCGGTCAGCGCGGGCGAGGCGGTGGGACGGTGGGGCTGCTTCTTCGGCGGATGCTGCTACGGCAAGGTCTGCGACGCGGCCTGGGCCGTCCATCAGCACGGCGCGTGGCGGCACCCGACGCAGCTCTACCTATCCGGTGCAAACGCCCTGATCCTGGTCGCCCTGTGGCGGTTCGACAAAACACGCCCGCCCGAAAACGGCCTGTGGTATCTGCAAGGCGTCCTCTACTGCACGGCTCGGTTCGTCATCGAGTTCTTCCGGGAAGGACCGCCGCCCGTGGGAGGGCTGACGGGGGCGCAGTGGGCCTGCCTCGCCGGCTTCGCCTTCTTTTCCGTCCGGCTCACGCGCCTGATGCGCCCCCCCCGGTCTGCCCGCATCGCTCCCACTGACACTGTTCCCGCGAGGTGATCCATGTCTGTTCCGACTCTTCCGTGCCCCAACTGCGGGACGGCCTGGCCGCCGGGCGCCGATGTCTGCCCCCACTGCGGCTACATCCGCCCCAGTGTCCCCGCCTGGCCCCCGCCGCCCACCGGCGTCGGCGTTGTGGCCCCGCCCCCGCCGCCCGCGCCCCGGCTGGTGACGGGGGCGGCATGGGGCGACGTAACGCTGGGAATAATCCTCAGCTTCGTGTCCAATTTCCTCGGCGGCGCAGGCCTGGTGGTCATGCCGATCCTCTACTTCACGCTGAAGCCGAATTATCCTGTGTTTGCGCGCGGCATCGGCTACGGCCTCCTAGCGGGACTGGCCCTGCTGCTGGGCGCGCTCGTCTGGTGCTTCGCGGCCCTGTCAAATTATCATGGCGGATGAGCTGCCCCGAATGACGCCCTGCTCCCACTGCGGCGAAATCGTGGCGGAGACGCAAGGCGTCTGCGCGAACTGCGGCGCGCTCCTGCAAGAAGTTTGGCCCCCGCCGCCGGAAGGGGTAGCGGCGCCTTCACTGCCGCCCCGACCGAAGACGTTGACAGGCCGGGCTTGGACGGACTTCCTGCTGGGAGCGATGGGGCAATATCTGACGCACCTGGCGACGGCGCGGGTGCTCATCCGGTATGTGCCGACGACAAGCCATTCAGTGGATTGGATCACGCAGGCAAGCGCGCCGGGTGGCTTTGTCCTGACCGAGATATTTTGGGCGGTTGTGTTCGGCCTCGTGATGTACTATGGCTTGCGCCGCTTCTATCCTGTCGTGGCGCGCGGCTCAGGATACGCCACCTTCGTTCTGCTGGTAGTCCTGCTCGGCGCATTCTTTACCTGCCGCCCATTGCTGTATTAGGAGATCATGGTGGAACTGACAACTCAAGGCTGGTCTGAGGAGACGCGCGGCCTGTGCCCGACGTGCCTGCGGGACGTGCCTGCGACGGTTTTTGAAGAGAGCGGGCGCATCTGGATACGGCAGCAGTGTACGCGGCACGGGGAGCATCGCGCCCTGCTGGCCTCCGACGCGGGCGAGTACCTACGGCTTCGGCAGTACGTCCCCGACCGGAGCGGGGCGAACTGCTGCTGCGGGCCGGGCGAGGTCTGCGGCCCCGACGGGGGGACGACTGGGCCGCCGGTCTGCGTGCTGCTTCTGGAAATCACGCAGGCGTGCAACCTGCGCTGCCCGACCTGCTATGCCGACGCGCAGGGGCACGACTTTATGACGACGGAGGAGGCGCGGCGGCGGCTGGATTCGTTCTTCCGAACGCAGCCCCGGCTGGACGTGCTGATGCTGTCCGGCGGCGAGCCGACCATCCACCCGCAGTTCGGCGACATCCTCGCCCTGACGCTCTCCTACCCCATCGGGCGCGTCCTGGTGAACACCAACGGCCTGCGGCTGGGGCAGAGCGAGGCGCTGGTCGAGACGCTGGCCGCGCACCGTGAGCGCGTGGAGTTGTATTTCTCGTTTTCCAGCTTCCGCGCGTCCGGCCACGAGCACTTCTACGGGCGCGACCTGCGGCGGGAAAAAACGGCTGCCTTGGAAAAGGCGCGGGAGGCGGGCCTGTTCGTGACTCTGGTCCCGACCGTCGAGCGCGGGGTCAACGACGATGAGATCGGCGACCTGTACCGCTTCGCCTTGTCGCTGGAGACGATCAACGGGCTGACGTTCCAGCCGGTCATGGACACGGGGCGCTACCGGCACGGCTACTCGGCCTCGGACCGGCTGACCCTGACCGATGTGCTGTGGGAGCTGGAGCGGCAGACGGATGGGGCGCTGGTGCGCTCGGACTTCGTGGGCCTGCCCTGCTCGCACCCGGACTGCTGCGCCCTGACCTATGGCTTTCTGGACGCCGGGCGCGCGGCGATCACGCCCCTGCCCCGGCACCTGGACGTGTCACGCTACCTGGATTTGTTCTCGGACCGCATCAGCTTTTCGGGCCTGGTCGGCGGCGCGGCCCGCCGGGTCTGGTCCGATGTGGCCCATCTCCGAGGCCGGCAGACCCTGCGCGACCTGGGCGTCCTGTTCGCGCGCGGCGGCCTGCGGGACGTCCTGCCCCTGATGCGTGACCCCGACGCCTTTGGCCGCCGCGTCTTCCGCGTCGTGGTCAAGCCATTTATGGACGCGCACACCTACGACCGCAAGCGAATCGAGCAGTGCTGCACCAAAATCCTGGACGCCGACGGGGCCGCCGTCTCATTCTGCGAGTTCAACGTCTTCGGTCGAGGCCGCAAAAGCCGCGAGGCGGTCGTGCCGCTGAGGATGGTGTAGGAAACCTTTATGAGCGAATACGACCGTCAGCGGCAGGGAAGTCGGTACGAGGGCTGGGCGTTCACCTTCTGCAAGGCCGCGTTCCTCGTGCTGCTCTTGGGGCGCTTTGCCCTGCTGGTTCTGTCCGGGCTGGCGACCCTGTTCTACGTCCTGGCCTCGCTCAAAGGCGTCAAAGAGTGGCGCTGCTGGGCCAAGCCGCCCTGGGTGACACTGTTCTGGGGCTTGGTCTTTGCCTGGCAGGTGTGGGCGCTGGTGACGCGGCACCCATTGTCCGCGTTTTAATTATCAGACGCGGCGGGAGCCGCTGCGGACGGGCCGGGCGGCTTTTAGGAAGCCAGAGCGTGGCAACGTGACGGAGTGGGCCAACCTCGTGAGGGGGGGCAGGCGCGGGCACAAAAATTGCCCTTCCGACTGTTCGGGAACAGTCGGAAGGACGTCCCGCTCTTTTGTTTCTCCGAGTTTGTTTCTCCGAGATTTTGTGGCTCTGAGCTACTGCTGGATCAGGCTTACCCTGTCCACAAGAGTCGAGTTGTCGCCACTGCTGTCGGTGGTTTCCAGCGTCAGCACATGCGCGCCCGCGCTGAGAACGAACGGGGCCGTCGTCATCGAGGTGAAGGAACTGCTGGCCGGAGTCAGCAGGCTGCCGGCTTGGACCCCGTCCACGCTGAACTTGAGCGGCTGGACCTGGCCCTGCCGCCGCGCGGCCTGGAAGCTGAGGGCATAAGTGCCGGCGGCGGAGAATTTTACCGTTTGAGACATGGACCCGAGGACGCCCATGCCCGCCGCGCCCTGCTGGCCGAAGTTGCTTTGCAGGAAGGCGGTCTGCGTGCCTTCGGGCGCATTGGCCGCGCCCCAGGCGCTGCCGTTGGACTGGATGCCGCTGTTGCCGGCGAAGGCCCAGCCGGCGCGGGTGGGGTTGTACTGGTAGCCGCCGGCTCTTAGGCTGGGGGCCTCGAAGCTGCCGTTGACGAGGGCAGCGGGTTTGGCACTAGGCTTGGCGCCGGCTTCGGCGGACTTGGCGCTCGTGCCGACGCTGTTGACGGCAGCGACCTGGTAGAAGTAGGTCATCCCGTTGGTCAGGCCCGTGTCGGTGAAGTTCGCCGCCGTCAGGCCGCTTTGGAGCAGAGTTTTGGCGCCGCTGGCCGTGCCCCGGTAGAGGGTGTAGTTCGCTGCTCCCGTGCTGCCGCTCCAGGTCAAGGTGGCCTGGGCGTTGCCGCCCTGCGCGGTCAGGCCCGTGGGCGCGGCCGGTGGGGGGACGGAGGGCGCGGCGGGGACGACGAAGAGTGTGACGCTCTGGGCAGGCACGGTGACGGCCAGGGCGCCGCCCGTGACGGCCACGTCGGTCAGGCGGGTGATGGCGCTGGCCGACGAGGTGAGCTGCCACGCCTGCGCCGATGCGCCGGGCGTGAAGTTCGCCAGCGAGACGGTGACCGGGGCCGACGCGGACGCGCTCTTGTTGATGACGGTCACGGTCAGCGCGCCGTCGGACGAGCGCACGGCAGCGAACGACGAGACGGTGTCGGGATCGGGGGCCGCGTCGGAAACGCTGACGTCGCCGAAGCCGGACTTCGCGCCGTCGTAGTTGCGGTACAGCTTCATCGCCAGGTAGGTCGGTGTGCCGGCGGCGGGCGTGGTCCAGCGGGTCGCCAGGTCCAGCCCCTCCCGGCCGAAGATACCGAAGATGTCGGCCTGCGTCGTCGCGCCGTTCATGCTGCCCTCCGCGCCCCAGTTGTACTCGGTGATGGCCGTCTTGGTGCCGGGATAGTAGGCGTTCACCCAGCCTTTGAGCCGGGGGATCAGCATGACTTTGTCGTTGATCCAGCTTTCGGAAACGTAGTTCGGGTCCCACAACTGCCGCGTGGAGCGGTTGCGGCGCCCGGCGGTCGCCGTGTCCACGGCGTCGCTGAACTCGCCGCCCTGCGGGTAGAAGTGGACGCTGAACACGTCCAGCGACCGCTTGCCCGTCGCCAAGTCGCTCTTGTGGACCTGGTCAAGCAGCCAGGGCAAATAGTCCATGCCGCCGTGGGCGTCGCGGTCCGGGTGCCCCTGGTAGTTGTGGGCGGCCCCGTACTGCTGGTCGTAGCCGCTGCTGAAGTAGCCGGACCATCCCCACTCCTCGGGCGCGACCACGCTGGCGGACGGGTCGGCGGCCTTGACCTTGGCGCCGTAAGCCAGGATGTCGCTCTTGATCTCGTCCATCGTCGGCCCGACCGGATGGACGTCCCGGTGGGTGTTGAACCAGAGGCTCGGCTCGTTGTCCAGAAGGTAGTACCGGAGGCCGCCCTGCGCCGCCGTCCCCCATTGGGAGACCAGGTGGCTGATCCAGCCGGCCTGGAAATCGGCATTGGCCGGCAGGCTGGCGTCGCCAGGGTCATTGCCCGTCACGTTCGTGCCGTCGCCCCGGACGCCGCTGCCGGCGTCGGGCATGTACGGGTCGGTGCGCTGCTGCGGGCCGTACTTGGCGACCGAGAAGGAGGACAGCTTCTGGCGATTGGGGCCGAGCTTGGCGACCCAGCCCAGGGTCGGGAGGGTCAGCATGGCCTGGGCGCCGCCCGACCGGGAGCCGGCGATGAACGTGTCCCCGCGCTCACCCGGCGTCGCGCTGGCGTCGCCGATGCTCTCGAAGAAATAGTCATTGGCCTTGTTGTCGGCGTTGAGCTGCCAGTTGTAGCGCGTGGTGTTGTTGCCGCCCTGCCGGTTCAGCGGCGCGTTCAGGTCGGCCAGGGCTTTGGCATCCCCATAAGCCACGCCATAGACCAGCGGGCTGATTGGGTGCCGGCCCGCCCCGGCGTCCACCTTGATCGTCGTGCCGGGAGCAGTCTGCGGGGTGGAGGTCAGCGCGACATCGTCCACGAAGTAGACCGGCACGGACGACTGGCCGCTGGCATCCTGAATCCAGACTCCGTCGAAGTTGGACTGGCCCGCCGCGCCGAGTGCGGACAGCGGGATGGTGACTTTAGTCCAGGTATTGGCCTGGGGCGCGGGCAGGGCATAGGCGGGCTGGGAATTGCCGCCCAGAGTCGCCTGCACCTGGAGGCGCTGGCCCCCTGTCGGGCCGCCGTTGATCCAGAAGGTCAGGGCCGTATAGGCGGCGCTGTTCTGGGCGTCGTGGTGCAGGTACAGCGCCTGGTAGGCGCCGGACTGGACCGAGATGGCATCGGCCCCGCCGTGGACGGGGCTGGTCGCGGAAAAGTTCACCGTCGCCCAGCTCCAGCTTGTCCAGCCGTTTTGCAGCGAGTCGGTGTAAAGAGATTGGTCGGCGCGGGCGGGGGAAAAGGCACCGGCAGTGGCGAACAGGGTGCTGAGGGAGGCGGCGAGAGACAGCGTTCGTCGCGAAATCATGTGATACTTCCTTACGTTGAGTTTGGCGGGGTGGCTTTGGGGGGCCAGTAGATTCAAGATTCAGCTCATAAAATGACTTTCGCAGGTTACTATACAGACTTTTACGGCAGAGTGCCAGCCGTCAGAATACAGTCCAAGGGTCGTTTTGCTTACTTGCCGATGTTATGCACGGCTGAAAACCGGCTGTGAGCGTACCGGCCACCGAGGGCAGTTGCTCCGTTTTAGTTGCTCTGTGAACGCCCCACAGGGGGCGGCGTGACCGGCTTGTCGGCAGTGATGTCGGCAGACCGGCCCTTCAGGACCGGCGTAACATCAGCTACTTAGCCTATATCTTCGGCATTTTCAGCCGAATCTTTAGTGAAATGGGGGTGCCAGTGGGGGAGGCAGAATGCCCGTGCGGGGGCCGTCCCGGTCAGCCGAAGCCTTCCGGCACGTCCATCCCCAGCACTTGGACCAGGAAGGCCCAGCGGTCAGCGGCTTCTTTGATGATCTTGGCGGTGGGCTTGCCGGCCCCGTGGCCGGCGCGGGTCTCAATGCGAATCAGCGTGGGGGCGTCCCCGGCTTGGGCGGCCTGGAGGGCGGCGGCGAACTTGAAGGAATGGGCGGGGACGACGCGGTCGTCGTGGTCGCCGGTCGTGACCAGTGTGGCGGGGTAGGTTGCGCCTGGCTCCAAGTTGTGCAGGGGGGAGTAGGCGTGGAGGACGGGGAAGTCTTCGGGGACATCGGCGGAGCCGTAGTCAGGCACCCAGCCCCAACCGATGGTGAATTTGTGGAAGCGGAGCATGTCGAGGACGCCGACGGCGGGGAGGCAGGCGCCGAACAGGTCCGGGCGCTGGGTCAGGCAGGCGCCGACGAGCAGGCCGCCGTTGGAGCCGCCGCCGATGGCGAGCTTGGGCGTGGAAGTGTAGCCGCTGGCGACCAGCCATTCGGCAGCGGCGATGAAGTCGTCGAAGACGTTCTGCTTGTTGTGCCTGCGGCCCGCGTCGTGCCAGGCCTTGCCGTACTCGCCGCCGCCGCGCAGGTTGGCGACGGCGAGGACGCCGCCCATCTCCAGCCAGACGATCTGGCCGGGGCTGAAGGAGGGCGTCAGGGAGATGTCGAAGCCGCCGTAGCCGTACAGGTAGGTGGGGTTTTGGCCGTCCAGGGTCAGGCCCTTCTTATGGGTCAGAAAGAGGGGGATGCGCGTGCCGTCCTTGCTCTCGTAGAAGACCTGCCGGGTTTCGTAGTCGGAGGGGTCGAAGGCGACCTGGGGCTGCCGATACACGGCGCTCGTGCCGGTCGGGATGTCGTAGCGGTACAGCGTCGTCGGGACCGTGAAGGAGGTGTAGGCGTAGAAGGTCTCGGTGTAGTGCCGCTTGCCGCCGAAGCCGCCCGCCGAGCCGAGGCCGGGCAGGGCGACCTCGCGCTCCAGGGTCCCGTCCAGGCCGAAGACCTTGACCAGCGTGTGGGCGTCCTTCAAATAGGAGGCGAAGAACCGTTCGCCGACGAGGCTGACGCCTTGCAGTGTTTCCTCCGCCTCGGGGATGACCTCGCGCCACTGGGCGGGGGCAGGGTCGGCGATGTCCACGGCGACCACGCGCCCGCGCGGGGCATGGTTGTCCGTTTCCAGCCAGAACTGCGTCCCCTCGCGGCCCAGGAAGCCGTAGGAGGCATCGAACTCGTCCAGCAGCGCGACGACCGGGGCGTCCGGCTCGGCCAGCGACTTGTAATACAGCCGGTTCTTGCGTTCGGTCCCCTGCCCGATGGAGATGAGCAGGTATGCGCCGTCCTCGGAGACATGGCCGCCGAAGCTCCATTCCTTCTCGTCGGCCCGCTCGTAAACCAGAACGTCCGCCTCCTGCGGCGTCCCCAGCGCGTGGAAGTAGAGCTTCTGGTAGTAGTTCGTCTGCTGCAGCTCCTCGCCGGGGGCGGGAGCGTCGTAGCGGCTGTAATAGAAGCCGGAGCCGTCTTTGGCCCAGGACGCGCCCGAGAACTTGACCCAGCGCAGCACGTCGGCCCGGTCTTCGCCCGTGTCCACGTCCCGCACGCGCCACTCGTTCCAGTCCGAGCCGGCCGTCGCCAGGCCGTAGGCCATGTGCCGGCCATCTTCGCTGATGGCGTACCCGGCCAGCGCGACCGTGCCGTCAGGGGAGAGCGTGTTCGGGTCCAGCAGTACACGCGGCTCGCCGTCCAGCGTTTCCGAAACGTACAGGACGCTCTGCGGCTGGAGGCCGTCGTTGCGCCCGTAGAAGTAGCGCCCGCCCTCTAAATAGGGCATCCCATAGCGCTCGTAGTCCCAGAGCGCGGTCATGCGCGTTTGAATGGCCTCGCGGGCGGGGATTTGCGCCAGGAAGTCGAACGTCAGCGCGTTCTCGGCCTCGATCCAGGCACGGGTTTCGGGCGAGTCCGGGTCTTCCAGCCAGCGGTACGGATCGGCGACGGTCGTCCCGTGGTAGTCGTCGGTCTGGTCCGCGCGCCGGGCAGGGGGGTAGGCAAAAGGGGTAGTCATGGGCAGGAGTTCGGCGAGGGCGAACGTAATTCCTGCACATCGCCGATACGCGGGTGCGTGCAAAGAGGAAACCGGCACTGGAAGTGCCGGCCTACTCTTGAGTGAAAGTCGCTCCGCGACTGAGGAGCAGTCATCGTGAGCCTGTCTTGCGTTCTTGCCTTGTGTTCTTGATCTTTAGTGACACTCCGCACGGGCTAAAGCCCGACGGCTTCTTGGGGCTTGCTCTGTCCCGAAGGCAGGCAAGACGGAAGGAGCAATCGTGTTTCAGCAAGACGGCTTTTTGGGCTACGCATAAGCCAATGCTTTACGTTGACGCCCAAAGGCGGTGTCCCCGCCCATTCCGCAGGCGAGCCTGCGAAACCTCGTGTCCGTTTGGGTTGCTTCACCGCCTGGCTCGTACAGTATCTTCTTTCGTTTCAGCGTCCCTGGCCCGTTCCTGGCCCGTTCCTGACCCGTTCCTGACCGAAGCGAAAACGGGTGCAAACGCCGCAGAATCCTTCGAGCACGTTTTAACTGCCGAGGCACAACTTACGAACACTTTGTTACGAACACTTTGTTACGAACACTTTGTTACGAACACTTTGTTACGAACACTTTGATTATACCCGAAAGCCCTGTCTCACGAGGGCAGAACTCACTTCGTTCGGGCTACCCCACTAAAACCCTAAAGCCCCTGTTTCGGGAGCCTTCGGCAAGCCCGCCTAACCAAAGGTTTTCAACGCCCCGCTAAAGCAGGGGTGCTTGCGGCGGGCTGAATACGGTCATAGGCCCGGACTAAAACGGCTTATTGTAAATGCGGGAACGCCGCTCCGGCGGCAGGCTGCGGTAGGCCAGAAGCGCGGCGACCGAAAGGTCCCGGACTTCGCGGTCGGGATGGCATTTTTCGGGCCGCTCGGCGAGGTTCTGCAGGCACCACTCGATGGTCTCATTTCCCAGGTGGCCCGCGTCGCAGACCAGGTGGGCGTCACCGCCCGCGCCGTCCAGATCGTAGAGCTGCCGCAGGACGCCCCGAATGTGGGCGTCGGACACGGGCTTGGGGAAGGCGGGCAGGTCCCAGCGCCGGCAGTAGCGGTAGAATTCTTGGTTTTCTGTCTTGTGTTTGCGAGTGCTCATGGGGACAGTGTACCAGGACCGACGCGGTTTTGCGGCGGGGAGCGCCCGCTTTACGGGGCGGCGTCCACGGTCGCCTTATGGTGGGCGTGGTTGACGGCCTGCCCCGCCTCGTTGATGACATGGGTGATCTCCGTCCCGCGTTCGCCGGTGATCCAGACGGAGACCATGTGGCGTAGGTGGATGCCCGGCGCCGTGGGGGTCTCGATGGCGCTGCGGCACTTGGCCGGGGAGCGGGTGAACACGCCGTAGACGCCCAGCCCCCAGGCCTCATGGCTCGTGACGCCGTCCGCGACTTTGTAGGACGCGAAGCCGTTCACGCCCCCGTGCTGCCAGTCGTTCTGAGAGGGCGCATCATAGGGCAGCTCGGACTGATAAAAGTAGACACGCCCTCCGCTGCCGTTCCACAGCGTTTGATACTCCTGGAAGTGCTCGGCGAACAGGCCGTACAGCGTGACATCGTCGCCGTTCACGATCAGGCCGTTCTTGCTCCGGTTGCTGTCCCAGTCGGCGCCCGCGCCGTGGTCCGCCCGCCATAGCCAAAAGTTGTCCCCCACGACATGACGGCTGTTGATTGTGACGCAGGCGGACGCCGTTCCGACCGTGGCCCCGCCGACTCGGGCAATGATGTCGTGGAGAACGCTGGGGTTCTTGGAGTGGTCCCCCGAACAGCCCGTGTCCCCGACTTGCAGCAAGGTGGGGGACTCGACAGGCCCCGCGTCGAAGATGATCCCGCTCACCTGGACGCCGTCCACATCGGAGACCACCAGGGCGGGAGTCCCTTTGTCCGGGACCAGAGTGGCGAAGCCCAGCCCCAGAACAATCGTGTCGGGCCGCGTGACACGAACGGCGGCTTCCAGGTGGTAGACGCCGGGCGTCAGCAGCAGGTTTTGCCCGGCATCCAGGGCGGCGTTGATGCTGACCGCTGCGTCCTTGTCCGCATGGGCCACATAGAACCTGTCCAGGGGCACGCTTTTCCCCGCCGACGCGCCGCCAGCCCAACTCGTTCCTCGGCTGCCTTTGGTTTGCAACGCGGGCGCCATGACCGCCCATTTTCCCTGGCGGTCCAGGACAAGGTAGGGCTTTTCGCGGATCAGCGGCGTGTCGGCGACGACCGTGTAGGCCGGATGGGGCCAGTCCCCGGCGGGCGGGTGTTCGACGCCGACAAAGGTCATGTTCCAGTTGTGGCCGGCCCAGCTTTCCCACGCGGCGTTTCGCGAAAACCACTGCTGCTGCGACCCGGAATTGACCTGGCCGTCTATCTTGCAGTCCGCCAGGAAGCCGCCGCTCGACCAGCCCCGGTCCCACAGGTTCAGGTCGCCTTTGATGTGCATCCGGCGCAGCCAGGTGCCCTGCGAGACGGCCCAGTGCAGGGGCGCCGCCGGGGCGGGCGTCACCGCCATGTTTTCGCAGGCCCGCCAGAAATTGCAGGTGGCGTTGCCGTTCCCCAGCCAATTGGCCTCCGAATGCACCGCGCCGGCGACGGCGACCGCATCCGGCGTCTGTCCCAGGCCGATCACCTGCGTGTAGAAGCCGACATTCACGTCCAGGTCGTAGTGTCCCGGCTTGAAGAGATAGGCATGCCGCTCCGGGCCGAACTGGTTCCGCTCCTGCTTCTGGAAGACGGCGTCCAGCGCGCTCTGCATCTTCTCCCTGGGCATGGATGGATCAAAGACAATCACGTTCGGGCCAAAGTCGGGCACCGCGCTCGGACGCGCCTGCGTTCGGGCCTGGACACAAAGCAAGATCAGGCTGAACGCGAGGACGAGGGCGAGGCCGTAGAAGTGATCGTGAGCGGGGCAATGTACCGGCAGTGTCTTTATCAAAAATCTTCCTCCACGTTGTCGAGTTCGGTGACAGCCATCGCCTCGGCCTTGCCCGCGTTGATCAGGCCCAGCGCGACCGCCGCCGTGACCATCGGCTCCGGGGCGTCCAGGTCGTTGGCATCGCCGACGGCGATCTCCGTCCCGTCCCCCAGCCGCCACAGCTCCCCGTCCACCATCCAGGCGGTCGTCGTGCGGACCTCGATAAAGCGCACCCGGCTGACCCCGCCCGTTCTTCTGCCGCTCATTCCCATTTCATCCCCTAGGGAATGTTACCCAAGAACCCACCCCGGCTCGCTAAGGCTCGCCACCCCTCCCTGTTAGGGTGGGGATTTCAGACTGTGATGGACGCTGTGCTTCTGGGAAAGACGCAACCGCCTTTGTCTTTTTGCTCTTTCCGAGGCCCCACCCTCACAGGGAGGGGTGGCGAGCCTTAGCGAGCCGGGGTGGGTTCCGCCCCGCTCAGGGCCGCTTGATCCCGAACAGGGAGCGGTGGGGCGTGGGAGGAGGCGGCGCGGGCGGCTTGGGGGCGGGCGGGCGCGGCGGTGGGTCTTTGTGGGCCGGGTCCGGGGCCGAAACATCGTGGAAGCCGTGTGTCTGGTCCGGCGCGTGGCCGGCCGGGGTCGGGGCGACGGCATGATCACTGCCGCCGCACTGCATCTTGAATTCGGCGGGGTCCTGCGCCCGCTCCAGGGCGCTCTCGTAGTCCACGATGCCCTTTTTGACCAGGTTCGCGAGCGACTGGTCCAGGGTCATCATCCCGTGCTTCATGCCGGTCTGGAGCAGGGACGTAATTTGATGCGTCTTCGCTTCCCGGATCATGTTGCGGATGCTGGACACGCCGGCCAGGGTCTCGAAGGCGGCCACGCGCCCCGTGCCGTCCTTGGTGCGGACGAGGGTTTGGGACACGACGCCCACCAGGTTGACCGAAAGCTGCATCCGTATCTGCTGCTGCTGGTGCGGCGGGAACACGTCAATCACCCGGTCAATGGTCTGCACCGCGTCCGTCGTGTGCAGAGTCCCGAAGACCAGGTGCCCGGTCTCAGCGGCAGTAATCGCCAGCGCGATGGTTTCCAGGTCCCGCATCTCGCCCACCAGGATGACGTCCGGGTCCTGGCGCATGACGTGTTTCAGGGCGGCGGCGAACGAGTGCGTGTCCCGGCCCAGTTCGCGCTGGTTGATCAGCGCCTTTTGGTCGGTGTGGACGAACTCGATGGGGTCCTCGATGGTGACGATGTGGAGCGGGCAGTGGCGGTTGATGTGGTCAATCATCGCCGCCTGGGTCGTGGACTTGCCCGATCCGGCCGGCCCGGTGACGAGCACCAGCCCGCGCGGCTGCTCGACGAACTTCTGGCAGATTGGCGGCAGGTGCAGCTCTTCCATGGTCTGCACGGTCAGCAGAATGACCCGGAACACGCTCTGCACATGCCCGCGCTGCTGGAACAGGTTGCCCCGGAACCGCGCGATGCCGGGCAGGGCGTAGGCGAAGTCCAGTTCCCTGTCCTCCTCGAAGCGCGCCCGCTGCGTCTTGGTCAGATCGGCAAAAGACAGTTCTTTGGCCTGAGCCGCCGTCAGCGGCTCCATGTCCAGCGGCGTCAGTTCGCCGCGCACGCGCACCAGGGGCGGGCTGCCGACCTTGATGTGCAGGTCGCTCCCTCCCAAAGTCACCGTGGTTCGGAGCAGGTCGTCAATGGTTTTCATGGGGTCCTCGCTGCGCCGCCTCGGGGCGCGCGTTCGCCGGAAGAAGGTTCAGCACCGACGCCCGCTGCTGGAACTCGCCTGGATGGGACGACTTCGCCAGGGCGTCCTCGTAGCGGACTTTTTTGGCCTGCACCAGCCCCAGGAGGTTGTGGTCCAGCGACTCCATGCCGTGCTGGCTGCCGGTCTGGATATCCGAATTGAGCTGGTGCGTCTTGCCGTCGCGGATCAGGCTGCGGATCGCGGGCGTCGCGACCATGACCTCGAAGGCGGCGATGCGGCCTTTGGTGTCGGAGCGCGGCAGCAGGGTCTGGGAGATCACGCCGAGCAGCGTGACGGCGAGCTGGGTGCGGATCTGCTGCTGCTGGTCGGGCGGAAAGACGTCCACGATCCGGTCAATGGTCTGGGAGGCGTCGGTGGTGTGGACGGTGGAAAAGACCAGGTGGCCGGTCTCCGCCGCCGTGATCGCCAGTTGGATCGTTTCCAGGTCGCGCATCTCGCCCACCAGGATGACGTCCGGGTTCTGGCGCATGACATGCTTGAGCGCAGCGGCGAACGAGTGCGTGTCCTGGCCCAGTTCGCGCTGGTTGATGGCCGACATCTTATCCTCGTGCATGAACTCGATGGGGTCCTCGATGGTCATGACGTGGGCGCGTCGGTGCGTGTTGATGTGGTTGATGATAGCGGCCAATGTCGTGGATTTGCCCGACCCGGTCGGCCCCGTCACGAGCAGCAGCCCGCGCGGGCGCAGGGCGATTTCCTTGGCGATCTGCGGGGCACCCACCTCGTCAATGGTCTTGATGGAGATGGGGATGACGCGCATGACCGCGCCGATGTGGCCCTGTTGCTGGAAGACGTTGATGCGGAACCGCGCCTGGTCCGTGGCATACGACATGTCCAATTCCAGGTCCTCGGCGAACGCCGCCAGCCGCTCCTCGTTCATGATGGAGATGACCAGGGCGCGCGTGTCTTCGGGCGTCAGCGGCGGGAACTCGGTGCGCGTCAGCTCGCCGTGGATCCGCAGGATCGGCGGCTCGCCTACGCGCAGGTGCAAGTCGGAGCCTTCGCGCTCGACCAGCAGTTTCAGCAATTCGGCCAGTTCAGGCATGTCTGCCTCCTTGTGCTTGTTACAGCGTGCTTGTTACAGCACGGTGAATCGTCTTGCCGTTTCTTTCTTGCCTTGCTTGCGAATACCACACGATATTCCACGCTACTGCGCGAATCTCCTTCTTGGAAAGTACCCCCTAACCCCCAATTCTGGGGGAACCGGAGAAGAAAATGCAGGAAAGGGACGAACACAAGGTTCGACCCTACGGCTCTTTCCTACTCCCCCAAAATTGGGGGCCTGGGGGCTGGCTTGTGGGTATAATGACGCTAAACGCGAGGGAGGCCGCCGATGACACTAACCATTGACCTGACGCCCGCCGAGGAGGAACGGCTGGCCGCCGCCGCCCGCCGCGCGGGGACGGATCCGGTGGACGTGATGCGAAAGCTCGTGACTGAATACCTGCCACCCGCCGAGCGCGAGGAAGAGCCGCAAGGCACAGCCGCCGCTCTCCTTCGCGGCTGGCTGCGCGACGAGGCGACAGACGACCCGGTGCAGATTCAGAAGGCGCAAGAAGAACTAAACGAGTTCAAGCGCAACATCAACGCCAACCGTGCGGCGACCGGCGAGAGGCTGCCCTACCCGGAATGAAGCACATCCTCCTCGACTCATCGCCGCTCGGGACACTTTCCAACCCGGCCCAAACGCCCGAAGTCATCGCCATCAGTGCCTGGGCGGCGGACTGCGACGATGCCGGGCACACGCTTTATGTCCCGGAAGTCATTGACTACGAAATTCGGCGCGAACTATTGCGGGCAGGCAAGTCGGTGGGCCTCGCCAAACTAAATGCTCTCAAAATGGGCTTGACCTACTTGCCGCTCACGACCGACGCCATGCTGCTGGCCGCCGACCTTTGGGCGCAGTCGCGGCGACGCGGGCAGACGACGGGCGATCCGAAAAAGCTAGACATAGACGTGATCCTGGCCGCCCAGGCCCTCCTTCTCCCCGTCCCGCTGCCCGACCTGATCCTCGCCACCGCCAACGTCGGCCATCTGTCGCAGTTCGTCCCCGCCGCCCTCTGGACAAGCATTACCCCTTGACGGCAGGCAATGGGCCATAGCCCCTTGACAATGGGCTATAGAATCTTGTTGGGCCGCTCGCCTCACGGTTCTGGAATTAGTCCGATACGACACGCGGCCAGTGTTGGGCGACATATGCCAGCCCCTCAACATCTTCTAAGTAGGTTTCAACATAACCGCAATTGACGCAGACATATTGGTCCATCTTCCGAAGCGGCCCCAGGATGCCTTCTCCGGTATGGAGTACTATCTTTTCCTTTTCTTTGATGCCTGCCCCGGAGCGGACATCCTGTGAACTGCACTTGGGACACGCGCCTGTTTTCATGATTTCTCCTGTGAATGCTTAAGCAAAGACTGACGCCGCGCGGTCTGATATGCATTCTGCCACATCCGGCCTGCCGCGCCTCCTCTCTTTCTCTAACTGCCCCACAAACTCCTTCCCGCCGCGCCCACGCCCGCCGCAATCTCTATCCGTAACACGGGCGGGTATAATCGGGCGTATGGACACTTCTTCCGCTGCCCCGCCCGTCATCGTCATCACCGCCGTGGGGCGGGACCGGCCCGGCATCATCGCGGCGCTGGCCCGCGCCGTGCTGGACCTGGGCGGCAACCTGGACGATGCGACCATGACGCGGCTGCACGGGGCGTTCGCGACGATGGTGGCGGCCCGGCTGCCGGTGGGGAAGACGGACGCGGACGCCCGCGCCGCGCTCCAACCCGTGGGCGAGGAGATGGGGCTGACCATTGCGGTGCAGTCGGTTCCCGATGCCCACCAGGAGACGCCGCCGGACACCCTGCTAACGGTCTACGGGGCGGACAGGCCGGGCATCGTCCACGCGGTCGCCTCCCATTTAGCCGCACGCGGCGTCAACATCACGGACATGGATACGCGCCTGGCGGGGACGCCCGAGTCGCCCGTCTATGTGATGCTGCTGGAGGCCGTGGCGGGCGAGGTGAACCTGACGGACGATCTGGCCGCCCTGCGCCGCGAGATGGGCGTGGACATCACCGTGCAGCCGCTGGACTCGGAGGCGCTGTAGCCCCCATGCCCGCCCGCCCCCTCGTTTTCTACCCCGACCCGCGCCTCAAAACGGTCTGCGCCGCCGTCGCGGACATCACGGACGACGTCCGCGCCGCCGCCCAGGACCTCTTGGACACGATGGACGCCGGCCCGCCGCGCACGGTGGGAATCGCCGCGCCGCAGATCGGCGTCCTGTCCCGGATCGCTGTCGTGGACACGTCGCGCAACCCCAAGCACCCCGCCGGGCACGGGCTGTTGGCGCTGGTCAACCCCCGGATTGTCGCCCACGACGGCGAGCAGTTCTTCCGGGAAGGCTGCCTGAGCCTGCCGGACTACACGGCCAACATCCGCCGGTTCCAGTCCGTGACCGTAGAGGCGCTGGATTTGAACGGCAAAACGGTCTCCCTGGACGCTGAGGGCTTCGAGGCGGTCGTCTTGCAGCACGAGATTGACCACCTGGACGGGGTGCTGTTCCTCGACCGGGTGGCGAATCTGAAGACGGACCTGTTCCGGCGCAAGGGCTGACTAATTGGGCAGAATAACACCCGGCCTTGAAAGGCCGGGCTAACAGAGCACCAAGCCCCTCTGGGGCTAAAGACTGGCCGACGGTGGCTTCTCCTCAGCCCCGGAGGGGCTTTGCGCTTTCCTTAGCCCGGTCATTCATGGCCGGGTGACTGCGGCGGGCGACACCCAACGCCGTCAGTCACCGCCGCAAATCCTCCGACCGCTCGCCTTCTGACGGCGGTTCGGCGCGGCCTCCGAGATACTGCGCGAGGAAGGCTTCGGCGGCGGCGTTGAACTTGCGGTTGTTTTCGGGGCGCGCGAACCCGTGGCCCTCGTCAGGGAAGACCAGGTACTCTACGGGCAAACTGCTTTGGCGCATGGCCTCCACGATCTGGTCGCTCTCGGCCTGCTTGACGCGCGGGTCGTTCGCGCCCTGCGCGATGAGCAGCGGCTTCGTGATCTGCTGGGCGGAGAACAGCGGTGAGCGCGCCTGCAAGAACTCGGCCTCTTCGGGGCGGCCCATGCGCTTGTAGAACTGCGCGACCATCGGTTCCCAGTACGGCGGGATCGTTTGCAGGAGGGTGAGGAGGTTGGACGGGCCGACGATGTCCACGCCGCAGACGAACTCCTCGGGGGTGAAGGCTAGGCCCGCCAGGGTGGCGTAGCCGCCGTAGGAGCCGCCCATGATGGCAACTTTCTGCGGGTCGGCGTAGCCCTGGGCGACGGCCCACGCCTTGCCGTCGAGCAGGTCCGTGTGCATCGCCGCTCCCCACTCCCGGTCTCCGGCGTTCACATAGGCCTTGCCGTAGCCCGTCGAGCCTCGGAAGTTGATCTGGAGCACGGCGTAGCCCCGGTTCGCCAGCATCTGCACAGTCGGGCTGTAGCCCCACACGTCGCGCGCCCACGGGCCGCCGTGGACCAGCAGGACGAGCGGCAGGTTCACCGGCGCAAGCCCCACAGGCAGCGAGAGGTAGCCGTGCAGCGCCATGCCGTCGCGGGCGGTGAACTCGACGGGTCGCATGGGCGACAGAGTGTAATTATCCAACGCGGGCTGGCTGGAAAACAGCCGCGTCGCGTTCTTGGTCGGGCGGTCGTAGGCGTAGTAGATCACGGAGTCGTCGTCCACGAGGTAGGAGACGATCCAGGTCTTGTCGGCCAGATCGCGGCTGGCAATGGACCAGTCACCGTCCCGCATGGCGCTCAGAGCCTTGAAGTCTTCTTCCAGGGCGTGGTCCAGCGCGGTCCACTCGCGGCGGGCGCGGACGAACTGCACGGCCTCCAGCGCGTGCGTCTTCGGGTGCCGCAGCGTCCCGCCCACGTCATACGCCGGGTCCTCGGCGACGACCCGGCTTTCGCCCGTGTCCAGGTCCGTCTCCAGCAGGCGGGCGGCGTTGGCGTCCACGCTGCTGATCAGGAGGACATGTTTGTTGTCCGGGGCGAAGCCCGCGATGCCGCCGCCGGTCTCGTCCGGCCCCCAGGCCGTGAAGACGCGCCAGGGCGTTCCGTCTTCGTCCCGCACCCGGATTTCGGTGCCGCCGTCGGGCAACTGCACCTGCGCGGCGCGCACTTGCAGGGCGTTGTCGGCGGACCAGCCCGCTACGTCGCCGGGGTTCTCAGTGTCCAGGACAAGGACCCGCGTGGTCAGATCCAGCCGGTAGACATCGAACAGGCGCGGGTCGCGCTTGTTGAGACTGACCAGCAGCGTGTCGGGGAAGTTCGGATCGGACGCGAGCGGCAGGGCGAGGGCGCCGGGGAACGGCGTCAGGTCCTCGGTCCTCTGCGTGGCGACCTCGGTCTGGTACAGGTGGAAGTTCTCGTCGCCGTCCGCATCCTGCATGTACAGGACGTGCGCGCTGTCCCCCTGCCAGAAGAAGGATCGAATGCCGCGCTTTTTGTCGTCCGTGACCACCCGGTCATCTTCCTGCCCCAGCGTCCGCACCCAGACATTCAGCACACCGTCCTGGGGCGCGAGGTAGGCGAGCTTCGCGCCGTCCGGCGAAACCTGCGGCCCGGCCTTCTCCGGGTTGCCGAACAGAACGGCGCGCGGGATCAGCGGCGGCAACTGCGACAAGCGGACCTCGTCAAGAGCCATAATGTGTTCTCCTTGACGCACTATTTCCCCGGCCCGCGCGTCAAATCCTGCCGGATGATGTCTGGATGATGTCTGGGCGGTTGAAACCGCAGCAACAAGGGCACGAAACCTGCCTTCGCAGGTTAGGAGTCCGAGTCGGCGAAGGCCAACTTTGTGAACTCGTTGCCGCGAATTCATTCGCCCGCCCGTAACCAGGTATAATAGCGGCATTCTCACCTGGGAGAAAACAATCGAGGAGGACACGAGTTGACGAGCATGACAATGGCGCAGGCGGTATGGCCGCGCCGGGCTGAGTCGAGGGCGGCGGCCTGGGGCCGAGATGCGTTTCTAGCGGTCGCCTTTAGCCTGCTGACCGCCCTGTCGGCGCAGGTGACGATCCACCTGCCCCTCATCCCCCTGACCATGCAGACCTTTGCCGTGCTGCTGGCGGGCGCGCTGCTCGGCCCGCGCCTGGGCGCGCTGGCGATGGCGCTCTATCTGGCCGAAGGATTGGCCGGCCTGCCGGTCTTCGCCGAAGGCCGCAGCGCCTGGACGCCCGGCGCCCTCCCCGGCGTCCCCGTCATCCTCGGCCTGAGCGCGGGCTACCTGTTTTCCTATCCCTTCGCCGCCGCCCTCGTGGGCGCGCTGGCGACGCGCGGCTGGGACCGCCGGCCGCTGACGATGCTGGCGGCGATGCTGCTCGGCTCCCTCGTCGTCTTCGCCTTGGGCGCGGGCTGGCTCGCCCATTTCGTCGGCCCTTCCCGTGCCCTCGCCGCCGGTGTCCTGCCGTTCCTGCCCGGCGACGTGGTGAAAGCCCTGCTGGCGGCGGGGCTGGTGCCGCTGGGGTGGAAGTGGCTGGGGGCGAAGCGGCCATGAACCCCTCCCGGCTCACAAGTTCGCCACCCTCCCCTGCTAGGGGAGGGCAGTCAGTAGCCGCAGCCTATGCCTCTTGTCGAGCGGCAGGGCCTATCTTACTCCTAAGCCCTCCCCTAACAGGGGAGGGTGGCGAGCCTAAAGCGAGCCGGGAGGGGTTCCGATGACCCACCTCGTCATCGGCACGCGCGGCTCCAAGCTGGCCCTGGCGCAGACCACATGGGTGGCGGACGCACTCCGCGCGGCTCACCCCAGCCTGGAGATCGAGACGCGCGTTATCGGGACGCGCGGCGACGCTTCGCAGGCGGCGAACGTCCCGCTGTCCTCGTTCGGCGAGAAGGGCATCTTCGCCAAAGAGCTGGAAACCGCCCTGCTGGCCGGGGAGATTGACCTGGCCGTCCACTCCATGAAGGATTTGGAGCACACCCTCCCCGACGGCCTGGTCATCGCCGCCGTCCCCCCGCGCGGGGACCCCCGCGACGCGCTCATCGGCATGGGGCTGGACGCCCTGCCGCACGGGGCCAGAGTCGGCACCGGCAGCGTCCGCCGCCGGGCACTTCTGCTCTCCCGCCGCCCCGACTTGCAGCTTTTAGAGATTCGCGGCAACATTGACACCCGCCTCCGCAAGTGGCGCGAAGGCCAGTACGACGCCATCTGCCTCGCCGTCGCCGGCCTCAATCGCCTCGGCTTGCAGGAGAACATCGCCGAGATATTGGACCCGGACTGGTTCACCCCCGACCCCGGCCAGGGCGCGCTGGCGATTGAGGCGCGACGGGATGACAACGAGACACGGCGTTTCCTGGATGCTGTCCACGACATTGAAGCCCACAACGTAACCCGCGCCGAGCGGCGGTTTCTGCGCGCCATCGGCGGCGGCTGCAAAACGCCGCTGGGCGCACTGGCGACTCCCTACGGAAAGATGCTGTCGCTGACCGCTATGGTTGCCGCGCCGAACGGCAGTGTCATCCTGCGTCTGACGGAAGTGGACCCTCATGGACGGCATCAGGCGTTAGGTCAATCGGTCGCCGATAAGTTGCGGGCGCAGGGGGCGGGGCGGCTGCTGGCGGGCGAGGAAGCAGGCCAGTAGACCTCTTGCCTTAGTCCCCTGCCCTGAACGGCAGGGCTTTAGAAGAGCAAATCCCCGCCTGCGCGGGCATAGGAAAGACCGGAAATCTTCGCCCGCGCAGGCGGGGGCTTGCGTTTTTAAAGCCCTGCCGTTCAGCCCTGGGTAAGCGCCTTTGGCAAATACTGCCACCATTAGTGGCAGAATTACTCTCACCAGTGGTGAGAGTTTTTCAACCCGCGACACACTGCGCTGTCTAACGACTCAGACAACAGGAAATTGTCGCACCACCGGTGCGACTTTTACGGCAGGCCAATCAGCGGCTTTGAGACTGGAACGCAATGATGCAAACGTATGACTTTCTCGTGCTGGGCAGCGGCAGCGCCGGGCTGTCGTTCGCGCTGCGGGTCTGCCAACAGGGCCGCGTCGCCCTCGTCACCAAGAAGGACCGGACGGACAGCAACACCAACTGGGCGCAGGGCGGCATCGCGGGCGTCATGGGGCCGGACGACGAGACGGAGCTGCACGTCCAGGACACGCTGATCGCTGGGGCGGGGCTGTGCCACGAGGAGGCGGTGCGCGTGCTGGTGACGGAGGGGCCGGAGCGGATTCGCGAGCTGATGGCGTTCGGGGCGGACTTCAACCGTGAGCCGGGCGGGGAACTGTCCCTGGGGCGTGAGGGCGGGCATTCGCGCCGAAGAATTATTCATACGGCGGATTTGACCGGCAAGGAGGTGGAGCGGACGCTGGTGGAGGCCGTCCGCGCGCACCCGAGCATCACGGTTTTGGAGCACCACTATGCCATAGACCTCATCATGCAGGACGGGCGCTGCGGCGGGGCGTATGTGCTGGACGAGGCGGCGGGCGAGGTAGAGGCGTATGTCGCGCCCGCGACGCTGCTGGCGACCGGCGGGGCGGGGCAGGTCTACCAGTTCACGACCAATCCGCTCATCGCGACCGGGGACGGGGTGGCGATGGCCTGGCGCGCGGGGGCCGAGGTCGCGGACATGGAGTTCATCCAGTTCCATCCGACCTCGCTGTTTCACCCGGACGCCAAGAGCTTTCTTATCTCCGAAGCCGTGCGCGGCGAGGGGGGCATCTTGAGGCGCAAGGACGGGACGGCCTTCATGGCGGAGTACGACCCGGAGCGCAAAGACCTCGCCCCGCGCGACATCGTGGCCCGCGCCATTGACAGCGAGATCAAAAAGACGGGCGATGAGTGTGTCTACCTCGATGTGACGCACCTGTCGCCCGAGGCGATCAAGCATCACTTCCCGACCATCTACGCCCGCTGCCTGTCCTTCGGCATAGACATCACGACCGACTGGATCCCCGTCGTTCCCGCCGCCCACTACTCCTGCGGCGGCGTCGTCTCCGACCTGCAAGGCCGGACCACGCTGGAGGGCCTGTACGCCTGCGGCGAGGCCGCCTGCACGGGCGTCCACGGCGCGAACCGCCTAGCCTCCAACTCCCTGCTGGAAGCCCTCGTCTTCGGCAAGCGGTCCGCCGACGACGCGCTGGGCCGGACGGACCTCCCCGCCGCCTGCGTCCAGGCTGCGCCCTTCCCCGGCCAGGCCGGGCGCGTCGGCGCGCTCGACCACGCGCTGGTCGCCGCTCTGCGCCACCGGCTCCAAACTGTCATGCAGAAATACGTCGGCATCGTCCGCTCCGACTCGCGCCTGCAAAAAGCCCGCACCGCTGTGGACGCCCTGCGGGCCGAGGCGCAGCCCCTGTTCGACGACTGCATCCTGGCCGACGACGGGCTGGAATTGCGAAACATGATCGAGGTCGCGGGCCTGATTATCCGATGCGCCCAGCAGCGCAAGGAGTCGCGCGGCCTGCACTACACGACCGACTACCCGCAGGCGCGGGAAAGCGAGCGGCACGACACCGTGCTGCGGAGGGCAACCGAGGATGATACCCACTCTGCCGCCGGAACAGCGGCGACTCATTGACGCGGAACTGGCGTCCGGCGAGACCCTGCTTTGGGCAGGACAGCCCGCGCCGAGCCGTATGGCAAAGATGGGGATCGTGCCGATGCTGTTCGGCATCCCGTTCACCGCCTTCGCCCTGTTTTGGACGGCCATGGCCGGCGGCATGGCGCTCCTCTTTCATGGCGTCGGCAGCCGGGTTCCAGGCGGCGGCGCGCTGGCCGCTCCGTTTACCTTTTTCTCGTTCTTCCCCCTCTTCGGCCTGATTTTCGTCGCGGTCGGTGCCAGCCTGCTCCTGTCGCCGCTCTGGCTTTCCCTGAAGGCTGGGCGCACGGTGTACGCCGTCACCAATCAGCGCGTCGTCCTCTGGACCGGCAATCTGTGGGGCGGCCCGACGGTCCGCAGCCTATCTCCCGCCCAGATCGGGGACCGGATGAGGACTCAGGGGACAGACGGTTCGGGCGATCTGGTCTTCCCACGCGCGGCGACGCTTTCCGCCTCCAATGGTTACGACAACACTGCCGGCTTTGGGTACAATCGGACACGCTACCAAGTCAATCAGGTCGGCTTCTTCGGCATTCCCGATGTCAAGGGCGTGGATGACCTGCTGCGGCAGACGTTCGGCTGAAAACGTTCGGCTGAAAACGTTCGGCTGAAAACGTTCGGCTGAAAACGTTCGGCTGAAAACGTTCGGCTGAAAACGTTCGGCTGAGGCAAGCGCCGCACGGAAAGGAAAGCCATTGCGTACTTGTGTGTTTTTGCTGCTGCTGTTCTTGATCGGTCTTATGGAAAGCGGCGCGGACGCCCGCGCCTCCGCCGCCTCGACCTTTCAGATCGTGGCCTATCTCCCGGACTACCGCGCCCTGACGCTCGCCCCCGCCGCGCCGCCGCTGAACAATCTCACGGACCTGATTTTCTTTTCCCTAGAGCCGACTCCCTCCGGCGGCCTGGACAGCGCCCGCCTGACGTCCGCCGTCACGGCGAGGCTTCAAGCCATCAAGACTCAGAGCATCAAGCGCCGCCACCCCCTGCGCTTGTGGGTGGCGCTGGGCGGCTGGGAGCGGTCGGCGGGCTTCGCGCCTGTAGCGACCGATCCGGCCAAGCGGCCCCTGTTCGTCCGCGCCCTGACGCAGTTCTGCCTGCGTCACCACTTTGACGGTGCCGACTTCGATTGGGAGCATCCGGCCAATGCCGCCGAAGAGGCCGGGTACGCGGCCCTGCTGGCCGAGACTCATCGCGCCTTCGCCCCGCACGCCCTGCGCCTGTCGGTGACGATGGCCCCCTGGCAGAAGATCTCCCCGGTTGCCATTGCCGCCGTGGACTCAGTCAACCTCATGGCCTACGACCACCCCGCCCGCCATTCCACCTTTGCTCAGGCGCAGGCCGATGTGGCTGGGTTCCTGGGTCAAGGCGTCCCGCCGCAAAAGCTGCGCCTGGGCCTTCCGTTCTACGGGCGAGACATCGCCCGCCCCGACACGGCCCTGGCCTACGCCGACATCGCGCGCCAATACCACCCGGCCCCCGGCGTGGACGAAGTGAACGGGATGTATTTCAACGGCCCCGCCACGGTCACGCAGAAGACCCGCTATGCGCTCGCCCAGCATCTCGGCGGCGTCATGGTCTGGGAACTCGGCCAGGACGCACCGGGGGACGGGTCGCTGCTGAAGGCGATCCATCAGGTGGTGGGCACCCGGTAAGCCGCCTACCCGATTGTAACACAACGTTGTAATACAACCGGGCATCCTGTGGTACAATAGAGGAGAAGGAGAAGACAATCATGGGAAGTGTTCGCTTGGACCCAGAAGTTCAAGAAAAAGTCCGTCAGGTGGCGGCCATCAAAGGAATAAGTCTCTCGGAAGTTCACCGCCTCGCGCTGGCGGAATACTTTGAGCGTGAACTGGTAGGGCCAAAGACAAGTCGGTATGACGATCCTTTTTATGATGATATTTTTGGGGTTGGGGAAGGCCCTGCCGACCTGTCCCGGCGCTCCAAAGAAATCTATCACGAAATCATGGACGAAAAGTATCGCTGAGGAACAAAGATGAGAGATACACCGGACGCGCTCATTGATGCGGGACCGCTTGTGGCCGTTCTCAATCGGAATGACGATTATTATGGAGAGTGTGTTCGTTTGTTCCGGGCGCTGAGTCGCCCCTTTTACACGACACTACCCGTTCTCGGTGAAGCCATGTACCTGCTGGGCAAGCGCGTCGGCTGGGCGGCGCAGGAGGGGTTATGGAAACTTATCCTGCACGGCGATCTGGTGTTGGAGCAGCCCACATCCGCTGACCTGCTCCGCATGTCGGAACTGATGAGCAAATACAACGACCGCCCGATGGACTTCGCGGACGCCTCGCTGGTCGCCCTGGCCGAGCGCCTGTCGCTCGACCGCATCTTCACCGTGGACCGCCGCGACTTCTCCATCTACCGTCTGCACGGCAAGAAGCCGTTCACCGTCATCGGCCCCTGAAGGGTAGACGCCGGCACAGTCGGCGGCAAAAATTAATTCTTAAAGGGGGTAAGTTATGACACTGACATTGACACCTACGACGGAGGCGCGGTTGCTTGCCCTGGCGCAGCGGCGCGGGCAGACACCCGAAGCCGTGATTGACGCCTTTGTCGCGCGGGAAGCGGCGGAGGAAAAGCCGCTCCCCTCACAGGGCACTGCCCCGGCGACGCCGTCTCTCAGTCCCACGGCGGCGCTTTTTGCAGAATGGGCTGAAGAAGACAAAACCGACGACCCGGAAGAGATCGCACGGCGACAAAAAGAGGGTGATGAACTCTTAGCAAGCCTTCAGGAGAACCGGCTCTCTCTGCGTCGCGTAGACGTTTCTGGTAAGGGGTGGGATTGATGCAATCGTTTAGTCATCTGCCTCCTGAGTTGGTTAGCCTGCTTCAAGGAGAATTAATGCAGGATGAAACGGTGCTTTGGGCATCGCAGCCTCTTTCCGCACAGTGGACAGTACATGACCGTGTTAAACACGATCCAATTTATAAGCGTTGGTATCTTCTTATCCCTGGTCTATCGAAGTTTATTAGCAAGATTTTGAGTAATGCTGCAAACAGCATTTTGTATGTGGTGACTAATGAGCGTGCCATACTTGTATTCGGCACAGTCTCAATCGGGACTGTTTCCACACCAGGCCGGGTTACCAGCATTCCTGCTGAAAAATTACTTGGGAGAGAAATCACACTACAAGCAGATAATTCAGGCGACCTGTTGTTTCCCCAAGCTCCATTCGAGCATCCCTTTATCAACAGCCAAACATCCACAAAGCAAACAGTGGGATTTTATGGCATCCCTAATGTCAAAGATGTGGATGAACTAATTAGCCGAATATGTGAGGCAAAAGAGAGTTCGCGTTGAAACTGAACATCCATGTCGTTGCCGAGCTGGCCCTGCCCGCGCCGACGCCGACGACGCTGCAAGTGGAGGCGGCGGTCTTGGACGGGGCGCAGGCGGTGGAGGAGTCACAGCTCTTTATCACGCCGTTCGCGCCCGCCGAGCCGTTCCGGGACTTCTACGGGAACCCGTGCCGGCGGCTCCTGATGCCCCAGGGCGATGTGCGGCTGGAATACACGGCGACCGTCTCGCAGCCGGACACGCGGTTCCCCCTGCTGAAGCCCTATGAGGCCGACGCCCTGCACCTGCCGACCGAAACGCTGCTGTACACGCTGCCGTCGCGCTACTGCCAGTCGGACAAACTGGTCGCGATGGCCCAGGACATGTTCGGGACGGTCGCGCCGGGCTTCGCGCGCGTGCAGACGATCTGCAACTGGATCAACGAGCACGTCACCTACCAGTACGGGACCTCGGACGCGGGCACGTCAGCCTACGACACGGCGACGCAGCGGATCGGGGTCTGCCGGGACTTCGCGCACCTGGGCATTGCCTTCTGCCGCGCCCTGAACCTCCCTGCCCGGTACGTTTCGGGCTACTGCCTGGGCCTTACGCCGCCGGACTTCCACGCCTATTTCCAGGCGTGGCTGGACGGGCGCTGGGTGGCTTTCGACGCCACCGAGCGGCAGCCGCGCCCCGCGCTGGTGCAGGTCGCCGTCGGGCGCGACGCCGCCGACTGCGCGTGGGCGACCTTTTACGGCTTCGGCGAGACGAAACGGCTGTCGGTGGAAGTTGCGGAAGTGATGGAAGAGCGGCAAGAAGCCGCGCCGGGGGCAGCACCGCCATGAGCCAGGAAACCGAGATACTCAAGAACGTCCCCCTGTTCGCGGGGCTGGGCGAGGACGCGCTGGCCGTCCTGGCCGCCCGGCTCCGACGGCGCAAGATGCCGCCGGGGACGCCGGTCGTCTACAAGGGCGACCCGGCTGGCCCCCTGTACCTGATCGCCTCGGGACGGGTCAAGGTCCATCAGGCGACTCTGAGCGGCGGCGAGGTGATTATCGAGGTAATGGGGCCGGGGGACTTCTTCGGGGACATGAGCCTGCTGGATGGCCAGCCGCGCTCCGCCGACGTCAGCACCTTGCAGGCAACCGAGCTGCTGCTGCTGGAAGGCGAGGCCCTGCGCCAGACCATTCAGGAGCAGCCGGCCGTCGCCTGGACCCTGCTGCGAATTCTATCGCAGCGCCTGCGGGACATGGATGACCGCGCGGAAATGCTGATGACGCGCGACGTGGCGGGCCGGGTCGCCGATCGCCTGCTCAAGCTGGCCCAGTCCCACGGGACGACCCTGCCGGACGGCCGGAGCATCCGGCTGGACGTCAGCCTGACCCAGAGCGACATCGCGGCGCTGGTCGGCGCGACCCGCGAGCGCGTGTCGCGCGCCCTGACCGCCTTCCGCAAGTCGGGCGCGATCCTTTGGGATAAAGACGAGGGCCGCTGGATCATCCGCAACAAAGCGGCCCTGGCGAAACGGGCGCAGATGTGAGAAAACCCGGCCATTTGTGGCCGGGTTTTTTGCTGTGAGGGGCAGAGGGAGGAGGGAGCCAGGCCCTCCCCTACCGGCCGCCGAAGGTCAGGCCCAGCGCGACCTGCTGCTGGGGGTCCGTGCCGGTCGCGAGGTCCAGACGGGCGCCGCCGAAGGCCAGGCCGATGCCGGCGACGAAGCGGCTGCGGTCGTAGCCGCCGCGCACGGACAGGGTGCGGCCGATCGGGTACTCGACGCCCAGATGGAGGGAGCGCTTGCCGCCGTTGACGTTGCCCAGGTTGTGCAGCTCGGCGGCGTAAGTGATGTTGTTGAGGGTGGTCAGGCCGCCGATGTCTATCTGCGGCTTCATCTGAAAGTCGAAGCCACCGGGCGGGATCACGCCCAGCGAGGTGCCGTTGACGACGCGGGGCAGGTGGTAGGTCGGCGACAGCAGGTTGTGGACGACAACCGCGCCCCGGACATGATAGATGGGGTCGGGGATGGACGTGAAGCCCAGGTCAATGTCGAACTTCTGCTGATGCACCTCTTTGTAGGTCGCGCCGACGATGTTGCCGTTGGGCGCCCCGGTCGCCGCGTCCGTGCCGTTGCTGGTATCGGTCTCGTCGGCCAGGAAGCCCGCCGCGGCGAACGACGCCTGGGTGAAGCGCGGGCTGATGCCGACCGTGCCCACCGCCACAGGCAGGCTGAAGGGGACGGCGACGTTGCTCAGGCCCAGGGCGCCGTAGCGGGCGTAGACCTTGCCGGTCGGCCCGGTCAGGCCGGCGATGGGGACGGCGACGGGCTGCAAATCCACCTTGGCCGCCAGTGTGCCGTAGCCGATCAGTCCGACATTTTTGACCGAGAAGCCGACCAGTGGGGCGAGCGTGGCGCTGAGGGTGGCCGGCGATCCCGTTTGGTCGTTCGCGCCGGCGTTCGTGGCGAAGTTGTAGACCTTCTGGAAGGCATCGCGGACGGGGGCTAAAGAGCCGTTGTTGTTGTTGAACTGGTCACCCAGGTTCTTCAGCCCGTTGGACAGGTCATTGATCTTGGAAACGTGGACATTGCTGGTGCGGCCCACGACGGTCTGGGTCTCGCTGTAGGCGCCCGCCGTGCCGACGGAGGCGGGGTTGAAGGCGGCCCCGCCTACATCGCCGGACATAATCAGGTCCGTGCCGCCCATGCCCATTGCGCGGGCGCTGGCCCGGAACTGGGTACGGTCGAGGTCCGACGGCGTGACCGGCGCGGGCGCCTGGGCGTAGGACGGGCCGCAGAGCGCGAGTGCGCCGGTCAGCCCGGCAAATGTCAGCCCGGCGAGGGCGGGCAAGCCCCGTTGCTTCTTCATGGGTGCGTGTTCTCCTGAGTGGTTGTAAAGGGTTGGTGGCTGTGTGGCTGTCCGGGCCGTGGGTCATCAGTGCCGTGGGATTGAAATCCCCGGCTGTGGGGCGCAGACGCCCATTGTCCGCCTGCGCGGACATGAGGATCGCCTCCCGGTGGCCGGTCTTGTCCCCACGGAGGTGGGGACTTGGCCGAAGGCCCCACAGCCGGGAATTTCAATCCCACGGTACTACGGTTACTGGCTGGCGCTGACGGTCAGGGTGGTGGTGTCGAACGTCAGATGCAGCAGGGTGCCGTTCGGCAGGTCCGGGCTGGTCGCGTTCAGGGTCAGCGTGGCCGTGTTCGGGGTCGGGCCGCCGGTGACGATGTTGATCAGGCTCTGGAGCTGCTGGTCGGTGGTTTTGGTCTGCTGGGCGAGCTGGATCGTGCCCGAATCAGCGAGATAGCTGCCGTCCGCCTGCTGGGTGAAGGAAAGGGGGCCGCTGGTCGTCACCTGCGTGAGCGCGACGCTGCTGCCGCTGCCGTCCGTGTCGGACACGGCGCCGTCCACGGTGAAGGTCGTCAGCGTGAAGTGTGACGGCAGGCCGGCGCCGTCCAGGGTGACGCGCGGCACGAGGTTGAACGCGACCTGGGCGCTTTTGACATCGGCCAGGCCAACGGGGTTCTGGTTGGCGAAGGTGAACGTGTTGACGTTGGGGTTGGCGCCGTCATGCGGCTTGAGGGCGACGGTCGCGGCCAGGGCGTGGCCTGCCGCACGGGTCACGGCGACTGTGGCGGCCTGCTTGTCCAGCCCGAAGGGGTTGGCGACGTTGACATTGGGGACGTTTACCTGGGCCGAGTTGAGGTTTTTGACGACGCCGCTGCATCCGGTCAGGACCGGGCCGGCGGCCAGAAGCGCGAGGCCGGCGACGGCGCGCGGCAGAAAGCGAAAACGAAGATTCATAGGATTTCCTCCAAAACTAAGGGTGTGATGCGACGAATAAGAACGCTTGGGGTGAGGCAAAGAAGACCGCAGGTTTCTCGCTCAGACCGAAACCATTGTTCCATAAGAACAGCAATTTTCCCAGTGTTTTCTTCAGCCCGGCCGCAGGGAACTGCCAGGCTCAAGTACAGGCGGAGTTGACGTAATATTATCGCCGATATGAATTTTCGGGCCAGCGTTGTGTCACATCAAACGCTGCCGCTGCCGCCCGGCAGCGAGTCCACTTCCCTTACACCCAGGCATTAAGGACGGCGAGGACGAGGAGGCGGGTGTAGCCGGAAACGCCGCAGCGAGATTGGAGCCTCGCCAGCAGCCGTTCGGCGTCCGGCAACGACAGGCCCAGCGCGGTGGCCGCGTCTTCCAAAGCGTAACCCGCGACGAGCAGCCGCAGCAGGGCGCGCTCGGTCGTCGTCAGCGCTAGTTTGGCCGTCATGCGCTCACTCCCCCTTCCTCGTCTAGCTACCTGTCCAGTTGCCCATCAAGGCCGCCGCCATTATAGCCGCCTGGGGCGTGCCTGTCCTTGTCATCCGTTACGCCGAACTTGTGACATCGGTCACATCGCGTTCATGGTTTTTCTTGACAAATGCCCCTCATCCTGCCAAAATGAGGCAAGATCACCCCCGGCCCCCAATTCTGGGGGAGTACGAGAGGAGCAGCAGCGGCATGACACAAGAGAAAACCGGAGAAAAACCGATTCGCGGCGCCGTCATCGGCTACGGCGGCGCGTTCAACATGGGCAAGGGGCATCTGAACGGGATGCGCGAGGCCGGGATCGTCCCGACCGCCGTCTGCGAGATGGACGCCGCCCGCCTCGAAGTCGCGCAGGCGGATTATCCCGGTATCCGCGCCTACTCGGACATGAACACGCTGCTCCGCGACGACGGTGTAGACTTGATTACCTTGATCACGCCGCACAACACGCACGCGCCGCTTGCCATCCAGGCGCTGAACGCCGGCAAGTCGGTGATCTGCGAGAAGCCGATGTGCCTGACGGCAAGGGAGGCGACCGACATGATCGCGGCGGCGAAGGCGAACGGCGTCATGCTGTCCGTTTACCACAACCGGCGTCACGACGGCGACTTCCTGGCCTTGAAAGAGGCCATTGTCGAGAAGGGGTTGATCGGCGACGTGTTCTCCATCCAGGCGGGCTTTGCGGGCTACGGGCATCCCGGCCACTGGTGGCGCTCGAACAAGGCGATTTCGGGCGGCGCGTTCTACGACTGGGGCGCGCACTTTCTGGACTGGATTCTGAACCTGATGCCGGGCCGCAAGGTCGTCAGCGTCTCGGGCTACTTCCACAAGCGCGTCTGGCACGACGTTTCCAATGAGGACCACGTCCAGGCCGTCCTGCGCTTCGACGACGGCGCGCACGCCGACCTGTCCTTCAGCCAGATCTCGGCCCTGCCGATGCCCCGCTGGCGGATTCAAGGCACCAAAGGCGGCATTTTAGACGACGGCAGCGTCAAAGACGGCATGGCGCTGTTCACGTTTTTGGAAGGGATCAAGATGCGCGGCGAGCTGCGCCACAAGGCCAGCCAGTGGGACAAGTATTACAAGGACATCCACGCCCACCTAACCGGGGGCGCCCCGCTGGACGTGACCCCCGAACAGGCCCGCCGCGTCATCGCCATCATGGAAGCGGCGGAGAAGTCGTCTAAATCGGGCCAGGCCGAGCCGGTGCCGTATGAATAGGGGAAGCGACAAGAAGAAGAGGCTGTGAATGGCAGACATGCTAGTCAAGCTCTATGAGCTGCCGGAGGTGACGCCTCGCCTGGACGAGCTGCGGAAACTGAGCCTGTTTATCCGACAGGCTCAACCGGGTGAAAAGCGAGTCGTAGCGGCTTGGGCAGAGCGGCACTTCCCGGCGTCGTGGGCGGTCGGGTGTGAGTGGGCCATCGAGCGTGAGCCGATTAGCTGCTATATCGCCGTCGAGAAAGCAGCACCGCCCCCTCCTTCCAGCAGCCCCTACCACTTGCCGGCGGAACAGATCGTGGGCTTTGCCTGCTATGACGTTGCCAGCAAAGGGATGTTCGGAGCGATGGGAGTTCAGGAAGACTACCGGGCGCGAGGCATCGGGCGCGCCTTGCTGCTGACCGCTTTGCACGCGATGGCGGCAGAGCGCTACGCCTATGCGGTTATCGGCTGGGCTGGTTCAGTCGAGTTTTACCACAACGCTGCCGGAGCTACAGTCATTGAAGGGTCAGAACCGGGAATCTTCCGCGGACAGCTTGCGGGCTAGGATCGCTGGCGGCTCGTACCTGGGGCAGCACCGACACCCGTGCGCTGCGGGATCGGTGCGGACCGTCATCCGGCGCCAAAAGTTTTGTGAGACGACACCATGCACGAGATGATCAAGCGGGACGGCAACCAGCTCATCGGGCAGGTGATGAAGATGCAGACCGTCCGCAACTCCAGTGTGGTGGACTTGGTGGAAATCCTGTGGGTGGAGCATAGCATGATTCGATTGCGCTTCATGGAGCGCAGCCGCAGGCCCGTGGTCTGGGTGCCCATTGACAGCATCCTGGAGCTGCGCGAGACGGACGAGAACCTGCGCTGAGTGGGGCATCGAGAGTCCTGACAGCCGGGCGGTTGAAACCGCAGCAACAAGAGCACAAAGTCCGCCTTCACGGACTAGAAATCATCTTTGTCCTAACCTGCGAAGGCAGGTTTCGTGCTCTTGTTGCCGCGACTTCAGTCGCCCGTTCAGATCGGAAAGTTTTATGAACATCGTCGCCATTTCGGGGAGCCTGCGCGCCGCCTCGACCAACACGGCCCTGGTACGCGCCGCCGCTGCCCAAGCCCCCGCAGGCATGGAGGTGACGGTCTACGGCGGCCTGGGCGATCTGCCGCATTTCAGCCCGGAACGGGACGGCGACGACGCGCCCGCCGCTGTTCAAAGCCTGCGCGGGCTACTGGCTGGTGCTGAGGGGGTGCTGATCTGTACGCCCGAATACGCCTTCGGGATGCCGGGGAGCCTGAAGAACGCGCTGGACTGGCTGGTGACTTCGGGCGAACTGTGGCGCAAGCCGGTCGTCGCCCTCAGCGCCTCTCCGTCCGCGCTGGGAGGCGAAAAGGCGCACGCCGCCCTCCTGCTGACCCTGTCCGCGCTGGAGGTCCACGTCGTCGCCGACGGGTCGCTGACAATCCCGTTCGTCACTACGAAAGTGACCAAAACCGGCGACCTGACGGACCCGGCCACCGCGCAGGCATTGCGGGCATCCCTGGATGCGCTGGCGCGGGCGGTGGAGGCACAGAAGTTGGAGAGCGCGCCCGGCCTTGAAAGGCCAGGCTAATCCCGGCTTCGCCGGACAAAGCCCCTCCGGGGCTGAGGAAAAATAACGCAAGCCAATCTGTAGCCCCGGAGGGGCTTCGCGCTCTTGTTAGCCCGGCCTTTCAAGGCCGGGTGCAGTTTCGGCAGCAGGAATCAAGGCAATGAGAATTACCGTCACACTGGCGCGTCAGTTCGGCTGCGGCGGCTCGTACCTGGGGCAGCGCCTTGCCGACAGCCTGCAAATCCGGTGCCTGGACCGGGAGATCGTCAGCCAGGCCGCACGGCAGCTCGCCGTGGACGAGGCGGAAATGGCCGCACGGGAGGAGCGGGGAACTCCGTTCTGGGAAAGGATGCTGCGGGGCATCAGCGCCGGCCCGCCCGAGGCGCTCTACCATGCCCCGGCTACCCTGTCCGTCTCGGACCGGGAAATCTTCGAGGCCGAGACCGAGGTGATGAAGACCATCGCGGCGCAGGAGAGCTGCGTGATTGTCGGGCGCATCGCCGCCCACGTCCTGCTCGCCCATCCGGGCACGGTGAACGTCTTCCTTCACGCCCCCCTGAGCTTTCGTGTCCCGCGCGTGATGGAATATTACGGGGCCACGGACGACGCCGGGGCGCGCGCCATGATCGCCCGGTCGGACGGGACGCGCGAGCGGTTCATCCGCCAGATGATCGGACGGGAGGAGGAGGACGCCCGAAATTATCATCTCTGCCTGGACACGAGTTCGCTGCCCTTACCCGAGGTCGCGGACCTGCTGACCGATTTCGTCCGGCGGCGGACAGCAGGGGCTTGAAATGAGAAAACCGATCCCGATCCTCGAAACGCCCCGCCTGCTGTTGAGGCCCCTGCGTCTGACGGATGCGCCGCAGAGTCAAAGGCTGTTCCCGCATTGGGAGATCGTGGAATTCATGGCGGCGGCGATTCCGTGGCCGTATCCCGACGACGGCGCGCGCCAGCACATCGAGAGCGTCTTGCCGAAGATCGCGGCGGGCCAGGAGTATGACTGGGCGATCACGCTCAAATCCGACAGCGACGATTTGCTGATCGGCATCATCAGCCTGTATCCCGATGGAGAAGACAACCGTGGCTTCTGGCTCGCCAGAGCCTACCAAAATCAGGGGCTGATGAAGGAGGCGATGTTTGCCGTCAACGAGTTTGCCTTTGGCGAATTGGGGATGCCGCACCTCACGCTGACCAACGCGGAACCTAATAAAGCCTCCCACCGGCTCAAAGAGATTTCGGGGGCGAAGATCGTGGAGATAAACGATGATGTGCCCTATGTCGGCGGCAGGTTCCGCCAGATTCGCTGGCGCCTGACGCGCGAGGATTGGGAGAGCCACCGCGCTTCTTTGTGAGTCTCGGCAACGCCGCGCCGGGTCTGCCGGTGCTCCGCCGAGGCGAAACCGGCACGCGGCAGACTTGACGGGAGTTTGGACGGAGGATTCTATCGTGGAACAAGAACCTTTACCTCAACACGAAGCCGGAAGGCGTTTCGTACAGATGTTACTAGAGCAGTGCTATGAGGGAACCGTTCCTGTAGTCATGGAGGCCCTCCAAAACACACCACCCGGCGGCCAGCCGCCCGCAGATGAACTCCGACGCTTCAAATGGTTTCAGTCTTTACAAGCCTCTGATCAAGAGGAAGTGCAGGGAGTGGTAGAGTATTCCCTTGACCTCTGCTTGTTCCATCTGCTCAACTTTCTGGACGGCACATCGCCCGTTCAGCCTATGGAGCAAACCTCTGACTTCGCCGTGTATTTGCAGACGTATGCCAGCGATAAAGACCTGGAGTACAACAAGCCGAGGGCCACAGTACGAATTAACCCCATCGTACCGATGTACGAGAACGACGACGAACAGCTCCATGATATTTTCTCCGAGTTGAGGAGAGAAGCACTCGAAGAATAGGGATAAGAGAAACCTCTTTCCAGCCGCCCTAGTACTCGCGCTGCCGGCAGGCGCTCTGCACCAGACACTCTAACGCCCATGAACACACACCCACCCCTGCGCCTCGCCATGTGGTCCGGCCCGCGCAACATCTCCACGGCGATGATGCGCGCCTGGGGCAACCGGCCCGACACGTTTGTCTGCGACGAGCCGCTGTACGCGCACTATTTGCAGACGACGGGGAGTGACCATCCGGGCGCCGAAGAAGTCATCGCGGCGGGCGAGACCGACTGGCGCAAAGTGGCCGAGTGGCTGACCGGGCCGGTCCCCGAAGGCAAGGCCATTTTCTACCAGAAGCACATGACGCACCACCTGCTGCCGCACATGGACCGAGACTGGTTGGGCGGGCTGATGCACTGCTTTCTGATCCGTGAGCCGGGCGAGGTGATCACCTCTTACATCAAGAAGAACCATGACCCGACGTTTGAAGACCTGGGCTTCGGGCAGCAGGCGGAGATATTCGACTGGGTACGCGCCCGGACCGGTGCGACGCCGCCCGTCTTGGACGCGCGGGACGTGCTGGACCACCCCGCCCCGACCCTGCGGCGGCTGTGCGAGAGATTGGGCGTAGAGTTCCTGCCCGCCATGCTGTCCTGGGCGCCCGGCCTGCGGGCGACGGACGGCGTGTGGGCGAAGCACTGGTACACGGAAGTCGAGACCTCGACCGGCTTCCGCCCCTACCGGGCCAAGCCGGACGCCGTCCCCGACCGGCTGCGCCCGGTCTATGAGCAGTGCTTGGAAGCCTACGAGCGGCTTTATGCGTGTCGCATTCCGCCGCCGGCAGGGGAGGCATCAGGCCGATGAAGCAGCAGTTTAGCGAGAAGAACCGCGACCTCCTGGTCAACATCAACGGGCGCCTCGTCCACCGGGACCAGGCGGGGGTCAGCCCGTTCGACTCGGTCGTGCAGGGCGGCGATGCCGTCTGGGAGGGCCTGCGGCTCTACGACGGGCGCATCTTTAAACTCCACGCGCACCTGGACCGGCTGCGCGACTCGGCCCTCGCCCTGGCCTTCCGCGAGATCCCCCCGCGCGATCACCTCGTCGCCGAGATCAAAAAGACGCTGGCGGCCAACGGCATGACCGACAGCGTCCACATCCGCCTGACCTTGACGCGGGGCGTGAAGATCACATCGGGCATGGACCCGCGCCTGAACCAGTCCGGGCCGACGCTGATCGTGCTGGCCGAGCACAAGCCGCCGGTCTACGACAAGAGCGGGCTGTCGCTGGTCACCAGCAGCGTCCGCCGGTCCGGGCCGGATACGCTGGACCCAAAGATCCACCACAACAACCTGCTGACCTCCATCCTGGCGAAGATCGAGGCCAACCACGCTGGGGCCGACGACGCGCTGATGCTGGACGCGCGGGGCTTCGTGGCTGAGACGAACGCCACGCACGTCTTCCTGGTGCATCGAGGCTGGGTGCAAACGCCGCGCGCCGTCGCCTGCCCCGAAGGCATCACGCGCGCGACGGTGCTGGAAATTTGCGCCGCCCAGGGCATCCCCCACGCCGAGGCGGACCTGTCACTGACGGACTTCTACCGGGCCGACGAGATGTTCTGCACGGGGACGATGGGGGAGCTGGCGGCGGTCACGCAGCTTGACGGGCGGCCCATCGGCGACGGCGTGGCGGGGCCGATGACGGGCCGCCTCAGCGAGTTGTTCGCCCAGCGCACGGCGGCGGAGGGCGTCACAGTGGTTTAGCCCCCCCAGCCCCCAATTCTGGGGGAGCCAGAGAAGATAAGGCAGGGCCTCTCCTACTCCCCCAGAATTGGGGGCTGGGGGGCGAACGCAGCGACAACACAGGAGCATCACACCATGTCCGAAGTCTTTCTCATCCTGCACGGCTGGGGCGGCAACAAGCCCGCGCACTGGCAGGAGCACCTCGCGGCCAAGCTGACCGAGGCCGGAGCAGACGTCCGCTACCCCAAGATGCCCGACCCGATGGCGCCTGACCCCGCCGCCTGGATGTCGGCGTTGCATACCGCCCTGGGCGAGATTCCCGCCGACGCCACGCTGACCGTCCTGGCGCACTCGCTGGGGGCGATCAACTGGATGCACCACGCGGCCATGTCCCAGGACGCGGGCTTCGTGCGGCCCGGCCCTCAGGCCGACCGCGTCCTACTGGTCGCGCCTCCCTATGTGATCCGCGAAATCCCGCCGCTCGACGCGCCGCCCGGCGCCGCGAACTTTTTCCCGCCGCCGCTGTCCCCCACAGGCATCGCCGCCCTGGCGCGCGAGACGGTCCTGGTCGCCTCGGATACGGACGATTACGCGACGTTTGACCAGTCGGCGGCCTACGCCGCCGGGCTGGGCGTGGACATCCAAAAGCTGCCCGGCGGCGGCCACATCTCCCCGTATTATGGCTACGGCGAGTGGCCCTGGGCGCTGGACTGGGCCTTGCGCCGCGCCGACCTGCCGCCGCTGCCGAACAAGTGACACATTCCGCGTTTGTTTCCCGGCACTGGAAGTGCCGGTCTACTCTTGAATGGAAGTGCCTCCGGCACTGAGGAACCGTTGCCGTTTGGCCTGTCCTCTTGTCCTGTCCTCAACCGCGTAGCGGTTTTCACTTGATAGTAGACCGGCACTTCCATTCAAGAGTAGACCGGCACTTCCAGT
>JAABUM010001056.1_pt1 | contig 43270 bp, 65 predicted proteins | sample 5559161 | NCBI WGS metagenome assembly JAABUM01 (sample SAMN10711868, study PRJNA513369) | rock metagenome | isolation source: Antarctica rocks | place: Antarctica: Victoria Land, Siegfried Peak nord
TGCGTCTGCCTGTGCAAATAAGCCAATAACGCAATAAGCTCTGCAATCTGAGCCATGCCTGCTTTCCGGCCACTGTTCAAAAGTCCTCCAGGAAGGTTAATAACCGAACATATGTTATTAATAAGCAGGTTCTGAACATTGTCCATGTTATTAAGTGTTATTAACGTGTTATTAACATAGGGTGTTACTAACCACTTAGTTACTCTGCCCACGCTGGGACGCTCGTCACCTGTGCACGTTCAGTTCATAGATTCCTCATATGGGTTTGGGATTCACCGCCATAGATGCCAACAGAGTCAGTTGCAATATAACTATAAATTAGTAATATACTGCAGACGAAGCTTTTCACAGCTTGCAAGCCGCTGCGCATCTGGTGACACTGCACTCACCGCCGACCGCGACATCTTGTGTCTACGGGCAGTGCAAGTGGTTCGGCAGTCGTGCTGCGCACACTGAGCAGGCACTAGTGGCGACGGCTGAACTGCAAACCTTCAGGTTGTTTAGAGGCAAAGTGAAGTTCGGCTGCCACGCTGCCGGATCCCCAGACGCCTCGACCCTGCAGCAAGGCGCCAAAATTCTGATTCACCACTTGAAGATCCCTCATGAGAATTCGAGGGCAACCTGCAGAACGACGCCTAAAGCATGACAGCCATGGCAGTCCGCCATATGCATATTGCGCATGCAGGAGTGCCAGTGAAATATAAGCAGCACACCATACACCATAAGGATGCTCATCTGTACGTGAAACCCAAACAGTGTTTTGCATTGAAATTCAGCTTATGAGGCTGGCAGCGCACGCACATCGTCATTTGGAAGGCGGCGATGAGCATGGAGGGCAGGTACACAGTCGCAGCGGCGTCATCGCCATTTTCCGCGGCCGCGATCAGCTCCGCAAAGGTGGACAGATCCTCCACGGTGTCCGGCGCGCTGAACGGATCTATCTACACCACACCACAGCAAAGCTGTACGGGCGGAGAAGAAGGTGTCGCTCAAAGTTGCGGCTGCGATGGCACTTTTGCCGGCACTGCTCGCATCGTTGCCGGGCGCCAAGCTGCAAGCAGGGCCGAGTGTCTCCCGGTGCACGTCGTCAATAGAGGCAAGAACATGGCACGTAGCATGGAGGCATCTTCGATGGAATGCCGGTGTACTCATCGGAAGCGCATCATCTGCAACAGCGCACACCGCCAATGGCGCCTGTGCGTGCGCCGCCGCACCTGGCAGCACCGATGCAGCGGTCAGCAACTTGCGACATGCAACAGACTCACGCAGGACAGCATTCTTGTGCCAACCGACTCACAAGAAGTGGATGTCCCTCCGGCTCCTCCTCTGTGGCGGTGAGCACGTCCCGCAGGCTGCTGGCCCAGCACAGCAGTGTGGCCCTGCTGAGTGCGTTGACCGGCACCGCCTCCCAGCAGTGCTCAAAGTTAGGATCCAAAACCAGGATGACCTGTAGGTCGTTGCGCAGCGCCTGCCGCAGCGCACCCAGCTCATCGAGCTGTGATGCGCCGATGCCGCCCGCAGCGCACTCAGCATGTTGCTGACGATACGTCGCTGCTGCGGCGGGACGGCCGAGGTCTGACACCCCGAGAGCAGTCAGTACGAGCAGTGCTAGGAGTCGAGGAGGCTGACGGACCATGTCGGGCCAGACTGCCACCTGTCAATAAGCTGACAGAAGGCCGTGATGGCCAGCTAAAACAGGCACGCAGGGCGGAAGCAGTGCGCACATTAGGCTGATGAAACCGTCATCGATCACTCTTACAGACAGAAAAAGTTGAAACTTCTGATTCGTGCATTTCTGAACCTGCCGTGCAGCGGACGTGCTTGCACGATCATGTGCCAGCTAGGCGTCAGACAGCTTGTCGTCGTGGTGCCTCCCGCGCTGCCGAGCGGCTTGACGACCATACGCAGGACCGCGGCAAGCGTTGGCAATGTGCGGTTTGATGTGCCTGCAGGATAGCCTGGACCGCATGCTCGCTGCTGGCACTACAACTGCACAGTTGCAATTCCTCGTCGTCAATTTTGTAGTCCACATGATGCCGCATCGGACAGTTCCAAGAAAAGGTTCGACACTTGAGATGTACTTCGTCGTTTGATTTGTGAAACCGATACTTCAGGGAGGGAACTTTGGGCATGCCAGCCGATGACGGGTGATCCGCCCTGCGGAAACACTCATGGCGTGTGTGTTGCTATTGTCATCTTGACCAAATCAGGTCCATTAATTATGCTTAGCCACGATACTTAGCGATGCTAGTTAGCCAGGTCAGCATGACGCGTACAGGCGGCAGACACCTGCGGCATTTAGCAGCTTGCACAGGAGTCAGCGTTTTAGAAGAACATCTCGTAGTCACTCACCGTCGATCCAGCTGCACCTGCAGCGTGTAGCGCTGCTTCGCCACTTCGTGCATCGCCTAAGAAATTTTGTCAAATGCTCGTCCGTTTGTATTGCGACACGAGGCTTGTCCACTGCTTCCATGCGCTGCGAGCTTCATCAGCTAGCTGCACAGGGCTCCACGCAGCTCTGGGTCGCGCCGCAAAGAGCGCTGCAGCATGCCGCTGCATCACGGCGCATCAGGTGCACGTCGGCAGTCTTGCAGTGCGGATGATGACAATCGTGAACGGGGACGTCACCGACTCGGGGCCTTCTCCTGCTGCGAGCCTGGACCACCACAGTGAGGTGAGTGCGGCATGCCTTGCTGTTGCGCTGACGACGGCAGCCTGACTCGATGAATGCACTATCGCGGCATCCAGGTGATGGAAGCCAGATGTGGCCGCAGAGCACGAAGCAATGCGTCCGGTGCGAGGCGGATCTCGCGCTGCGATTCTTCCCGCCGCAGGCCGCGCTAGCGGATGGCCGTTCAGAGCTGTGCTGGGGCTGCCGCGCCGTGGAGAATGAGGCTCGCTTTCCGCGTGCCCCCAGGTATGCGATTTACCCCCTTGCCAGGCGCAAGCTGTTCGCCGAGTTTGAGCGCTCACTCAGTGCCAGTGCGCCTGCATTGGGGCAGTCACAGTATGACGCACGACAGCCTGCATCAGTGGATGTGCAGACGAGTTGCAGCTGGAGGCAGATTGATGCGGAAGGCGACCGCGCCTGACAGCATAAGATTGGCTGCTTGCTGCAGGCGGCGGGCGGGCGGGGTTCCTGCGGCAAGGGCGCGTCCACCGACCAGCGCGCCGCAGGTCTGCCGCACCTGCCGCACACTGTTGCCGGCGCAGCACTTCTCGCTGGCAGCGGCCAACAAGACCGGCAGGTTGACTGCCTGCAAGGCGTGCTCAGCGGAGGTGCAGGGGAAAGATCGGTCGCAGCTGCGGGCGCGGCCGCAGGCGCGACCACCGCGGGCGGGAGCCGCCAAGGCATGCCTGCAGTGCAGCCAGACGCTGCCGGTCGATCAGTTCTACGCAGGCAAGGTTCCTCTCGTACGTTGCGACGCACATCTGCCCCACGTCTCTGGCCCATGGTCGTGTCCAGGATTCGTCCCGCAGGTGCTGCCCTTGCAGTCGTCTGCGCTTTGTTAGCAACGCAGCTGGGCTCGACCAGCTCAATGGCAGGCATGCACATCTGCTTGCCTCCCGAGCTGCATCTGCCGCGCGGTTGCACGCGAGAATTCACTGCGTGTATTCATGCGGTGTATCCATGCTGGATGACAGGCTGTTCCTCATGTGTTGCGTCCTGCTGCTGCAGCGCCGACGGGGCGTGACTTCTTGATGGCCGTTTGCAAGCAGTGCCACAAGACGCGGTCGACTGCCTACCGCCGGGTAAACACCTGTTGTGTTTGCGACGAGCTTGAAGTGCCTGCCAAGGATGTCGTTGTGCATGAGTGCAACAGTGGCATCAACAACAGCAGCGTCTCAGGGTTCTCAGAATTCTTTCTGGACCTAGCGGTGCCCCACCACAGCAGGAGGCCTCAAGGTTTTGTCTGGCTAAGATACTCCAAGGCACATCGAAACTTGAAAGAGCTGCTGCAGGCGCGCCACCCGCCACGGACGGCGCTGCCAGAGCGACTCATTTGCCGCGTCTGCCGCGAGCTGAAGCCGGCGTCTGAGTATGGTGAGGAGGACAAACGGAAACTTGCAACTGATGGAGCTGGCACTTTTTGGGAGAAAATGGCTGCCCGGGTCACCTAGTTATTGGTTTTGCTGCGCCTGGGGGATGATGTGACAACAATGCTGGCAGCGCACAGACATGCTGTGCGAATCCCTTGCCTTTTGCGCTGCTGCGGAGCGCAGTACTGCTGGAGTTTGGCAGCGTGGGCGAGCGCCGTGCCAGTGGTCGATATCCTTGACGTCAACAACATTCCGTTTTCGTTCCTGCAGTGCGGGAGAACGGCACGGCACATGGCCTGCGGAGCGCCTGCAAGCTGTGCGAAGCAAAGTCCTACGCCGCGCGCCAGGCCATGGCGCGGGTGCAGGCGCAGCACCGCGTCGGCGGCACCCAGGACGGGAAGCAGTGATGCTGAACTCGCCACGGCGTAGCCAACATCCGGGCGCTGTCCGCAGCGACTGGAGACGCAGCACCGCCTTGACGGCGATGGCAGCCAGGAGTCAACTGATGGGGAACTAGCACCAAATTAAACATCTAACGTCAGGCCCATGCGGCAGCCGCTGCCAAGCTCGCGCCGCAGGGGCGCGGCGCGGCTGCAGACGCACGGGCTTTTGGCAGCGGCGGCGGCGGTGGCAGTGGCGATGACAGATGCGCCAGCGGCAGCGGTCATGACTCGAGGTAGTGATGCTGAGGGCTCATGAGGGCCGCTGTCATGCCCGCGGCGGTGGGCAGCTGGGCGGCGCAGCTGCAGACGCATCATGGCATGGGCATGGCATGGGCAGCATGCCATGGGCAGCATGCAGCTCTCGCAAGTGCAATGCAGGAGTGAAACATTGGACGCATGGTGCATTCAGTTGGACGTGTACACGAGTACATTTCATGTCGTGGTGAGACGTCTCGTTTGTGTGTTATGAAACGCGGGGCTTGCTGTCTACCGCAGTCAGTCCTAACGCAAGGATTCACAAAGAAAGGCCAACTCCACAGCCATGCGCATCAGACTGACAATGCAAACTGCACATCAAGAACCAGTGTAGGCAGACCAACACAATGCTGGCTGCACAAATGGGGCACCCTGGAGTGATGCCGCCTGCCAGAGCACGTGGCCTCGCAAAGCAAGCCACTTTTATTTTGTTTTATTTTTATTTTTTGCCGCATCCGCTACTCAGTCGCCGGAGTACAGCCGGTGCGTGTTGATGTAGGACACCACCGCGTCCGGCGTCAGGTACTTGATGGACTTGCCCTGCAAAGGTTGTGTATGAGTCTGCAGACGACGGCGTGACGCGGCACAGCAGGGAATAACAATAGTAATAAGGGAGCGTTGCATACAGCCTGCACAGGTGGGGGCGCACGACGGTTGCCCTCTGACCCTAAACCCTGTGACCAGCTGTAACCGCCGCCGCACCCACCCAGCCGTTTTGCAGACTTCCGCACAGCTAGTCGGCAGCGGCCAGATGTGAATCAGGCGAGGGCGCAGCAACGGTGCAGCGCCGTTCAGGGTTTAGGGTTTAGAGTGCTCCAGCGCCGCGCGCAGCTTATGAGCGGGCACACCAGCACCATCAGCATACATAAGAATTCCACGCGCGATGTCAGGTTTTGAATGTGCCCACCTGCTCGAGCGCCGCGCGCAGCTTGGAGGAGGACACATCCAGCGCGACCGGATCTTCGATGATGCGGATGCCGGCCGCCAGGCCGGCCAGCGGGCTGCCGCTGTTGCCGCCGGCGCCGGGCGAGACCAGCCGCCGCACCTCCGCCCCCCTCCTGCAGGGCGAAGTTCGCCAAGTTCAAGGTGTTTTAAACAGAGTGTGAGTGGTTCAGCCTCGGGCGCACCCTTTCAAGGCCTTCACTCCGCTGTCCATGTTGTGCCAGCTGCGGTGAGCCGAAGTTCCACCTGGGACGCAATAGCTTCCCTCAGTGTGCGGTGCACACGCTGCCGCGCTCTGGCCCCGAGATATGCCCTATGTCCACTTAATCTATAATTAGGAAGCATTAGGAAGTTCGGCAAGAATTAATCCTTGCCGACATGGGCTCATAGACGTTTATCTGGTTTGGTCACAATTGGCGTACCGCGCAATGCATACAACGCCATGCTCCGGGCCGAGGATCTGCCTCAGGTGTGCTCCCTGTGCCAGACGCTGGGCGCCACAAAACTTGGCTGTGTTCGAGTTTCTATATCCTTTGAGAATACGAACGACACTGCGCGCAGTGTGCACCGCGCAATGCACACGACGCCGTGGCCCGGTCCCAGGATCTGCTCCAGGGTGCCCTTTTGGACTTCCTCCGTTTTCTGTCGTACACATTGGGTTCGTATACTCACAGGTCGCACTGGACTGTCCATGTTGGTTGCTCACCGCGCGATGCACACGACGCCATGGTCCCGCCCCAGAATTTGCTCCAGGTGCTCGCGCCGCCACACGCCGGGCGTCGCGAAGCTCTCCACGAGGTCCGCGCCGCACAGCAGCATCACCCGCGGGCCGGGCGGCTGCTCGCCGCTGGCGGCAGTCGAGTCGGCGGCAGCGTCGCGGGCCGCGGGCTGCGCCTGCGGTAAGAATTGCATTGGTTTCTCGGCGTCGATGTGTACCGAGAAAGCGGGTCGCAGCAACTGCTGGAACATGTGCCCGGCAGCTCCGACACTGCATCACGGACAACACCGTGTGCAGACTCGCTCGAAGCCTTGCCTGAGTGCCCTGCGGTCGCGGCTTCGGCGTCGGCGGTGGCGGTGCCGGCGGCGGCGCCGATGACAACTGCGGCGGCGGCGCTGGGCCGGGGAAGTCGGCGTGCGCCGACTTGGAGCTGTAGTGCCCCGTGGTGTCGTGCTCATACAGCGCCGAGCCCATCCCCGGAGCTGGAGTTTTCGGCTGCGCAGCCGCCGCCGGCGACGCCAGCGTCGCCGCCGCCGGGCCACTGAGCGCAGCTGCGGCTGCGGCGGCGGCAGGCGCTGCCGGGATGCTGTGCCGGAGCTCGGTGGCTGCGCGAAGCGCCGCTGCTGGCCCGTGACTGCCGGGAAAGTCCGCCGCGTCGGCGGAGGCGGCATCAGGGTGGCGGCCGCCGGCAGCGCCTACAGTAAGCACAGAACTAAGTAGTTCCCGCACATACACAGCATGCTGCTGCGCAGGGTGGCAAGCCCGGCATAAACCCTGCAGCGCTGCCGGAGGGCGCCCTTGGACCCTTAAGACGTACGATGTCGGCGTGTGTGCGGCAGCTTCTGAATCGGCGGGACTGCGCCTTGCGGTGGCTTTGGCCGGAGGCGACTTTCTGGGCACTCATTGGGTTTCAGCGTTGAAGGTTGCTGCTGCTGCTGAAGGAGGCTGCTGCTGCTGCTGCTGGACTCTGGCGCAGAACTGCCCGCCCAGACAAATCCGCACCCACACGGCGCATGGCAGCGAGGCAAGCAGGTCTGGTGTGCTTCATACATGATGCTGCCTGGACATGTGGTGGTGGTGCCGCCGCTGGAATCTAATCCAGCGGATTTAGGATTTAAGCTGCTGGATTGTAAGGGTTTAAGCCACTGGATTAGAATCCAGCGGCTTTAGGGTTCAAACCCCAATCCAGCGCTTTCCCCTGACAGCTCGCCCCCCATGCCGCGCATGACGCCAGGCGTGCATTATCGTTCTGGGCATGGTTACGAGGGTCACAGCTCAGAGAATCGTCACGTGTACAGCTGCATAGCAGCGTTGGTAATGTGTTCAGAGTCCAGCCCGGCAAACTCTTGAACTGTTACCTGAGCTGCGGCTGCCGGCTCCCGGCGCGTCGACCTGCCGCGAAAGCTCCGCCCCCACGCGGCGCATGACAGCGAGAGTGCGCTGCCACCCCGGCTGCGCCGCCTCCCAAGGATCCACCATCACCAGGTCGGACGTCGCTGCCGCCAGCTCCGCCATGCGCACCCTGTAGCGAACGAAACGAACCGGAACTTCATGAGCGGCCCAACAGCATGTTGACGTATTCACGACTCCCAGGCGTCTCACCAGGTCGATAGTCGCCTCTGCCAGCTGCGCCTTGCGCACCCTGCAAGCATTGACTGTTGTACACACGATGTGCCAGTATGGAGGCATCAGCTTCATCAGTCAACCAAAAGGGTTTCAATTCAAGGATTCCAAATCAAGGATCCTAATTCAACTTCATCGATCAATCAAAAGGTTGCTGCCTCCCAGGCGGCAACGGTGACCAGGTCGGTCGTTGCCGCCGCCAGCTCCGCCATGTGCGTCCTGCAGAGCCAAGTTCCGTTCGTGAGTGCCCTGAGACGACTGGAGCTTGGAAAGGGTGTATCCGCTGCCCGGGGTGCACCATGACCAGGCCGGATGTCGCCGCCGCCAGCTGCGTCATGCGCACCCTGCGGTGAAGTTGTTGGTGATGAGCTTTTGGAAGTGCAAATCGGCAGCGTGGGCTACGCCTCCATGACCGGGTCGAGCGTCGCCGCTGCCAGTTCTCCGCCCACTCTGCAGCGACTTAGGGTTTAGGTTAGGGTTTAGGCTGCACTCTAGTATGACGGTCTCATCATGTTGCAGCCGCCATCCGAACATGGGCAGAGCTGTGGGCATTCAGCATGGCAGGGCACCAATCCAGCTTCGCACTGCAAAGGTCTTGCGCTACTGCGAAGAAGCCTTACTTTGCAACGACGACCATGCGAGGCACCTGTGGGATGCAGGCGCCAGGTCCGGTTTGCCGTACGCGTCATTCACCGGGCTCAGATACCCGCCCAGCACGTCAAAACCCTCCTGCGGAAGGGGAAGTCAGCTCGACGCACATAAATATTGCTGCTTCCGATGTCAGTTCTCTTTTGGGCTTGTTGTACGCGTCTATCACCGGGCTCAGGTAGCCGCCCAGCACGTCAAAACCCTCCTGCGACAGTCAACCATTACAGGGAATCCCTAATCCCTAGAGTGTAACCGTTGAGTCCAGTAGCGGGGGATGCCACAGGCGCTGGCCATTGAGCTGAGGTACCCGCGCAGCACGTCAGAACAAGCCTGCAACAGCAAAGGGCGACGATGAGCAGCATGACGTGGTGGACCGTGTCTGCAGGATCCAGGGAGCAGAGGAGAGGCACAAGCACAGTTGCTTGCAGGTGCAAGTCACATCACAGAGGCGCCGGCTAGGACTCTCGTTGGCAACGAGGGTGCTGGATTCCGCAGCCGCAGCGCCTCCTCACCTCCCGCAGGGCATCGGAAGCCAGCTCGAACATGCGCAGGTGCGCTATAGTAGGCGGGTTGAAGCTGCCGCAGGCGAGCAGCACAACCGGCTGACGCGCACCACCAGCGTCCCTGCCAAGAAAATTAGAAAAATTAGAAAAAATAGGAAATTAGAAAATTCGCATTTGAGCATAGGAACAGCTTCTTTGTATTGACGCTCGGTGTCAGACAGACTGGGATGTCTAGGTGAGGCAGCGCCACCGACTGCCGCGCACCCGCCACTGCCCCTGCAGACAAAACGTTGTGCCCGAGCATTGAGCAGCTATCTTGGTTGGGCGTTTCCTGCTGGTCTGAGTATGAGTAGCACTGCTGTAGAACCATCGGCTGCTCTGTGCTGTCACTGCATCTGCACACACGGCCCTGCACATGACCCACGGCAGTGCGCTAGGAGTGCAGTCAGCCAGCTGTAGTGCGGCAGCAACAGAAATGGCACAATCAGCATCAGAGTTAATCCGTTAGGTCCCCTATCGTTCTTCTCTATCATGTGTCGCAGTGCCATGTGTCAGTACGCATTTCTGGGCACCTTTCGATTCAAATGGCAGCATGTCTGGGCGGCATGTACACTGGAGGCACTGGCGCGGCTTTCCCGAAAAGGTTGTGAACAAGGCAAAGGTTGCATTCCTGCCCACCTGCCGGTCGGCAGCTTGCAGCACAGCTTGTCGGTCGGCAGCGGCACGTACACTGGCGGCGCCGGCGCTGGCGCGCGGGCGACGCTGGACTTCACCCACGCCCACCAGCCATCCGACTCCTCCGCGGCACCGCCGCTGCCGCTAGAGCCAGCCGCCGCCACCGTTGCCATGGCGGCCCTCGGACCGCCGCTTCCGCCGCCGCTGTCGTCAGCGGCACCACTCTGCTGCTTGGCGGCTGTCGCAGGTTCCTGCGCCGCAGCAGGCGCGGAGCCTGCACCGTAGCCGGTCAGCCTGGCGAACCAGCCGGGCTCCGCGATAGGCGGTTGCTCCACTAGCGACGCAGCGCGCGGCTGCGCTGAATTCTGTGCCGCGCTGGCAGTCGTCGCCGAGGAACCAATGGCTGCTGCCGCCGCGTTGGCGGTGGGCAGCAGGCCGCGCTGCGAGCCGTCTGCGCTGCCGAGACTGTAGGCGGTACCGGCGCCGAGTGTGGCGACGGCCACGCCTGCCGCAGCGCGCAGCCTGTTGAGGGGTGCGAAAAGACTGAAAGCTTTTTTGAAAGATTGCACTTTTGTTCGCAGGTGCCCTGATTCCGTGTTCGGTTTGACGTATCACAAGAACAGCAGATAGGAGCAGGTTTCATAGTGCCGCTGCTCAGCCGATTTGCTGACACTGCACTGGGCCATACCTCATCAATGCTCCGGCATCCACATCGGATTGAGCTGCCACAGAGGCAATGCTTCGGAGGGTCGCTGCTGCAGCAGGCTGTTGCAGGCCAAATGAGAGCGCGCCCAGTTGTTGGGATGCAACGTGGCGAGGAGTCAGCCGAGAGCATCCGAGCAAGGCCTTCCGCATCTTGAGCGCAGAACCAGCGCAATCGCAATCAAGGATCTGTATATGGCTCAGGCGCCTTCTCAAACTTCGGCACTGAGGTCATGCCACCAAGATTCCGAAAACGACATTCAATCAGCTGCACGCGAGAAAGTCGCCGGGCTTTTGCTGCGTGCGATAGCATTTGTAGAGGTCCTCGTCGTTGCTGTAACGGGCTTTGCTAAAGCAGCGTGAGACAGCTGGTCGTGTAGCGATCAAGAATCTAGGGGACTCAAAGGTTTTGCAGAGGAAGAATTACACTGAAATGTAATTCGATCACAGTCCATTTCATAATATGTGTGCCACACACGAGTTCATGAATCACAACAGTGTCTGGGCTATTGCATCTTTGCAGAAATCATTCCAGGCAAATTTGAACCACTTCCGGCTTCAACGCCGGAGAGCGGAGCAGCGCTCTCTACTGGCCAGCAGCCATAAGAGGGCAGCGTTGCCTCTACCAGCTTAAATCAGTTCGCTGTCAGAATTGCTGCGTCACGCATGTTTACAACATCTCCCTTGGTTGAATCCATCAGGGCACCACGTCAAGGTCGATGAGGTGGCGCGACGCCGCGAACACGACCTTGCCGGCCTCGCCAGGGCGGCGACGGTCGATGGCGATGATGCGTGCCGACTTCTTGCCCTTGGGGTCGTAGGGCCGGTCGAAGAAGTAGACGGGGTACGCCGCAGAGCCGCCGCGCGTCGCCAGCAACGGCTCGAAGCTGCCCTTGGGCAGGGCGTGGACGCCGCCAAGCAGCGCGGGCGCCTTGCCGTGCTGGTAGTGCACGATCTGCAGTAGTAAAGAATGCGGTGTCGAACGAAAGGCCGACAGTCACGTCCAGGAATGCAATGGGTTAGAACATGCGCATGGGTCATAGCGGTCTGTGTGGGTCTGCAGCATACGACTAACCTTGCACAAGATTTCAGCTGTCCGGATCTGTGTCGATCTGGTGACTGAAACGGCATTGCGACGCCGTGAGGATGTTGCATTTACAACATCCTCATGAAATTGCGAACCGTGTACTGGGGCGGCGTCGTGGCCGCAGGATTCGTCCCGCGGATGGCCGCCGCAAAGAACTGGTTGTAGCCGCCAATTGCCCAGCCGCCCACATTAGAATAAAAGCCGCCCGTCACGGTATCAGGGCCCTGAACCGTCGGAGTGCGCTTCCCGTTGAAGAACAGGTCCAGCTGCGTCTGCAGAGTGAAGAACAAGAAGGGACTCTGAGAGCTAAGCAATGGCATGAGTCGGAGCTGTGACAAGCTGACGAAAGACCTGCCCATAGCACAGTTCATTGTCCTACGCTCATCACAGCAGGCGCTCATCGCGGCTGAAACAAGAGCTCACCGTCCCTGCTGTGTTGAGGCCCAGCGGCAGTGTGATGGCAGTCAGGTTGCCGTTACGTCCGCCCAGCTCTGCAACGAGGTAGCCCTTGGTGCTGGAGGTGGGGTTGCACTGTGTGCAACAAAGAGAACGATGGTCTTGTCGGTGACGGCGCCAGCAGAGCATGCCGCGTGGTGGGGCCGGTGCCACAACTGCTGTAGACATCGGACCAGGCGAGACTTGGGCAAGACAGAATTTGGTTCAGTCATGCAGCCTGTTTTGCCGGCTCCATCATGCGTGTCTGTGCAAGCTTCCGCACTGCAGTCGCCAGGCGGTGAAGGACCAAATTTACATGCTAGCATGTAAATTTTACATCGAGAGAAGCGGCAGCAAGGCACTGCGCACCCCGTTGTCGAAGGTTTTGTACTCGAGGCCGCGGTTCTGCTGGAAGGTGTTCTGCACGGAGTCGAAGGTGAACGGCAGGATCCGGTAGCTGGCCAGCGTTGACGATTTCCCGCTCTTGCAGGAGCAGTCCAGGTACAGCCACACTTCGTAGACGCTGCCGGCCGCTTTCGTAGCTCCGATTTTACCATAGCGCTGCGCCGTCGATGCGATCGCGCAGTTGGCCAGCGAGCCCTGGCCCAGCCCCGGCACCTTGAATGTGCGTGGCTGCGGTAGCACGATAGACAAAGCGTCGGAGATTGACCGATCTGGGGCGTGTTCGACATGGCGCAAGTCTGTGTATCATGCCACAGAACTCCATAAATTCCCTGCTGCTCCTGTGCACTCCAGGCTCATGATGCACGCAACCGCGATCACTAGGCAGAACGTTCGAATTGCATTGTTCCGAGGGCTTTGTTGCTGCGGCTGGAGCAGGCAGGCCTCGATTTGAAGTCATGCAGTTATGCCGTTTGCCTGGGATAACTGCCTGCAGAGCACTCGACTGAGAAAGAAATGCATCGCCTACCTCACCGCCCTTGATGGCCAGGTGCGAAACGACCACGTAGGAGGTGGGATTCTTTGTGCGCGGCTGCACGATGGAGGGTCCCTTGAGTGCCGTGGTGAACGCCAGGCCGTTGCTGAGCACGGTCGTCTGGCTGAGTGCGCCGATCTCCGAGGCTGCTGGCAGCTTGACCGTGTTCTTCGTGGCGTACTTGCCGGTGGCCCTGCCGTCCTTGAGCTGCAGTTGCGCAGAAGCGAAGGAGCTCAAAACAGAGCTCATTGTATTTTTCCGCAGCTCAGGGCACAACGATCCTCGCTCGCGCTCAGCTATCTATTGGACGCACACACGCACACAACGTCTCCTGCACCGCAACACCAAGCAATTTGTCTCACCTTCAGGGTGCGAGCCAGCTGGTCCGTGAGCAGGATGTCACCACTGTTAACTTTAATCTTGGCCTGAGCCGTTCCGAGCCCCAGCATGACCACGGCAGCGAACAGCAGTATTGGCAAGCGGCACGCCATCATGTTTGCTTGCAGCCACCGGCCTGCAGGTGAAGGGTGCCGAATCAGCAGCAGGCGAAGAATGCCGAGTCAGCTGACAGACTGACGGCGTAGAGCTATTTGAGTTCCATATAATTCGCTCAGAGGCGCAATTGGCCCGGTGGGCGATAGCGCTGGTGCTGCACCTCGATTCACTCAGATTTTATGGCACGTGAGAGCGACGTCGGCTGGCCGACAGCTGCGGCTGTTGCAACCAAAAGGAGACGTTGCAAAGAGTCTGTGAGTCACATTGTGCGGCCAATTCACAGCGCTCAACCGCGCAGTGGTGCGTGTGCGCTCAACGACGGTCGTGAGCCGACCCAGAGCTGATGAGCAAGGTCATGCGATGCGGGCGCGTGTGCTGAGCACGTTCGCGCAGCGGATTGCTTGCGATGTATATACAATCAGGAAGCTACGCCAGGCTGCCCAGGGAGGGCCGCAATCAGCAAACAGGTCAGGCAAGGCAGTGCGGAACTTTGTCGGGAGGTTTGCCGGCCATCAGCGCACCTCTGATCAAGATCTCCAGGTGCAGTAGGTTGCTCTATCCAGCAAGGCAGCGCAGACCTTCAAATGACAGTTTGAACGCGGATTTCAACGATTTTCGGTGATGCAAACCTGCTGGTGCGCATGAGAGCAGTGCCAATCGGTTATCTGCCAGCTTCTCGTCAGGCGGCCTGCAGCAGGGTTTAGGCACGGTTCCAGCATTCAAAGAGCAATTCACAGCGGCTATGTCTCGTCCACAGCCGCTGCTCATGCCCAAACACACTTCCATCAAGATGACCCACTGCATGCCAGGACACGGCGTCGCAAATCGTTTAGAAGATAGCATGCAGATGGCCACAGCGTAGTTTATGCTGGCTCAGCAGCTGCAGGATCTTTCGGATGTCATCACCAGCCGTCCTTGATGGCCCTGAGAAGCTCAAAGCGCAGGCAGATGCTGTTTTCCACGCAGGCGAGTAATGTAGCATATGTGTGCTCGCCTTAATCGCACTCACAAAACAGCTCATGCAGCACTCTGTCTGGCTTTCAGACACCATGCTTTGTGTTCATGTGTGGCTGCGACCCCACGCCTAACTTAGCAGCTCAACTCGAGGATGATGCTTGCACAGGCGACTATACTGCTGCCGCCGCGGCATTCTCAGCTGCGCTCGACTCCGCTCCGGCGGACAGCAGCCTGCGCAAGACGCTGGCAGCCAACCTCTCGGCTGCCCATGAGCGGCGCGGCGACTTTGCCGCTGCGCTAGCGGCCGCAGATACCGCCGTGGCGGCAATGCCGGAATGGGATAGGGCGTACCTCAGGTCAGAAGAAGCATGTGTGCACATAGACAATTGGGTTCCTACGAACAGAATGCATAGAAATTTGTGTGCCGCATGCCGACAACGCACATAAAACGCAGCTGTGGCTTGCTGCGCTTGATTCACCTGCCTGGCCACCAGGCTACTCCACATCACAAATGCCCAATGAGGTGCTGGCACGAGAGCGCAGCACACCTCCCGGCAGAAAGTCCATGCATGGATAAGGTTGGAGCGCTCGCCGAATCGACCTGCATCAACACCCTGCATTTGTCCGCAGGCGCGGCCGCGCGCTGATCGGCCTCAAGCGCTTCACTGGCGCGGCGGCGGCGCTGCGGCAGGGTCTAGCGCTCGCCCCCGGCAACCCCGCGCTGCTGGAAGCAGCTGCGCTGGCGGCTGAGCTGGAAGGGCTGCGGCGGGCGGCGGTGCCGGTGGCGCTGGAGGCTTCCAGGTGGCCGGGTGGCGATGGCGGAGCGGATCCCACGGCGAGCGCATCTGCGCGGAAGTGCGCGCAGAACGATGCAGCCGCAGCAGAACGTCGAGCAGGCAGCGGCAGCATGGCGCGGCAGCAGAAAGGATTCTCCAGCGCCGCTCCGCTGCAGGCCGAGCAGGGTGTGGCGCCGCGGTGGGGCGGCGTCGCCGCGGCGGCGGCCGGTAGGGGCTCAGCAGCCCCCGTGCTGGGTGCGCCTCCGTGTTGGCTGTGTGAATTAGCTTCCAGAAGCAGATGCGCGTCCTGCGCATTTGGGACAGAACTTGATTATGCAGGACGCCGTATAGCATTCCAGCCACTGAACTACCCCAACTGCTGACAATTCTGCTTCAAATCTCTTCCCCGTCAACTGCAGCGGCATGTGCTGCCTCATCGTTGCCTATGCTCATTGAAGCAGAGGTTTCGCATGTGGTGGCTGCGGCGCAGGCTGCACGCGCACGCCGCGAGTGACGGTGCTGTCGGCCCTCCTCGGCGCCGGCAAGACGGCAAGCGCTGTCGTCTTGTCTATTGAGCAACAGAGCACAGAGTGCAATATGCTCTGTGGGCAAACTCTTGCGTTACGGCGCAGGCGGAAGGCTGAAGCCGCGGGTGACGGTGCTGTCGGGCTTTCTCGGCGCCGGCAAGACGACGCTGCTGAACCACATCCTGGCGCACGCCGGCGGCCTGCAGGTGAGTCGCGCTGGATTATATCAATCTTTCAAGAGCGGGAAGCAGTGTCGGCGCCGGACCACGCCTGTGAGGTCTCAGGTCTGCCAGCGGCGCGCTGTGCATGTGCATGCCCCGTAAATCCGGGTACGTGGTGTTGCACATTCCATGCGGCCTTGTGACGGAAACAGGCGTTCTTCATATCAATATACAATACAATCTTCACAGATGGCGGTTATTGTGAATGACATGGCGGTCGTCAACATCGACGCGTCGCTGCTGCGGGATGCGGGAGCCTTCCGGATGTCAGAGGCGCGCCTCGTGGAGCTCAGCAATGGCTGCATCTGCTGCAGCCTGCGCGAAGACCTCATTGAGGTGCTTGTTTGGCACCCCTTGCATGTACCATCAACTGGACTTCTTTGGGGGGATGCACCTCGAAGATTGTTCCTTCAGAACGGCAGAGGCGCACCTCGTGGAACTCTGCAGCGGCTGCATCTGTCGCATCCTGCATGCGGATCTTATCGAGGTGCTGGTTTCGCGCCTTGCTTGAACTCAACAACTCCCCCCTGAACGCTTGAAAGCGAGGAAAATGCACTGCTCGGATCTGCCGGCTCCGGCCTGGTGCAGCTGAGCCATGGCTGCCTCATCTGCTGACCACGAGTTCGGCAGTGCTGCTTCCTTGTCAGCGCAGAACTTTGCGGTGTTTGCGGCGCAGGGGCGCTCTGCCTGCGTGTCGTGGAAGCACCAGCGCTATGCCGTTCGTCCGGCGTTGGTGTTTTGTGAAGTACCTCGTGGTTTCCACATTGCACAGGGGGGGCCCTAAACCCTAAACCCCACATTGCGCAGGAGGTGGCAGCGCTTGCGGCGCAGGGGCGGTTTGAGCACATCCTGGTCGAGTCCACCGGCATCGGAGAGCCGCTGCCGGTGGCCGCGGCGTTTGCTGCAGCTGACTCCAGCGGCCGCGTTTTGGCTGACGTCGCGAGCCTGGACTCCATGGTGAGAAACCTTTCGACATGCTCACTGCTCGGAAACAGCGACGAACGTGTGCGAGGGTCAGCAGGGGCCAAGTCTATCTGTGTAGAAGCGACATGTCGGATCACTGTATGCCACACAGCACACGCGCTGACAATATCCCTGCACCTGGAGGAGCTTGGTCATCCTCGAGTCGTCTCTGTTCCGAAACCAACACACCCACTTGAAATAAGAGAGACAGAAACTAAAGGGGACAGCTGCCAGCTCCGCCGCCCTGTGCACCAGGTGACGGTCGTGGATGCCGCAGAGTTCCTTGCGATGGCAAACAGCGCCGCGCTTGCCGTGGAGGCAGCTGCGCCGTCTGCGGCGGGGCAGCTGCCACCGCCGGAAGGGAGCCTGGCCAAGCTGCTCGTCGATCAGGCGAGTGTGCGACCTCGACCCTGTGCGTGTGTGGTTCTGTCTGGGAGCGCAGCGGTCTGGAAGCGCAGCGGTCTTCCAGGATTTGCAACGCAGCGGTTGCGCCGTTGGCGTGCAGTCATTCCTGCTGCGCCGGCAGCGGTCGTTTTCCTGCTGCAGGAGTCGATGCCAGCTGCTCCGTTCCCGGAATCTGCGCACCGGATGTCCCCCATCAAACCATATGCTTTGTGCTTCAGGTCGAGTTTGCAGACACCATCCTGCTCAACAAGTGCGACCTGGTCACACAGACGCAGCTGCACCAGGTGAGCAGCTGCGGACTACGTTGTTCTGTAGGGCCTGTCCCTCGATCCATACCAAACAGCTGCTCGTCAGCCCGTGACCCTTCTTTGTAACAGACGAGACCACCAGCGAGAGTATCCAAAACATAAAGTAAAAGGAAATGGAGTATCGTGCGGTTGTTCCTTCGGAAGATCTGCTCTGCTGAGTTGAGACTACCGTCATGACAGAACCACAAGCACCACCAGGAAACAGCCGGCTTTTGAACCTTCCCTGATAGCCGGCTTCAGAACCATCCTCTGGAAGCTGCGCTCACCTGCTGCTCCGCACTGTCGCCGACGGCTGTAGTAGCAGAATGTAATGTACTTGAAATATTGAAAATATTCTGTAACAAAAACTTATTTTTCCAATATGCCCCCACAGGCTGCAGCGCCGTCAGCGTTCTGTAAGATACTCATCGCAGGCCAGGCCCTGTTACTGTGTTTCAGTCAGCATGTGATCTGGTGCCACGCAGGTAGAGGCAGCGGTCCGTCGGCTGAACCCGTCGGCCCAGTTGCTGCGCTGCGAGCGGTGCGCCGTGGATGTGTCAGAGGTGCTGGGAACCGGGCGCTTTGACTTGGCGGCGGCTGCCGCGACGGCTGCCTGGCAACAGGTGTCAACTGTGCTGAATTTCAGTTCTGGCAGAGCAGCCTGCCGTATGTTTTAGCTCAATCTCCAGTCGGAGGAGCTCGGCACTGGGCGCTTCGACACGGCGGCGGCCGTTGCGACAGCAGCCTTACAGCAGGTAGAAAATTATTTCGAAGGCCTCCTTAACTACACCGAAACGTGTCACGTATACCAGCCAGTCACCGCACGGAGGTGCTGGGCAGCGGGGCTTCGACATGACGGCTGCTGCAATGGCTGCCTGGCAACAGGTGTCATCGCCCTTTCCATCATGTCATCGCCCTTTCCATGAAAGCAGAACGTGCTACACGGTGTGCAGAGTTTCCTTCTAGGAGGTACCATGGGCGCTTCGGCCATTGCGGCGGCAGCGGCGGCCACGGCCGGCTGGCAACAGGTGCCGGGCTGCCTTGAAGCATGGCGTACTGCCGCTTGTGGCGGACTCGGTCTGAACCCCTTCTGTCACAGCTGCAAACAACAATATGCAATAAGATTTCAGGTGACCTGCGGTTCGCAGCAGTGTCCTGGATCACGTGTGCTGCTGCATCATGGAGGGGTGCTGTCGGGCAACTAACCTACAGCTCTCCTGCCAGTTCTGCCCAAATATCTGAAGAATCATGCTTCCGGACTCTGGCTGGCCCGCCTGCAGGAGCTGCACGCGCCGGAGACCGAGGAGTATGGGATAATCACGAAATCACGCAAATGAAGCACAAGTCTCTACTTCAGTTGAACATAACACTCGAATGTAGCAATGCATTGCATCCGCAGGAACTGCAGCAGCCGCATGCGCCAGAGACAGAAGAGTATGGGATCAGCAGCTTCGTGTGGCGGGACGCGCGGCGGCGGCCCTTCCACCCGGGCCGCCTGTGGCGGGCAGTCTCTGGTGGCAGCGGCGCCGGCGCTGCCGCGACGCCGTGCGGCAGCGGGGACGGGAATGGCACGGCAGTCAGCTCAGCCATCGTCAGCGGAACCGGCGGCAGGAGTAAGGTCACACCTGGCGACCACAGCGTCGGCGGCGAGCGCGTGGCTGGCGCCACGGCTGCAGACGGTAGCGGCGGCAGCGACGGCGGGGGCAACGGCGCCGATGGAAGGCAAGGCGACGGCGCCCATGGCGGCGTCGCTGTCTGGCAGCAGGAAGCAGCGGAAGCAGCAGTGCTGCCGCAGGTTCTCCGGTCAAAGGGCTTCTTCCGGCTGGCCCACCGGCCGGACGTGCGGTGGCAGTGGTCTACAGCAGGCGCGGCCAGTCAACTCTTTGAGGCAGTACCGTACTGTCTGTAGTACAGACTGTAGTACAGACTTTTCGCCACATCACATGCTTCTGTATACAACAAGGGTGCTTCTAGCCTTGGCAAAGGCCAGCGGCAGTGGTGGGTTGATAGCAGGCGCGCTGCCCAGCAACCATCTGCTGAGTGTGCACATGTCCATAAGTGATTCCGTCAACGACGGGCTTCTGCAGCCCCAGGCAGACCTGATGTAGTCAAGCAGTAGCCTTCTGCCGGCGCATGCCCCTGGCTACCCTGGGAGATATATCTGAGGTAGCAGCTTTTGAAGCATGCTGTGAATGCACGTTTCAGCTGCTGACATTCTGTTGTCTGCTGACTCCGCAGGCCGCAGCTGGGCGTTCACGCCTTCAGTGCATTGGCCAGACGTCGGCGATGCACCCGAGCCGGACGGCGGGCAGTTGCTCGTGTTCATTGGCATCGACCTCGACAAGGTGCGATCGGAGTGACAGCTACATGAAGGTTTACCCGGCCGCAGTATCTGACGAACCTGTCGCTAAACCAGTCGCTGCACGCCATGTCGCAGCAGCGCCATGGCGCCCGCATTCAGTCGGCGCTTGACCCCACTTTGCATTACCAGCTTTGGCAATGACAGCACTGCCATATTCGCAGCGTAGGCGGCGATCGAGAAGGCGCTCAGCGCCTGCCTGGTGCTGCCGCACGAGGCTGCGGAGGCGAAGACATGGACGGCGGAAGATACAGCGCCCTGGGAGGCGCTGCTGAGCAGCTGACGAGGTCAAATGACCGCGTCATTTGACCGTCTGTGCGGTGGAAATAACTCGAGGCCCAGCCTGCAACACTGTTGCCGGTGCTGAGACCTGCCCAGTGTGTTCAGGGAGAGCTCTGTACAGGAGAAGGCTCTAGTGTGCATGTTTTAGTACCCTAATAAGAGATATTTTAATACCCTAACAAGATGCTGGAGTAGACTCCAGCATCTTGTCTCGATGAGCTTGTGAGATTGGCATCCGCGCGAATGGCGCTCGCATGGCTCTGACAGCACGCGGCAGCAGGCGCCGCACACGGCAGCGCAGGCAAACGCGGCCAGTGCACCACCTGGCCGCGCACACGCAGGCCCTGTTCTTGACCCCAGGCAGGTCTGCCAGTCCGTGAGATCCGGCAGGAAGGCCTCGCCAGCCAGGTTCACTGCAATCCGCCTGGGTGCAGTCGACCAGAGGACTGCCGGATGTGCCGTATCAAAGTGCCCTTCGATGTACTCCTGCATATGCAGATGCTGACGAAGCCATGGGATGCAGATGAACAAATCGTTTCGAGGCTTGCAAACGGTGTCTGCTCCTTTCAGCGAGGCGTAGCTGGCTCAGTCGGAAATGTACGCTGCCGGTCGGACCCTGTCGCTCCAATGTCTGCAACAGGCGTAGCGCTACACTACTAGTAGCGAAACAGATTGACCCAGGTGTGTTGGTGCATCGCGCTGCTGTTCATAAAATCCGAGACCCCAGAGGTAATTCAGCCGAAGCCCGCAGCTCCAAGGCGCAAGCAGCCCAGTAAGAAGCCCTGAAGCAATCCATCAACACAGAGTCACGGCAGCGGAGCTTCTGGCGCGTCTGCTGCACGTCGTGCCGCGCGCCACACGGCATGTGTACCAGCCTGTTGGCAGTGAATCCAGCGCCAATCAATCCGGGCTGTCCACCGCACGCCCACTCGTCAGCATTGTTCTAAGCCCTCTTGAAAACGACTCTCGGCTTCAGCTCCTGCCCTTCTGATCAATCAGCTCGTCCAGGCTGTCGTAATCCCGCAGCATCTCGTACAGCTCGGCGATCCTGTGGTGTAAGGAACGCAAATAAAATCGTGCACACTGACGCAGGTTTCAGCAGCATATTCGGGGCGTGCTTTATGCAGCCAGTCATATGCATCACACGCAGTGGTGTAGGCACGAGCAGCGGTGCACTGCGGCACTGATTGTGCTCCGTGGGGCGCCAGCTGGCGCCCCACGGCTGCAGCCGCCGGCACTGCTGCTCCCGTGTGTTCATAATGGAGTCCCCAGCATCGACCTTCACTCGAGATCTATGGCAATCGAGCCCGCAGCTGCAAGGGAGTGGAACATTGCATCCGCGGGGGCGGTCATCGGGGCGCCAGCCGCCGCCACCTCCTCATCCAAGCAGCGCCTGTGGTTTCGGTGTTGAGGATACATTTCTGGTTGTCTTCGTCAAATACAGGAAAGATAACAGTAGGCGTGCGCGGCGTACTCGCGGGGCACGTCCTCGGGGCGCCAGCCGGCAGACGCCGCCAGGTCCGCAGTCTCCTCCGGGTGCTCCGACGTCCACTTGCGCCAACAGCTCAGTGCGCGTGCGGATGCGTGCCTCCTTGGCCGCCAGCCCAGCCGCAGGCTCGCTACCGTGCTTCATGCGATCCTCGTCACGGTCTGATGAGACACACAAGAGTCGCTTCAGCAAAAGCACAATGTTGTGCTTTTAGGGTTTAGGGTCTGAAACAATCAATGTTTTCAGCACAATTTTTTTTTGAGCAATCTCAGTGATTGAGCACAGGTCGGTGCGCTCGTGCGTGCGCGCCGCGCCGCCTGCCCCGCCGCAGGCTCGCTACCGTGCTTCATGCGGTTCTCATCGCGGTCTGCGGCAGGCGCTAAACCCTAAGCCCTAAACCCTAAAGAGCACCATACAAAAGTAAGGGGAGCTTCGCAGGAGGGAAAGACAAACTTTGCCGTGGCACTGACGCGACACGTGAACGAGCGCCCGCATCAGCCCCTCGCATTGTCCGCCGCTGCAGGCAGCTGCTGCCCGTGCTCCATGCGACTGGACCAGCACACCAGATGCAAAACAAGGACAGAACAGGACGTGGATTGTCAAGCTCACCGAGTATGGCGCGATTCATGATGTGGCCCGCAGCCGCCTTCAGCCGCTTCTCCAGCTGCAGACCGAAGTCGATCAGGTCATTGCAGGTTGTTGCCGATGAAATGCTTTGTACATGTTCGGTTTCTTCTCAAGCGGTTTTTTCATGTGCTGGAACACGCAGAGGGGGATCGCACCGTGCCGAGTTGCTGTGCAAGCTCCTACACGATGTCGGCATGCTCGTTTCCCTTTCAAGCTCTTATTTGACATGACGTATGTCCGCATCACTCGTACAACGCGCACCTCGCTCAGCTGCCTGATCTGCCGTGCGCTGCCGACATGCTCGTTCTCAGTGCGCGCAGTGCCACACTGATTGCTGCGGACCTGTCGACAGAAAGTGTGAACCTCCGCCCATACCTCGATGAGCTGCTCCTTGAGTTGGTGCACGATGCCGGCATGCCGGTCCTTTTCCGAGTGAGCTGCCTCTGCTGCCTTTTTGGCGGCGTCCGCGTCCTCACGCTTCTTGGCCAGCTCCGCCGCCGTCAGCAGCAGCGCGTTCTCGACCTGCGGCGGAGCGTGGGAAGCGTGTCGGGAAGTCTAAAGTCCCGGCCAGCTTCGTGCCAGCAGCCGCGGTAATACGAGGGGGGCAAGCGTTAATCGAAATGATTGGGCGTAAAGGGCATCTGGGCGGCATTCTTTTAATTTCAACAAACTGGGAAAAGAAATTATAGTTATTTAGCAAAACGTAAAAACTGTTCCCCCCTCGGGACGACTGAGCTAAAAATTTTAAAAGGTTTTTTAATAATGTTACTGATCTGATGCACTTTGTGCGCAGAAGCGTGCTGAGAAATTTCAGCCAGCAAATCACAGGAAAGTTCACACAACACCATTCGCGGTCGAAAAAAGCATGACAATACCGAATCGACGAAGTCTCTGGCGGCAGCTCGATTCGGCTACTACAATATCAGCCCTGTGTCTGGGCAGACTTTCGCCAGCAGCAAGCATCAGCAACAGCAAACGATACACCACACAAGGTCGCGCTTATTGAAAGGATACTCACCGCAGCCGAGCGTTCAGCGGCAAGCGGCTGAGTGATGTCCTGTTCTGCCAGCATGCCGGCGGCACGCTGCGCGGCAGCAGTCAACTGTGTAGGCGTCTGGACACTCTTTGTATGTAAAACGGTCCAGGCGAACAGCTAGGTTCCAGTCACAGGAATTCTAGAGTCTGTGCCTAACAGCACCCGATGCCCAGAGAAGCCTACTGATGCAGTTGCACCTTTCGCCAGCAGCTGTGATACTCGTGCCCCTGCCAGACTACTGTCATGACTCAATCATAAACCTGATCGTTCGGCCTAGAGCTGATACGTGTCTAAAAAGTCGAAAATTTAAAGAGTCGAAAAGATACAAAATCCGCACCGCCACGATGCGCTCCACCAGCAGCGGGTACTCGATCTTCTCGTTGGCCAGCATCTCTGCAATGTCCCCCGGCAGCCCCAGCGCCTGCAGCTCCTCCTGTCCGTTGAATACACGAGAAGCGATCTCAGAGAAGCTTCGTGTTCTTCTTGGATCGGGACGATATCTGCAATATCCTCTGGCAGCCCCAGCGCCTGCTCCTGTCGACAAACGAAGAATCCCACCTGAGGTTCTTGCATCTGCCACGACAGAGGCTTCTGCAGCGTCCTCCACCAGCCTCAGTGGCAGCAGCTCCTCCTGTTCACTTCACTTCAGGAATATTCGTCGCAGGCGCAAGGGAAAATTTTGCATTGGCCTGTCGCAGGGCCAGCACTATCACGCACACATGCTGACAGCCAGATGAAAGGCACTCGAAATGGAGAACCTGCCATGTCGTTTCAGTACTGGTATACCAGCATTGGGAACGGCGCCAGCTGCAGTCAGGAACGGATGCAGCGGCAGCTAACGTCCGGCTGCGTGAATGTCCCCCAGGACACTGATTGCAGATGCAGCCTTGCTGCAACCATGAACGCGCAGGGAGGCTGTGGGCAGCACAGTACATGCTCCACCGCCAGGAAGCCGCACGAAGTTGCACCTTGGTGGGGGTTTCTTTCGAAACTTCCTCGATGATGTCGACGATATCTTCCTCCGGCGACTCCGCCTTGGCAGCGCTGCCGAAGCCGTAGACGCCGTCCCATCGCCAGCTGCTGGCGATGCTGCTCGCTGCCGCTGGCAGGCTGCGGATCTGCTCCTGCAGGATGGGCTGTCGTGAAAAGGCAACTGCCCCACGGGCCAGAATGCGTGCTGCCAGCAGCATGGCGTGGGCTTTGCGGAAACGATCAGCTCCTAGAAGATATGAAGCAATCAGGCTTTGAGGCTGTGGTGCTGAATGTGCCAAAAACGCAGCTGTCTGAGAAATGTGAAGTTGGAGAAACGAGGGATGGCAAGTCCGCCAGTAATTGTATGGGTGGCAGCTCACACGGGGTCTGTCTAATTTCTCTGTGAAGCAGCAGGCGATGCAGAGCCTCAGGAATGACGTCGCCTTTGCAATGACACAACGACAGGAAATATGCTGGAAATCGTGCAACTGTACAGATCCACATGCGATTCACTGTGCTAGACGCCGTCACAGCATTCAGCTCGCGTGGAAAACAAGAGCTGATCATGAAATGCATGGTCGCGGCGGCAGCTGCGCCGCCATATAGCCTCTGCTTTCTTGCCGTCGAGAATTCTGACGAGGTGGAGAAGTCAGCAGCCCCTCACAGCACCTCGCCAAACTTCTCCTCCTCATCAGACGAGGTGCCCTCACAGGTGCTCTCAGACGTGCTGCCGTCATCCATCATGGCAGTGACGGAATCTGCCGCTGCAGCCGCACAGGCGACAGCAGCGGAAATCTTGGCGGCGGCAGCAGCCTTGGGGCCGGCACGGCTGTTGGGCATGCTGGGCAGCCAGGCGCCTGCACTGCGGATCTGCTCGTACAGCTTGCTGACCCTGTGCATGTGGAGACAGCATGTTGTTGGTGCGTACATGCAAACTGCGTGTGACCAACAAACTGGCAGTCCGGCAGCAGCGCAAAAAACCCTGCTGATTGGTGATGTGGAAACTTGATCGTGCATGCGCTAACTTTGCGCCTGACGCATTTAGCTGAGAGACCAACGACGATCGTCGACCGTTCTCAGCTTGTGAAGCTTAGTGCTGCACCAATGAATGTCATGAGGCTCACAGCTTGGTTTACCATGCAGAGAATGCCAGAAGTAGCGTGCTTGACAACAGCCACATTCCAGTTGACAGCGGCCATCCTATCTCCGCTGCAAGGTCTGTCTGCCGCGCTGTCGGGTTTCGATGGAAGATAATCTGCGTGCACTCACTGGTCGGGAACATCCTCCAACGGCCAGCCGGTCTCCGCCGCCAGGTCCGCCGCGCTGTCACGCTTCATATGTTCGTGTGTCATCAATATACTGTCTGCAATGCTGCAGTGTACTCACTGGTCCGGAACATCCTCCAGCGGCCAGCCCGACTCTGCCGCCAGGTCCGCCATGCTGTCGGGGTCGTTTGCCAGCCAGGCCGCCCACTTGGCGGCGCGGTCGGATATGCGGCGCCGTGATGCCTCCGCCGCCGCCTGCCGCCCGCCTGTGTCAGGCAGATTCATTGCGTCCTCGGCGGCATCTGCAGCATCGGCGATGCATGGTCAATGTTGAGGAATCGAAAGAAGCTGATAGCCGTGGAACGCCGCTGACGCCGCCGCCTGCTTCCTGTTCGCATCTGGCGTGCCCATCATGTCCTCAGCGGCTATAGCGTCAACAGGCATTCAGCCTGTCATTGACGTATAAAAAGTTTGACTTGCTGCGCCACCTCCTGCCTCTGCATGGTGCCCGCCCAGCACGTCCTCTGTATCATAGATTGGATTTTACCACGAGTGCAGATCCACGGCGACCTGCTGGAGGCGGAGCTTGACCACCTACGCCGGAAATGCGAGCATTACTGACCTCAAAAGTGGTTTCCACGATGTCGAACGCACCGTATCACCTCGTCTCTCACGCCCCCTGATCCATGGCGACCTGCTGCAGACGGAGCTGGACCACCTGCGCCGTCAGCTGGGCCTGGAATGCGAGCGGGATTGTTCAGCCAGTCGAGGTCGCAGCTTCTGAATGCGTCTCCAAACACTACCTACCACACCTGCCTGCAGATCCATGGCGACCTGCTGCAGGCAGAGCTGGACCACCTGCGCCGCCAGCTGGCCCTGGAACGCGAGCGCTCTGACGTGCTGCGCGAGCAGCTGGCTAATGCCGAAGGCGACCTCAAAGCGGCCACCGACCGCCTGCAGACACGCGCCGTGCTGGGTAAAGAAAGTCCAACGACTGCGTGTATCAGTATTCGATGTTCGTTGTGCGCTGCCGTCGCCTGCCGCAGAAGCAGCTGGACAAAATTAAAAATTACAAATTAAAATTTCAAAATTCAAAATTCAAAAACCGACCTGAGGCCGCCACTGCCCGCCCGCACACACGCGTTGTGCTGGGTACGCACCTGGTGTCGGACGCTGGTGCCTCATTCTGCATGAGAAACCACAGCTTTCAAGATTCATCGTGCGCTCCCGGCCTCTGTTGCGCGAGCATCTAGCAAACGCGGAGGACAACCTGATGACGGCCACCGCGCGCAGCATGGCGAGTGTGCACCAATGTCCGCCATGCAGAGTGCGGCATGCGGAAGCGATGCGCAAACATAATGTTGGCGATGCTGTTTTGTTTCGTGCGAGGCACCAGCACGACACCAGCCAAGCTGTTGTCACATAAAGCTGGATGTCTGGCAACTTGACCTGCTTTTGGGGCTCACGTTGAATAATTGCTGGTGATATGGGCTCGAGAGCGTTGAGGGATCTGGGCTCGAGAGCTTTGAAGCAGGCGCTCCGCCAGCGGGTCCAGGACGAGGTCAGCGCCACCCACCAGATACGTTGTCCGTGGTTTAAATGTGTGGCTGGCAGTCCCAACCTCTACGCATGAAATGACGCACCGCCAAGAGGTGGTCCGCCAGCGGGTCCAGGTTTTAGGGTTTAGGGTTTAGGGTTCACAAGCTCCTTGTCGTCGTCCAATGCGTCCTTCAGCCTTTCAAAAGTCACAGTTGTGCCTGACAGTCACAGAGGCTCGCATCAGCAAAGGGAGCGCACCATGGACAGGCGCTCCGCCAACGGGTCCAGGGTGAGCTGCTCGTCGCCGTCCGCCAGCGTCTCCGAGATGTCCATGGGCAGGCCCAGCGCCGGCGCCTGCGTCAGTGACATTCCTTGTGAGGTAGGGTGTGCATTCGTTTGGTGTGTATCGCTGCCATCTTCATTTCAGCGCGTCCATTTTCGAAATGAGGTCGACATCAGCTACCGGGGAAAAACAACGGTGCGGATCAATTGGACGCTGACTGTGGGTTTGCAGCCCAAAACTGCCAGTGCCTCGGGAAATTTGGCGAGGGCCCGGTCGAGCGCCAGCGCCTGCATGCGCGTTCTGGCACGAGCAATCGATGAGTGCTTTACTGCAGCATCGCGAATGAATGCGCAGTCGACCAGCCAGCCGCTGTGGGGATCTGCGCATGACCTGTGCATTGTGCAGCCCCAGATTCAACCGCTGTTTGCATCTTAGGTTTCCTTTGATCGTCTTTCGGATGGATTTATTCTGCCTGCATGCAGTCTATCACCAGAAAAGTACAGCAGCTTCAGTCAAGCTGGACAGCTGTCTTCACCTGGATGCTGGTGAACTTGGGCGGAGAAAGCACGAGAGGCAGCCTGCTCGCTGGTCTGGCCACGGAAAGTGTGAGGCGGGCTTGCAGAGTAGTGCATGACCGCTGCGCTGCACTTGGTAGGTTCTGCCTCGTCAGCCGCATGGTGGAAAATGCGTCAAGCAGCAGGCCACAGTCGATGCCACTTCGGCCTCGGACTTCCAGTGAGCGATTGATGCAGACCGTTGTTTGGCTGATTGTTTTGGTGGCAGCATGGACGTGGCTTGTAGTGGCAGTGCATCGCCAACGCTCCGGAGCCGCAGTGTGAATACTCGGCGGCAATTAAACATTGCCGGGGGGAGTCTCACAGCATAAACTACAACAGAGTTCGTCGAGGAAGCTTCGCAATCACCCATGTATCATAGGCCACCTGTGCACAGACGCACAGACTCATGGAGAGCAGCGTCGGCATGTCAGCTGCAGCATTGCAAAATGTGCATGCACCGCCGCCGCCGCGGCGCCGCTAACAATGGGAGCACAAACATTGTCTGAAAACAGATGTAGGTAGATGCAGAATACATCAGTTCTTGAGTGTAGTTTGTGGAGCCCTCAAACAGCAAGCTCTCTTTTTGGTGCGAAAAAACTGCTTCTGCAGCAGATCATGCTGCCGCGGCTACTGTCACGAGACAACCAGACAGCGCAACCTATTAGAATCTACCAAGCCCGCAGAGCAGCAGACGTGCGCGCCGACTCACACGTGAAGTTGCTGGACCTACTCGACTATAAATGGTGCCGCACACGACGAGCGGCAGTGCGGCCATCCGATATGAAGCTGTGTCGTGGCGGTGTGCAGTGGCTTCTGCGTACTACAGCCACAGGCTTGCAGAGGACAAGACATGCATGTTGAGGACTAGTGGTAGTATGCTAGCACGATCCAGCCTTAACGTCCGCTCTGATGTGCAGCTGACACGTCTCATCAAGTCGCGGAGCTACACAAGAAGCTGCACCTTCGTTCCCCCAGTCTTCTAGAACGCCAAACTTGTGCCCCTGAGTTCCATCAATTTTCCATCACACAGGGCTCCAGCATGCAAGCCTCAGAAGGCGAATGGTCGACAGCGCGGCACCATTGCCGTTGTCCAGCCATCGTGTGCCTCATCAGCTGAACATCAGGCGGGCCGCCGCGGCTATCGGCAGCACTGTTCAGCGCATGTCCGCCTACAGGATGAAACCCGAAGTCATCAGACTGAGCAAGACATCAAAGTGTGCCAGCATCCCACGAAATCCCACGCAGTTGGCATCCTCGGGCCCCATCCAGCGCGCGGCGACGTTGACGGTTCGCACCGCTGCCGCGATTGCGGACCCGTGCGGCGCGGCCAGCCGGCCGCCGCCCGCGACACGCAGATCGTGCCGCAGCAGCTGGTTCTGCGGCGCCGCCGACGCGCACTGCGCGCGCGCCGCGTCTGCCAGCACCCGCATCGGCCGCGGTGCTACCTCTGTGTCCGCTGCCACCGCTGCGCCGCCGCCACCGCGCCGCCCCCGTGCCGTCCGCGCCCGTGCACCGCCGCTGCCGCTGCCGTCGCTGCCCGCCACAACCGCGGCGCCGGCTGCCGATGCGCCGTCGCCAGGCTGGGCTGCTGGGCCAGGCATGGCGTCCGCCACGGCGTCGACCACAGCGCAGGCTGTCTCCAGCAGCTGCGTCGCTGTGGCCGCCAGTCGCTGCGCCGCGGCCACCCGCGCCCCTGCCGGCGCCGCCGGCAGCAGGTCTCCCCCGAAGTCTTGCAGAGCGGTCGAGCAGGCATGCGTGCCGCTCGCCACGTTTGCTTGAAGTGCCTCCACCAGCACTGCGGCCACGTCCAGCAGCTGAGCATCCGCTGCCGCCGGCAGCGCCCCCGGCTTTGGAGCAAGTATGCACAGCGAGCTGCGCACGCAGGACACGGCATCCGTCAGCACGTCCTCCGGAGCCCTCCCCGCCTTCGGCTGGCGGCCGCAGGCCTGTGCCGTCGCGAACGGCCCGCTGAACGGCGGCGGCGGCCAGGGTAACCGCCAGCTGCACCACCACGGCGACCTCTGCCGCCGCCGGGGTAGTGACTGCAGTGTTGCAGACGTCCAGGCCGAGTGCGTCCAGCGCCGTCATGGAGCTGCGCGCAGCGCACAGCTGAGTAGGATGCAGGAGGCAGGACATTAATTTGTCATGTGATAGTGTATCTGCAAGGAGGTTGGAGCAGACCTGGTCATGTCTGTTTCCTGCATGGCGCTGCCCTCCGCCTTTGCGCTGATCGCGGTGGCGTGTGGGTCAGCGGTCGCGCCCACAGTCACTCCAGTAGTCGCGCGAGCACCTAAGACGTGTAAATCTGCCAAGCTTGGTAGCATGCAAGGGCATTTGCATCTCGAATTATATCCTGGGCAACGTGCAAATGGCGAGCAAAATTTGTCAATTGCGATTGGAAATCGGCTGCCTTTTCTCATCATGAACAGCTTATCCATCGATGGGCGATTATGTAGGCAGAGGGCGGAAAGGCAGAGGGCCGGGCAGGTGAGCCGTCGCAGGGTGCGTCGACAGCAGCAATAGCGGAAGACTTGAGATCAGATCAGTAGAATCATCGGAACGCCATTTGAATTCTATTTCAACCGCTGCTATCCATCCTGGTTGTTGGCATGGGTCTTGCCGGCCAGTATCCCGCGTGGCAGAACCGAATGATAACACCGCCGCATATACGGCCACCCTATCCTAGACTGCCCTCTGAGCCAATGTTAAAAACAACAGAGAGAAGTGTGCCAGCCTTCTATCATCCAGTTTCACAACATCGGCACAACCCCCGATCTGGCTGTTGCCTATGAAGCCTTTGGACGCCAGAGCATGTACGTGCTGATGCTCCGTGCCCATGCCCGTAGTGCAGGCATTACGCACCGGTTACGTACCCGACAAGCTTCCACCATCAACGGGCAATGACTGTCAACTTCCTTAGATAGGCCACTGGTATTCCGCATACGCCAGCGTCGGCGGGTACGATTCCTGCGGGCACGGCCGCCCAAGGCCGGTGTTGTAGGTGTTGTAGCCGTGCGCGAAGCGGACAGCGTTGGGCACCATACCGCACAGGCCCTCGTTGTTGGCCATGTTCGTCTGCGTGCACCAGGGTATCATTGACGCAGCCCTCAACAGCTGTCGATGCATCGGCGTGACATCAACACTCCCGCGCTGCAGTGTTGATTGCGCAAAGCACAGATAATCTGGTCACAAGCTTGGTTCAGAGTTGTATATATTCATTTACAATGCAACACTGCTGCGCTGCACTGACGACATGCCATTTGTGGGAATCGAGTTGGGTCGCTGTCGAGTTGGCAGCTCATGCTCTTCTCTCCAGCAAGGCGCACAGGAGCACCTCGGGTGTACGACACAAGCGACGAACAAGATGGAGGAAGCCTCACGATGAGCAGGCCGGAGCGGCTGAGCGGGTACAGCGGTCCGGAGAAGGTGTTGTTGACGATACGGAAGATCACCATCGGCTTCTCCGCGCTGTATGTGCTGCACGCAGCAGCGTTGCATTGTAATGAGTATATACAATTCTGAACCAGGCTTGATAACCAGACTATCTGTGCTTTGCGCACACTTCTATAGACTCGTGTTCTTCTTTGTTGTTTGCCGGGTGCAGCGGCGTCGTCGGCGTAGCAGCAGAATTCTCCGGCACAGCAGCAGGTTGTTTACACTTTCTGAGAACGTATGGTGCCTCACCCTTTTGAGCGGCGCTGCTCTCAGCCGCATACATAGTGAAGGAACTGGTGTCGAGCCTGAGCTTACATATGCACGCTGGCGTCATCTGTGTATGTAAGATGACGCACATGAAGGAGCCGGGTATGGAGCCACTGAAACGGTTGTAGCCGTAGTCCTGCCACCACAGGTGCGGGGCCGAGGCGAACGCCGCCGGGATCGTGCCTTCCAGCTGCACAGGCGCACACGGCTACTCTCGGTTCCGCATGCGCAGCTGCTGAAGAGCGCCAGGTGCGGAGGGTGCAAGTCAAAAAATCTGGAGCGCTCGAAAAAATCAGACTCGGCGCACTCAGCTATGCATGTAAGGACCATGACAATGGCGGCCCTAGCATACGCAGCTACAGATGCCCCGCTTGTCACAGATCTGCATCAGACATGCGCACCCTGTAGTTGTTCTCGATCTTGAAGGTCTCCAGCCATGGCATGGTGGCGATGCACTCGGGTAGCGTGCCCGTCAGCTGGGCACAAGACAGATGTGAAAATGTGATAAGTCTCTTGTACTCCGACGAGGGATTGGCTGAGAGTCCTGAGGTTCACTGATGCGCAACAATGATATCTGGTACTCGTCGCTCTGGATCATGGAGCGATAGGTGGCGTCCAGAATTGTGTATCAAGGCAGCAGTCTGCTTGCACTACATATTCGCCCATCAGTGCTGCAGGTAAATACACACATAATCGTGGGGAAGCGGTGCAGAGAACGTACATGGCCGTAGCTCCAGTCGATCTTCTGGATGTTCTCAAAACAGCTGGGGTCGCAGATCAGGTCAGGGATCTGGCCTGCAGGGAGAAACGCGCACAGTCACAGAACGCGAGCACCTGGGCTGCCAGCAGGGACGCTGGCATGAAAGCGCACTTGTCCAACATGATGTGGCGGCAGGACATCCATTATTCTCGAAGCATGCAATGCTCAGGTCACGTGTTCAAGGTTCTGGCATCGGCGCAGGAACTCAAGTTCATGACTGTTCCATCTGAAGCATGCGCGCCCGTAAAGTTGGAATTGTCCACATCGAACTCGTGGAGGTGGTGGAAGGCGCAGAACTCGCGGACTGGCAGCGTGCCCTCCAGATGCAGACCCCTGTCAAATCAGTTCAAGAAATCCAGGCTGAAGATTTGATTTGTCAGGTGCAGAGTTGCATCAGTGCAGACGGCGATCGGGTTTGTCTCCTGCGGGGTGAAAAAATTTTGTTCATCATTCCAAGCGTGACATATCTGGGGTCGAAACTCCGTGATGGGATCATTAGCAATCAAACATTTTTTCCACTCAGGGCGATGTTCTTCGTCAAGTCTGCAAGTGTTCTGCAAAGAAGAACATGCATGCCAGGCGGTGGGGGCGCACGTCAGGTGAAGGTCTGTGATCCAGCCGTCGATGCCGATGCCGCCGCTGGCGCCCTCTCCGTCTGCATCAGGAAGCAGCCAGATACCGCAACAGCGATGACCCCGCACAAAACTTTTCGATCTCTCCATGACTGGAGACTTGTTGATGTTTAGCTTTTGTACAGCAGGCTGTGGTCAGCAGACATCGAGAAGGAAAATGTTCTCACTGTCCGGGACGAGGTCAATGCCACGGCACCCAACATGATCCCAGTTTCCTGCGCACAAGACGCCTTCCTTGAAGTTTGTGTACATTTGTCTGGCAAAACAACAATTGTAATAGGTGGCGCACCCCTGCCTCGAAGCGCATGCTCCGCACCCAGCATTCATGGATCCGAGCGACAATAATGCAGCAGTCTGGCCTGTTTGTGCAGCCCATCATGATTCCCCAGCTTTCTGGCTTTGTGCAGCTCCAGTTTAGCATCATGTGTGCGCACCCCAGTAGGGATCTGGGCGGTTCTGCCCGCAGGGGTCGCAGCTCTGGCTCGAGTTGGTGTACTGCGGATCCGTGGGACAAACCCATGGACCGCCCAGGTTGGTGTCTGAGCTGGTGGCTTGACCGCCGATCTGCATACACGTGATAAGTTGAGTGCAGGAAGACAGGCTGCGCTTATATAGGCAACGCCTGAGAGGCGCCAGTCAATCATGTGGATGCAGCATCAATCACACAAACTATGTGCTGGTGCCTCACCTGCGTGGTGTTGAAGGCCGCGGCCCAGCCTGGGCCCTTGTTCACGTTTCCATCGCGCAATGCGATGAGCGCCGCCACTGCAGCAGGCGGTGCACACACACGCCATCATTGCACGCCATTGCACGTACCTATAGGTCTCCAGCCGTTCCAAACGAGACCATTGTGTCAAGGCAGATCAGACGGCTTGGCTTGAGTGCACTCGCATGCGAAGGCGACCTCGGCAATGTTTCGGCCGCGTGACGACGTGAGGGAAGGTCACCCACGCTGATCGGGACGGGTGTAGGATTCGGCTAAAACAGCAAAGGCCAGCAGCAGAGGAATCTGGAGAAATCTCGGTGTCATTGTCTCGTACAGGCGTGGTTGTCCTCACGGATCGCGGGCGTGCACCTCTGCACAAGGCTACTGGCGGCGGGCCAGCACAATAATCAGCAGCACTTTGTACAACCTGTGTGACAACTATCAGAAGTTCTGCGGCTGATGAGCGACGACCGGCTGCATGGCACACAAACCGACGTAGCCCCTCCCGCTGACAAAACGATTGGCGGTTCGCCACCGTAGTCTTCAGCACGACGCGCAATCAGGCATGCCAGCGGCAGACCAGTAATGAATGAACGAAGCTCACTAATGTAGCCGTCGCTTCATGGACCTGGAAAGCGGCTGCCTGAAGTTCGGCCCTTGCGTGACTGCCAGCTGCCGCCCATCCTGGGACCAGGTGCACCATCCAAGGTGTCACTCATCACTTCTTTCACCCAGTTGACCAGTTTGCGGGTCCGAATCACCAATTCGCGCTCCTTCTTGCCGGTTTCCCTCAGCAGAGCTTGGCTCGCTTGCGTGCGGTCCAGCAGACGACCTGCCGCAGTCACATCACCCGGCGGCAGAACCAACCAGCTCGGTTTGCGTTACCGGCCGCAATGCTCTGCCGGCGCGGATCAGAGGCCTTCTGGGCGGCTCGGATCGCCTGCGTGCTGGCGCTGGCAACATTGGCAGGTGTGGCAGATGCTCGAAGAGTGGTCGTGCCCGCTTTGAGAGGCAGGCAGCCATACGATGCAGCATGTGCCTGCCTGCCTGCCAGAATTGCACACCCATGATTGAAAGTTCCAGACTGACAGACACATCGGGTTGATGTGCGCAGCTGCTCAGTGGAACGACGAGGAAGCACAACAGGCGAGAAGCAATCATGCCTCTCAATCGGAATCAGCCTGCCGTACATGCGCATTTGCATGCGCAATGCTGAACAGATTGCATCGCCGCCACAGAGGAACCAGCCTCGCCTCCCTGACGCTGTGCCTTGATGTCCAAACTACAGGACTGTGCAAACAAGAACGAGTGCAGCGCCAGCTTTCCTGTCACGCCATCCTGCAGATGCTCAGATCTGGCGCCAGTGGTGAGCTGTGCATTCTGTCGTCTTTCGAGACCTTGGTGTGCGCTGCCAATTGGCAACATAGGTGCCGGGCTTTCAAGCGCGCATACGCCGCATTACACCGGTCAGATTTGATGACTGCTGCAGTCCTTCAGCCTGCAAATAAGCAGCGGCTGCTGCCGAGGATCAGCCGCCAATGACCGCTTTGCCACCATATTCTACTGCAGATCTATGCCGGCGGCCGGGTGAACGCCACCTGCCTGGAGGTTTTGGAGCAGAACAACTGCGGCCAGCCGTGGATCCAGAACGTGTCCACGTCTGAGATCACAGATGGTGCGACGCGCGTGGCGCAGCTGTTGCGTACACTGTTCATCCGTGTTCTAATCCTCACTTTCGATGGGCATACTTGCACGAGCAGGAATCCGGATCTCTAACAATCGTCGGTGCACCTTGTTGTTTCCTGCGCCTGCCACGCTGAAGGAGCATCTGCACTATATTTGTGATGCACACTCTCCTGCGGCGTGAAGCAGCCTTCCTTACCTACACCAAGTCGCGCCTTCATGTCGATACAAGGGTATTGCGTCGTCAGCTGCGGACGCTGCGACTGCTGCCAGACATTCTCTGAAGCTCTGACAAACCACAGCTTCTCCACATTTCTCCAGGTGAGATTGCTTTCTGACCCTCCAACACAATCATCTTTGCCGCCCACTGCAACATACGACGCGATTCGCACATGGCAAGCGCTAAGAAATGACTGCAAGCTGAATGGGGATCCTGTGCTGCAGCGGTTGCAATTGTTCACATGCATCGGTGCTGCTGACTCGATCATTAATGGTCGAAGAATATTCACAAACCAAAGCGATGCCTTGCAGGCTGCGAACGCCGCCGGCTTGACGGCAAATCTCAGCTCTCCAGCGTACTCGTTCAGTGTGCTCGCGCCAACGGATGCTGCCTTCGCGGCTTTCCTCGCACGCAACAGTGCGTCGTGCAGCTGGCTTGCCCGATTGAGTCGTCATTGTGCGTGCATCGCCCAGGGGTGGGGTGTGCAGACTTTCACGTGCAGTTCAGAGGATAGGATCACGGTGAAAGCGATTCAGGCATTTGCTGTTGCACACTGATGGTGGCAGCACCTGGCAGGCGGGCTGGCAGTCGTATATGCTCACAGGCTGTTCGGTTGCACGCTGCGCGCAAACCAGGAACTAGTCACAAGACATCTCCAACTGGTGGCGCCTTGGTTGCATGCTGCAGGGCTGACGCTGCCGCAGCTGATAGCGGCGCCGGCGACGCTGCGGCGCGTCGTTGCATACCACATCCTGCCAAACGTGCCAGTCCTGGACGCCTTCTGGACAAGCCCCTTCCTGCTTCCTGGCACCGTGCTGGCAACTCAGCTGGTGGGTTCACGAATTGGGCCCACAATTCAAAACAGCTGTGCATTTGCATACCACGGCAGCACTTTGCTTGCTGCTGGCGCTTGCAGTTTGCAAGATTTGCGCCTCGCAGCTTGCACCTGTCGCCCGGGTCTTCCTGGCCGTTCCCTGGATCTCAGTACAACCAGTGTCGCTGTCACGCAGGAGCTGTGGGAGCTGTGCGAAGTTCACTGCAAGAATGTGAGCATGGCTGTTTGCCTTGCTGCAGGGCTCCACGGCGACAATCACAGTAGGCCCTGGCCCAACATTCAACAGCGCCGCTCATGCTGTGTCTGGCGACATTCCCGTCTGCAAGGTGATGGCCATGACAGCTCAGAAGTGTCGACACGATATTGCTTGGCCAGACAGTTGGCCAGACAGTCAACGGCATCAAAACTTTAGGTTTCCCCCAGCGGCGTCCCATCTGCCTGGCCGTGATGCCCCAATTTCTTTGCCTCTAGAGCCACGTGTCCACTGGTATCGAAATCTCAGTCCGTTTGTATGATTACAGGGAAACATCATCGGCATTGACGCGGTGCTGACGCCGCCGCCCGCGGCCGTCGCCCGAAGCCCCCTCTTCTGGAACCCCACGCCTGCGGCCTCGGCTGCCGCAAACATCACTGGAGCCCTGGCGGTCAGTTCAATCCTTGCTGCATCTGTACGAATGTTGAAACCTAAGGGTCGCGTCGAGCACGCGTCTACGTCTCGGACTCATCTGACTTCTGGCCTGCTTGCTCTGTACTTCTGAGGTGTTTCTGGAAGGTGCAGTGCCTGCTCCACCTCTGAGGATGTCCACTGTCTAATGATGTTCGAAGTCTCAATTCGTCATCCTGTCATGCAGACGCCGCCAGCCGTGCTGGCGCGCGCAGCAGCGGCGCCCCAGATCTACCTGCCAGGAGAGCCGCGCTCCGCTGCGCCTGCGCCAGTCAGCCTCGCCCCCGAACTCCAGAACAGCGCCGCCACGGGCCCGTGAGGCAGCCAGAGCTGCGCCTCGACGACCCTGTCCAGGACAAGGACTGCTGCTCCGTTAGATAGATAGATAAATTATACACTCACTGAGCAGATGAGCCGATGAAACCCACATCGGTTGTCCATCACACACAACAAACTAATTAGCGTCACACACAGCAACCTACTAGAGTAGTACTATGCGCCCTTATAAGGGCGCAGCCGCACATATACTGCAGCAGGGCAGGTTGTGTGAGGTTGTGCAAGTATTTACAAGGTTGCGTAAGGCTTGTGCAATAATCTGCAATGTCTTATACGGTTGTGCAAGTTGTTAGCAACATGGTAGAGGGACAGGCAGTTGTATGGGTCTCATGAGAACACTGCATGAAAATCACCAACCTGCGGAAATCGAACCGAATCCGATGCAGCGGCAGCTTTTCGAGGAGCTGCCAGCACTGACGCCAAGGGTCGTGCACAGCAAGGGCTGTGCACATGAACCAGCCATCATCCGAATTCAGCTCCAGTGAGCAGGTCTGCATGTTCAGCTGCGCACAAAAACTCCCAAAGTGCATCAAAGCGAGAGCGTCTGACGTTATATGCCGCAGATGCCGTCGACGCAGTTTCGTGACGGCTTCTGATTATTTGCACGCCTGCAACTTCCAATCTGCGCTGCAGTATACACATGATTTTATGCTCGCGCCTGTCTTGCGCGGCGGGTTGGTCTTGATGACGGCCGCTTGTTGATCACCACCTTGCTCTCATCGAAGCTTCGGCTGGGAATTAAGGGCGTGCTGCTGCATGACTCAGCCGCCGAGCTACCGGATGAGGCGACAGCAGCAGCAGGGACCATGCAGAGTGCACACAAGCAGCAGCAGCGAGTCCGCTGGCCCGACGGACTGCCTTTGGGACCACAGCCATGCTCGCTCATAGCCTCGTCTGCGGAAGTTCTGCGGAAAGCACTAAAGTGCTGTATACATGAATGAAGTTGCCTACGGCTTGCTGAGCAGACTGCATGTAATGCGCGGGCGGTTTTGGGTCAGGTGGAGAGCCAGAAAGAAAACCGGACTTCTGTAACAGAGGCTTGAGATGGCGTGGAAATAACAGAGTGGACTGTGCAGTCAACGAAGAGCCCGGCCGTGATGCGCAAGTACCTGAAGGAGTGCCGCCGGCACTGTGACACGGTGGCGGTTAATGAAGCTGTCACAGGGGAGCTCACCAACGCCGAGCTGGTGAAGCTGCTGCACGATATCCACGAGCCGAGCTGGCTCCGTAACTTCAGCAGGTATCCTACTTTAATTCGAATCTTCAGTTTTCTACGATTTTCTATCCCGTTATTTACTTTTGCTTGCATTTATTTTGCTCCATTAATTTACACACTCAGCATATTATTTCGCTCACAGCCTGCACAATGGTTTATTAAAGGTGAACTCAGGTCGTTAGCTTACAAGAGAAAAAGGCCGACTTAGATCTGCTTCCGTGCGTGGGAAGCACCCGGAATCGTCACTTGCTCGTCCCTCACTCGCTCGTCCCTGCCCGCAGCGTCAGTGCACTGCGCCGTCGAATTTATGCAGCCGACAACGGCTCGGCGGCCGCAGTTCAGGCCAGATACGTTGTCGGTTGTGACTGTCCTCGCAACAAGTAGAGCTGTGCGTCGACCGAATGCAGACTGGTATTGAATGAAGTGTACTGATTCCATTACAGACTGGGCTCAAGCCGCGCCCAAAGGTGGACCTGGGCCATGCGCCGAATGCTGCTGGCGCAGCGTTGCCTCAAGGCGGGTGTCCATTCAAGCCTCCGTTTTGGTCTGTTTCACATCACATACCAGGCCCACCACCTGTATGTGTATGAGCAATTTGAGGGGGCATAACATGTACACAAATTCACAAAGACGCGACTGTGCGCAGGCGCCGACATGGTGGCGGTCAGTGGTCTGGCGGTGCCAGGGGAGGACCCTGGAAAGGAGTGGCAGGAGAAGGCGGTGCGCGCCCTCCACCCTGGCACAACTCCTCATCGTCAGTGTGTGACAGTGTCAGCCGAGAATGGCAACGTATCATTAACCTGGTGAATCAGACGCAGTCGATTTGTGCAATGCGTGTGGTTTTAATGCGGCAGGTGCGCCGCCCCAGTGACGAGCTGGGCCTGGGCGGCTACTGGTCGACGCGCCGCACCCAAAGGCAAGCGATGCAGAGTGAGTGGTGCACTCTTCATGTTACAAGCGCTTCTGCTGACGGGTCTTGTGACGACAGCACGCCGCTGCTCGATGACCTGTTGTTTCTTCGGACGCCAAAATGACGAACCTCCTCTCTGCTCGCACAGCACGCTGCTGCAACTGATAAAGAATATGCTGAGCCTCCGCTGCCGTTCTCGAGCAGACCTTTACCTGGGTCGTCAACAAGTTCGGGCCTGAGGTAATCATGTCCGCTGGCCTGCTGTGGCGCATGTGATGTTCTGTTGTTGGCGGCTCAGCTTGCAGAAGAGTCAAGAGAAAGCATTCTCATCCACTGAAACTGCGTCTTTCAAAACATCCTCGCAGGTCAATTTGCAAGTGAACCACACCCAGGTGCTTGGCTCCTGCATCTCAGTGGCTTCTGCGCATTGAACCTACCCTCTGAGCGCACAGGAGCAACCTGCCAATGCTGCTAAATTGGACCAAGCTGCCGACACAGCTCTGTCGATCGCCGTTTCGTTGTGCCTGCACACATTACAGGTCATCGAACTGCAGTGCCTGCGGCGCGGCATCCTGGAGCCGCCGCGTGGGAGCATAATCTACAGCGGGATGTTCAATGAGATGGATGCCTGAAACATGCACATCACAAACGCCGGCAGGCGGGGTGACGCTTTGGGCTGCAGTGATTCTGGGCTGCCTGTTTTCAGATAGCCTGTCATGCATGGGCATTTACGTTGTGTGAGTTTCAGCGTCGCTGATGGCAGGACATTACATCAGTCGCGAAAGCGTGTCGAGTATGACACTGAGGGTCAGGAAGTTCAATCTACCGTCCATCTCCCTGAGGCTGATCTTGCAAACACCTCCATCTTGCACAGCACAAGCACGCTGCACGGTTTGCGCGTTCAGCCGGTGTGCTCCAGCGACAAGAGCGCACAGTCAGTAGCTCCAACAGCAATTTGCACTACCAAAAGGCCTGTCAATCTGCAAGCCCCGTGCGAGGCGGCTACCTCAATGCCACCCATCAGATCGGCCAGGCGTAGGACGCATAGGTGAGCGTCGGCGGGTACGTCTCCCCCGGGCACGGCCGCCCCAGGCTGGTGTTGTAGGTGTTGTAGCCGTGCGCGAAGCGGACGGCATTGGGCACCATGCCGCACAGGCCCTCGTTGTTGGCCAGCGACAGCTGTGACAACAGGCACAAGAGCACGTTTCAGCTGTGCTGCGTAAACGCTGTGATGCCGGCAGCAGGGCAAGGTTGCACCGAGCCCGCATCGGTTTTGCGAGCAGACACGTGCTGGGCAAGATGACATATGCCAGCGTTGCGAAAAGGCTTGCAGTATGCCAAATGGTCAGGCCAGCTCCAGGAGAAAAATGAGAGCGCACCCCTTGGACGAAGGAGCGGCTGAGGGGGTACAAATTTCCGGTGAAGGTGTTGTTGACGAGCCGCAACAGCGACAGCGGCTTCTGCGTGTTGTAGGTGCTGTGCAAGGAACAGAGAGAGCGCCTGAATTGCGGTTGTGCCCGATCGAGTCTCACGGCTCGACACTGAGAAAGGCGGCAGTGCATGAACATCAGTGCGCAACACAGAGACAGAGGGAGAGAGGGAGGGTGTCCCAAGTCCGCCATCACAGCATCGATGACAGCGGCAGGCATTGCAACTGGCACGTGAACGGGTGTTTCTGCGGCTTGGGACTGCAAAAAAAGGAGATGACGCACATGAAGGAGTCGGGGATGGACCCGGTGAAGCGGTTGTAGCCAAAGTCCATCCACCACAGGTGCGGCGCTGACGGATACGCAGCCGGAATAGTGCCTCGCAGCTGCAACCAGCGATTTGATCGTGTATATCTTTGTGACTGCATGCTAACAAACTCATGCAACTCATGCAGCTGGTTGCTGCTGTACCAGCGGCACGGCGTGCGGATGATAACAAGGGTCTTGCAGCCGAAAATGCTGCACCTGGTAGTTGTTCTCGACCTTGAAGGACGACAGCCACGGCATGGTGGCGATGCACTCCGGCAGCGTGCCCGTCAGCTGCGCATCACACACCCCTCGAGTTCATTTGACACAGATCTTGATTCCGATCTGTCACACACCATGTTGCGGAGGAATTGGCAATGTTCAGCGACGCGGCATGCCAGGGAAATGCTGTAGTGTGGTGCACAGGCGCTCTGCAGCGGATGTGGTGGTAATGCGCACCTTGCCGTAGCTCCAGTCGATCTCCTGCAGGTTCTGGAAGCAGGTGGGATCGCACACCATGTCGGGAATCTGGCCTGCGGGTAAGATCTCAGTTACACAGCATTAGGGAGACAGATACCTACAAAGGTCGAGGATGCACCCTTGTGCTTCACCGTACCACACTGATGCAGTGCGGCAGGGTATAGCCCTACTCTGGACACCGCTTTGCCGGGTGGCGTCTTGCATGCTTCCGGCGTCTGCGCGCTCACAAATCCTGAGCTCTTTCACGACGCACCCGTGAAGTTGGAGTTGTCCACGTCGAACTCGCGCAAGTAGTGGAAGGCGCAGAACTCGCGGACCGGCAGCGTGCCCTCCAGGTGGAGACCCCTGGCATCACGCAGCATGATGTTTGACAACAAGAAATCCTTCGTGTGAGGCTTCTCAAACTTTGGTCGGTGGCGCAGGAGGCATTCTGCGATGGAAAGTCGCAGTGGATCCGACAACACGACATGAGCTCCCTGCCATTGAGGTACCGGCATGCGCAGCAGCCGTGCTCAGATGTGGGGCGGCTGAAATAACGTGTTCCGATAGAAGGCGCGCACGTCAGGTGGAGATTGGTGACGAAGCCGTCGCCCATAGCGCTGGACCCCTCAGTGTCTGCGGGCATCATGCATTACGTAATGCACGTACTGACAAATGCATACTCAGTAAGTGTACTCATTTGTCAATACAGTGGAGTTTTAGAGACATGCTGCCGTAAGGCGAGATTTTCGTGACCAGCATGTATGGAGCATCAAGGAGTCGCATTGCTTTCGACACATGTGCAGCTCGGTGCTGATGCTTGCGAATCTGAAGGACGAAATGCCGCACTGTCCGGCGTGACGTTGAGGCCCCGGCATCCCAGGTGGTTCCAATTTCCTGCCAGGATGCATGCAGAGAACCATGAGGAAAAAACAAAACTGCACCCACATTTAAAGGTCCCTTTTTGCCGTTACCTAAAACTTGTTTAATCTTAATGTACCTGCTGTTGTGATTAGCAACCTGCTGTTGTGATTAGCACGGAATAGCATTGTGATTCGGGCAGCCACTGGAGCGCCAGGCCAAGGGCATGTGGCATGTGTTGTTCCGTCGCAGCGGGCACATGTGCACGCGCAGCCTGCAAACAGGTGTACAGCGCGGCTATCACTTGTGCGTACCCCAGTAGGGGTTGGGACGGTTCTCGCCACAGGGGTCGCAGCTCCCGGAGCTAGTGTTGGTGTACTGCGGATCCGTAGGGCACACCCAGGGGCCGCCAAGCTCGGTGTCCGAACTGGTGTACTGGTCGCCAACCTGTATACAGTTGAGTCTGCAGTGAGCAAATGCCGAGACGGTCGCTGCAGGCGGCAC
>JAABUM010001057.1_pt1 | contig 43268 bp, 44 predicted proteins | sample 5559161 | NCBI WGS metagenome assembly JAABUM01 (sample SAMN10711868, study PRJNA513369) | rock metagenome | isolation source: Antarctica rocks | place: Antarctica: Victoria Land, Siegfried Peak nord
TACTTCCTCTGGATGGGCCATGCGTGTTCTCCTTTGTGTATCTTGGTTCGTACACCCCTGATACTACAAAAGAGCGGGCTGTCCCATCCTTTTTTGTCGTTTTCCCTCATACCTACCCACGAAAGGGCCGGGGGTGAGGGGGAAAACTACATGACCCAGCGTTCAGCTGTTTCGCTTGACGGCGTACTTGCGTTGGCAGTACAATGCGAGTGTAAACGTCTGATAAACATGATAGGGCGTGTGCCAAGAGGAGGACACGATGCCGGAATCCAGGCGAGCGCGAGCCGAAACAGGACGAGACATGAAAGGGGATCGTCTGCAATTGCGCATGACACCAGACCTCAAGCGCCAACTCGCCGAAGTGGCCCGCTATCGTGGCTTGTCCATGAGTGACTTCGCCACGTATGCGATCAGTGACGCGGTCACGAAGGCGCGTTACCAACACCAGGTCATCGAGTTGGCGCGAGAGGAAAGCGCGTGGCTGGCCGGCTTGTTGATGAATCCGCCGGATCCGAACGAGCGGATGGTTGCCGCCGCCGAGCGCTACACGCAACTCATCAGGCCATAAGAGCATGGCGGACGCCCCATTTGTTATTAGGCCGCTCGATCAGCAGAGCCTGGCCCCGTTTATCGCGGTTCCTGGACACATTAACCGTGACGAGGCGGCTTTCAAGCGGTGGTTCAAAGCCCAGGCCGACGCCTTCTCCTGTGGGGATAGCGTGTTGGATCGCTATCTACGGACAGGGATCACGCAAGACCTGCGCGGGGACGTCGCCAAGGCGTTTGTTGTGGTGGAGGTGAAGACTAGAACGCTGGCTGGATATTACACCCTCTTCACGGCGTCCGTAAGACTCAATGATCTTCCGCCCGACACATTCAAGAGGTTACCCCGCTACCCTGATTTTCCCGCCGTGCTGATCGGGCGTCTCGCCATCGACCAGCGCTATCAAAGACAGGGACTGGGAGGCGTACTCCTCATTGACATTTATCGGCGGACCACGCGCATCGTCGCGGAAGCCGCCTTGCTGGGCGTCATCGTCGATGCGACCGATGACGCGGCCCGAGACTTCTACGAAAAACATCAATTTCAACGATCACCCGTCAATCCCTACCGCTTAATTCTGCCTGTACAGACGATTCGCCGGCTTGACCTTGAGTCTTGAATAGCATCCCCCATGTACCAAGGACCTTTACCGTTACCGTTGATACAGCGCGTCATGCTTGCCGAAACGCGCGACCAGCCGGTAGCGCTGCTCGACCCAGGAGCGGAACCCTTGCAGCACACCATCTAAACGCCCGGTCGCGAAAAGGACCGTCCGCACATGGTCGCGCGTGGTAATGTCTTCCAGGTAGCGTAGCGAGAAGTAGCGCGGGTCGATCTCGCCCGTGGCGATGCGCACGGACGACGTGTCCACCAGTTCTCCCGGCACACTGCGGTCGGCCAGCCCGGCGATGTACTGCCCGTCGGTGACGACGAGGGCGCCCGACTGTGTCTTGTCGTGCAGCACGCTGGCCATCTGGCGTTGCAGAGCGGCGGGCGGCGGGTTCGTATCGACGCGGAAGCGATTCTGATCGACGCTCTGCCACAGGCTTGTGAACGCGGCTACACAGATCAGTGCTATGAGCGCATAGGCTCCCATACCCACTCGGCCTCTCTCTTTCGCCCCCTCCGGGGGAGCCTGGGTCTCGCTCTTCGTCCCTCCCACACCAAATGACCCTTCTCTTCTCGCCCCTCCCGCCCCCTCCGGGGGAGCCTGGGGAGATGCCTCCCCCCAGACCCCCGCCAAAACGACAGGGCGGCGGATAATGGACCGGGTGCTGGTGAGCGTGGACCGCAGGCCGTTTCCCATCTCCAGGCCCCATGACACCCGCGATGGATGTATGGCGGGGGTCTGGGGGGAGGCATCTCCCCAGGCTCCCCCGGAGGGGGCGGGGGGGGCGAGAGAAGGAACCTCGGAGGGGGCGGGGGGGGCGAGAGAAGGAACCTCGGAGGGGGTGGAGGGTGAGGGCATCCACAGGGGCAGCGCCGCGCCCGCGATGAGCGCCAGCAATGGCGCGAGCAAGACGACGTGGTGCCAGATCAAGGGCTGCTGGCGCACGAGCAGCCCGAGCGAGATCACCAGCCACACGACGAGCGGCGCGAGCGTCCAGGCGCGCCGCCATACAGCCAGCGCGACGCCGGCCAGGACGAGCAGCAGATATGGGATGGAATAATACCCCAACACGTTGTCGCGGATCACCCCGACGTTGTGGAGCAAGCCCCCCGGCCCCAGGGCGGTCGTGCCCTCCGCGATCTGGTGGAAACGCACGACCTGATCGTAGACGAGTCCGCGCACGGGAAAGAACGGCGCCAGCACCGCCGTGCAGGCGACGACGAAGCCGGCGGCGAGCAGCAATAGGTCTGGGACGACGAGGCGCAGCGCCTCCCGCATGTCCGTGCGGCGTTCACCGCCGGTCCGTCCGCGTCCGCCCCATAATACGACGAAGAGGGGCGCGGCCAGGTAGAGCGCTGCCGGGACGAGGGCTCCGAGATCGAACAGCTTGGTCAGCACCCCCAGGCCAAGGAGTACGCCGCTCACCGCCGCGCGCCAACGGCGCTGCCGGCCAACGCGGCTGATGGCGACGGCGGCCAGGGCCACACCCGCGAGCGCGAGCCCCTCCGACGGCATCTCGGCCTGCAAGGTGTGTGATTCGGCCAGGTAGAGCGGGTCGACCGCCAGCAGCGCGCAGGCGATGACACCGGCCCAACGACCAGCGACCGCGCGGCCGATATAGTAGCTGGCGGCAAGGCCGAGCAGGGAGTAGAGCACAACGCCGAGCCGCGCCGCGACGAGCGTTTGCCCGAACAGCAGGTAGAATGGGAAGACACCCAGCAGGAAGAAGGGCGGCTGCGAGGAGAACACGACGCTGAACAGGGGCTGTCCGGCGGCCATGGCGCGCAACGATTGCCAGTAGGCGCCCTCATCCTGAAAGTCGAAGGGGTAGTGGCGCAGCGGCCACAGGCGCAGCGCCAGCGCGGCCACGCCAATGATGAGTAGGGCCAGCGACTCCAGCGGCAAGCGCCGTAACCCGGCTGCCTCCCACGCCGCAGGCGCTAGCCCTTGCTGCCGTATCGTCGTTTGCGCCACGACCCCTCTCTTCCCGCTGCTAATCTGGTCTTAATCAAGCGTCCGCGCCTCATCTTCGTCGTCCCGTGCGGGAGTGGCGGCATGCTCCACAGCGAGGCGGTCGGCGCGGTCGATCACGGTGATCGGCGCGGCGTCCTCGCCCTGCTCGACGACGCCGACCACGCGATTCTCGTCGCCTTCGTCGGGCGCGAGGCTTGGGTCGGTGTCCCACGCGGGCAGTCTCGCTGTATCCTCGTTCATTGTTTGCTATCCTTACATCACATCTATGCCAGCGCCATGGCTGTCGGGTCAAGCTCCCGATCCAGGTCCTTCGCCAGGAGCGCCTCTACATGAAAAACGTCGTGATCGGGAGCGGCTTTACCGAAAAGCGACAGGGCCTGGTTGATAGCCTCCTGCACGGAAGCGCCCGCGACGCTGAGGCGCGCTGTCACCCCTCCGTGACCATAGCTCACGGCTGGCGCGTACGAAGCTAACGCGTCGATAATCGACTCGGCGTCAGCTTCGCTGAAGTCGATGCTACTCCTAGCATCAATGGATACACTCCACTCGACCATTATTTTTCTCCTTTGGGTGGCCACGGCCATACAAAGCCCTGCCGGCGCAACTCCGCCAACAAGTTACTGACGGATCTGGTATCTGACGGAGTACCAGAGCCGATTACTATTTTCTTGCCCGGATCTGGTGACACAAACCTCATATGCCCTTTGGCGGTTCGTCCAACTTGCCATCCCTGGGCTACTGCCGCCTTCTCGATGTCTCGGATGTTCATAGTTTCCTACATTATCAGATTAGCGTTCTTGCACGTACCGGGGCGCGCGGGCCTCGTCAGTAGTGGTAGTCGCTGAGGGCATGGAGCGATAGCGCAGGAACAGCGCGATGGGGATGAGCGCGACGAGGACGACGAGCGCCGTGACCTGCGCCTGCTTGAGCGGGCCAAGCACGAAGACGTTGTCGCGCCACACGAAGATCACCAATTGGCCCAGTGAGTAGAGCGCCAGGTAGAGCACGAAACGCATTCCTTCAGGCCATGGGCGATCGCGCAGCCGCCACAGCAACAGGAAGAGCCCCAGGCTGAACAGCAACTCGTAGGCGGCGGCCGGCTGGAAGGCCACGCAATTCGTGTACGGCGCGGTACACAGTGGCCGCGCGAAGGCGCCGGGATTCGCGTAGGCGGTCGCCCATGGCAATGTGCTACGGTAGCCCACGATGTCGCCATTGATGATATTGCCGATGCGCCCGACCGCCTGCGCCAGCGGCGCGAAGAGGGCGGCCACGTCGAGCAGCGGCAGGAACGGCGCCCGGTAGTATCGCGTCAGCAGGTAGAGCACGGGCGCCCCCAGGAAGACGGCCCCGTAGAACGCCATGCCCCCTTCCCACAGCGCGAATATGCGCCGCGGGTCATGCAGGTACGCCGCCGGATCGTTCTGCACGACGTAGTAGAGGCGCCCCCCGATCAGTCCAGCGACCGTCACGCCCCAGAACAGCGCATAGATCTTGTCGCGCGAGATGCCACGCCGCTCCGCGACCGGCAGTGTGACCCATAGGGCCAGTCCCAGCCCCACGGCGTACATCAGACCGTACCACCGCACGGCGAACGGACCCAGATGCAGCAGCACTGGGTCGATGTTGATGGTGATGTAGGCGAACGGTAAAGTCATAACGACTCTATTATGGGACATGCGCCACGTTGGGCCAAACGGCCGCTCATCCACTGTCTGTTTTCGGCCGTCTTATGGCGGCATAAAAGATGCCTGAACTACATAGGAGCGCCGGCTATAAACCGGCGCTTCTAGTAGATAAAGCGCATCACGCCTGCGGCTTTATGGGCGAAAATGTGAAAGAAGACGCATGACCCCCTTGCGTTCATGCGCTATTTGCGCTATACAGGGATGCATACATCTATTGAGCGCGACGACGCGCCGTACGATGTCCTCCTTTATTTATTTGGGTTATACCGCCGCTAACCGCTTATCACGACATCCCAGGGGCGTTTGTTCCCCACCCACGAGCGTCTGTCCAAGGACACGCTGGAGACCACCATGCCAAAGCTCATCGTTGTCGAATCACCCACCAAGGCCAAGACCATCGGCCGTTTCCTCGGCGCGCAGTACCGCGTCGTGGCCTCGGCTGGCCATGTGCGCGACCTACCTAAGAAAGAGAGCGGCGCGTACGACGCCGAGACGTTCGAGCCCCACTACGAGGTTATCGCCGACAAAAAGAACGCCGTCAAGGCGCTCAAGGACGCCGCGCGCGGCGTCGACGAAGTCCTGATCGCCACCGACCCCGATCGCGAGGGTGAGGCCATCGGCTGGCATGTGGCGACGCTCCTGGGGCTCAAGGGCGACGTCAAGCGCCTGGAGTTCCACGAGATCACGCGCAAGGCTATCGACGCCGCGCTGGACAACCCACGCACGATCGACATGAACCTGGTCGACTCCTATCAGGCGCGGCGCCTGCTCGACCGCATTGTGGGCTACAAGCTCAGTTCCGTGATGTGGCGCAAGGTTAAGCGCGGCGCCAGCGCGGGACGCGTGCAGAGCGTGGCCGTGCGTGTGATCTGCGACCGTGAGCGCGAGGTCCTCGACTTCGTGCCCAAAGAGTATTGGAGTATCGCCGGCCTGTTCACGCCCTCCAACGCCGGCCGTGAGCCCTCTTTCACGGCCATGCTGACGCGCTGGGACGGCAAGAAGGCCGAGATCGGCGCCACCGCCGAGGCTGAGGCGATCACCGCCGCGTTGCGCCCGTTGCGCTACGATGTCAAGAACGTCGAGGCCAAGCGCGTCAAGAAGTCAGCCCCGCCGCCCTTCACCACCAGTACCTTGCAGCAGGCCGCCTCGAACCGCCTGGGCTTCGCCGCCAAGCGCACCATGAAGGTGGCGCAGGAACTCTACGAGGGCATCAAGCTGGGTGGCGAGGGCGAGACCGGCCTCATCACCTACATGCGTACCGACTCGGTCAACCTCTCCGACGACGCGGTCACGGCGGCGCGTGCGCACATCGAGGAAGCGTACGGCAAAAAGTACGTGCCCGCCAAGGCTGTCCACTACAAGACGAAGGCCAAGGGCGCGCAGGAGGCGCACGAGGCCGTGCGGCCCACCGATGTCGTGCGTACGCCTGAGGTGATGGCGAAATACATCAAGGGCGACCAACTGGCGCTCTACCGGATGATCTGGCAGCGCTTCGTGGCCTGCCAGATGGTCCCGGCCGAGTACGACCGCACCACGGTCGACATCTCAGGTCAGGAGAACGCGAAGGAGCGCGCCATCTTCCGCGCCACGGCCTCGCCGCTGGCCTTCCCCGGCTACCTGGCGGCCTACGGCGTCACCGCGGCCTCTGAGGAGGAGGATCGCGCCGCCGTCGCTGAGCGCGACACGGACGAAGGCGCCGAGAACAAGACGCTGCCGCCGCTGACCAAGGAGCAGGGCCTGCGTCTGCTCGACCTCAAGCCGGAGCAGCACTTCACCAAGCCGCCGGCGCGCTACAACGAGGCGTCGCTGGTCAAGTATCTGGAGGAGCAGGGCATCGGACGCCCTAGCACCTACGCCTCGATCATCAGCGTGATCCAGGACCGTGGCTACGTGGAGAAGCAGGGCAAGGCTTTCGTGCCGACGCCGCTTGGCTTCGCCGCGACCGAACTCTTGACGCGCGATTTCCCCGACATCGTGGACACCGGCTTCACCGCCGGCATGGAGACCGAACTCGAAGAGATCGCCGACGCCGCGCGCGACTGGAAGACGATGCTGCGCTCGTTCGCCACGCCGTTCGAGGCGCGCGTGGAGCAAAAGATCAAAGAGGGCGAACGCGTTAAGATCGACAAGGCCCCGGCCGAGCCAACGGGTGAGGCGTGCCCGGAGTGCGGCGAGCCGCTGGTGCTGCGCACCGGCCGCTTCGGTCCTTTCGTGTCCTGCTCGAACTACCCGACCTGCAAGTACGTCAAGCGCGAGCCCAAGCCCGAGCCGCAGCCGACCGGTGAGACGTGCCCCGACTGTGGCGGGGCGCTGGTGCAGCGGGCGGGCCGCTACGGCCCCTTTACCTCGTGCTCGAACTACCCCAAGTGCAAGTACATCAAGCGCGAGCCCAAGGCGAAAGATAAGGGCGATGGCGGCGCGGGGCGCCCTGCCGCCAAGGTCACCGACGTGGCCTGCCCTGAGTGCGGGCGGCCAATGGTCGAACGCGTGGCCGGGCGCGGCAAGAACGCCGGCAACCCCTTCCTGGGCTGCAGCGGCTATCCCAAGTGCAAGCACACCGAGCAGGTCGCGACACCCGCTGGCGCGGCCTTAGAGGATGTGAAGGAGGCCGTCCCCGCGTAAAGCTGCCGTGGCGCGATACTTGCATCTGTTATAGACGCCCCATATCAAGCCCCACGCGCAGGAGACTTAGAGAGGGGTAGATATCGTGAAAGCTGTCGTCTACAAAGAGCCGTGTCAGGTCGCCGTCGAGAGCGTCGACGATCCGCGTATCGAGAATCCACGGGACGCCATCATCAAGATCACCTCGGCCGCGATTTGCGGCAGCGACCTGCACATGTACGAGGGGCGCACCGGCGCGAAGCCGGGCACTGTGTTCGGTCACGAGAACATGGGCGTCGTGGAAGAGGTTGGCCCCGGCGTGACCTCCATCAAGGTAGGTGACCGTGTGGTCCTTCCCTTCAACATCGCCTGCGGTTTTTGCTTCAACTGCCTGCGTGGCTTCACCAGCGCCTGCCTGACCGTCAACGAGGCGGCTCCACACGCGGCCTATGGGTACGCCGACATGGGTCCGTTCAAGGGCGGGCAAGCACAACATCTGCGCGTGCCCTACGCCGACTTCAACGCGCTCAAGCTGCCGGGAACGCCCGGCGATCAATGGGAAGACGACTTCGTGATGCTCGCCGATATCTGGCCGACGGGGTACCACGGCGTCGAGTTGGCCGGCGTACAACCGGGCGGGACGGTCGCCGTATTCGGCGCGGGTCCGGTCGGCCTCATGGCCGTCTTGAGCGCCTCGATCAAAGGGGCGAGCGAAATCTATTGCGTCGACCGCGACCCCGGACGGCTCAAGCTCGCTGAGCAAGCCGGCGCGATCCCGATCAACTTCAGTCAGGGCGATCCGGTTGAGCAGATCAAGACGATGCGGCGCCAGAACGCGGGTTGGCGCGGAGCGTTGCGGCCTGGTGAAGAGAAAATGGACGGCGTGATGCACGGCGTCGACGCCGTTGGATACCAGGCGCGCAACGACCAGGACGAGTCGAAAGAAAACCCCATGCAGGTCTTCGACGACCTCATCCGCGTGGTGAATCCGACCGGGACGATCGGCATGGTCGGTGTGTACATGCCTAAGGACCCCAAGGGCGTGGACGAGAAAGCCAAGCAAGGAGTCTTCGAGATCCCATGGGGTCAGGTCTTCAACAAGGGACTGACGATTGGCATGGGTCAGGCGCCGGTGAAGCGGTACAACGAGTACCTGCGTGACCTCATTATCGCCGGGAAAGCCAAGCCAAGCTTTATCGTCAGTCACCGGCTTCCGCTTGAGGCGGCGCCGGACGCCTACAAGAACTTCGACGCGCGCGGCGACGAGTATACCAAGGTCATCCTGAAGCCTGAGATGGTCGGCGCTGCGTCGTAACTTTCGTCCACACATTCATAGGGAGCGCGGCCACGGTCGGGTCCTTCGGTCTAGACCGAAGGACCGACCGTGGCCGCGCTCCCCTATCTCCTGGTATCCTACCGGCATGGCATCTCATGACTCTCGATTGTCTCATGCCGGCTGAGTCCGGCGATAGCGTGCGCCTGCTCATCGCGAGGCACGGTGAGACGCGCGACAATGCGTCTGGCCGCTGGCAGGGTTGGAATGACTCGCCGCTCACCGAGAAGGGCGCCGCGCAGGCGGCGGAGTTGGGGCGGCGCCTGGCCGGCGAGCGTATCGCCGCGGTCTATGCGTCTGACCTTGGGCGCGCCGCCCATACGGCGCGCCTCGCCATGCCGCATCTGGATGTCGCGTCCCACTTGTCCCCGGCGCTGCGTGAGCGCAACGTCGGCGTCTTCTCCGGACTCACCGGCCCCGAAGTCGAGGCGCGCCACGCGGACGCGCTAGGCCGCCGCACAATCGACGGTGTGCTTGATTGGGCGCCGCCCGAAGGAGAGTCCTTCCGGCAGATTCTGGCGCGGGCGCTGCCGTTCCTGGAGAGTGTCAGGGCCACGCACGAAGGGGCGTCAAGCGCGAGCAGCGGACAAAGCGTGCTGATCGTCACGCACGGCGGCGTCATCCGCCTGCTGGCCGCGTACGCCACGGACCAAGAATGGGAAGGTCTCTACCGGCGTCATCCCTCGAACTGCGGGTTGAGCGTCTTCACACTGGGTCCGCGCGGCGCGCTGACGCTGGAGCGGTTCGACGAACACGATTTTCTGCAAGGACCGGGCGCGCCGCCGTTGGCGGAGGATGGGGCCGGCTAGACGGTCGATGGTCGATAGTCGATGGTCGATGATAACGCGCCACACATTAGTAGACTGCTCGTCCTCGTACCACCATCGACCATCGACTATCGACCATCGACTTCGTTCAGCCAGTCATCAGCCCAGCGCGCGGCCTCGTGGATAAGTGGCGCGAGGGCGCGGCCCTTGGGGGTGAGCGCATAGTCGATCCGGACGGGCTTGGCTTCGGCGTCGACGCGGCGTTCGACGATACCGTACGCCTCCAATTCGCCGAGCCGTACCGAGAGCGTGCGGTCGCTCACCAGGCCGATACACGCGCCAATCTCGGAAAAGCGGCGTGGATGGCGCAATAGCGTGTAGACGATGAGACCGAGCCAGCGCTTGCCCAAGAAACGGTCGGCGCGCTGATACGCCTCGTTGATTGTGGCGGCAAGATCTTTGACGCTATCCTCACAGGTGGCGCTGCTTCCGTCGACGTTCGCGCTCATGGTGTAGCACCCTTTCTCGCGGCGTAGAGACGCGACAATGAGTCCCTATCCGCCGCGTTTTCGTGAGTATCGGCCGCTTCGACCGGCAGTTCGCGGCGCCGGTGTTTTGCACATCCTAACAAAATACAAGCCGCTTGACAAACGTGAGCGGTTCGGCGTACTATAGACCCATTGATTCGGCTTCCACGGAAGGGGATAACGCGTAGCGGGCGGCCTTGGCGCCATGGTGTGTCAATGCCGCCCTGTTTTTTCGATAATGGCCATGCGCGCCCGGGGCACAGGCCACCCCGCGGATGAGGAGGAGTCATGGTGATATCTGCCGGTGAGCAGCAGGAGCAGAGCCCGTGGACCGAGCCGGCGAAGGCGCCGGGGCGCGACGTCACGCCGGTGTCGGCGCACGCATGGGAAGAGCCAGAACCGCCTCCCAAGCGTGAGGTCGTCGAGCCCGATCTGATCGCGCCCGACGAAGGGCTTCCGATTTACCTACGCGAGATCGGCGCCGTGTCACTCCTGACGCCCCTGGACGAGCGGGTACTGGCCGAGGCGCTGGCCGTGGGCAAAGAGGCGCGGCGGCTTCTGGTCGCGGGAGAGGCGGCTCCAGGGGACCAAGGCGCGCTGGCTCGGCTGGTCGCACAGGGCGAGGACGCGCGCCGGCGTATGATCGAAGCTAATCTACGCCTCGTCGTGAGCATCGCGCGGCGCTATCTACGGCGTGGCCTGCCGCTGCCCGACCTCATCCAGGAAGGCAACCTTGGCCTCTTCCGCGCGGTCGACAAGTTCGACCACCACAAGGGCTATCGCTTCTCGACCTATGCCTACTGGTGGATCAGGCAGGCCATCACGCGCGCGCTCGCCGACTATGGCCGCACCGTACGTGTGCCCGTGCATATGGTCGACTTCGCCGCCCATGTGGTCAAGGTCGCCGGCGACCTTGAGCAGCGTCTGGGCCATGAACTCGACACCGTCGACATCGCTAGGGCGCTCGACGTGCCCGAGGAGAAGGTCGCTCTCGCGTTGGCCTCGGTGCGACAGCCGGCCTCCCTGGAGACGCCCGTGACGGAGGACGGCGGAACGCTCGGCGATGTGTTGCCCGATGACGCATTGCCGTCGCCTGATGAGGAGGCGCGCAAAAGTATGCTACGCTCGCACGTCCAGGATGTCCTGGCCGAATTGACCGATCGCGAACGTACCGTTGTGCAGCTGCGCTTCGGCTTGCAGGGCAGCCGCGCGCATACTCTTGGCGAGATCGGCGAACGGCTCCAACTCACGCGTGAACGCGTCCGCCAGATCGAAGCCGAAGCCCTGACCAAGCTGCGCCAGACCGACTTACAGTCCGAGCTTGACCACGACCAGGCGGATGTAGCCTAATACTACAACGTGACATTGACCTGCGACTGCAGTCGCAGGTCAATGTCACGTTGTAGTATCAGTAATTGATCAAGACACACAAGTGGGGCGTCTTCTCAGAGGACGCCCCACTTGTGTGTCTTGATCAATGCGACAACGTGCCGCCAATCGCATTCGGTTCAGACTAAGTAGAAAATCGTGAAGAGCAGCACCCACACGAGGTCGACGAAGTGCCAATAGAGGGCGACGCCACGCACGGGGAAGTGGTGCGCCGGGGTCCAACGGCCGCGCAGGTTCTTAACGAGAATAGTGATCCAGGCCAGGACACCGATCGTGACGTGCGCGCCGTGCAAGCCGGTGAGAGTGAAGAAGGTGGCGCCAAGGATGTCGGCGTGGCTGCCGCTCCAGGTCGCGCCCCGTATATTGTGGTACTCCACTACCTGGATGCTCACAAAGACGGCGCCACAGATGATGGTCACGAGCAGCCAGAACGAAGCGAGAGAGCGCTTTCCTTTAGCGACGGCCGCCTCCGCGAGGTGACACCAAAAACTACTCGAGATGAGGATCACGGCGTTGAGCGCCCCGAGAACGATGGCCGGCCGTTCAACGCCCGGCGGCGGCCACGACGTCTGTAGGCCGCGCAGGTATAGGTAGGCAAAGATGAGCGACCCAAAGAGGGCTACCTCGGTGCACAGGAAGAACAAGACACCGAGCAACCCGTTGTTGAGACGGGTGTTGTGGCGCATGGGCGTGCCATGGCCCTGTCCGGCGCCGGGGTGCGGAATGCTGCTCATTGTAACTCCTCTTAGCTGACTTTACGGAAACCCTTCCGGCGTAGGATCTTCTCATCGAGCGGCTGCAACTCCTCGCTGCCAGGGGTCAGCGGTGGGCCGAAGTAGGGGGCCGGGACCGTGAAGTCGTAGGGGCCTGAGGTAATAACCGGCTCGCGGTAGAAGTTGCCGTGCGGCGGAGGCGACTGCGTCGACCAATCGAGCGTGCGCGCTCCCCACGGATTGACCCCGGCGGCTTGACCCTTGCGTAGGCTCCAAACGACGTTGACCAGGAAGACCACGTACGACGCCGAGAGCACCACCGAGGCCAGCGAGATGAACAGGTTGGTCCCGGCGTAATCGGGCGCGTACGCGTTGATGCGGCGCGACATGCCGAGCAAGCCGATCACATGCATCGGCATGAACGTGGCGTTGAAGCCGATGTACATCAGCCAGAAGTTCCACTTGCCGAGCCTCTCGTTGAGCATCTTGCCCGTGATCTTGGGAAAGAAAAAGTAGATGCCGGCGAAGATCGTGAACATGGAACCGCCAAAGAGCACGTAGTGCAGGTGCGCGACCAGGAAGTACGTGGCGTGCTCGTGCAGGTCGACCGGCACGATGGCCAGCATAATGCCCGTCACGCCGCCGACCACGAACGTGGAGATGAAGCCCAGGGCGAAGAGCAGCGGCGTGTAGAGGCGCACGCGGCCCTGGTACATCGTGGCGATCCACGAGAAGATCTTGATGCCCGTGGGCACGGCGATGATCAGCGTGGCGAACATGAAGTAGACTTGCAGGAACGGCTGGATGCCGCTGGTGAACATGTGGTGCGCCCACACCAGGAAGCCGATGAGGGCGATGGCCAGGCTGGAGAAAGCGATGGCCTTGTAGCCGAAGATTGGCTTGCGCGAGAACACCGGAATGATCTCCGAGATGACCCCGAAGCCGGGCAGAATCATGATGTAGACGGCGGGGTGGCTGTAGAACCAGAACATGTGCTGCCACAGGATCACGTTGCCGCCATGCCCCGGAGCGAAGAACGGCACGCGGAAGACCTTGGCCAGGAACAGCGAACCCAGGCCGCCGGCCAGCGCTGGGGTGGCGACGAGCACAAGCGCCGAGGTCGCGAGCACCGCCCACACGAAGAGGGGCATGCGTGTGAGCCGCATGCCGCGGCAGCGCATATTGACGATGGTGACCAGGAAGTTGAGCGCGCCGAGCGTGGAACTCGTGCCGAGGACGATCAGCGCGATGCACCAGAACGCCTGACCGACCGGACCCTGTAGCGAGACCGGCGGGTACGAGGTCCAACCAGCCTGGGGCGCGCCGTAGAGGAAGGAGAGCATCAAGATGATGCCGCCTGGCGGGTAGAGCACGTACGAAAGCATGTTGAGCTTGGGGAAGGCCACGTCACCCGCCCCAATCATCAGCGGCATCGCGAAGTTCGTGAATCCGCCGATGAGCATGGGGATAGTAAAGAGAAAGATCATGGTCGTGGCGTGCATCGTGAACAGCGAATCGTAGTCGGCGGGAGAGAGGAAGGACGTGCCGCCCCCATAGCCGCTCGCTGTGCCCGGTTGATAGGCCAGGTTGACGCGCATGATCTCGGCGAATAAGCCTCCGATCAGCATGAATATGATGGCCGTCACCATATAGTTCTTGCCGATCTGCTTGTGGTCGGTGCTAAAGATATATTTCTGAAGTAGCGACTGGCGCCCACGCGAGTGCTGCTGTTCCTCGTCGTGCGTCACGATTCCAGGTTCGGCCAACGTGACCATTATTACGTGCCCTCCTTAACTTTAGTCGATGGTCGATGGTCGATAGTCGATGGTCGATGGTCGATAGAACTTACTGCCATGCGGCGTCCGATCAACCGTTTGCTCACGATGCGTCGGCCATATCACTCATCTTACCATCGACCATCGACCATCGACCATCGACTATCGACCATCGACTATCGACTCATTTAGTGCCGTATCAACTGCGCGGTCGTCGTGTTGGCGGACGGTAGCTTGCCGCCGTGCTGGACAACCCATTTCTCGAAGTCGGACTCACTGACCACATTAAGTGTCGTGTACATCGTCGAGTGCCCGCTGCCGCAGAATTCGGTGCAGATGACGCGGTACTGGCCGATCCTGTCGGGCGTGAAGATCTCGTGTGTCGTGATGCCGGGCACGACGTCCTGCTTGATGCGGAACTCCGGCACCCAGAACGAGTGGATGACGGGGTACGTTTCGTTGGTGTTCCCACCGCCCGTGGAATGCTCGGACACGTAGACCGGGCGGTTGGTGGGGATGCTGACGATTGGCACGTTCTTCAAGCCGTACTGCGGCAAGTCGAAGCTCCAGCCGTACTGGAAGCCGTTGACGCCAAGCTGCAGTTCATTCTTGTGGCGCGTATGCTCGTCGCCCCACACGCTCATGCCAATGAAGACGATGACGATGAGTAGGGCGGTCGGGGCGGCGGTCCAGGCCAATTCGAGGCGAGTGTTGCCGTGCATCTGGATGCCGATTTCGTCGTCGGGGTGCTTCTGCTGGCTGCGGTAGCGCACCACGAAGGCAACGATGAGGACCTGCACCAGGATAGTAATGGCGCCGCCGGCCGCCAGCATGAACTTGAACAGCCAGTCGACCTCGCCGGCCTCGCGGCTGCCCTCGGGAAACCACGAGGCGATTGGCGCGAATATGACGAATATAATCCAGGCCAGCGAAAGCGCGCTGGCCCACAACAGCGTGCGGGTGAGGTGCCCCATGCTGCCCCTGCTCCAATCGCCCCCTGGCTCAGTAAGCGGGGGCGGTGTGTACGCCATAGTACTCTCCTTTTCCTCAGTACGCGCGTCTATGCGATAGTACGCGGCGGTACTGCTAGTGTAGCAACACAAACATGTAGAGAATACCAGCGCGAGGTGCGGACCGAGGCTTCCAACCCGTGAGACGCCGGCGCCATTACTATACCATGCCGGCAAAAATATGCCAGTACTAGCTGACAGCCGTCAGCTGTCAGCTGTCGTCAAGACTGACCTGCGACTAAAGTCGCATGGCAAACCACAGACACTGAAGTGTCGCGCCTACTACCAGGGTGCGCCTGACGTGTATTTACATTGGCTCACCGCATCGTGTTCGAGCGACTTCAGTCGCCGCTTGTTTGCCATGTGACTTTAGTCGCAGGCTTTGTACACTGCTACGCTGGAAGCTGACAGCTGATCGCTGACGGCTGATAGCTAAAGGGTTATTTTCATGCACGACGAACGGTTCTCTTTTCTTAAATCTTTGGTCGAGGCGCCCAGTCCGTCGGGGTTCGAGGGGCCGGCACGCGAGATCTGGCGTCGCGAGGCCTCGGGCGCGGCGGCCGACCTGCGAACCGACTACCACGGCAACACTGTCGCTACGGTCAACTCTGGCGGCGCGCCGCGCGTGTTGCTGGCCGGCCACATCGACGAGATCGGTTTCATGGTGACCTATATCGACGACGACGGCTTCATCTATTTTGGACCTATCGGCGGGCACGACCCTGTCATCGCGCCCGGCCAGCGCGTCTACGTCCACGCCGCGTCGGGGCCGATTCTGGGCGCGATCGGCCGTCGCCCGGTCCATCTGATGCAGGGCGACGAGCGCGACAAGAAAGTTGAGTTGCGCGACCTGTGGATCGACGTGGGCGCGCGGTCGCGCGACGAGGTACAGGATCGCGTGCGCGTCGGCGACCCCGTTACGTTCGCGGTCGGCCTGGAGCGCCTGAGCGACGACCACGGCAGCGGCCGCATTGTCTCGCGCGCGCTCGACAACAAGATGGGCGCGTTCATCGTGGCCGAGACACTCAAGGAGGTGGCGGCGCGCCATCCCGTGGCCGCGCTAACCGGCGTGGCGACGGTGCAGGAGGAGGTCGGGCTGCGCGGCGCCTATACCAGCACGTTCGCGGTCGACCCACAGGTCGGCATCGCGGTCGACGTGACGCACGCGCTCGACCACCCTGGCGCGAAGAGCGACAAGCAGCGGCTCGGCGACATACGCCTCGGCAAGGGGCCGGTCATCGGGCGCGGCCCCACCGTCAACCCTGTCGTCTTCGCGCGCCTCGTCGCCGCCGCGGAGGCGGCCGGCGTGCCTTATCAGGTCGAGCCCATCCCAGGATATTCGGGGACGGACGCCGACGCCATCCAGCGCACTCGTGGCGGTATCGCCACCGGCGTGGTCAGCGTGGCGCTGCGCTACATGCACACCCCGGTCGAGACGATTGAACTCGCCGACATCGAGGGCGCCATCACGCTACTCACGGAGTTCGTCGCCCGCCTGGACGCGGACACGGATTTCACGCCATAGTCGGAAGTCGGAAGTCGGAAGTCGTGAGTGAACCGCGCCTATAGTGTTAATTGGTCGTAGCATACAGGGCAACTGCGTGGCGCGCGGCTTACTTGCCGCTCGTACCCACTTCCGACTTCCGACTTCCGACTCTGTCACGCCACGGCTTCGCCCACGCCAGCGAGGTCGCGCGTGTACAGGCGCTGGTAGAGGCCGCCGCGCGCCAGTAGGTCGGCGTGGGTTCCCTCTTCCACCACGCGGCCGCGGTCGAGCACGACGATCTTGTCGGCGCGCTCCACCGTGGTCAAACGGTGCGCGATCACAATGGTCGTGCGGCCGGCCATCAGGCGCTCCAGCGCCTCCTGCACCAGCGCCTCGGAATGGTTGTCGAGCGCGGAGGTCGCCTCATCGAGGATAAGCAGGCGCGGGTCCTTGAGGATGGCCCGCGCGATGGCGATGCGCTGGCGCTGTCCTCCGGAGAGCTTGACGCCGCGCTCACCCACGATAGCGTCATAGCCGTCGGGCAGCGCGGCGATAAACGCGTGCGCGTTGGCGGCGCGCGCCGCCAGCTCGACCTCGTCGCCGGTCGCCCCCGCGCGCCCATAGGCGATGTTTTCGCGCACCGTACCGCCGAAGAGCGTCGGCTCCTGCGGCACAATCGCCATCACCGCGCGCAGCGACTCCTGCGTGACCCCCGTGATGTCGTGTCCGTCGATCGTGATGCGGCCCGCCGTGAGGTCGTAGAAGCGCGGCAGCAGCGACACCAGCGTCGTCTTGCCGGCGCCGCTGGGTCCGACCAGCGCGACGACCTGCCCCGGCGCGGCGGTCACATTGATCTCATCCAACACCACGGCGCCCATGCGCCCGTCCGCGCCGTAGGCGAAGGAGAGGCCGCGCACCTCAAGATGGCCGCGTACGGCGGGTAAGGCATAGGCGCCTGGGGCGTCGACGATCGCGGGCCGCGTATCGAGCAATTCGAAGATGCGCGCGGCCCCGCCCAGCGCTTGCTGGAACTCGTTGTAGAGCGAGGCCAGGCTCTGTAGCGGCCCGATCAGCAGCATCAGGTAGAACAGGAAAGAGATCAGGCCGCCGGGCGTGAGCCGGTGCGCCAGCACCTCGTGGCCGCCGAACCACAACACGACGGCGACGGCCGCGAAGCCGGCCGTGGTCATGACCGCCTCGAACAGCGCGCGCAGCCGCGCCGCGCTGACGGTGATGCTGAACGAACGCCCGACCGCCCCCGCGTAGCGCTCCAACTCGTAGCGCTCACGCCCAAACGCCTTGACCACGCGCGTGGTGGAGAGCGTCTCCTCCAATACCGTGCTCGCCTCGGCCAGCTGTTCCTGCGCCTGCTTGGAGAGAGCGCGCGTGCGCCGTCCGACCAGCAGTCCCATGACGACGAGGAGCGGCGCCACGGCGAGGGCCAGCAGAGCCAGGCGCCAGTCGGTGACGAGCACGATGACCACGACGACAGCGAGCGTGAAGACCTGCTGGACGAGGGAGAGCAGGTTGTTGGTGATGACGGTCTGCACCAGCGTGGTGTCGGCCGTCACGCGTGACATGATCTCGCCGGTGCGGCGCTCATCGTAGAAAGAGAGCGAGAGCCCTTGCAGATGGGTATAGAGGCGCACACGCAGATCGGACACGATGCGCGTGCCCGTGTAGGCGAGCAGGTAGCCGCGTCCGTAGCCGAAGGCGGCGGTCACGACGACCACGCCGACGAGGGTCAGCGTGACGCGGTCGAGCGCCGCCGCGTCATGATGCACGAAGACGCTGTCGATCAGCGGGCGGATCACGTAGGGGATAGCCAGGAAAGACGCGCTCGACACGAGCAGGCACAGCCCCGCCAGCGCCAGCCGCCACAGGTGCGGCCGCGACAGCGCCAGCAGGCGCCGCGCCACCCGGCGATCCGCCACGCCCACTTTTACCGCATCACGTTCAGCCACGTCTTACCCCCACGATCACGACATTCGGTCCTATCTACCTTACCAGAGGATCGCGACAAGGGCGCTACTCGTTCGGCTAGTGCAGGATGAAGGGAGTTTGTTTGTAGCCGCGGAGCCGCGCCTCCTGGGACCGCCGCTACAAAGCAACCTCTTTACGTCAACTCTAGGCTGTAACGCTGCACTGTATGTGTATATGAGGGTCATGCACGACGGCGTACCCGAGAAGCAGCGTGGGAGGAGGCAGCGGCGCATGAACCGGGAGGGCCAGGAAGACGCGCGATCTCGCTCTACGCGCATGTCCCCCAGCGGCGCCGGCTCCGCCGGCCCCGTGGACACTACACTTGGCGTCGCCTTTCGAGAGAACGCGGCCAGGATCTTCGGCTTCATCTACGCCAAGGTGGGTAATCGCGAGGCGGCGGAGGACCTGACCAGTCAGGTGTTCGTAAAGGCCGCGCGCTGGCTGGCCGGGGACCGCAGCGCCGATAGCATCCGCTCCTGGCTCTACACAACCGCCCGTAGCGCCATCGTCGACTACTGGCGGGAGCAGAGCCACTACCCGAGCGTGCCGCTTGATGACGCCATGGCCCTCTTGTTTTGCGGGACGGATGGGCCGGAGGAGGTGCGGCGCACGCGTGAGCGGGCGCTGCGTATCCTCGCCGCTCTCCCGGAGCGCGAGCGCGAGGTGCTGCGCCTACGCTTCCTGCGCGGCTATACGGCGGGGGAAATAGGCCAGGCGATGGGGCTCACCCCCGGCAACGTGCGCGTCTTGCAACTACGCGCGCTGCGCCGCGCGGCGTCTTTCACCCCACATAACGACACGGCCGATACGGCGGGAAACGCCGTTGGATCACTGCTGGAAGCGGCGGCGGAGAGTAGCGACGAACGAGAAGGAGGGTATGACGATGAGCGATGAGCGCGATCAGGGAGCAATCGGGCGTGACGATGAGATCCCCTCGGTGGAACAAGTCGCCCGGCTCGACGCTTTCCTGGATGGGCTCGTCGACGAACGACGGCCCGCACAGCGCGATCTGACCGCCCAAGAAACGGCGGAAAGGATGCTGGCCGCCCAGTTGCGCCTGACCAAAGAGGGCGCGGAGACCCCGACGGGCGCCTACCTCGATATGCTGGAGCGCACGGTGGCGCGCGCTGTGGCGGAACACTCCGCCGACACAAGTCCCCGCCGCCAGCCACGCTTTAACCGAGGCGGCTTCCTACGCGCGGCCGCCGCGCTCGTCGGCGGCGCGGGGCTGGGTGTCGCCGGGGTCGAGGGCGCGGCGGTCGTGCGGGAGAACGGGCGGCCGCACGACCTCATCGTGGCCGGAAATGAGCGCTGGTACGACATCGCGGCCGAGGGTGAGGTGCTGCCGGGCGGGATCAAATCCTTCAGTGCGGGCGGCGTGCTGGGCTTCCTGCTCAACACCGACGGCTCCATGCACGCCGTCTCGGCGATTTGCACGCACATGGGCTGCCGGCTCAAGCCGGACGCCCCGACCCAGCAGCCAGCCGGGCTGCACTGCCTCTGCCACGGCTCGCGCTTCGATCGCCGGGGCGCGGTCACGCAGGGGCTGGCTCCGTCGCCCCTGCCAGCGATCGCCGTGCGCGTGGAGAATGGACGGGTCTATGCCCTGGGAACGCGCGAGACAGTGTGAGCCATGTAGCCATGTGTCACACCCATGGCAAAAAAATTCGCTGTAACGCGCATATGTGTCAATAAAGGAGATAAACGATGAGACTGCAGACTAGACGGCGTATCGTCCCAGGAGCCATCCTTCTCGTGGGGCTGGGCGCCGCCCTCAATGTGGGGGCCGGAACCATGGCGCCCCACACGATAGCAGCGGCCAATCCTACATCATCGCATGGGAGCGTCATGGCTCACATGACAGCCGGCGGTATGACCGGCATGCGCATGACACGACCAAACGCGCCGGACGCCGCCTCCACGGTGGTCCGGCTACATCAGCGCCTGGTTCGCGTCACTATACACTACTTCGCCTTCGGTCCGGCGCGCCTGGTCGTTTCGCCGGGCACGCGCATCGTCTGGACCAACCAGGATAGCGACCCGCACACCGTAGACAGCACGAAGAACCTATGGGCCTCCGACGCCCTGGACACCGGCAACCAGTTCGCGCGCGTCTTCAAGACGGCCGGCGCGTTCTCGTACTATTGCAGCATCCACCCGTACATGCACGGCACGATCATCGTCAAGAAATAGGGCCGTCCGCGCGAAGCGGACGGCGCCAAGGAGGTTATCATGGGCGAGTACATCGAGCACGACCACCAGGATGATGGCATCGACCGGCAAGGATTCCTTAAATGCATGGCCTGGGCCGGCACAGGCGTCGTGTGGGCGCTCGCCGGCGGCAGGGTGACATCCACCGCCCTGGCCGACACAGCGCGGGTCCCCGCGTCCGCTACGGCGGACTTCAGCTTCGTGCAGATCAGTGACAGCCACATCGGCTTCAGCAAGGCCGCCAACAAGAACGTCGTCGGGACGTTCGAGGAAGCGGTGGCGCGTATCAACGCCCTCCCGCAACGCCCGGCGTTTGTCATTCACACGGGCGACCACGTTCATCTGAGTAAGATGGCCGAGTTCGACACGACGAAACAGATCGTGGGCACGATCAAGGCCGACCGCGCCTTCCACGTCCCCGGCGAGCACGACGTGTTCGTCGACCACGGCAAGCGGTATCTGCAGGTCTTCGGCCGGGGCACGCGGGGCAGCGGCTACTACAGTTTCGACTATAAGGGCGTGCACTTCCTAGCCCTTGCCAACGTCCAGCAGGCCGAGGGGATGGGTGGTTTCAAAGGACTCGGGCTCCTTGGGCCGGAGCAACTCAGCTTCATCACCAAGGATCTCGCGGGCGTTTCGTCGGACACCCCGCTGGTCATCTTCAGCCACGTCCCGCTCCTGGCGGTTTATCCCGCGTGGGGCTGGGCCACGGAGGACAGCACACAAGTGCTCGCGCTGGTCAAGCGCTTCAGTTCGGTGACGGCGCTCAACGGCCACATCCACCAGATCATCAGCAAGACGGAGGGCAACGTCGTCATGCACACGGCGGCGTCCACGGCCTATCCTCTGCATACTCCGGGGCAGGTCGCCCCCACGCCGCTCGTGCTCCCGGCCGGCAAGCTCCCCGCGCGTATCGGCCTGCGCACGGTCGGCTTCGTACGGGGAGCGTCATCGCTCGCACTCAAAGACGACACGCTGGACTAGTCGTGCAGAGGGCCGCCCAGGGGATGGGGTGATGGCCCCAAGATACGACGCTCCCACCAGCCACGTAGGCCATGCGTGGAGCGCACGTCGACGCGCCACAACCGCGCCGCGTTGCGGTTCGGCACGGACAGGAAGACACGCCCCTGCCCCTCATCGTCGCTCTCACCCTCATAGGCGACCGTATCGCGCGGGAACCGAAAGGTGTGCGCGCCGTCCCGCACGCGCAGCCACTCGTCATCGAACGCGTCGAGCCGCCCAATGTGCGCGCCGTCGTGTGCGAAGATCGTGTCGCCGTTGGTCATAGCGCCTCCCAAGTAGTCAGTAGTCAGTAGTCAGTAGTCAGTAGTCAGTAGTCAGTAGTCAGTAGTCAGTAGTCAGTGTCACCTGTTGATGATCGCGATGGGTTTCTGACTACTGGCTACTGACTACTGACTACTACACGCGGGCGAGCACCGAGCGCAGGAACGACTGCGTGCGCTCATGCGCGGGGGCGCTGAATATCTGATCGGGTGGGCCTTCTTCGACCACCACACCGCCGTCCATGAACAGCACGCGGTCACCGACGTCGCGCGCGAAGCCCATCTCGTGCGTGACCACGACCATGGTCATGCCCTCGCGCGCCAGGTCGCGCATCACGTTGAGCACCTCGCCCACGAGCTCGGGGTCGAGCGCCGAGGTGGCCTCGTCGAAGAGCATCACTTTAGGTCCCATCGCCAGCGCGCGGGCGATAGCTACGCGCTGCTGCTGGCCGCCGGAGAGTTGGCTGGGGTAGTTGTGCGCCTTGTCGGCGAGGCCCACTTTAACCAGGAGCGCCTGCGCTTGCGCGGTTGCCTCGCGCTTTGAGACGCCGCGCACATGGATCGGCGCCTCGGCGACGTTGCCGAGCGCGGTCATGTGCGGGAACAGGTTGAAGCGCTGGAAGACCATGCCGCACTCGGCGCGCATGCGCGCGACGGCGCGCGGAGATGCGGGCTTGAGGCGTCCGTTGACCTCGCGGTAGCCCATCAGCTCACCGTCGAGGTAGATGCGGCCCCGCTCGATCGTCTCCAGGTGATTGAGACAGCGCAGGAAGGTGCTCTTGCCCGAGCCGCTGGGGCCGATCACCACCACGGTCTGCCCCGGTTCGACGGTCAGGTTGATGCCCTTGAGCACTTCGAGGTGGCCGAAGCGCTTGTGCACATCCTCGGCGCGGATCATCTCTCTCGTCGTCCGCGTATCTACATCACTTTTCATCGACGGATCGCTCCACCCAGGCTCAACACACTGGTTAGACGCGTGAGCAGCGTGCCCCGCGTGAGGGCCTGGGCGCGGCGGTCGCCCAGGCGGCTCTCCAACCAAGACTGTCCGATGCTAAATATTGTCGTAAGGATCAGGTAGTAAATAGAGGCCACCGTCAGCAATTCCAGCACATGCGTGGCTCCGGGCACATCGCCGCTACTGTTATAAATATTCTGCGCATGTAGTAACAACTCGTCGAGCGATACGGCTGAAGCTAACGAAGACGTTTTAAGCATGCTGATGAACTCGTTGCCCGTCGGCGGGATGATGACGCGTAGGGCTTGCGGCAGCACGATGCGCCGCATCGCGAGGCCATAAGTCATGCCGAGCGACTGCGCGGCCTCCATTTGCCCCTTGTCCACCGACTGTATGCCCGCGCGTACGATCTCGGCCATATAGGCGCCTTCGTTCAGGCTCAACGCCAGCAACCCTACGTTGAACGGCTGTACTTTCGGCAACGCGGCAAACCAGAAAAGCAACTGGACGTAGACCGGTGTGCCTCGGAAGAACCACACGTAGAGGTTGGCGGGCAGCGAAAGCAAGGGGTTGCGCGACTGCCGGCCGAGCGCGGTCACCCCTCCCAAGACAACGCCAATGACCTGGGCCAGGACGGAGAGTTGGATGGTGATCCACACGCCTTCGAGCAGGATTGTAGAAAAGAAGTACTCCCGCACGATACCCCAGTCAAATACCACTGGCCGCCCCCTCTTAATGCCGCTCAGTTCGTGGCTACACGCCAGGCCGGTTACTTCAGAATCGCCTGACCAAGGCCGTACTTATCCATGATCTTGGCGTATGCGCCGTCCTTACGCAGCGCATTGAACGCGCCCTTGACAGCAGACAGCAGCGCCCCGTCCGACTTACGGAAGGCCATACCATAAGGGGCCGGCGCGAACTGCTGGCCCGCGATCTGGTAAACCGTGGGGTGTTTGGTGGCGTTGTAGACCGCGACCGGATAATCGTCGAGCACGGCGTCGAAGCGACCCGTCGCCAGCCCTTGGATGGCCGTCGTATCCTCGGGGAAAACAGAAAGCTTGATCTGCGCCTTGTGCTTGGACGCAAGAACCACGTTCTGCGCCTTCACCGAATCGACCTCGACCGTCGCGGCCTGCGCGGCGACACTCTTGCCGCTTAGATCAGCGATGCCTCTGATGTGCTCAGGGTTGCCTTTGCGCACCAAAATGCTCTGCCCGACGTTGGCATAGGCGACAAAATTGAAAGACTTCTCACGCGATGGCGTGATATTCAGTGAGGACAGGATGACATCCCAACGATGCGTCTGTAGGCCGGTGAGGATGACGCCGAAGTCGGTTACATTGAAGAAAGAGGGCTTGAGGCGCAGCTTGGCGGCGATGGCTTTGCCGAGATCGACGTCCGCGCCTGTCGGCACATCGGCGGCGACACCGCTAAACATCTCCATGGGCGGGTAGCCGAAATTGGTGCCGAAGGTCAGCGTGCCTGGCGTCCTCAAGCCGGGGATCGAGGCCGCGGTGGGCGCCGCGGGCGCGGCCGCGCCTGCGCGCGCCGGTAGGGCGATGAGCACGGTTGATAGGGCCAGACTAGAGAGGGCTACGCCAAGGGTAAAACGTTTCACCGGATAACTCCTTATAAGACCAATGACAAGTTGCGCCAAATGAGCGCGTCCGTATTCACGGCGCCCAATTATAGCATGGCGGTTAAAGTCCGCACAAAGCGCGGACGCCGCCTAGGGTGCGCCACAGCAAAGTTCCCAGCACGCGCACAGCGGCCATGCCAGTTGACTGCCGCGCCGCACAAGGGAACTTTCTTGTGGCGCACCCCGCCGCCTACCTTGATAGACTACTACTACATGGAGAGATTGTATAGCCCAAGCACGCCAGCCGATGTTAAATAAAAAAGAGGAGTACAGATGACGCCGACGCGCGATGAGACAAGACAGGTTTTGCGGGACGGCGCTTTCGACGTGCTCGTCATCGGCGCGGGTATCACCGGCGCGGGCATCGCGCTCGACGCCGCCGCGCGCGGGCTCAGCGTGGCCGTGCTCGACAAGGGCGACGTGGCCTCGGGGACCAGTGGCTGGTCGACCAAGCTCGTGCACGGCGGCGTGCGCTACCTCGAACAATACGACTTCCCCATGGTGCGTGAGGGCCTGCACGAGCGCTATACATTGCTCCAGAACGCGCCCTACCTCGTGCGCCGCCTGGGCTTCCTCTACCCCGTCGCGGGCGGCCTCGTCGCCAAGACGTTCGTCGATACGGGGCTGTGGTTCTATGATCTGCTGGCGGGGCGGCGTTCGCTCGGCTTGCACCACCGCGTCGACGCGGCGACGTCCACCGCCGACGCGCCGCTGCGCGCGCCCTGGGATCGCGGCGGCTTCCTCTACTACGACGGCCAGACCGATGATACGCGGCTGACCCTTACCATCCTGCTCAGCGCGGTCGAGCGTGGCGCCGTCGTCGCCACCTACACCGAGGTCGTCGGGTTCCTCAAAGACGGTGGCCGCGTGACCGGCGTGCGCGCGCGCGATGCCCTCGACGGGGGGGACGGCGCCGCGTTCGAGGTCAAGGCGCGCGCGGTCATCAATGCCACGGGCGTGTGGATGGACCGGCTGCAGACGCTCGACGACCCGGACGTAGATACACGCGTGGTACCGAGCAAGGGCTCACACATCGTCGTGCCCGCCGCGCGTCTGCCTATCGAGAGCGCGGTCATCATGCCCAAGACGAGCGATGGGCGCGTGCTGTTCGCCGTGCCGTGGCAGGGGCGCGTCGTCATCGGCACCACCGACGCCGAATACACGGGCGACCTCGACTGCCCGACCGCCACGACGGAGGATGTCGCATATATCCTGCGACACGCCAACGAATATTTCGGTATCAACCTGACCGAGAACGACATCGTGGCCACCTACGCGGGCCTGCGTCCGCTCATCCGTGCTGGTGGCCCCGACAGCGGGGGCGTCTCGGGTGGACAGGACCCTGGCGGACGCGACAAGCCGGGTGGCGCTGAGACCGAAGTCAACACCAAGGACGTGTCGCGCAAGCACATCGTCGTCACCAGCCCCTCGGGTCTTGTCAGCATCGGCGGCGGCAAGCTGACCACCTACCGTGTGATGGCCCACGACGCGGTGGAGGCGGCGCTCAAGGCGACCGACCTGACCCCGCCGCACGCGGCTAACACGGCGCACATTCCCTTGACGGGCACGCTGGGCTACCGGCGCCTGGCCGCTCGCGCCGACGAGTTAGCCACGCGCTATAGCGTAACGCCCGACGTGGTCCGCCATCTGCTCGGCCGCTACGGCGCTCACGCCACGCGCGTGCTCGACACTATCGCGGAGCGTCCGGAGCTCACCGCGCCGCTGGTCGAGGGCCTGCCCTACCTACAGGCTGAGGCGATTTACAGCGCGCGCCACGAGCTGGTGACGACGCTAGAAGATATTTTGGCGCGGCGCACGCGTCTGCTGCTGATCGACGACGCGCACGGCGTCGACATCGCCGAAGCGACGGCCCGGCTTGTCGCGCCCGAGCTTGGTTGGGACGATGCGCGTATCGCCGCCGAGGCCGCCCGCTACCGCGACTACGCGCGCCGCGCCGCGTCGGGTTACAGCCACGGCGCGGGCGCCCAGGCGGACGAGCCCGCGGCCGCCGCTGTATGAAACCCGCCATATTGGCCTGACCATATTGGCCTGACCTTAAAAGGTCATGGCAGGGGACGGACCTTGGAGTGATGGACTGATGGAGGCAGACGGTGGCGCATAGCGAGAAGGCCGAGGGCGACACGACGATCGTGTTCCTGGGCGACAGCATCACGGAGGCGCCCGACGGCTACGTGCGCCTCGTCACCGATGTGCTACAGGCCGTGCGTCCTGAGCGCTGGACGCACACGGTCAACGCGGGCGTCGGAGGCGCCCGCTCCGTCGACCTGCCGCCCCGCCTGCGACGCGACGTGCTGGTCCACCACCCCGACATCGTGACCGTCTCCATCGGCGTCAACGACGTGTGGCGCGCGCTCGACGCGCCGGGGCTGGGGCAGGACGTGCCGCTGCCCGTCTACCGGCAGGCCGTCGCGGATGTCCTCGACACCATTGGCGCGGCGGGCGCCCGCGCCATCGTGGTCACGACGAGCGTGATCGGCGAGGACCTGCACAGCGAGGGCAACCGGCTGCTCGCGCCCTACAACGATGCTTTGCGCGAACTCGCCGCCGCGCGCGGCCTCGTCGTGGCCGAGGTCAACGAGGCGTTTCAGAGGACGCTGGCCGCGCCGCATCCGCCGCAACTGACGACCGACGGCGTCCACCTGACGCACCAGGGCAATGTCGTGCTGGCGCTGCCGGTGCTGCGCGCCCTCGGTGTCACGATTACCGCCTGACGTCCGCTGTCGCCATGCGCCCCACGACGAAGATGTCCCTCAGGCGCGACCTTCGCCTGCTTACCTGGTTCAATTTCCTAACCGATGTCAAGCTCTACGCGCCGGTTGCCATCATCTACTTCTGAACACCGGCGCCCCGTCACGCAAGCCGCGGCTTCATGCTCTCCGACAAGCTGTTAGGCGAGTGGATCGGCGAACACGTCGGTGACCGGATAGGTGAAGCCTGGGATGACATCCTCGCCGTCGAGCGAGTCTCCCACGTTGAGCGTCGCCGCGGGGCGATCCAGCGTCGCGGGGCGCCATATGTCAGCGTGTTGGGCCTGCGGCCACAGGACCCACACCAGGCGTACCCCGCCATGGAGGTAGATGCGGGCTCAGGAAACCTCCGTGCGGCCTCTGATTTATGACCACGCCTCGTCTAATCTGGCTATGCATGTGGCTGCATAGTCTTGCAGGTTGCAGGTGGGGCCGGCCTCCCACGCCTGGCGCGATCGGCGTCACGTCGCCTCAGCGCCCCCTAGTTTCCTTGGCGTCCAATGACCTCTATGGAGATGCGTCGGTTGGCGCCGCGTGGTCAGGACCATCTGTTCCCAGGTAGCGATAGACCGTCGCTTTCGAGATGCGGAAGTCCCGCCTCAGCGTCATAGTCGAGGCACGCCTCAAGGCTGGAACGCTTGCCCGTGGCGCCGCTCTTCTTCTCCTGATAGATCTTGTCGCAGTCGCACGCCGTCAGCTTGTCGAGTTGGACGGCGAGGCTTTGGCCCACCGAACTGACGCGGGCATACCCGATGCGCGCCACGGCCTCCTCCTCTGGGGCGGTCTCAGAACCCTCAAGATGCTATGATACAGCCATTATGAAACGACTTGTGCGACCCGTCAAGTCACAGGTCGCGGAAGGTATACCTTGCGAGACGCCGTTCCGGGCGACGGAGTCCTGGGATTGCCCAGCTATCTGTCTGTCTGGGCGATGGAAAGAGCCTACTGCACCTTTTTGAGGGGATATGCAGAAACCCCCAACTTGGCGGTGCTCAAGGGGCTCACTCAACGCGACTGCGCTTTGGCTGGTAGGTCGGGCCGCAGGCCAGCGATCACGACGTCGAACATCGCGTTGACGCGTTCGGGGGGTGCCGCGGCTTGGGCGGAGATGAGCTCCATGCCCCAGATGAGTCTGAGCATATCGATGAGTTGGACTCCGGCGCGTACGTCACCGTTGTCGACAGCGCGGGCGAATAGCTGCTCGCCCGCCCCACGCATTGCCTGGAAGGCGACCTGCATGTCGGAGCCCTCGACGTACTTCCAGCTCATCACGAGTGCGCCGAGGCCTCGGCCACGCGCTGAGTACTGCAGGTGCAGATGCAGCCATTCTCGGAGCGCGTCGGCCGGCGCGGCGTGGTTGATCAGCTCGACCGCGCGGGCGCGGAGCTCCTCAGTCTCGTCGATGAATGTGGCCGCCAATAGGTCCTGGCGTGTCGGGAAGTGGTTGTACAGGGTGCCGATCGCGACACCGGCCTCGCGAGCGATGTCCTCGAGGGAGATCCGCTCGCCGCGCTCCTCGGTCGCCGCGCGGGCAACGGCCACGAGCCGGTCGTAGTTCAGCTGCGCATCGGCGCGGCGGGACCGGCGCGCAGGTCGATGAGGGGTATCGGCGGGCACACCTGGGGCATTTGTCAAGGTAACACCTCAGAGTTGGGGGGAAGGAGTTTGAAGGAGGGCGAGGCAGGCCTGGAAGGGATTCTGGCCCTGGGCGTGCCAGGACTCGAAGAGGGAGGCCAGATCCAAACGGGCGGTCGCCTCGGCCAGCCGCCGCAGCATGTCCACGAGCGCCCCCTCCGAGACGTGCACCGTCCACAGCGTGTGCAGCAGCGCCTGGATCCGCGCGAGCGGCAGGCGCAGCCGCGTGCGCAAGTAGGCGGCCAGGCTCATCAGCCGCACCCTGAAACGGCTCTGCCCCCGCACCTGTCCCTCCAGATCAAGCGGCGGCGCCTGCCACCGCTGGCACACCGGGCAGTAGCGCGTGATCACCCGCTGCTCGATCACCTCCACCGGCGCCAGCGGCAGCTCGATCACCGCGCGCCGCCGGTCGATCGTGTGCCCGCGCAAGGCGTAGTCACAGTCCGGGCAGCGCGCGTCGGCGTGCTCCTCGATCCGCGTCGGCGTACTCCGCCGACGTCCCGTATTGTGCTCCGGCGCCCGCTTGTGCCGCTCCGTCGGCGCGCGCTCCGGCCGGTTTGCCTGCCGGGGCGTCTTCTGCCCCTCCCCGCTCGCGACACGCTCCTGTAGCTGCGCAATCGTGGCCTCCAACCGCGCAATCGTCGCGTGTTGCTGCTGGATGAGCGCCTCTTGGCCGCGGATCGTTTCGCGCAACGTCGCTATCAGCGCTTGTGCTTCTTCCAGTGTCATACCGTCATCTTAGCAAAGCACGTTCGTTCCCTCTACTTCTGAGCTATTACCTTGACAAGTTGAGGCACCCTCAGGTAATATGTTGAAGTAAGCCTCACCTTAGCGCAGGGTCATGAAACCGCGGCAAAGCGGCGTGACGCGCTCGAATAGCTGGCCAGAGCTCGAATAGCTGGCCAGAAAGGAAGCTCCCATGTCTCCCACTTCCGTCCTCAAGCGCCGCGCCGCGCTCGGCGCCGCGATCATTCTCCTCGCGCAGCTCATGCTGATCCTCGACACGACGATCGTGAACGTCGCGTTGCCCCGCATCGACGCCGGGCTGGGCTTTCGCACCGCGACGCTGTCGCTGGTCGTCAACGGCTACGGCCTGGCATTCGGCGCCCTGATGCTCGTCGGCGGCCGCCTCGGTGACCTGTTCGGTCGCCGCCGCATCTTCCAACTCGGGCTCGCCATCTTCACGCTGTCCTCGCTGCTCGGCGGGCTTGCCCAGTCGCCCCAATGGCTGATCGCCGCCCGCGCGGTGCAGGGGGTCGGCGGCGCGCTGATCGCCCCCGGCGTGCTGGCGCTGCTGGTTACCACCGCGGCCGACGAGACCGCCCGTCACCGGGCCTTGGCCCGGTTCGCGGCCGTCGGTATCGGCGGCGGCGCTCTCGGGCTCCTGCTCGGCGGGCTGCTCACCGAGTACGCGTCGTGGCGCTGGACTCTGCTGGTCAACGTCCCACTGGGCCTGGCGGTGCTGGCCAGCGTGCCGCGCCTGGTCACCGAAACCCCTCGCCAGCGCGAGTCCTTCGACTTCGCCGGCGCTGCGCTGACGATCGCCGCCTCGGTGTCCATCGTGTGGGGACTCATCGGCGCCCCCGACCATGGCTGGACCTCCGCGCGCACCTTGGGCGCTCTCATCGCCGGCGTTGTGTTGCTCGGCGGCCTCGCCGTGACCGAGCGACGCGTGCGCTTCCCGCTGTTGAACCCCGCGCTGCTGCACGACCGCGGGAGGGTCGGTGCGCTGATCGTGACGACCGCGGTCTTCGCCGGCCAGTTCGCGATGTTCTTCCTAGGCGCGCAGTACGTCCAGCGGGTCCTGGGGCTCACGCCGCTGGCCGCGGGCGCCGCATTCCTGCCGATGACGGCCGGCATCCTGGCCAGCTCGCGCTTCGCGCCGCGGCTGGTCGGCCGCTTCGGCGAGCGGGCACTGCTCATCGCCGGAACAGCGGGTCTGGTCGCCTGCTTCGCCTGGCTGAGCATCGCTGGCGAACACAGCGGCTACTGGACCGCGGTGTTCGGGCCCGTCCTGCTCAACGGCCTCGCCGCCGGGCTTACCTTCATGCCCGCGGCCTCGCTCGTCCTGGGCAAGGTCGCCCCCGCGCAGGCCGGCGCCGCGTCAGGAATGCTGCAGACCATGCAGCAGCTCGGCGGAGCGATCGGCCTGGCCGTCATCGCGTCGGTCTATGCCAGCCAGTCGGTGCCGCAGCGCTTCGTCCCCGGCTTCTCCCCCGCGCTGCTGACCTGTAGCGGCTTCGCCCTGCTCGCCGTCCTCGCCGCCGTGTTCGTCGTGCCTACCCGACGAAGCACCTATCGTAATCGCCGCGGCTCCGCACCGGAGGAAACCCCGGAACTCGTCGCCTCCGCCGTCCTCAGCTGACCGGCGAGCACCCCGAGCCCCTGCCGAACGACCACCCGCCCCCAACCTGACCTCTGACACCAGTCAGCGGCTCTTGCATGCCTGCCGCCCGGGACACATTCCGCGGCGCACGAACGAACCGAAGGGATGTCTTAATGACTTACACGCAAACGGCGACCAGTACTCGAGCCCCAGCAGCAGCCGAGGACCTCGGCGCCCACATCGACCCCGCCCGGATTCTGACCGGTGGCCCCGACTACGACGAGGCGATTGTGGTGTGGAACAGCGCCGTGCGCCACCGCCCGGCCGTGGTAGTGCTGTGCGAATCGGTGTCCGACGTACAGGCCGCGGTCCGAGCCGCCCGCACCCACCAGCTCCCCTTGTCCGTGCGGGGCGGTGGCCACGACTGGGCCGGCCGGGCCCTGCGCGAGGACGGCCTAGTGGTGGACCTGACCCGGATGCGGGAGGTCACCGTCACCGGCAACGTTGCCACCGCCCAGGGCGGCGCGACCTCCCTCGATGTGCTCACGGCAGCAGGCGCGCACGGGCTCGCCGCCACGACCGGCTCCATCGGCTCGGTCGGCATCGCAGGACTCACCCTCGGCGGCGGCTACGGTCCGTTGGCCGGGGTCGTCGGGCTCGCCGCGGACAACCTGCTCGGCGCCGCGGTCGTCCTCGCCGACGGCCGGGCCGTGCATACCGACGCCACCCACGAACCGGAGTTGTTCTGGGCGTTGCGCGGAGGCGGCGGCAACTTCGGGGTCGTGACTTCCCTAACCATCCGCCTCCACCGGCTCGACACGATCCTCACCGGAGCCATCGCGTTTCCCTGGGACCAGGCCAGCACCGTCCTCAGCGGCCTAGCGGACGTGCTGCGGACAGCGCCCGACGGGCTCACCGCCCAGACCGGCATCCTGTCCGCCCCCGACGGGAGCCCCGCGGTCTTCGTTCTGCCGGCTTGGTCCGGTGCTCCAGACGAGGGCGCTGCGGCAATCGCAACGATCACCGCGCTAGGCGCCCCGATCATGGCGCAGGTCGGCCAGATGAGTTACTCGGCGATGATCGCCGGCAACGACACCCTGATGCAGGACGGCCTGGCCTACAGCATCCGCAGCCGGAACCTGGACGGGCTCACCCGCGCCGCCATCGCGTCGCTCATCACCGCCGGGGCCAATCGCACCTCGCCTGCCAGCATGATCTCGATCCACCACTTCCACGGCGCCGCCACCCGGGTCCCCATCACCGACGCCGCATTCGGACTGCGGCGCGACCACCTCATGGTCGAGATCATCGCCGCCTGGCAGCCCAGTGATGACGACACCGCTCACCGGGCCTGGGCTGATGACCTCGACACAGCCCTGGCCCCCGATGCCCTGCCCGGCGGCTACCCCAACCTGTTCGGCCCCGACGCGACCGGCCAAGCCGCCCGCGCCTACGGTCCCAACACCAGCCGGCTGCTCGCAGCCAAAACCCACTTCGACCCCGACGGCGTCTTCACCGCCACCGCACTGCCCGGCCCCGCCGCCTGACCCCCGTCTGGGCGGTGACCAGATCAGCACTGGACCAACTCACCGACCTCATCCTCGACTGCAATTCCCGCGACCACACAGGCCAGCACAACCATGCCCGCACCAGTACGCAACAACCCGACGACCGGGTCGGAACCACCACACGACTCGTCGCCGACACCAGGTCCGTCACCGCGCCCTCCTGACGCCGGCGACTCCGTGTGAACGCTACTCAATTTACGGCCACTTGATACGATAACCGCCGCCATGCTCCCCCTGCTTTTTATTGGCCCTACAAGGGCCGCAGCGAATTATTTTTTCCAAGCCGGCCTGTCGCTGGACGCGCACCCCCGTTTCATCATTGCACCGCACGTCTGCCGCGCGCAGCGCATCCTTGATCTGATCTTCCACCGCGACGAGGCCGTCGGCACAGGTCTCGACCGCCGTCTGCAGCGTGCCTTTGGCCGGCGCGTGGCCGCACAGGCCGCCCAAGAGCGCGCTGGTGCGGTCGTAGGGCAGCAGGTGATAGGTCAACAGATACACCGCCAGCGCCTTGATCCCCGCCCCGTACTGCACCGTCGTCGTGACGTCGGCGGGGAAGACCCCGGTGGTCGTGTGCTGAGAGTGCGGGCACGTCTTCTCCTCGGCGCGGTGCTCGCTCACCGCTAGGCGCAGGGGCGGCAGGTCCACGACCTGCCGCCGCTCATAGCCGGTCGCGGCCACTCCATCCAGCGCACCCTGACACCCCGCGCATGTCGCCGGGCGATGCACGATGACCCGATCGGGCTCCGCGACCATGGACAAGGCGCTCCCTGTATCGGCGTCGACGTCCAGCGCGTCGTCGAGCACGCCAGCGGGCCGCGTGTCCCAGTCGTCCAGCCACACATGGCGAGCGACTGGAGGTTCTGCGCCGCCTGTCGGCGATACTCCCGGTCCAGGTCCTCCGCGTCCTCGTCCTCGTCGCGGTCCAGCGCCGCGCGCTCATCGGGCGGTTGTGCCAAGATCTACTCCTTTCGGTCGAACGCTCTGCCCCGGAGCCTCTCACTAACGGCCCAATGTGTCACGGAGCCGCCTGTCGCTCGGTTTCGCGTCAATGCGTGTCGTGTCCAGCCTCAGCCACGGTAGCGCCGCGCCACCGTTAGCGACGGCGCCCCGCACGGTCTAATCCGCCGCCAGGGATGGCACGGCCTCCGGTCGCGCGCGACCGCGCAGCAACAAGGCTGCGCCGAGGCCGACGGACGATACCGCGACCAGCAACCACATGGTGTCGTGGAAACCCGCGACCGCGGCCTGGGCCAGCCGCTCGCGGAGCGGGGCGGGCAGATGTGAGCCCACCGTGTCAAGCCCACTATGCCCACTTGCGACGCCTGGGATGCCTATTGCTCGCCTCGCCGCGTCCACGCGCACCCGTTCGCGCACCGCGAAGAACGTCGCCAGCTGCGCGATGCCGACGGACGCGCCGAGGCGCTGCGTCATGTTGAAGAGGGTATTGCCGTCGGGAATCTCCGCGGAGGCGAGCGTGAAGCCGATGAGGCTTGCCAGATAGACGCGGCGCGCGCCGAACCGCTTGGCAAGATAGGCGCTCGCGGCCAGGGCCGCGGCCAAGGCCAGGAGGTAGCCGGAGAGGACCCATTGGGCCGTTGCGAGCGCCGCGTGCAACTGGCCGGCGATGGCCGGTAGCGCCACGTTCACGATGTTGGAGTCCACCATGCTCAAGAAAGGGCCGGCCAGCAGGGCGACGTGCATCGCCAGCGTCGGCGACGAGCGCCAGGCGGACACGTCGGGGACCAGTGGTGCGCTCATAGACGGTGCTCTCCCTCGTCCTCGATCTCGTGGGCGAGGGCGGCGATCCAGTCCAGTTCGTGCTCGATCTGGCCGGTGAGGAAAGCGACGACGCGCGCCCCGCCCGGATGCTCCGCGCGCCGTTCGACGGGCAGGACCTCGGCAAAGTGCCCCAGGCGGCGGCGTAGCGCCGTCTCGCGCACGCACAAGATCTCCAGGCGGGCCGGGGGGTCGAGCAGATCGAAGAACGCCACGCGCGTGATGAATTCGGCCTCGTCGCGGGCCAGGTCGGCGGGGAACTCGCGCAGCAGCCCGTGCAGGACCTCGTCGCCGCGGTCGGTCAGGCGGTAGACGTGCCGGTCGGGCCGGCCCAGGGTGCGCTTGACCTCACGCGCGACGGCCCCCATCTCCTCGAACCGCTTGAGCGCCGGGTAGAGCAGGTTGTTGTTGATGGCCATGCCCCCGCCCGTGGTCTGCTCGACGCGCTTCTTGATCTCGTAGCCGTGCGCCGCGCCCTTGCTCAGGTGCGCCAGGATGAGGATGTCGACGTACACGCGGCCACCCCCTTCCGCATAGATCATCCTAACATAGGTTAATTTATACTAAGTTAGATGATCTGTCAAGGGGGGTAGACAGCATGGCATGCCGGGAGGGGGTAGCTCTGTCACGAGGTCGCCTGCGCGAACGTTCCACGCCTATGCACACCGCAGTTACAAACCGTCATCCTGTGTTAATGCGAACTGGATGAGCGACGAGGATCAATTATTCCGCGTCTCCCAAAGCTTATCGAACGCATGCCATATCTCCGCCGATTGTTTATCAGTCACGGGGCGTATGCGCGTGTTTTGGAACGCTTCAATAAGCGTCACCCCGGCTTCCCGTTTACAGAGGAACATCTGTACCGATTCACCCGTGAGTTCCCCCACCGATCCATCCTTCCTTTGAATCCCACCTCTGGCAAAAACGAGCCATGCATTGGGATCGACAGGCCTGATCTCTTGAACAGCGACATCTAACTCCGTCCCCCGAAGATGGCTATCAAAAGCCCTTTGATGAAAGGAGGCAATCTCCACAGGACCAGTCAGAACACTGCCATCAAAAGCGACGAAATGTGCATGCGGAGAAAAGGGAGCGGCAAATTGCTTTCCATCTCCTGCGAGCCAACCTTCGGAGAGTTGCTCCATCACTCTGAGTATGTGAGCTGTGTCTGTAAACATCTCGTTACCTTTCATCAAGATCCTACCGACCTACCCCGGCTTATTCACCGGCATAGCAGCGATTCGCTGGCGGGTGTCGCGTAAGCTTCTGACGGCGTTTACGGATCGGGTGTCGAGACCAACCGCCACACGATCCGGAGCGCGCCACACCTGCTGTGCCCGAGGATACACCCCTGCCGTTCGCGCTGTCAAGCATCGGGCGCAAGAAACGGACCGCTGCCTTCAATGGTTCTGCGGATCGCTTGGTGGTACTTGTACCGCGTGCGCGCCGCCGCGACGATGGCGACGCCCGCGCCGAGCGAGACGCCGAGTAGGGCGCACCGCTGGTCGCGCAAGTCGCGCTGGCCCATCATGTAGGCCACGGCTCCGCGCGCGTCGTCGACCTCGCGCGCCCCGGCGCTGAAACGCCCGCCGCTCTGGCCCAGCCCCCGTTCATCATAAAGTAGCGCGTTGTAGCCTGCCGCGTGCAAGAAGCGCGCGTAGGGCAGCATCGACACGCGCGTGGCCTTGAAGCCGGCCACGAGGACAACGCTGGGAGAGATCGGCGCGCCCGGCACGAACCAGCCGGACAGCGCAACGCCGTCCGTCGCGCGGAACGACACCGCACGCGCGGGCAGGTCCGCCGGGAGCGCAGGCGTCGCGCCGCCGGGTTGCGTCCGGAGCAGCGCGTAGGCGCGGACCAGCGGCAATCCACCCCACACCACGAGCAGCGCGACTATCGCGAGGAGCAGCAATAGGCGCGGACGACGAAACGTTCTCACCCTATTACAACGCTCCAGATCAAGCGGCGATAACAGCAAACATTCCTCGACAACCAACTCCATAACTGGCTACTATTGTGGCAGTAGCAGTAAAGGATTAACGTCATGTTCGCGATCGAGACAACCCGGCTCATTCTTGCCCCCACTCCACTCGACGTGCTGAAGGCGCGGCTGGAGCGCGACGATATCGTCGCCGCCGTCCCCCTTGTGGTCGAGCGGGCTGGGCGTCGTGTCGCCGAAACAGTACGCGTGCGCTTCCCGCCCGAGTGGCCCGGCGACGCCTTGGCCCTATTCCCCCTATGGATAGCGCGCCGCGAGACGTTAACCGGCCAGGACGCGTGGGGCGGAACCATCATCGACCGCGCCGAGCTTCTGGCCGTCGGCCAGATGAGCTTCAAGGACCCACCGGACAAGACCGGGACCGTGGAGCTTGGCTACGGCGTCAACCGCTCGTACCATAACCGCGGCTACGCCACGGAGATGGCGCGCGCCCTGGTAGACTGGGCGCTGGCGCAACGGGGCGTCACGCGTGTGACAGCGGAATGCCTGGAGGACAACGCTGCGTCGATCCGCGTGCTGGAGAAGAGCGGATTCGGACGGGCCGGCCGCCGCCTGGATGAGGAAGGATCACTTCTCCTGTGGGAGCGCACGCGCTAATCGGGGCATCGGGCAGGGTGTCCCCTACGATTGTGATGGTGGGCGCCGTGGGCCTGGCCCTAAAGGACCATGGCAGGGCACGGACCTTAAAAGGTCTGCGCGCCGGCGACGCGGGGGGGCTGGCCGCACACCGGCCGGCCCTGCTGACCCTTCAGGGTCCGTGCCCTGCCATGGTCCTTTAGGGCCAGGCCGCCTCTCACCATCGCGCGGCGCACCCATCGAGGCATAGGGCCGGTACAAGAGTTCCCCGTCCTGGTAGAATGGCGCCATGGACATAAGCCTCGCTGAGATCATCCTGGTCGTCATCGTCTACTTCGGCGTGTTCGGCTCCTTCAGGGGTGTGCGCGCCGTGGCGCTGACGACGGCGGCGATCTTCTTCGCCATCGTGCTGGTCGTTTTCAGCGCGGGCATCATCATCCAGGGCCTGCGCCAACTCGGTGTAGCGCTCGCCACGGTCGACCAGCAGGACATATTCACGGCTGTCCTGTTCGTCTTCGTGGTCGCCATGGCCGCGCTGGTGCTGGCGCGCATCGTCAACTACCCCAAGCGTGAGCTTACCCGCGCGGATAAGATCTGGGGCCTCGCGCTGGGCCTGCTCAACGGCTTTCTGATCATGGCCGTGCTTGAGCACTACATTGCCGACGCCCTACAGGTCGCGGGCGGAAGCGCCTCGGTGGGGCTGCCGGCCCTGCAGGTCGGCCACCCCGCTTACAACACCTGGAGCGTCAGCCTCATCTCCACGTCGTTTACGCTGTTGCCCGGCGGCGTCAACACCGACCTGTGGTCCAAGCTACCGATCGCGCTGATCCTGTTGCTGCTATTCCTGGCCTTCGTCTTCGTCGGCACGCTCTACGGCCGCATGAGCCGCGGCCGCGGCGGTAGCGCTGGCGCTGGCGGTGGGGCGCGGGGGTAGCCGGGCGATGCGCCGGGGCGGTGATCCTCCGCTGGAGGAGGGCGAGCGGCGCGTGATGCGGGTGCGGGCGCACTCCTGGGCCATCATACGGCCCGCGTTGCCGCTCCCGCTGCTCGTGCTGCTGCCGCTGCCCTACACCGTGCTCGATGTGTTCGTCCCCGACCTGCGCCTGGCCGCGTTTTTCCCCGTCTTCATCGCGGTCCTGGCCGTTGCCCTGGTCATCTACCTCGCCAAGTGGATCGCGCTCGACCTCTTGCCGTGGCTGACCACCGTCTATACACTGACCAACCAGCGCGTGATCGCTCAATCGGGCGTGTTCGCGGTGCATCGCCGCGAATGCTCGCTGCTCAAGGTCGAGGAGAGCGACTACCGCAGCCGGGGTGTCGTGTCGCGCTTGCTCGATATCGGCGACGTGGAGGTGGAAACGTTTGGGCGCGCGGGCAGTATTGTGTTGCGCAGCGTGCCGCAACCACGTCGCTTGCAGGGCCTGATCGGGGCCGAGGCGCGCGCGCTGCGCGAAGAGGTGGCGCGCCAGCGGCAGGCGCAAGTCCCGAGCCGCATCGCGCGGCAATTGGAGCAGGCGTTGCACGGCGCGGTGAGCGCGCACAACGAGGACACCGTGCCGTACCGCCCGGTCTCACCGGCGATGCTGCGGGCGCAGAAGCGGCTGAACCTGCTGCCCGACGAGGCTGTCGTCGAGGTCGTGCGCCAACACCCCATTCTGCTGTTACTGGGCCTGCTGGGTCCGCTGCTGGCCGTGTTCCTGGTTATCGCCATCGTGGCCGTTCTGGGCGTGGCGTACCTGCCGCTGGGCGTCGCGGCCGTGGTGGTGGTCCTGGCGCCGTGGGCGGTGTGGCGCATCCTGGGTCACCTGTCGCACCAATACGTGCTGACGACCGACCGCCTGATGGAGCTGCGCAGTTCGCCTTTTCTGTATGAGACGCGCGACGTGATCGACCTGACCGCGGTGCGCGATATCGCGCTGGATATCCCCACCTTCTTCGGGCGGCTGGCTGACATCGGCGACGTCGTCGTCGAGGTGGCGGGGCCGACCGAGCGCGTGGCGCTCACGTCGATCAGCGGGCCGGCCAACTTCCAGAAGCTTGTCTTCGAAACGATCGACAAGCGCCGCCGCCAGCAGCGCGCGCAAGAGGATGAGCGCCTTATCGCCACGCTCGGGCAGTGGTTCCAGGAATACCACAAGCTACAGCAGGGCAATGATTAAAGGAGGCGTGATGCGCCGGAAAGGTACAGTCGTCGGGCTGGCGGCGCTGGTTGTGCTGCTGGTGGTGGGCGGGGTTCTGGCGGCGTGGAGACCCGGCGACGCCGGTCTCATCGTCGGGACGGACACGACGGACCTGTACCCCTCGCCGCTGGCTATGGACACCCGCGATGGGCGCGCGATTATTGACGGCGCGTCTAACGGACCTGGCGCCCATCTGTATGTGCTCGACACACGCACGGCGCGCCTCGTGCGCGTCAGGTCCCTGCCTCAGCAACCCATGTATTTCAACCTCGGTACCCCCCTCTATGACGATCAGACGGCGCGCGCGTTCGTCGTCACCCAGGGGAACGGGGTCGGCACGCTAACCGCGATCAGCGCGCGGAGCGGACAGTCCACACAAGCCTCGTTCACGCCCCCTAATAATGGACAGGCTAACGCTGTCGCCGTCGATGAGCGTAGAGGGCGCGTCTTTGTCCTGAGTACGTCAGGATTATCGACCTACGTGAGCACGTTCGACGCGGCGAGCTTGCGCCTCTTGCGCACCGAGACCGTGAGTGACTCCGCGCTGCTCTTTGGTAATTCATCGACGGGGACGAGCGGGACGCCGATCGTGCCCGACGCGCGCACCGGCCGCGTCTTCGTCGGGCACGTCGAGAGCAACAGCGTCGGCGTCCTCGACGCCACAACGGGGCGCCTTTTGCGCACGACCGCGCTCTACCCTCGTAGCAACCTGGTCCAGGGTAGCTATCAGACGGTCATCCCTATCCTGGCCGCGCGTCTCGGACGCGTCTATGTGATCGACCAAAAGACCGGCGCCCTCACTATGCTCGACGCCGCTAGCGGACGCCTCCTGGGTAGCACGGCGACCGGGCCATATGGCTGGGCGTCGGTTGTGGTGGATGAGCACGATCGGCGGCTGTATGTGTTCCACCGCAATGGCGGCGCCAGTCTGCTCGACGCCATCAGCGGTCGGATGCTGCGCACGCTGTCCCAACCGGGCGGCCCATGGGGCTTGCCTGTGGTGGACGAGCGGACGGGGCGCGTCTTTTTTGACGGATTCAGAGGTGTGGTGAGAGTGGTTGACGGCGCGAGTGGACGGCTGTTGCGCACGGTCAGCCTGGGCGCGGGATTCATACGCTACAACCACATCACTGTAGATGAGAGTAGTGGGCGCATCTTCGTCGCCAGCGCCGGATTTTCCCTTACGATCGGCCAGACACGCCCGATGCCGGCGAATGGTTCCGTGAGCGTGCTTGACGGCTACAGCGGCGCGCTCCTGCGCACGATTCGCCTGGATACCGTCCCTGATACGGTGGCTGTCGATGCGCGTAACCACCGCGCCCTCGTCTTCAACATGGGCGGCGGGACGACGGGCGCGGCCGATCCCTGGGGGTGGATACCGTCTTCAGCGCGGCAGCGCTTGCCCTTCCTGCCGCGCCCGCGTACCCGTACGGCGCCCGGCAGCGTGACAGTGCTCGATACATCGAAGCTATAAGGGGCCATGCGGCGTCGCGCCGACCCTGGGGTTCGTGCATTATCCGCAGGACCGAGGCGCCTGGCGTGGCGTAGGGGCGTATGGCATACGCCCACGCGTGCGAGCCCATGGGCGTATGCCATACGCCCCTACGACTTTTCACGAGCCCTGGCGCCGACCCGGCCCGCGCCGGATGTGTGGGTTCAGCGTGGTGAGGACGGCCAGCAGCAGGTACCAGCCCCAGAACACCAGCACGGCGAAGACCGCGCCGTGCGCCGCGATCAGAAACCCTGAGAGCGCCGCCCCGATCGGCTGGCCGCCGAAGGCGAGCAGCCGGAAGGAGCTGTTGACGCGCCCCTGTAGCGCGTCGGGGATGATAGAGATGCGGTAGCTGAACTGCACCGCGTTATAGATCGGGCCCATGATGTAGAGCCCGGCCGTGACGACGCCCAGCAACAGGGGATTGGGGACGACCGCGTAGAGCGGCCACAGCAGCGCCGAGAGCCACACCGTCGTCGTGATGACCGCGCCGAAGCCGAAGCGCCGCTGGATGCGCGGGGCCAGCAGCGCGCCGACGATGCCGCCGAGCGAGCCGATGGAGATGATCACGCCGATCAAGGCGTCGGGCACATGGTGATCGCGGGCGATGATGATGACCAGGAGCGTCGAGGCGGCGTTGACAAGATTGATGCCGCCCGTCAGGACGGCCATGAAGCGGATCAGCGGCTGCCACCACAGCCACGCCAACCCCTCGGCGATCTCGGCGCGCAGTCGTCGGGTTGTTGGGGCGCGCTCCTCCTGGAACTCGGTCTTGATATTGAGCAGCGTCACCACCGACGCCCCATAGGAAACGGCGTCGACGAGGAATGGGACGGTGCGCCCGACCACCCCGAACAGGAACGTACCGAGCGGCGGCCCGATCAGGCCGGCCGCGATGCTCCCGCCCTCGTTCTGCGCGCTAGCCTGCGGCAGTTGCGCTTTGGGGACCACGCGCGGGAGGCAGGCGACCTCGGCCAGGTTGAAGAAGACATACAGCGTGCCGTCGATCAGCGTCACGACATAGAGTTGCGGCACGGTGAGGCGACCCAGCAGCGCGGCCAACGGGATCGAGATCAGGCTCAACGCGCGGCCGGTGTCGCAGATGACCATGACGCGCTTGCGGTCCCAGCGGTCGACGAGCGCGCCTGCGGGGAGGCTGAAGATGAGGTAGGGCAGCGACTCGAAGGCTCCCAACAGGCCGGCCTGCGCGGCCGAGCGCGTGAGCGCCAGTACTAGCAGCGGGAAGGCGATCGACGACACACCCGTACCGAGCGTGGAGACGAGCTGGCCGCCCCACAGGAACATGTAGTCGCGGTTGCGCCACAGCGAGCGCGGCGTAGGCGCGCTCGTCGGCGTTGGTAGCAAAGGACAAAGGGCCTCCTTATGCAGTATCGAGGGTAAGGGTAGCCCGATGGGTCAAGGATTGTCAAGCGCGTGGCATCGGCACACAGGGCTCGTGAATTATTGTAGGGGCGTATGGCATACGTCCGTGCGTTCGAGACCACGGGCGTATGCCATGCGCCCCTACACCACGCCGGGAGCCTTGGCAGCACGGATAATTCACGAGCCCTGCATCGGCACAGTGTCCATGGGTGTATACTCTTGTATGCTCATGGCAAAGGAGAGTATAGATGCAGACCACGACACCCAAAACAAGCGAGCCCATCAGGATGTCCGAGGAGGATTGGCGCCTGGAGAAGATTAGCCAAGGACTTGCCGAGGCCAGCCGTGAAGAGTTCGCGGACGACGCGGAGATCGAGGCCGAGATGCGGGGGATCATCGCGGACGCCCGCGCCAAGCACGGTGCGCACGGGGGCCGGGGCGGCGCGTGTGTTCCTTGACACCCCCCCAATCCATGCGACAATGGTCCTGGTAGGAGGACGCGCGTCCTCCGCAGGCGGGGCGCCGGGGGGCGCGGCGCGGATGCACGGCGTTGCACGAGGAATGGTCGGCGGGCTGAGCGCTGTGCACGGGCGCGCGGTCCGTGCGGGCACCCGTGCGGCGCGCGTCTAGCGCCGTGAGCGCACGGATGGCCGCGTCGCACCATCGTGGGGCGCGCCCCAGTAGGGAGGCGTTGGACTATTGAGACATGGGTGCGCCCCACGATGGTGATGGTGAGCGCGATTGGCCTGCGACTGCGGTCACATGGCAGCGTGACGCCGACTGCGGTCGGGGGGCTCGTCCTGTCGGGGCGCCCTCAGCGCCCCTCGTTCCGGCGCCGCAGTGCCCGTCCGCTGCCATGCGACCGCAGTCGCAGGCTCCATCTCACAATCATGGGGAGCGCCCTGGGGACATAGTAGCCCTATCGGAAAAGCGCGATTAGTGTTACTCTAGTACCTTTCGCCTGAAAACCTTCCGCATATTACGCGGCCTGGGCCTGCGTGGGTGGTGCTGGAGCGGCGGCTTGCTCCGTGGGCATGACGCGGCCGGTGTACGTCCACTTGATCGGCTTGGCGA
>JAABUM010001058.1_pt1 | contig 43261 bp, 71 predicted proteins | sample 5559161 | NCBI WGS metagenome assembly JAABUM01 (sample SAMN10711868, study PRJNA513369) | rock metagenome | isolation source: Antarctica rocks | place: Antarctica: Victoria Land, Siegfried Peak nord
GAGGCCGTATCCAGCGCTGGATTTCCAACACTTCCAATGCTGGGCATTATGATGGATTCCAACAGGGGTCTTCATGCTGGAATTCCAGGGCTACCAGCGGTGGATTCCAGCTTGACCAATTTTCCGAAGGACGGTATGTGAGACATTGATGCGCAGACAACGTGTATGGGCTGCTGCCGGTGAACACCCTCAAGAAGGTATCCGTCTGGCTGATGATCATCCACCAGGTGTGTTATCTTGAGGCACAGCAGCAAGATGTCCGCGCTTTTGTTTGCGGCTGCGGCGTCCGAAGATGTCAGCGGCTGCAGAAGAACTCGGAAAACCTGCTGCGGATGTCTTGTCGATTCTGAGGAAAACAAACTGTGAATATATGCTCCCTGTTGCGCAGTTCATTGCATGGAGCCTCTACGTCACGCCTCTGCTGTACATGTGAGGCTTTCTGTCCTGCGCGATTAGAGCTGCAGCATGTTTTCCGCCGGCAGCATTGAATCGTGCTGCTTCACTGTTTATTGAGGCGCTTGTTGGAACTTCCACTCAGTGACATTGGTTGTGTCATTCCGCTATATCGCCCATACAGGTGGGAGAAGCTCATCCACACGCACACCAAGCCCTACTGGATTCGGCTGCCGTCCCGCCTTCCCATTGCCATCCTCATCTGGTTTGTTGGTGAGCGCTGGCTTTGACGGCCACTGCACAGATTTTGGGTCGCCACCTGACAGTATACGCAGTATTCAGTAGTATGAGCAGTATTCAGCAACGAACATTGCCGAACGCACTAGAAGTGCAGCTGCCTGCCGATGGAAACAGTTTGGCACTCGGTAATTCCTTGCTGAGAGGCTGATCTCTCGGAGGCTTACCCGCTTTTGAGCATTATTGTGCGTCTAGACATACCGAGCATCGCTGTGCTTTGCAGGTGTCCTCATCCCCTTCTACTCAACCATCAACTCGCTGTTTGCCGCCATCACAGGTGCCGTTCCGATAGTCACAGAAAGAATAGAAATCACTTGTGAACCTGCGCGCCGCTCTGTCTTCGACATGCCCTCGCGCATGCCAGTGCTACCCTGCACTCAAAGTGTTCTGACGGTGCTCACGCCTGTATCACTCTGGCGCTTGCAGGGCCCTTCATCGGCTTCCTGATCCCCTGCGGCCTGTTCAACTGGTACTACAGCTATGAGCAGAACCGCAAAAACGCGCCCGTACAGCCGCCAAGGTGCGTTGGGCTGGCACTGGCGTCATTGCTTTAGCGGCGGGGGCCGGCAGCCGATGCACTCGCTCAGAATCGGCTGGCAACCAGTCGAGGAGCGCAGCTCGACGCTCCTCCAAAATTTGCTGGGTTTGATGCGGAGGCGTCCGGGTGCCCATGTCGTTTTCCCGATCCAGTCCAGGCTGCAGCACGGTCCATGACTTGAGATGACGACATTGCCATCGCAGGATCCTGGCAAAATGGGGCTGGAAGCCGATCTTTGCCATCAACATCGTGCTGACGGTCTTCAACCTCGTCTCCTTCACTGGCTTTGGTATCTATTTCAACATCAAGGTGCGTCAATTGCCGCAAGAACAGATGCATGCAGATGATGCGTGGGCTGTTGACACGCGCGGCTTTTGGGAACAGTCATGTGCACATGACTGTTTTGCGCGGGATAGCACAAAGTGCCAGTGTCTGGAAGCGTTGTTTCCCCACAAGGAGCCTAAGGTCATCTGTCAACAATCTGCAGTCCATCGTCAACAATGCGAGCAAATTTGGCGTGTTCCCGAGGTGATCATTCCCGCAATAAGCACGACATCAGAAAACCGTGCATGCGCAACCAAGTCACATGAGCAGGCTGGGTCGTGATTCACTGGTGCTGGAGAAGCTGAGTAGCTTGCAGCTCTATGGCAAAGGTGCGCACCAGTCTGAGCGACCTCTGCCTCCTTGCCGCAGGTGCTACCAGTGCGCCGCCTGATTCGCTGGATCACACGCCAAAAAGTAGCTCACCATCTGACTTCGCAATTCGAATGTCGCATGGGAGCACATCGCGGTATAAGTACGTTGAACCTGTGGTAGGGTCCGCAGGCACTTAGAAAATGTTCTGTCAGAAATCTGTCAGAAAACTGGCACTTGCTGTGTCATATAGGTGTTCATTGTTGTTGTATTGTATTGGCGTCGCGTGCCGTTGTACCTTGGCAGATATTTTTCGAGTCGGTAACATAGTGACTTGTGCTTCAATTGGACTCAAACCATGATTGTGTGCTTCACCAGCATCTGCCGGCAGCGTGTGTTGAATGGCAAAGCGGTGTCTGTTCACAGCCTCCTTGCAATTAATTGCGATATTGCAATTAATATGCAATCAATAATATTGCAATTAATTGCAATATTGCGCATAATTATAACGGCCATGATGCGTATGGATCCAGCTGGCCCCAAACTAGTAGCGTCGGTCATGGCAGCGGCGGGATGTCTGTCGAAACACGTCACAGCAAAAAGTGCCACGACAAAGGCGTCCCGTGCCAGACGCCTTCAGTGCACCGGCAGCTGCATGCGACCGCGCCGCACTGCGCGAACGCCGCTCCAAAACCCCCTCGCTCAGCACGCCCACCACATGTCCTGAATCCTGAAAACCTACTGTTCCGTCATATCACTGGCCTCGCACGTTTCCATGGGCGACATCAGGTAACTCTGCGCCCCTCTCGTGCTGGCAGATCATAGAAGAGTCGATAGCCGGCGTCCCTCACGATCCCGCCGCCAGCGCCGCGGCCGTGTGGTTGGTCGCCAAAACGTCCTCCGGCGAGCAGTCGCGGTCGAAGCGGATGGTGTCGGCGCCGCGCCGCAGCGAGCAGCAGTCCACCTGCGCAGCCAGCCAACCCAGATCTTTACATTCTTCTGCGATTCCTGCTGCCGGCACAAGGCAGACATCGACTTGCTTCCTGGAAAGCAACAGCAGAATGTGCGGTTACCCTAAACCCTAAACCCTAAACCCTGCTGGTGCAGTACAGCTGCGCAGGCGTGTCCCAGCCTTCCAGGCATGCATGCTTTCGGACGTCCGGGCCCCGAAACTCCGACAGGTCGCGGGTGCAGCGGAGGGCGCCGGCGGCGGCACCTAAACCCTAAACCCTAAACCCAAACCCCGCACCCTGGCCGGGGGCTTGTAGGCGGCCCAGTCGATGGCTGACGCCGCGTTGACGGCCGCCCATGTCGTCGCATTGGCGGCGACAAAGGGGGCGCCGCCGGGGCCTGCGCCCCGCACAGCCTGCGCCTCCCGCAGCGAGTACGCCTGTGCAGCAACAGGAGACTTTCTTTCATCAACCCCATACAAGAAAGTGCTTGGCAACGTGGTTTTGGCGCCGCCCCTCACCGCCCGACATTGCATCCTATGCGCCTGCACATGAAGGCGACAACTCAGGAATTCAGCATTTCAGAATAGAGAAAGTGGTGGGCGGCATTCTGCCGGGCATCCCGTACGACGTGCGCCTCCCGCAGCATGTACGCTGCACGACGGCACAATGAATTGCGTGTGCTTTGCATTCCGATTGCATTGCGTTTGGAGTTCGAAACCAAGACTCTGCCCGCCGGAACCTGCGCCTCGCGCAGCGTGTAGGCCTGTGCAGAAAGTTAATCAGATTGCTGTCTGTAAGTAGTTTGGCGTGGTATGGATGTGCAAGAGGAAACTTTGGAACAAAAAAAAAAGCGCGCCGTCGGCAAGTGGCACCCCGTAGAGTCTGCGCCTCCCGCGACGTGGACGCCTGCGCAGAAATCCACGCGTGTTGTGGTTCACATTGCAGATGTTGTAGAAATTCTCTGGCAGTGCGCCGCTGGCCGGGCGCCTTGCATCGCCTGCGCCTCCGAAAGGCTCGTGGATGGTATATACTTCGTGCATGGGGATAATCCGCAGCTAAGCACCGTAAATCAACAAATGATATTTGTTTAAAGGTGAAAGTTTCAGAGACTAGGCGGGAGTGTGGTTGCCAGGCATACTAAATAATCCCGGCGGCTTATGATACAGTCGATGCACCCAGCACATGCTATGCCGTGGCATGTACGCCTGCACATGAATCTCGAAATGGGATGGATTCGGCATGACATGACTGGCAGCGTGTTTTGTCACCGTTGACAAGGACCCGCCGCCTGGCCTGAACCTTGCAGTCAGAGCGCCGTCAGAACGCATCATGCATGCTCCAAACCAGCAATTTGACCAGCGTCGGGGCTGCTTTGCATGCTAGCAGAGGGAAACGTGAGGGTTTAGGGTTTTCGCGTTTTCGCGTTAGGGTTTAGGGTTTTGCGTTTTCCGAAAGCCTCACCAGGCGGACTCCAGGGTCCAGCACAAATCGGTGGTGGCCAAGCCGCGTGTAGTCGGCGCACAGCAGCGAGCACTCTGACGCCGCACACTCCCCTGGCTGGTGAGCCCTGCGGCAGCCGAGGGACAAGACTCCTCGAGAAAAGCCCAATGTACAGAATTCGGCGCACAGCAGGGGAAACACTCCGACGCCGCGCGCTCCCCCGCCTGATGCGCCCTGCAGCATTGACAAAAGCTTCAAGGTTAGGATGATGAGCGTGGGTATCAATGAAACATAATCGGCGCACAGCAGGGAGCACTCCGGCGCAGCGCATTCCTTGGCTGGTGCCATCTGAATGGTTTGACAAATTTGTTTTCATTTCAACGGACACGATTGAACTTCCTCAATGAGTTGATATCCAGGAGTACGCGCACAGCAGAGAACCGTCCGCTGCCTCCAGGTCTGCAGATGAACGGGCACCCCAGGCTGCTTGGTGCCTCAACACGCCAGAGGTTGCTTCTGAAGGTAGGAGTGCACGCGTCGCGCGCAGGCCGGCGAAGCCTCGAGCACCGCCAGCCGGTTCCAGCAGCAGTCGGCAATGGACGGCACTCCAGGCCATTCGTTGATCAATACACGGTTTCTTGGAGATATCAAGAAGGTGCGCTGATGCGGCAGGTCGGCCTGCAGGGGCGCAGCGCGTCCGGCATCGCCAGCCCATGCCACCAGAGACGCGTTCCTGTCCACAGGAAAGAGCAAGTCCAGCCAACCTAGCCATCATGAGGTTGTCGGAGGGTGCAGAGACGGTAGATCAGTACCTCAAGCGCAAGCCGGCGCGCAGCGGCGAACCTCAAGCGCAGGCCGGCGCGCAGCGGCGCAGCGTCCAGCCTGCTCCAGCGTCGACAACGTACGACTCTTCGATGCGGGATGTGCAGCTCTCGATTGTCTGCTTCCGGAAAACGCCAGACTTCCCACCTCATGCGCAGGCCGGCGCGCAGGGGCGACGCGTCCAGGACCGCCAGCCCGTTCCAGCAGCAGGCCACGGGCGCCGGCAGCCCCGCCGCCAGCCGCCGCGCCCCGGCCGCGTCCCTCAGGTAGGGAGGCAGCTTGCGGGCGGCGGCGCCGCCGGCGTCGCGCGTCACCCACGTGTCGTACAGCTGCAGCGGCGCGCCCGCCTGCCATGGATTGGAGCACCAGGACTGGGTGGTCTGCCCGGAAGGCAGCGCCGCCCACGCGTCGCACAGCCGCGGCAACGCATCTGTCATGCACAGGCAGAGTTTCTGTAGCTGTGAAAGCCGCTGAACAAGAGAGCTCGCAGCAGGCCAGGGGCCGCCATTTGGCGCCGTAATCGCAAGCTCCAATCACAAGGGGGGCACAGCACCGTGCAGCTGCGAGGGGTCGGTCTGCAGCACTTGACTCCGCACACGTGAGGATGCATGCTGGCAGATCCGAGCACAGGCGTCAGGCAGCTGCACCTGGAAGTCCTTCTCCGTCGCAGCGGAATCACGCCACGGGCGCAGCAGTAAAGTCCAGCGCCCGATAGCACGCCCCAGCGGCCGCGGCAGCCAGGCGCGCCCCGCCAGCCACTCTGCAAACAGCCGCCGCTGCTCCTGCAAACATATGACGTAACGGAGAACTTGTTGCGCCCCGCCAGCCACTCCGCAAAATGCCGAGGCTGCTCCTGTTTCAGGCATCGCCGTCGGTCACTTGACTTGATGATCAAGCTTACACCCATGCGCGCTCCGTCAGCCACTCCACACACAGCTCTCGCTGTCCTTAAACCCTAAACCCTAAACCCTGGGTGCAGACTAAACGAGGCGTCACTCTACGGGTGCAAGCCATGCTAGAAACAGCGGAGGCTGCAAATGCGTGCAGCAGAAGATGTGTGTCCTAATAAGGTCATGATCACAGTAGCGCAGCCTGCCAACTGTGAGCGCAATATGTGAGGTGAACACCAGGCTGTGGCAGCCTCCAGAACTCTGGTTTACGGCGTTTCTGAGTGCCACAGCTCATTTCATTGCGCCCCTGGCGCGGACATTTTCCAGACCTCACAGCTCACCGTGGACCTGACAATCTGTTCAATCGTCCTCTGTAGTGAATTCTTTTCCTGCTGACCCATCTGCGAGATGGCGGTGCGGTCAGAGTCCATGCCGCAGGCCAGGTGCGGGTCGTGCGCCTCGTCACATGTCAGGGGGAATAATATGTTCGTAGCTGCCCACCGGTCTGTCCATCTGCGCGATGCGCGGCCGGTCGAAGTCCATGCCGCAGGCCAGGTGCGCATCCTCGTGCGCCAGCAGCCTCACCGCGTCGCCGGCGCACAGCCAGACGTCGTTGAGGAAGACCACTCGCTCGGCGGGCCACGGCTTGTCCTGGAAGGCACAGAAACAGCTGAAACGTTGAGAAAGGAGAACAGTTCAAACGCGTCGTGTTCTGATGCGCCAGCAGCCTCAACATGTCGCTGGCACATGGCCAAACTTCGGTGAGGAAAACCAACCGGTCCGCAACCCACGGGTTGTGCTACAACGATCAGCAAATCTTCTTGTAAAACTGTTGTGTGAAGTTCAGGAAGCTCTCGTGGTGCCAGCAGCCGCACCACGTTGCCGGCGGACCACACGTCGTTGGGGAAGATACCAAAACTGGCCGACCACGGCTTCCTTGCGGTAACTCAGCATTGGGGTGGAGTTCGTGGGACCCTGTGGGGTCACCTGCTGCGGCGTCGCCATGTAGGTTCCTGTCACCCGGCAAGACTGGCCGGCTGGCTATGCAGAGCTGCCGGGTCGCGAGTGTTATCACATGCTGTGCATTCCGTCACAGTCTTGCCTGCCACAGCGGCGCCAGCGCGGCGTTGCGCACGCCCGCCAGGAAGGCGATGCGGTCCTGCTGCGGAGCCCGCTTCAGGGCGCCGTCGTGGTGGATGACCGCCGGCTGCGGCAGCCACATGGCCAGCTGCCGCAGCACGCCCAGCCACGCGCCTGCGCAGCGTGCAGCGTCGCTGCGTCAGCAGCTGGCAGCTACACTGACGTTTGTCGAGACCTTCCAAGTTGACCGCCAGCTGCGGTAGCCACATGGCCCGCTGCCGCTGCACTCCCAGCCACGAGCCTACGCAGGGCACACGCCTCATGAATCTGCTGTCGAACATTCGCGATTGAAGCAGTGGCAAAATTACACATGAATGGCCGGCTGCGGCAGCTCACATCGCCAGCTGCCGCAGCACGCCCAGCCACGAGCCTGCGCACGGGGCGCCACAGCCTCGTCAGCGGTTGCAAGCGTTGCGTGCTGCACTTGGACGTGCGCAAAGGGTGTGCAAAGGGTGTGCGAAGGGTGTGCAAAGGGTGTGCAAAGGGTGTGCAAAAGGTGTGCTGGATGCCACAGCCATGCGGCCAGTAGCGACAGCACGCCCAACCATGCCCTTTGCAGCGTGTCGCACCACAAAAACCGGCTGGGAAGTTGCAGGCGCCGTCACTGCCACTAAAGAAACACTCATGGGTTGAGTCAGCGCTGCCGCTCTTGTAGACGGACGGGTACATGCTCAGATGCACAGCGTTTCTAGTGTTTACAGAAAAGCAACCCGTTGAAGAGCCCTGCCTGTGCTGTCGGAGCTGCCGCTCTCGTAGATGGACAGGTACACTGACTGCTGCGGGAAGTAGACCAGCAGCGCCGCCAGCTGCAGGATGAGGTGCGGCATCAGCGCCTCCGCATCTTTCAGGTTTGCGGCAATCAGCAGCTTCCCATACCTGCGTGTGAACGTAAAGAAGACCTAGAATAGAAGCACTTCGGCGCCAGCTGCAGGACGAGGTACGGCATCAGCGCCTTCTGCATCCTGCATCCTGCATCCTTTAGGTCTGCCGCCCTCAGCAGCTGCCCATGCCTGCAGCTGCAGCACATCGAAAGAGAAAGACCAGCTGCAGAATGGGGTGCGGCCTCATGTCTTTCGTGTCCTTCACGTTTGCTGCTCTATTGACAAACTTCCCGCACCTGAGCATGCGCCGCTCTATGACATTATAGGACTAGACGCCAAACATCAGCAGCAGCATTGCAATCTCATGTCCAGATGGTCAAAAGGAACCAGGCGTCCCGTAACATTGCAGGCAGCAGGCAAAGCAAGGAGGGAGAAACCTGCCTGGCGGGTTCGGAGGGCAGGGTGGCGTCCCAGAGGCACGGCAGTGTTGGCGCCGCCGCCAGCAGCCCCGCCACGAGCTTCGCTAACTTCTGCTGCAACCCAGGGTCCGGGGCGTCGCCCGCCGCCGCTGCAGGGTTCAGACTTCAGCTGTTTGATTGCTTGGTACTGAACTCATCAGTTCCTGAAACGCATGCCTGCCCACGGTATGCCTGGAACGAGGATCAAACTGCACATCCGCATTCTGCAGCTTCACGCTGACTGGCTGCATGCGCTGCCACATGACTGCCAATCAGATCCTCCTGGCAAGTTGAGCCAGGCAAGGTGCATTGTCGGACCTGCCGCGTGGGCGGGCAGCCTGCCCGTCTCGATGAGAACACGCGCCAGCGCCGCCGCCACCTCCGGCCGCTTGTGCTTGTGCAGCTGCGCGCCCTCCACCTGCCTGCGGGGTGAGCGCTTGCACGAATTTCCAGCCTGCAACTGCGCGCCCAGGTAGTGTGAAACAAAACCCGCCAGATGCACCCACACCAAAGCCGCCTCCCGCCGCGTATGCTCATGCAGCTCCAAACCCTCACCTGCACACGCATGTTCCAAGTCGCTTATTGAAATAATATTATATGCAACAGAAACAGGTTTTAACGACTCCCTGTCCACCTACAGCGCAACAACACGCGTCGGATATGACCGTGTGCTTTGGTGAAACCGTGTCGATGTGGTGTGGCAGATCAATGTGCACGGCCGTTGCCGTTGGGTTTGCCAGACTGCCCATGAGCGACTATGGGAGTGTCGAGACCAGAAACCAGGAGTAAAAGGGGAGTTTCGAGACCATAAATCAGGAATAAAAGGGGAGTTTCGAGACCATAAATCAGGAATAAAAGGGGAGTTTCGACACCAGAAATCAGGAATAAAAAGGGAGTTTCGAGACCAGAAATCAAGAATAAAAAGGGAGCTTCGACACCAGAAATCAGTAATAAACAGGGAGTTTCGAGACCAGAAATCAGGAAATTCTGTGCACATTAGCATCCGCCACACCTGAGCATCTCAGAGGCGGCGAGCAGGGAGTCGCGGGACCTGATGTCGAGGCCCGCCTTGAGCAGTTGGCGCGTCCTATCCGGCGGCCGCCGCAGCAGCAGGAAGTAGGCCGCCAGCAGCAGCACCTGCGAAAGAACAGAAGGAAAATCGCCATGACGCCACGCTTTGTGCATGCCCCGGCTCGATCGGCGGCAGGGTCTGATGGCTGTGCTTGCACAGCGCGGCTAGTCACACACATGGTGGGCGCAGTGCAGCCGTATGGTGCTTCGCAAACTCGCGCCATGCCTGACTCCATGCATGTGCTTCGATGCGAGAAAATGCCGAGACTGGGGCGGGAAGAGGGTTTAGGGTTTACAGGCGTAAAGGCGTACCGCGCCCCACAGCGCGCCCAGGGCTCTCCGGCGCGGCTTCCTGCCGCCGTTGGCACGCCCGCGCAGCGGCGGCGACGGCGTCCGTGCCGGCATCGTTGCTTGGGGTTCGGCAACACTTGATGCTTTCACGCCGCGGCCGCTGCGCTGCGTCTGCTGCATGCCCTCACTGCCCGTCATCAGCCGCACGGCGCTCGTGCGGCGTCACGCATGCAGAACGCGGCCCGAAATTGGTCGTCTGGTCGTCCAGAAGGCAACGTTGCTGCGCAGCAGTGTAAAGCTGCAGACGAGCGCTGCGGGGTCGATCGCGCAGCTGCGAGCAGTCGCAACTCTGATTACCAATCGTCAGAACTTCGGAACACGTTCATCTCGCTGAAACGATCGATTTGAGGCCTGTGATATATGCGGCTGCTATCCGCGCGTGCGACTTCCGAAGCATGCACAGTGTGTGAATGTTACGAAAAGATGTGGCGCGGCTGATCGCGACTGCTGTATGATCCTGCAGCCTTAAACTGTCCGTGTGCAACGAGGGACAATGAACAAAGCAGCTGCACCCGGCTGCACACAGACTTTTCAGAATTCGGGGACGCTCAGAAATGAATTGCAATTTGGTCCAGTGCTGTGGCGATCACAAGTCCGTTTGCATTCACACCAGATTCGCAATTACTTGCAGTCTGCGAGCCGCAAGCGATCATGCTATGCTGCGAGAGTTGGCGCAGTGGCCATCACCACTCCACAACGTGATGATATTTGCTCGTGAAGGGAACCTGGCCAAGTTCTGCTGTACTGCATTGAGTTGAGCGCTCAACAGTATTCGCTGCCGCTGCCGGCGGCACTTTCATCAATCCCACACTACCAAATGGCCGTGTCAGGGCAGCCCCGGTGGCGAGCGCTGCTGGTCCTCGCAGCGCTCGCAGCGGCCTCGGTGCTGCCGCACGCAACAGCGCTGATCAAGGAGAACCAGCTGGGCGAGGCGGACTGGGTGCGCCAGTTTGTGGGGCAGGTCACGCATGCGGAATTTGCGCCCGGCGCCCGGCCCCGCGTCTTTGTGGGCACCGCCGCGAACGTCGTCGCCTGCCTCAACCTGCGCGACGGCGACATAGTCTGGCGCCAGGTAGGCAGCACCAGGCCACCGTGACTCTCGATGCGCGCTGTATTGAGCCGTGTATTGGGGAGGCCAGCAGCGCAGTTTTGACACTCTGCACCAGGTATCTCTGCAGCATGGTGCGGCGTTGCAGTATGCGCGGCACTGGACACCTTCTGTCGACCGTCAAGCGTGCACTCGAAGCAAACTGAGCGTATCAAGGCGCCAGCTTCGCAGGAGGCGCCCGCCGGAGAGCATGTGCATGAGCATGTTTGACGACACCTTCTCACCTAACACCCGCACAACCCACCATAAGTTCTTCTGCGCTCCAGGTGCTCGCTGCGGATGACACCATTGAAGCGCTGGCGCTGCTGGAGGCGCCTGTCGGCGCGATAGTCAGCCTGTCTGGCGACGGCCGCACGCTGCGCGCCTGGGCCGCGGCGGACGGCGCGCTGCTCTGGGAACACCACCTGCCCGGAGAGTCCCCTCCGGCGGCGTCTCCGCCCGGTGGAGACGGCGGCGGCGACGAGAGCCTCGCGCCCGTGTCGGGGGACAAGGCAGCGTCCGCCGGCGCCGCGGGCGGCGTCGCCGGAAGCCCAGCGCTCGCCGTGCTGCCGCCGGGGGAGGGGCGGGCGGCGCCGCTGCTGGCGGTGCACGTCGGCGGCACCGTGCATGTGAGTGTCATGCGCAAGAACGGCAGGGACAAAGTGAGGTTCGACAGCGAGCGCTGGAGTTTGCTTTCGCTGCAGCCATTTGTGCTTCTTTGACCGGTCACAGACAAGGTCACTCATCACCAGGCCGTCCTCTTCAGGCCGTCCTCCTAGCCAGGCGATGCTGTTGCAGCTGACGTGTTCCGCCCTATTTTGGCGCAGGGAGTGTCCACAGGCAGCGGCAGCGCCACGCTCGCGTGGAGCTTCGCGCTCGAAGGCTGGCAGTCCGCGACACATGTGCGGCTGGCGGGTGACGCCCTGGGCATCTCTGTCGTCGGCCTTGCCCACGGGTGCGCTTCACAGTTTCCGTTGGTCTTATGCTCTGTCTCGCAGGGAGAGCATGCCTCCTACAGGCTTTCCTGCCGCCACCTGCACCTGCGCCAGATATGCGCGGCGCGCAAGCTGCACACAAACGCGACTGCCTTGCATCAGCTTGTACAACCCTCACACCCGCTGCCATTGACATGCAATATGACCATCATCAAACACATATCTAGCTGGCGTGCCAGGGGCGCATCGCTGGGCGTCGCACGCATCGAGCTGCACTCCGACGGCGGCGCCTCGTTTGTGCGGGCGCACCTGCTGACAGCGGGCCGCGACCTGCAGGTGCGATCGCTTCATCTCTCGAGCCCGCTGGACACCCCCTGAATGCCGCTGCTCCTCAATTGGAACCCGGACACCCTGATCCAGTAAACCGCTGTTCAATCGCTGTCCTAGCCCGCTGGAAGGTCACACACGGGGCGCCAGGCCAAACAGTGCCAGCCGCATCAGCAGGAGGCCATCCTCTTCAAGCCTCTCGCGTGCTACCTTCCACCCAATCTTCGCATGACAGACATTACCACTTGGCGCAGGGACCGCTGCACCTGGGCGGAGACGGGTTCGTCGCGGCGCTGACATCCACAGGCCGCCTGCTGTGCTCCGCAAACACTGCCGGTGCGCACGTCTCGCTGGTTCCAGACTTTGATGCGGACGTTGTCCTGCTATTATAGAGACCGCGCACAGCGAGTGATGTATCGCGACTGTGGTCATCGACCCCCTCCGCAGATGCTACGTCCTCTGCAGGCACCTGCATCATGTCAAGAAGCCAGTTCTGATTCGCGTTCCCACGCCACAGGCGGTGACGCCTTGCAACGCCATGGCGTGGAGGACCGCGCTGCCGCGCGACCGCTCGTGCTGCCGCCCGCCAAATCTCATGACTCAGAAATCGACAGAAATCGAAAAAAAAAACAAAAATCGATAGTTCATCGAAATCGACATAGTTCAGTGACATGCCGGATGCGTTCCGTAGGTGGTGACACCGTGAAGTGCAATGGCGTGGATGTTCCTGCAGCCGGAGAGCCGCGTGTGCTGCCGATCGCCAACCTCACGGCCGCCGTATTGGTGCAAACGGCCGACGGCGTCACCGCGCTGCGCGCAGGAGGCGCCGCTGTTCATTTCCCAGGTGCGCCGCGCCGCCAAACAAACCAGAAACCCTGGACGCGGCTGGGGCTCGGACGCTGGCATGTCGTGGAGGCCAGTCGCTTGGCTCGTGCAGCTTTGCCACTTCGCCAGCAGCGGCTGGGGTGGGTAACATCATGGGATGCCGGGTTGATGCTCGTTTGATTTCGGGTGCAACCCGCCGCGAATGCGGTGTTGCGTTATGAGTGCACGGCTGGTGCCAGGCGCTGGTGTATTCAGGTACGAGTGAATCCATGCAAAGCAAACAACTCTGGAGTCTCTACTCTTGTGTGATCACACAGGCGCGACCGCCGGGTCGGCGGTGGTGCTGTCAAGCGCGGAGCGGTACTGGGCGCTGGCAGCTTATAGGATTTCACACAGAAGCAATGCAGATTCGATTGTGCTTTCTGCTCACAGGTGCAATCGCGGTGTCAGCGGTGGTGCTTCGCGCGCGGGGCCGCTGTTGGCATTGGCATGTGATCAATTGACTCCTGTAAACTCTGCAATACTTCAGCTGTTCTTCTTTTCGTCTCAGATGTGACCGCTGCCTCGGCGGCGGTGCAGTTGCATGCAGGACCAATGCTGGCGCTGGCTTATTGTCACTTGAACCTTGCCAGAATTCTCGGCGGCGGTGGTGCACTCTAGCGCGGGGCCGGCGCTGGCGCGGTGGGCCATGGCTGCTTGAAAGGATCACATGAACTGGAGCTGCGTCCTTGTCATCACCACAGGCGCGACGGCTGCGTCGGCGGTGGTGCACTCTAGCGCGGGGCCGGCGCTGGCGCTGGCGGGCCGCGACGGCAGCGCGCTGTGGGCTAAGGTCGTCAGCGCCGACGACTGGCAGGTGGGACGGGGCAACACTTCCATATCGCAGACGTCAGGACCCTGAGAGGGACGCGTGGAGGTCGCCCCGAGCTCTAGAGCCGCGTGTGTCGGGCATTCCGCCTCCCGTGCTTTGTGCAGCCGTCATCCACCGTGCTGCCGGACCGGTCGGCAGCGAGAAGCGTGGAGAGGGCACGAGACTGCCGGGTGCGTCAGGGGGCGACTGCTGTCGTTTGAAAACAGCCAATGTCATCTGCTGACATTGTTGCAGGTCGGGGGGGGGGGGGGGGGGGGGGTAAAACCCGAACCCCTAAACCGTAAATCACTGCAATAAGCGTACAGTATTCTTAGTTGTCTGGCGACTTCTGATGCGCAAAACTCTATGACAGGTCGTCAGCGAGGAGCGCGTGCAGGACGTGGCGATGCTGGACGCGGCCGGGCGGCCGCTGCCGGTGGCGGCCGTGGCACTCGGCACCTTCCGCCGCAAGGACGACCAGCCCGGCTTTCGGTGCGGATCTTGACTTCATCTGTTCAATTGCACCATCAGCAGACCTGGAATTCGTACTTGATTCTGGCTGCAACGTACAGAGGCCTTAGGGTTTAGGGTTTAGGGTTTAACCTGTCATTCCGCCGCAGTGATGACCAGCTTGGCTCTGGTGCGCATCGCATTAGGGTTTAGGGTTTTAGGGCCGCTTGGCTCCGGTGTGCATCGCATCCAGCAGTTAGGCTTCGAGCTTTTATGTTTCCCTTCAGCAACGGAAAGGCCACTTTTGAGGTACAACACGTCACAGCAGAATGCACGCCCCGCAGGGTGCTGGCGAACCTCGAAGACCACAGACAGCGCTGCAGCAGCGGTGTGGCGCACCGCATCAGTCTTCGTGTTGTTACAAATTTGCACTGTGCGTTGCAGGGTGCTGGCGACGCTCGAAGACCACACGAACCTGCTGCTGCAGCAGGGGCTGCTGGTGTGGGCGCGTCCAGAGGCGCTGGCCGGCGTCATCGCGACGCGATTCGTGGAGCTGCCCTCCAATGCGGCGGGCGGCGTCGCGGCGACGCAGGCGACGCTCAGCCTACGTGAACGTCTCGACTTCCAGATCCTCAGCCTCAAGGTGCCGCTGTGCGGTGCACAGTAAAGTTACCGCTCTGCAATTTTTGGCAGGTTTTCCGAGGTGCTAAGAAAATCATCATGGGGAATGATGCCGAGGCTGCGGGAGCGCCTGCACTTCCACATCAAGGATTGGGTTTGGCAGAGCGCACAGCCTATCTGCTTGAGGGTGCAGTTTTGCGATCGCCAAACACCTGGCATGATTCTGCATCCCAGGCCTTGAGCGGACACCTGCTTTTCAGCACGTGAGGCAGCGGGCTGCAATCCGATCCTGAGCAAGACTGTTCTCGTTCACATGCGCATACAACCCCTTGTAATTGTGCTTTGGGCGCTAGCATTGGAGCCACCTGACACCCGTATGCATCATGCACAGGACAGCGTGATGCTGGCCAAGCCGAGTGAGACGGCGCTGCTTCAAAAGCGCCGCTCGGAGCTGAGCACCAAGCACCTGCCGACGCGCGACGGCAACGGCTTCCGCCGCCTGCTGCTGCTGCTCACCGCCTCTGGTGCGAGCTCGGACGAGAATCAGAGTAGGTCATGCGAGATGAAGAAGCATGTGCCACATGCAACGTGGATGCCACCGCCCGTAAATACAGAAGCGGAAGCGGCTCTGAAGCTACTTCGCCGCAGGTGCAGCTTGCCAGTACCTGATGTTGCAACTGCAATAGAGACTCCTCCACACGGCATCCCATTGCTCGCAAGGAGATTGCCCATGCAGAGGAGAGAGGGCGCCCACGCCAACTGCGCTCATGTGGCGGCGCAGGCAAGCTGGCGGCGCTGCACGACAAGCGCGGCACGTGTAATCTGTTCAGGGTGTAGGGCCTAGATTCAGACTCTCACCCTGCCTGCTGCTAAACCCTAAACCCTAAACCCTGCTGCTGCAGGCAAGCTGGCGGCGCTGCACAACGGCAACGGCGTCGTCGTCTGGTCCGTCGACTTTGGGCCGCTGACCGATGGCGGGCCGTATGCTGAGGCCGGCGCGCAGCTGCTGCCCTGGCGATCCGCGCACGACGCGCAGCACGCGCCCGAGGTGGGGCCAGCCGAAAATGGGTGTGAACACGGACGACAGCATGCGCCATAGAGTGTGTGTGGCTTGCCATGTGTGCGCGTGCACTTGTCATTGGAAAACCTCGGAACGGGCAACATTGCAGGGGCAACCAAAGGGCGGACATGCTGCGAATCAGGCATGCGCCTGTTTCACTGGTGTCGCCTTTTCTTCAGACCGCCCCGTCCTGACCGTCCCTCTTCTTGCGGCAGGTCCTGGTGCTGCTGAAGCGTGGAGATGGCTCCACGCTGGCGGCCACCGTAAATGCGCACACGGGGCGGGTGCTCACACAGGACATTCTGCCGCTGGAGGTCCTGCAGGTGGGAACGCCCTCCTGATCCCCAGCCCCACAAGCTGACACGGACGTCGTCTGCAACTGCTTCTGCATTCACGCGTTGTGAGGGTGAGCTGCGCCGTCGATTTGCGACCGCACTTTTCAGCCGGTTTTAGGGTTTAGGGTTTTTAACCCTAAACCCAGTTCCTGCCAGGCGCTGGACGTGCCGCGGACAGCGCGCAGCAGGCGTTCCATTCGTTCCTCTTCAAGCCGAAACGTGACCTGCGTCTTGCACACTTTCCATGGCCAGGTGCTGGAGGTGCCGCGCACGGTGCGTGAAGGCGCCACCGAGCAGCACTTGTTCCTGCTGGTGGGGCAGCCGCCCGCGGCCGGCGGTGCTCCGGCGGTGTCGGTGCTGCCGGACACCGAGGCGGCGCGTGCTGCGGCGGATGCCGCCGCGCCGGCCATGACCTTCTGGCAGGCTGACCGTGCGAGCGGTGCGACTGCTCAAAACCCTAAAACTTTAAGGGTTTTGAGGTTGGGCGGCAACGCCGGGAACGTCCAGCATGCGCATCTCGTCAGCTCTCCCATTCAGCGCCAGACTGCTCTCATGTCCGTGGCAGGCGAGCTGCGCGGCTGGGGCCTGGACGCCGGCCTGCAAGCTGAGGAGCGGTGGGCGGCGGGCCGGCCCGCTGCGGCGCCGGCGCTCCTGGCGGTGGTGCCGCGCTCGCCTGGCGAGCCGCTGCACACCGCAGCCAAGGTGTCGCTTTGCTGTCTAAGTCTTTTCAATCGCCAGCACGAATGGCAGATATCCCGCATGCCCAGTACCCTTGATGAAACCCGCGTTCAGAGCTTGAACCTTTCTCGGGGTGCTGTCTTCGCCAGCTGGCAGGGCGTGCCGCAGCCTGGAGCATTGAGGAGGGTCTGCTTCTGTCACTGCACCCTCAAGTCCAACAACAACCTCAATGCCTGTGCTGACTGTTGCCGAGTGGAGCGTCTCATGCTGGACGAACTTCTGGCGGTGAGCGCCGCGGCGTCTGAATTCCTCAATCCATCGTGCAGGTGGTGGGCGACCGCAGCCTGAAGGTCAAGCACCTCAACCCGCACGCGCTGCTGGTGGCGAGCGGCGCGCCGCTGGGCGCGCCGACGCCGCCGGCGCAGCTGCAGCTGCACGTGGAGATTCTGGACGCGGTGACCGGGCGGCCGCTCTTCCGCCAGGTCCACCAGGTGTGAAACTCCCGCCTGTCAATAATCACTCTGGATTATCAGATGCGTCACGCAAGAAAGCATGACCCTTTGGCGAGCCTACCACGCGGCCGCACGCGCTTCTGCCAGATTCACGAGCTGCGGCAGGAGCTTGCATGTATCCGCCCTGTTCCTAGATGCACATGAGTCATCGCCTTTGCACCATGGTATACAAAATACCATGCAGCATGCTGTGGCGCCTGGAGCCTATGCCACTGCCGGTTCTGGCAGCGGCAAGAGGGGTATGCGGCACCAAACCGCGCCCACCTGCTGCTTGGCTACTTTTTATCTACTAAACCCTAAACCCTGAGCTGCTCACATCTTCAGGGCTGCCGCGGGCCGGTGCACGGTGTGGTGGCGGAGCACTGGGCCGTCTACTCCTACTGGAACGCCGAGGAGCGTCGCTCCCAGGTGCTTTCGGTTCCTCCTCTCCCCTGAGCTCGCTGTCGCAGCCCCACAGCCATCTGTGTCGAGGACTGGGCCGCCTGCTCCTACCCACACCCCGGAGAACTAGGGTTTAGGGTTTTGCCCTAAACCCTACAGCCTCCCCGGCTGCCCCACCGTTCAGTTCCCTGCCTGCTGCAGACGTCCTGGCAGGCGGGTCCGCGGCGCCTCTTGCAGCTGCCGGTCAGCATCGGACACCGCACCTGATACGATGCAGCCCGCTGTCGGCTCAATTCAGCTGGGTGTGAGCCGGCGTCCACGGAGTTGGGCTAAACCCTAAACCGGCGCAACCGATGGGCGCTGCTGTTTCTGCTGCAGCCCTCATCGGTGGAGCGCTGTGAGGCCGCAGCCGCTGGTGATGTGCTACGTCTGATATGTGTTTGAGAATGTGCTACAGAAACAAGAGTGTGTTGATCTTGTCCCGTGCTGTGACAGCTGTCGGTGGTGGAGCTGTACGAGGCCGCGGGCGCCGCCTTCGACCTGCGCGCCCTGCTGTTTGGCGGCCGGAACCGCACCATCTCCGCCTACGCGCCCGCGCCGCTGGAGGTTCGTCACCACAGCCCAAAGTTCACACATGATTATTCTCGCCGCATGTCGATGGCTGCACAGTGCAGCGGCCGCCATGCAGCCTCAAATCCACTTGATCTGCGGTGTTGTTTGGTTCTTGTGTAATGTGTGTCTGTTATCATCTATCCAGTTTTCCTCGTTTGAGGCTATTAAGTAAAATAAAGCAGTCTGCAAAAACTCTTTTCTGAAAAGCATGTATAAAAGCCAGGATTTTATGGTCCGCATCGTCGAACCTGTCTTGCTTTTTTAACATGCATATATATTTAGTATCAGTGTTTGTTTGCTTCAATAGCTTAACAAGCACAACACACGAAGCACCGCAGAGCACGAGCGCAACAGCCAGTCCGGCCCAGCTGGCAGGCCTACACATAAAAGGACGCACAAGCTCGAGAGCGCTTGCATTACCGAGGCTGCTTCGCAGAGGTTTCTTTTCCCTGTCGTGCTTGTTCACTGCGAGTGTCTGCGAGTGTCTCACGTCCCCGCTCGCACAATGCCACACAGGTGCTGCGGGAGAGCTTCTTCTGGGGTGTCGAGGTGACGTCGGCGGCAGTTACCACCACCGCGCGCGGCATCACCTCCAAGTTTCTGCTTCTGGGCACTGCCTCCGACCAGGCGCGCACTTGGCAAGTTGAAAGTTGAAAGTTTGACGCCGTCTGCGCCTAGAAGGGCGTCAGGCGTGAATAAAGCGAGAGGATTCCCAATCCCCTAGTTGCTGACAGACAAGTCTGACACTTCGCTAAGAGCACAGGCTCCCCATCCCTCGCGAGGCCACAAGCATTGCAGCCCCACTGAAGTCGAGAATAGAGTTGCAGGATAGAGTTGCAGGTGGAAAATAGCTCCAAACCCCGAACAGGAAACACGTGTTTTCCAGATGTGTCAAATTTCACGGCGGTTTCTTACGCCCCCTTGCATAACGATACAGGGTGTCACAACCCCGGAACAAACGCCATTCAGAGTGACGACCCATCAGGACTCACATTCCTCCTTTTCCTGTCGTGCAGGATTTCATTTGAGACACACACACACACGAAGAGACACTTCCCCCTTTTCCTCCAACAGGTGTACATGACGAAGAGGAGGGTCCTGGACCCGATGCCCGCTGGAAATCACCGACAGGAAAACTGAAACTCGAAAATCGACCGAACACTTAAAGTACACACGCGGAGGCACGTAAGAAAAGAATGTATTCTTTTCTTACGTAAGAAAAGAATACATTCTTTTCTTTCGACAGGTGTACATGATGGACAAGCGGTTCCTGGACCCGCGGCGACCGCGCAAGGCGGCCAAGGACCTGACGCCCGCGGAGCAGGAGGAGCGCCTCCTTCCCTTCTCCCCCCTGCTGCCGCTCGCGCCGCAGCTGTTCGCGACGTACAGCCGCCGCGTCGCCCGTCTGACAGGTGGCAAAAACCCCAAACCCGCAGACCTGAGCACTGAAACCTGAAAGTTTGATTCTGCCCCCTGCCGCCGCTCGCGCCGCAGCTGTCTGGGACGCACAGCCGCAGCGTCGCCCGCCTCGACGGTGAGCCTCGCCGGTAAGCCTCGACGGTGAAACCTAAACCCTAAGTCTTGTGCAGACGTCGTCCTTCGGTGCTCCCTTTCCGCTGGTGCTGCCGCGCGCGCCGCATCCTTTTTGCCCGCCTCCTCCCGCCGCGTCGCGAGGCTGACGGGTGCGCTCACTTCCAGCCGTTTTGGAATCTCACACCTGGTCACTCTCGTCCATTAGGACTTTCAAGGACTTTCACACAGCTGATGTTTCGCTGCGCGCAAACAGGCATCGCTACTGCGCCCGCGGCAATGGAGTCCACCAGCCATATTCTGGCCCTGGGGCTGGACCTTTTCTACACGCGCGTCGCGCCGGCGGCGTCCTTCGACGGCGTCGCCGACGACTTCCCCTTTGCGCTGCTGCTGCTCATCACCGGCGGCCTCGCGGGCGGCGCGTACGTGCTGCGGGGCCTGGCCGCGCGCAGCGACGTCAAGCGGAAGTGGGAATGACACGGCCAAACAAGTGGGCAGCCTGAAGCGGTGGATCTGGACATTGGCTCACAAGTAGGACTTGGTGAGCAGGGTCGTGAAGAAGGTGATGGGGCTGCCGCTGCTGCCGGCGGGGCGGCGCGCACGTGCTGCGGGGCCTGGCTGCGCGCAGCGACGTCACGCGGAAATGGGGGTGATGGCGACGGTGACGTTGTCTGTTCTGGCGGCACAAAGCGCCTCACCGCAGCACACCCTACGCAGTGCGATCGGCAGACGGACTTTGGAGTCGGGGAACAGCGGCGGGGGCGGAAGGGGCCACCCCGTGGTGGAATGGCGACTTGGTACCCCGGGAGTGGAGTGGGACCGGCGGCATCACGCAGCAGCACAACTGTGCTGTAGCCTGAACCATGCATGAGGCGCCGCCCCAACTGCAGACGGCGAAATGGCGTGACGTGTCGCCGAGGAGAAACTCGGACCCGCAGGAGTTTCCAGAGCTCGAGGGTTTTGGCTTCTCATGCGCGGACGCAGACGAGAAGAGGAGGTCTGTAAGCACATGCTAGGCCAAGCCACGCATACTCAATTGCAATTTCGGGCCAGGTTGTCTGTTGTCACCGACGCCAACGTTGTTCACAAGGCACCGTTGCTCAGATCATGTGGCAATGATGCCAGCTCGAATCTGACAATACCGCCGTCGGCATCGGCAGCCCAGCCGGCCGTGAGTGCGCTGCATGACGACAGTCTCCGTTTGCATGACCTGTGCCGATGGCTCTGGCGACACACGCTTGGCTTCGGCTGCAGCACCCAGGAGCTCAATCCTCAACCCTCAGTGCGCTGCGCGATGGCCGCCTTGATGCGGTCTGTGTACTTGAGCTGCGCCGTCAGCTCCAAAGCCGCATCCAGGTCGCCGGCGCCAAATGCGACCGACAGAGCCTGAAAGAGGATCCAAAGAAGCATTCAGCGGCTGGACCCTGTGTTTGAAGGAATTTGCGTTGAAGGAATTTGCGTTTGGAATACGAGCTGCGCCGTCAGCTCCAAAGCTGTCTCCAGGTCGCCGGCGCCGATTGCCGCGGCCAGCGCCTGCCAGAGGTGGAAAAGAATCACGGTTGTCTCAGGTGTTTCGCCTCTGAAATCGCGAGAATGCAAGCGCACCACAGCATGATAACAAAGCAAACTCGGTACGCTGGACGTGCTGCACGACAAGCAGCGCTGCACAGCGACTGATATTTAACATAAAAACAAACATAAATGGTTATCAATGTTTTTTTGGGTGGGTGGGTGGTGGTGGCCTACTCTGGCGGGTCTGCACGGGAAGCGCCGGCAGTGGCGCCATAAGGATTGGGTTGCATCATTTGCACGGTGGAACACAGGCGCGGATGCTGAAGGCGCGATGGTCGCAACGCTAAACCCTAATGCAGCACGAGGCAGTTGCGCAGGCTATGCATGTGCGCAGGCCGTCCATCTGCAGCTGCTGCAGACCATGTCCAAACCCTAAACCCTAAACCCTACCTGCAGCTGCTGCACCTCCTCCCGGCTGTTGTCCTCCCGCAGCTGGACCAGCTCCGAGTCGTCCTGCCACGCACAGTCAGGAATCAAACGCGGAATCTGCCCAAGGCTTTTGACACCTGAAACCCTCCAGCTCGAGCACTGCGGTCCTTCCGGTGACTGCCCAAACGATTTAGGGTTTAGGCTTTAGGGTTTAGGCTTTAGGGTTTAGGGTTTAGCCCAAACTCATTAGCGAGCGTGCTCCTGGCAGTGCCCGTGCGAGGCGAGCCCCATCAGGCAAGTGATAGCAGAGGAAACGAGGGGCGGACGGAAGCAGACAAACGGCCGGCGCCGCCCGCTCTAAACCCTAAACCCCGCCCGGCCTCCACCCGCTCGCGGATCTCCCTGCCGTGCATGAACATCCGCCTATAAGTAAAGAGCAAGCACTCGTAATGTCAAGTGAAAAACTGGGAATGAAGTAGAAAGCCGCACCTGGCGGCCTTGCTCTGGACCTCCACAACGCGCATCAGCATCACTGCGGTGTGCGCCGCCGCAACACTTGGAAATCATAATTGGAAAATTGGAGGGAAAATAATTCTGAAAGCCGCACCCGAGCAGCCTCGATCTGCTCACGAATCTCCATGACACGCATGAGCATCGCCGGGTCCGCCGCCGCCATGCCCTCCCCGTCACTTCCCGCTTCCAGCTTCCCACCGCGCTCCAGCTGCAGGGCACGACCCGAAGGTGAGCGGCAGTCGAGCTACTTCACGCCCTGATTGCTGCGGCAGTGCAGGCTGCATGCCAGGCGAGCGCAAGTCTGGAATGGCGCGCACATGTAGTGCCTGAGACGGGCGCACAACAGCTTCTCCGGGTGCTGGTTTAGGGTTTAGGGTTTAGGGTTTAGGGCTGTCCCAGGGCTTTCCCACACCCTTGTCCCAATCGTGGAGCGGGGCGCAAAGGGCGCGCACCAGGCAGGTGGCGCACCCGAGCGGTGCTGCGGCTGAGTCGGACAAACCCTGATACAAACCATGGAATTGCAGCAGCTGCGCACCAGGTAGATGGCGCGCTTGAGCGGATCGCGGAGGGTGGTGTACACACCGCTCACCAGCGACGACTGCTCCTCTGAAAACGTTTTCTCCTCCTGATCAAGACACGCCGTAAACAATCCAGTTGAGCCAATGTACATGCATGCCGTGACGCGCGCTGCTCACCCGGGACGACAGCTTTTCTGGAAAAACATTTTTGCTCCCCCCTGGGACCGCACGATGCACGGGTTTGCACATCCAGAAAGCTAATCAGCCGAAATCGGCTGGAAGCTAGTTGGTGATCAATATAACTAAGTTCAAAAGTTATACAACAACACTCGACTAGTCATCGAGATTTTCTTCGTCGTTACTTCCTCATCCTCCTCCTCCAACGCCAAATGACGGCTGTCTGGTGGGAGTTCGCTGTCGGCGGTCACGGCCCAGCTCACACGGACTGCAAGGACGTTGGCGGCAAGCATTGACTGGCTGTCGCCTTGTCGAGGAGCGCGCTGCGCTGGTGCGGCCCAATGCAACATGCACCAGGGGGCATACCCACTTGGTGGTGGGGGGACCAAGTGCAACGCAGTACCGCCCGCATGCACGGGACGCTCACTGGGGAGGCGGTGGAGAATTTGTCGGGGTGCACGCGCCGCTGCAGCCACTTGTAGCCGGCCTCCAGCCGCTTCTGGTCCACGTCGAAGCCCGGCGGCCTGCGCCAGTTTCCGAAAGCAAACCTTGGAGTCCACCTCAAAACCCCTCGATAAAGCTGCTTCTGCGGCCACCTGTAGCTGGGCTCCAGGCGCGGCTGGTACACGTCAAAGCCCGGGCGACATTAAGACGGGGTATGTACATGATTTGATTGGCGACCTGTAGCCACAACGTCGCAACGGATTGGAATCTCATACACGCTGCGATGCATCTTGCCAGCACGAAGAGGGGCATGGTGGCATGCCGCTGCAGGCATGTCGGAAGCGCACAGGTCCAGCAGCAGGAAGTAGTCGGCGGTCGGCACAGCGGGCTGGATGACGTTGCACTCGGTGCAGAAGAAGAAGGACACCCGCGGCACCTGAGAGAAAGGCAACGGGATGGTTTCGCCTCGTGCATCTGCCGCGCTGACATTGTGGCAGAAGACGGAGGACTGCCCAAGTGAGAGTCTCGAGCGGGGCGCTGCAATGGGTGCTTGGTAAACCCGTGTGCGTTGGCTTGCGTGGAAGATGGCACGGATCCGCTGGCGCCAGGATCAAAAGTTGCAGGGACAACACACACGTGGCGAACTCACCGTGGCGCCGCAGCGCCAGCAGATCCGGGCATCTGCTTCCACAGCGGACACCGAGCTGCTTCCTGGGGCTGCATCGCTGGCGGCGGCAAAGCCGCGGCAGCCGCGATACTGCGCCGGTGAGGGCACAGCACGGCAGTGCAGACCGCAGCGGTCGGTTGCAGCGTTGCTGCCTGCAGCGGTGGTCGCTCGTGCACTGCGGCTGCCTCGCAAGCACTGGCCGTCGCCGCCGCTGCTCGCAAACAAGCGCCTGGAGCCAGCGAATCATCGGCTTAGCCAAATGTACGGACCTTTAAGCCAACTGAGGGTGCAGGTTTGGATATGTCGCTTGTTGCTTAGCAGGAGACAGGCGAAGGAAATCACGCACAAGGATGTCAGCTGAGCCGATGCCGCTGCGGTTTCAGGAATATGTGCGTGGTTGCTGTTGGTGCATGGCGACATGGCACGACTGCATGATGCAATCCTGCATATTGCACCCTCAGGCAGCTGCCCCGCGGCCCGCAACAGCGCAAACTGCAGCATCGACGGGGACTGCACAGACTAAGAAGTCGCTGTGAGGTGCTCAACCTCGTGCGCCGCGTTGCAACTGACTCCTTTGTGAAGGCTGATGTGAATGTTCTGCCAGGAATTGGGAATTGCATACTGACATGTGTACGCATGACAAATGACTTCTCGACTTGTGTGCTGGCGATCAACACCGTGAAATTCTTGCTCAGCAGCCATTTTCTGATCACAGCAGCCCGTACTGCTGTCAAAACGCGGTGTGAAGTTCTTTATAGCAGGCTGCTGGAGAGTGCGGACACGCCGCGGGGGGCCAGCACTTCTCTCGCATGCCTTCACGGTCACTCGGCCAGCCCTAAAAAGCTCCAATGCAGAGCGTCGCGCCGCCCAGTGGGCGGTCGCAAGCTTTCCAGCAAGCGAAGCAGGTCAGCAGACATGCATGCGCATCAGCCTGCCAGCAGCCCGCAGCGTCCGCTCGTGTGGCCCGCATCAGCACCTCCACCGCTCGTCGGAGGGGTGCGTTTCGTGTCTCATGATCGCCTTTGCACATCTGAGCACAACAGGAGTGTGCTGGACCGAACCAAGAAGTTCACCACTCGTCTGCATGGGACACAATGCAGCCAGATCAGATCATGTTGTACTGGTCGGCTTGGCCAAACTCTGCTGCTTGTCCTGTATCAGCGTGCTTGTAGATGGGATCTTCTCAAGTGGCGTGCTGGCATGTTTGCAGACGTGCAACAGCTCTCGCAGACCCCGTCGAGGCAGCAACAGCACCGGCGATCCGCCCACATCGCAGTGAGTCCCACAGTCTACATGCTTGCAGCTTGCCTCATCTAGCATCTGACTCGTTGCTCTCCAGCCTTGTGCCGTGATCCAGACACGGGAAGATGGCACGAAGGGTCATCGATCGCACGACAGCCTGCAGACATGTGAGCGGCACGCGCATCATGCAGCACAGCACTATCACAAAGTCGTGGGCAGGGACACTACCCGCACTCGCCCAGAGCGAGCAGCGCTGGCCTTTACTTCAAACACGATAGCCTGCAGACATCTGAGCGGCACGCGCATCATGCAGCACCAAAGTCGTGGGCAGGGGCACTACCCGCACTCGCCCAGAGCGAGCAGCGCTGGCCATGGCTTGAAAACCGACACCTATATTGTGATGCAGGCGGCGGCGGCGACGACATACACTGTGCCCGCCCAGCCGGCCGGCTTCAGCGAGGACCTGAAGTGCAAGTTGAATTACATAACGAATGAACTTGACATCTCCTCCAGGCTGCTGCAGCGGCGACGACTTTTACCGTGCCCGCCCAGCCGTTCGGCCAGCACCTGCGGATGACAGACAATCTGGCGAACCGAAATGGAATGGACACTTAAGACTATTTGCTCCAGGCTGCCGCAGCGGCGTCGACGATGTTCACAGCGCCCGCGCAGGCGCTCGCATGCGGCGAGCACCGGCTTTCAATATGATGAGAAGAAGAGCAATGAGCACCAGAACTCTTGTTCCCCCAGGCTGCCGCGGCAGCGTCGACGACGTTCACAGTGCCGGCGCAGCCACTCGCCTTCGGCGAGCACCTGGCACTGGTAGGCTCGGCGCCGGAACTTGGCGTCTGGGAGCCGCAGTCGGGCCTGAAGCTGGAGTGGGCCGACGGCGACAACTGGTCCGCGCAGGCGGAGCTGGCACCCGGCGCCGTCGAGTTCAAGGTGCTGAATGCTCTGGGAAGATGAGCAAGATGCCCACGCAAAACTTGCATGTCTGGCGGCAAGAGCAGCTTTGAGTCGTGCAGCTCCACCTTTGTTGCGGTGTCAGCGCGTCACAGGCCTTGTTGCAACTGCAGCTGGCAGCCAGTCCTGCGCGCGCCGGCGGCCTCTGCGTCTGTTGACGACCGAAGTCTGGTCAGAGCCTGAGGCACCATTTGTGTGACGCCCTCATGCGCAACACTAGCGGCATCTTGTCTTCAGGTGGTGGTGATCCGCGGCGACGGCTCCCCCTGGTGGGAGGAGACCTCAAATCGGACTTTTGACGTTCCCGAGGCCGGCGACGGCCTGGCGGTCACCTGCCACATGGGCGGCGACGGAGCGACAGATGTGGCGGCGGGCGGCGGGTCGGCGGCGGCGGCGCCGGCAAAACCCTCAAGGGACGACGAGTTCCACAGCGCGATCGACATGAGCGTCGACATGGAAGATGCCCGCAAGCTCAACCCCGCCTTCAACGTGCAGGTGCTTTATTGGCCTCTCGGCTTCCGGCCGACGCTCTTGACACCTTGGCAAAGACTCGCGCCTTGCATGAGCTCCTCGGCTGCTGAGCCTGCTTTTCTGCACCACCCCCGTTTTACGATTCCCTTTGCCCCATCCCCCTTCCCGCGTCCACTGCTTCGTCCAGCACAGATGCCGCGGCTCTCGGCAACTACACTTTCCAACTGCAACTTCATCTATCTATCGCTATCTATCGCTATCTATCGCTATGTCATGCAGGCCAGCTACGATGGTGCAGAGGGCAACGAGGTGCAGGGCGATGATGAACCTGCGGTGGAGTCCGAGCAGGCTGAGCTCGTCGAAGCGCAGGTGTGCCGGGAATTTTTGCAGGACTCTGTAGCGTTTCAGGCGCAGACGCGCCGTACTAGCACTCTCCAAGCCTTTCTGTCACATCGACTGCCTGGCAACAGGCTGCACCGTTCTCGCGGTGATTGTGCTGTCCATGCGCGGATGCAAAGCAGTTGTGACAAGCGATTGATTCTGTGGAACTTTTTTTTTTCTGAAAAATTTGTACCAACAGACTCTCCTGTGGTGCTTGATTGAGCCGCGATCAAGGTCGCCAACCCCGCTGATCCAGCCCTGTCGAGCGTTGCATTCCCAGAGCTGAGCCGCTCTTTCTGGTACCGCGCAGGTTGGCGGCCAGGAGCTCGTGCCGGATACCCCTCCGCCGGAGACCGTCGAGGTCGCTGGCCCCCCGGCTGAGGACGACTTCTCCGAGGAGCATGCGGCGGCAGGCGAGGGCGCGCCGGCCGACGAGGAGGAGGCCGCAAAGCCTTCCGACACGGATAAACCGTCCAGCACAGACACGGCACGCCTTTAGAAAATGTTCCTATTAATTTGTTATTTTTCTGTAAACAGTATCTTGTCTGCTTCACCGAACCAAGTTGTGTTGGAGTTGCAGCGACTCCAGCAGCGATCTTCGCCTCGTTGATACGAGCAGCAGCGTGCACGAACTGCACCAGCACAGCTGGCTCCAGCGGCCACTCAGCTCGCTCGAGCGCGCGCCACGCTCTTCTGGGTTGCGGATGCACTGCCCACCCTGTAGCGCCCTGCCATGTCATGTTGTCACGCCCTGCAGCTGCCCCTAGCTGCAGGGAAACGTAATCATACACGGGCCCCCTCCAATCCTGCAGGCGGGCCGCAGCGCTTGACGCGCTGACGCTCGCGCCCGGCCGAATCGTGTACACTCGGCCAGGGGCTGGCATCGCGTCTCGCTGTCACCCCTTTGCCGCAAACCAGGCTCACTCCGGCAGGCCGCGCCGCCAGCGCATCCTGCAAGCCTGGCCGCCCACAGCAGGAAACCCCTAAACCCTAATTGGCTTCCGCTGGCGGCCTGTTCCGCAGAACCCTGCTTCTCGCGCCGGGCAGCGTGGCAACAGCTCAGCGGGTGCCCGTCGACGCAGGCAGGCGCCAGCGGCGGTGCAGTGGCTAAGGACGCTGTTCAAGGGTCAGGCCTGAGCGGCGGCGGCGACAACGGCAACGGCGCGGACGAGGCGGTGGCGGCCTTGGCGGCGGCAGCGCGCGGCGATGGAAAGTTCCTGGGGCGACATGATGTGGCGGTGGCGGAGGACGGGTCGATCACGTTTTCGCTAGACCCTGAGGACGAGGGCGTGCAGCAGCTGGCGAAGGAGATCCTGGAGCGGCTCAGCTGTTAGGGTCCTACCTAGCGTTTGACCGGCAGGTCTAGATGGGTCTGCAGCTACGATTTGACGCAGCCTGTATTCGGAGCGTTGGACCTCGACCTACACAACGAGCAGCAGCCGCAGGCTGCCAGGCCATGCCGGAGCAATCTCTGTTTTCGGTCTAGTGCAGGGTAGTGGCTTGCACGCCACAAGCAGAGCTGAGCTGAGCGAAGCACTTGCAGACTCCGATACCCTCCTGACCCTGACACTCTCCTGACGCCAGTGTTGTTGTCGTTTAGCAGCCGCTGGATATTTTTCTTGAACGCTGCCTGATGACCCGCCGTTTGTCGTGTGGGGGTTTGAGTGTCTTTCATGATTTCATGACGAGTGCCCAAAGACGGTTCGACAACAGTCGTGTAACTACCTCTGTAGACCAATCTGTGATGCCAATTCATCCTGAAATTTACATCTCGAATGGCCCCCGCAGACAAAGCACGATCAGCTGCACAAGCGACTCCAAACCTGTCCTCCTTCAAAACCCGAAGTCGGCTGCTCTCACGCCTTGAATCACTCCACTAGTGTGCCGCCGAGCAGTGCGGGCGCGCGCTCGGCAGCGGCCTTGCCACTTCCTGTCGGACGTCATGCGCCGGCGGCAGCCGCCACCCGGCTGCCACCGGGCGGCGCGCCGCTCTCACACATTGGCGCGCGGCGCCTCGCCAGTGTCCAACGACCGCCCTCCCCGTTCCTGAGTTCCCGGGTTTCTTCGGGCGCTCAGAAGGGCGCTTATGAGTCGTCGAGGGCCCGGCGGCACTGGACGGCGCAGGCGTTTTGTTTTCGTGTTTGTGGCGCTCAAAAGTCGTCGTCGAGGGCGCGGCGGCGCTGAATGGTAACGCGCGTCTTGCTGCCCGTCTGCTCGTTGACCTGCTCCAGCAGCTCTATCAGCCGGTCCTCCGTCACCTGCATGCGCGGGCGACGAGAATCAGCGTTTATGCACAAAGTTTATGCACCGGATGTCACGGTGCTAAACTGGAGGGCTGCAGTGACCTGCTCCAGCAGCGCTATCAGCCGGTCCCCAATCACCTGTGCCCAAGGTATTTGCAACGAAATTGTGCAGACGGTCCAGCACATTTGGTTAAAATGAGGCAGGTCGCAGGTGTCACAAGGGCTGGCCAGCTCCAGCAGCTTAGTCAGCCGATCCGGCGCGTCAGCGCTGTGCCCAGGTTGTACCGAGATCATCTGAGGGGCAGCAGCGGTAGCGACGATCGACGGTCCTGCAACGACCCTTACGAGAGATTGACCCTGTTGGCATCCCGGCCTGCGGGTTTAGGGTTTAAACCCTAAACCCCAGCCCTTCAGCGTGTGTGGGCGCATGTCTAAGAGTGCCGGCGGAACGTGTGATTGACGTGCTCGCATCTGCCGACGGCTGCTGGACCTCTATACAACTGCCTGGCGACGCCGAGGGCGGCAGAATCCCTTGCCTGCGCCGGCATGCAGGAAGACGCAGCACAAGCCTCCTGCCGTTTGCTGAGAGTCTACACAGGTTCCGGCCCCGGCATGGTGCATACGCTCAACGTTTATGCAACTACCTCACAATGCTGCGATGATGTTTCGGTCACCTGCCAACCTGGTGTCGCTGAGCAGGATGCCCTCTGGTTCATGTTGCTGCACGCCCGCCCTTCCCTCTGGATCCTCACAGCACCCTCATGGAACGGGCTGGCGGGGTCAAGCCTTTTGGATAGCACCTTTTGTTCCAGGTCGGTCGCACCTTCTGGCCCAGCTGGCCGCGCTTGGCGGCATTGAGTAGGATGTCCTCCACTCCGCGCGCCTTGTCCGGCTTCACCAGCGCTATGCGTGACACTGCAGATGCGAACAAGGGAGATGACGGAGCAAACGCTGCAGCGGCGCAGGCCATGCCTCCCAGGCCGGGCGTGCCCTGCGGAGACTTGGTGTCATGCTCAAGACGCTTCTCGAGGCGCTTCTCGAGAGCGCATTCTGCGGGTGATCAGCAAGGCCGCTAGCAGGGCCTTGGCAGTCTACTGTGCATGAAAAGCAGCAGCCGCAATTGTGGAAACCCCGCGCCGCGCTCTGTGAGGCAGCCTGAATGCATTTCTGAGGTGTGCGGCGACTCACATCGTTCCCGGGCCGCGGGCTGCATGATGGCGTGCAGCATGCTCTGCCGCTGCTGGTCCGCCTCCTGCTGCTGCTCCTGCTGCTCCTGCTGCTGCTCCGGCGTCAGCGGCTGCTGCCCGCCCTGCAAGCGGCTCATTGGTGCGTTGTGTGCGGGCACAAAAATTTGACCGGACGGATTGTTGCCTTTGCGTCACAAGCAAGACAACTCATTTCACGCGATTTGCAGGCCGCCACCATGCACCGGCAGGCTATGAGGCCGACAGAAATGCTGACAATGATCTCCATCTGGTCAGCGTTGGCTGCATCGCAGCAATATTTTGCGGCGACACTGCAGCGTACCTGGCCGCCGCCGCCATACTGGCCCATGAGCTGCTGCATACGCCGCTGCCGGATTGCCTCCAGCTCCGGATCGTCTCCCTGCACTCAGCGACTTTCAGCTTGAGCATCTGGGTGGCGTTGAAGCGCATATTGCAGCACAGTGCGGCAGCGCGAGTCGCAAGCCGGTGCCAGCATGGTGTCCGCAGGTATGCAACAATGTGCATTGTCGATGCCAGTTTGGTGTTTGCCACTCAAAGACAGCGTTCATGAGCAGGAGTGAAGCCAGTATAGGTGCTCACCATGGCGCCAAGACCTCTAAGCTTCCAGGGGTTGGACCGCCTACTTCAACGTCACAATCCCGGATTTCTCCTCAGGAGCGATTACGAACGACGCGCTGCTATGCTGCAGAAGCGAGCCACTTCTGTTCAAAATGGCGGTTCGCTCAGGATTGCAACCTTGGTACCAGCGAGCAAGGTGATACGAAACGCTCTCTCAGACTTCGCACAACGTGCGTGCGACGACAACGATGCAATAGCTCCAGGTTTAATGTGTTTTACCGAGGTCTTTCGCCTGCCGCCTTCCCCTGCTTCCGGAACTTTTCTGCAGGCCTGACGAGCGAGTGCTAGGACGCCGCACTTCGCAGTTTGCAGTCGACGGAATACGCCACGCTGCAACCTGCTCCCAAGAGAGCCGGCAACGCGTTGATCAGGGCGTACCCCTCGGAGGCAGCCAATGCAAGCTTTCAGGTGCGGCGCGAACAGCAAAGCTCGCTCAGACATGCGTGTGTGAGGCATGAATCACCAGAAGCTCGCGAGAATGAAGACCGTGTTCGACATGCAACCTGGCACAGATCAATCCTTTCCTCTGTCGCCGGCCCCCTCACGGCGCGCTGTGTGCATTGGTGCAGGGGCGCCGGCTTGTTCAGCGGCAGCGTCCTCGCGGACAGACAAGCCAGCGGCGCCGCGGCCGGCACCAGCGGCCGGCCGGCGGCCGCGGTCGCCGCCTACGAGCAGCGGCAGGGGCGCGGCAGCAGTGGGGGGCGGCAGGGCCGAGGCGGCGGCGGCGGCGGGCGCTTTGGCAGCGGCAGGGGCGGCGGAGGCCGCTCCAGTGCGCCACAGCGGCGGTACCGGGACGATGATGATACTGGCTCGCAGCGTCAGCAATATGGCAGAGGCGGCGGCAGGGGCGGCGGCGGCGGCAGAGGCGGCGCTGGCAGAGACTACCGAGACAGGAATGACGGCGGCGCCCCGCCACGCAGAGCTAACGGGCCAAGGTGTGCGCAGCCCTCCCACTATGCAGGTCGATGACATGTGCAGCAACGTGTTATGTCAGTGCAGTGCAAATTATCCCGCAGCAAGCGCGCCGCACGATCTGTTCGGCATTTGCCTGACGTTCAGGACATGAGCCGACAGCCATGCGCTGCAGCTGTGCTGTCCTAGGCATGCACGTGCGTCCGCCTGCAGGACCGTGCTTTTGATCCAACCAACAGCGCGTGCCTGCTGACAGCATAACACTGTTTGCCTGCTGCAGGCGGCAGGAGTCGCGGCAGCAGCGGGAGCAGGCCGGCGGACCCGCCAGCAAGGCCACTTTCTTCACGTCGCAGAGCTTCAAGACGGGCGGCGCCTCGGAGGAGATGGTGGAGGCGCTGAAAGGACTGGGCATCACACGCCCATCCCACATCCAGGTGGGCAGAACATATTGACACATCTTCGAACAAAGTTTTCGTCACGTCATGACCAAAGGCATGACCAAAGAGGGAGATGGTGGCTGCCCTGGCAGGGGCTGCGAACTACGCGCTCGTGCCACGTCCAGGTGGGCAACGACCGCAGTTCACGCCTCGCAAATGCGGAAAGTCCAGTCACCTGCAGCGGGGCGTAGACTCCGTGGGCTTCTTGTGCGCTCTTTAAGGCCCGAATCGCCTACCTGCTTTCCTGTTCATCGTGGCCTCGCTGTTCATCGTGGCCTCGGCTCTCTGCACAGCCTCCTGACCTTCGTGCTAGTCAGCATATGTTTCCCTGGCCTTCACAGGCCGCAGCGTACCGGGCGCTGCAGTCGGACGCGCCACACGTGGCGGTGGCTGACCACGCCGGCAGCGGCAAGACGCTCGCCTACCTGGCGCCGCTGGTGCAGGTGCCGGATGTTGATTTCTCGGTGGTCCACTTGGTTATCCTTTGGACTTGTGTTAATATACCGACCGGCGAAAGTGTTAAAACTAGCGACCGGCGGGCCACGCCGGCAGCGGCAACATGCTTGCCTGCCTTGCGCCGCTGGTGCAGGTGCAGGCTTCACGAGTTTGTGTGTCAATGCGACTGCCGATTGAGATCGCTGTTGCTGCGAGCATCCTGCCGTTGCGACGGCCGCTCTATTCCTATGTACTTCTGCTTGGTGCTCGTGGCAGTGCAAGGCACCCAAAGCTCAACACAGACATCCGGCGCTGCTGGTGCAGGCGCTGCGGGCTCAAAGAGGAGGCGGCAAGCCCAGTGCTGATTTGGCTGCATTCTTGCACGTTTGGCACGTCCCACGAAGGGTTCGCCTTCGCCATCAAGCGAATGCGAAAGACTCACGTTGCTGGTGCAGGCGCTGCGGGCGCAGGAGGCGGCGGCGGGCAAGCCGGTCACGCGCCCTAACCGCCCGCGCCTAATCATCATCACGCCCACCGAAGGTGCGCTGCTGGCACAGCACAGAAAGCTGTTGCTGTACAAGATGGAACACGAGGTGGCGCATAAACGAGGTGGCGCACAAAGTGGTGTTGTTGGTTTATGGTTTAGGGTTGAACCCTAAACCCTAAATAATGTTGCTATAGAAAGTGGCGCACAAGTTTGCAGGTGTGTCGGCCTTTCATCTAGGGCCTGTGGACGCCATGCTGCTGCAATGTGCCCTGTCTGCGGTGGCTGTTCCTTGTGGGCTAGGCGCGGCGCGGCGCTGCCGGCGGGTTTGCGCTGCAGACGCGATCCCGCTCCCGCATTCCTGCCATCCAGACGGATGCTGGATTCTGTCATCGACCCTTTCCCTTGGCCTCCAACTCGCAGAGCTGTACCGGCAGGCGCTGGCGATGGTGCGATCTATCTGCCGTTACCCGGTGGATCGATTGTATTGATCCACCCGCAAAAGCTGACTGCTCTCTGCTGCGCGTTCGCAGAGCTGTGCCAGCAGGTGCTGGTGCGGGGCCTGGCGGCCCGCCACCATGCAAGCTGGGATTTGAGCCCGCAGCATGTGACCAGTCTCCTTCCCGGCATAGCTTCCGAGTCCCAACGCCCGGCCCCTGCGCCGCAGAGCTGTGCCAGCAGGTGCTGGCGGTGGTGCGAGGACTGGCGAAGGGCGCGCCGCTGCGCTCCGCCGCGCTGACCGGCGGCCGGCCCTGGAAGACGCAGCGGGAGACGCTGGACCAGGTGGGGTCTCTCCCAGGGTCCGTTCATTCCCGCTTGGAGTCCAGGCAGTCCAGGATGAGTGCTGTGCCGGGGTGAGGGCTGCGCAGCTCGCAAGCTGAGCCGGCAGTCTCTGCAGGACCTGCGGGCCTGAAGTGGCATTGTGGTTAGGGTTTAGGGTTTAGGGTTTAGCGGCGCCGGCGGAAGCCTGCCATCCGACTCCTGCCACAGCAAGCACCCCCACCCTGGGGCATAGTCTGCGTGCGGTGCCGCGGCAGGGCGGGGACGCGGCGGCGGCTTGACCTCGTGGAAATGCTTCTCTGGAAAGGGCTTCTCTGGAAAGGGCTTCACTGGAAAGGGCTTCTCTGGAAAGGGCTTCTCTGGAAAGGGGCTTCTTTGGAAAGGGCTTCAAGAGGCAGGCTGTCCCCACGAAGCGCATCCCTGCTGAACGAGCAGGGCGTGGACGTGGTGGTGGCGGCGCCTGGGCGCGCGCGGGAGCACCTCAGCGCTGGCACACTGCGCCTCGACGATGCCGCGGCGATCGTCCTCGACGAGGCGGACCTGCTGCTCAGTGAGTTGCTGCTCTGTCAGAAGGCATGGCGGGGCGAGAAGAAACGCACACTCCTGCGGGCTGCCTCGACTTTGTCGGGCATCTGAAGGCCGCGCCATCACGCTGTGCCGTGACAACGCCGCGGCTGTCGTGCTCGACGCCGCGGACTTGCTGCTCATTGAGTGGTCTGCGCTTTGTCAGAGGACAATCGGATCAGGTCCCGTGTGGGAAATTTCATCGGGATCTGCGCCCTACCCACGCGGACCTTCTGAGAAGTCATTGCTTTTCTGACATTAGCATTGCTTTGTGCTGGCAGGCCAGTTCGGCTGAGGCTCCCAACAAGAAACCTGCTGCCCAGGAGACTTGACATCGATTCGATTGCATCGCAGGCGATGCCGCGGCGTTTGCGGAGCAGGTGGCGCCGCTGCGGCTGGCAGCACCTTCAGCGGCCCGCTTCGTACTGGTCACCGCGACGCTGCCGGCGCCGCTGTACGAGCACCTGCAGGCGGAGTTCCCCGGCATCGTGCCGGCGCTGGGCCCCGGCCTGCACCGCAGCGCGCCGGGTGAGTCGCAGGGACTTGGCTTTGCACAGGACAACGGATGCAGCGCCAGTTCCAAGGCATCATGCCGGCCCCGGCGCCCGGCCTGCGCGCCGCGATGGCCGGTCACAGACCGCTGCCGCAACAGCCTTTCAGCTCCTTGCCAGATTTGAAACCCTAAACCCTAAACCCTACATGTGCAGCGGACCCCATTGTCGACCGTCGTGTATGGTGCCGACCTTCCCTGTATCGTGCCAGCAGCATTGCCTTCACTCAATTCCAGGCGGTGATCCGTACTGCTCGAGACGTGTTCTTGGGCCTACAATTGCTTCTCGTTTCTGAGCCGCAGGCGTGCTGGAGCAGGTGGTGGACTGCTCCGGTGGGGAGGAGATCAATGAGGAGACGGGGTTCAACCGCAAGGCTGGCGCGCTGCTGCAGCTGCTGCGCTCCCAGGTGAAAGCAGCCTTTTGGTTCAGCATACAATCTCTCCGGGTGAATCTGATCCTCCGAAACGAGTTGTCCGTACCTGATGGTGACTGCGATCCGCGAGGCCGGCGGGCTGCTGCAGCTGCTGCGCTCCCCCCGGCGGTCATCTTCCCCTGCGAGCTGCGACAAGGCAGTTCACGCTCTGTCAACGCGCTGCACGTGAATGTGACTGAGCGTGTGGCGTGTGTTCAGGGTGGGTGGCTCGCGGCGCAGCAGCTGCTGCAACTTGGGACTTGCAGAGTCGAGTGCTCCTGCAGCAATGCACCATGCCGGCAGGGTTCTCAGACTTCAAGAAGTATCCAAACGCACGAAGGGCGTTGAGCCTCGGACTCAGCGCAACTGCAAGGGATTCCCAGGATACGCTTCCGAATAAAGTGAGACAGACATGCTGTGCTGTGTGTCCGCGCAGCCGGCGGAGCGCACCATCGTGTTCTGCAACAAGATCGACACTTGCCGCAAGGTGGAGAACCTGCTCAAGCGCGCGGCGGGCGGTGGGGAAGGTTTCCGAAACGGCGGCGGCGGCGGCGGCCGCTCCGGCGGCGGCTTTGACTACGATTCCGCTGACGAGCACGACCTGCTGGAAGCGGAAGCAGGAAGCAGCGGTAGGGAGCCGGCGTACGAGGTGCTGCCGTACCACGCGGCGATCGCGGACAGGCTGCGGACAGGCAACCTCCAGGTTGGGATTGCTCTATGAGAACTTTTCAGACAGGATGGCATCTGCCGCAGCATAAGTAGTGATGGAATGGTGAGGATCGTGGACGGCTGCGGAATCGCAATCACAGCAATCTGCAGGTGGGCCCTTTTGAACAGATGTTATCGCATTATGACACGTCTCACCTGGCAGTGACGATGGAACGGCGATGATGACTCGGCGATGCAAGGGGCGGCTGCGGCCTGCAGACGTGCTCTGCTGGCAGGAGTGGCGGCAGCAGCAGAACCTGTTGCACAGCCGCAAGGATGCATCACCAATGAACACTGTGCGCACTGGCCTGATGCTGCACAGCTGGCATCTGCCTGCTTTTGAGCAGTCGCTAGCACTGCAACTGCACAGCAGATCGGCAGTCATTCACCCAGGCAGGTACATTAAAGGCATGCAATCACCGTGGAGGCATGGGCTCCACACGCCTGCCGCTCCTGCAGTGTCCTCATCTTCCACATCTGCCAGCCCTCTCTGCGCCAACCACACAGGCGTTCATGCGGCCGCCGCGCTTTGGCGACGCGCCGGCGGTGCTGGTGGCCACCGACCGCGCCTCCCGCGGCATCGACGCGCCCGGCGTCGGCCATGTCGTGCTCTTCGAATTCCCGCGGGATCCGTCAGAGTACGTGCGCCGTGCGGGGCGCACCGCGCGCGGCGCCACCGGCCGCGGCACCGTTTCGCTGCTGGTTCTCGGCCGCCAGGCGCGGTTTCCACTGTGTCTGACTCGCAATCTTCAGGGAATACCAAGCCCAACTCGGTATCCATCCCCTGTAATCTTCGTGTTTCAGAAGCATGACATGTGCGCCGCGCGCGGCGCCACCAGCCGCGGCACCGTCTCGCTGCTGGTGCTGGGCCGCCACGTGCGGCTTTGTGCAACGCCTGTTTCGTTGCCGTATTGTTTCGGAATTGTGCGCCGCGCGGGGCGCGGCACCATGTCGCTGCCGGTGCTGGGGCCCCAGGGTGGGACCTCAATGTGTCTTGTGCTGCCTTTCATCCTCTTGAGAAAGCGTTTGGGAGGTTCAAGACGGCATTGCGATCAAGATAGCATCGACTGCCCTGCCCAACTGCCTCCAGCAAACTCATGCAGTTGCCCCTTGTCTGTTTGTCTGTGCGCTGGCTGTGACGGAGGAGCGGTCGCGATGCCGCGGCCCAAGCCGCCAATCAACCGCAGCCCTTCAAGCCGCCCCGTGCCCGCCGATCGAACTCTGCTTTGCGATGAGCGAATGCTGCGGCGCCGTGCTGCGCAGGTGAGCCTGGCGAAGGACGTGGTGGAGCGCAATGCGCGCGGCTCGCCGATCCACGCAGTGCCGGCGCCGCTGTCCTCCGGCGGGGGGGTGCAGTCCCGCGGCCAGGCCGCCGCGGCGTCAGCAGCCGCTGCTGTTGCAGCCGCCGCAGAGGCGCCGCCGGGCCAGCAGCCGACGGCTGCGGCGGGGATGGCGGCGGGTGAGGCGGGCGCTGCTGCCACGCTAGGGCGGCGGGCGTGGCGCCGGCAGCAGACGGAAACCACCAGCGGGGTCGCATCGGAGGTCGCAACCCTGCTTGAGGCCGTCAGGGACTAATGAGCATCACGCCATCCGCGTTCGAGTTGTGGCGGTGCTGGCTCGAGACTAGGGGACACTATGTGCAACTAGTATCTGGTGTCCCTTATTATCGGACGGTCGGACTGACGAAAGCACGTGCGCATCTGGTTGGACGACCCAACTTCATCACCCCTGATCCAACAGCCCAGTCAATTGTGTTGAACTCTTGGCTGCAATTGCCAGGTGATTTTCGCAGCTTCTGCTGCAGTGTGACTAGGCAGTGCGCAGCACGAATCGTCGGCTCACGTAACGTGCGACACGATCGAGAATGTCGTCCTGCAGGGCGCGGTCTATTCCGACATTCTGCGGCAGCTGTGACGTTTATCACAGCGTGGCACTGGCGCGGCGGGCAGCTCCATCTTGGAAACATGCAAGCATGGATCCTGATGCTGCGCGCTGTGCGATTGACGAAGTAGCAGACGCCAGACCTACATGGGTGTCTACCACAGCGCGCAGGGCTGTCTCTGTCCCTTACTTAAGGCTGTGCAGCGTGCCCCATGAAGGGTTCCACCGCATGCAGTCAGCTTTTGTGACAGCTGCCGCACGCGGCAGCCACGGCGGCAGCCAGCATAGCCGGCATGCCCATCAGATCAGACGCGGGTAGCAGTATGCTGTAACAGCGCTGTGCAGCACCGGTGCCACATGCAGCAACAGCTGGAATGGCTGGCGCTGTCAGCGCGTCACGACAGCAAGATGACACATGTGTTGGAGCAATGCCAGCAGTCAACTTGGCCGCGTGTCATCCGTGCAAGCTTGGTCGGGCAGCAGATAGCACACATACAAGGCCAATGCTGCGCCCAAACACATTCGCAGGGCAACGCTGGCGACGATGCCATTTCTGGCACGTGATGCAACATATCGTCATCATCTCGGGCCAGGTGGCTATCCCGGAGGACGGCAACACCGTACCAGTCGTGTGCCGAATATCAGCAAGATTCGCAATCAATCCTCACTTCCACATTGACCTTTCTCGTTCTTGGCGCCGGCTCCCGCACTGCACCACCACAGCGCGTCCGGAGCTAGGCTGCAGTGAGGTTTGGACCGGGACACGGGCGATACACGGTAGGCCTTTTTCGTTCCGCGATGGGCTGCCCTAGAGTTGTCCTGGGGAGCTGAGCAGAATACACGATCCAATCAGCGGCAGGCACAGACCTCGCCGGACCCAGCGCGATCGCGATCTCTTGTTGCACTCAGATAGAGTGCCGCGGGCTAGCAGGATGGCCGATGGCAGTCAGATTGGGCACCGTCCCGGCTGATGCAACACGGATGCTCCGCACGCGAACTTTTCCAGCAGCGCAGCGATTGATTCGTGCTATTGCGGAGCCCTTGTGCAATCCTACAGGCCGGAAGTGCCGAATGCATGCGGGAATGGTGTGAGCGCTAGTCCGACCAGTCGAGCGCGTCTTGGGTGTAACAGGCGCATTCGATGCGGACTCCTCCTCTTGTGACGCGGCTGCAGGCCTAGACACAGTATTTGCATGAGTGCAGCGCTTAGGCATCGATCTGCATCGAACCGCAACCGAGACGGATGCCTTTTGCCCAGGTTGGTCCTGCACCGCTTGTTCGGTTGGGCGAGCATCTCGTAGCGATCAGGGCCCTGGCATACACATGACATTCCAAAGTGTATTGAATGTAGCGTGAACTAGCATATCATGCCCTGCTGGCGATGCAGCGGCCTTCGACGCAGTCGCGAGCGACTCCGATGCACAGGCCTGTCAAACTGCCATAGATTTGCACCTGGTATGGCGGTATGCATCCGCCACAATTAAGTTACATTGCATTGCATTATAGAGGATCTGCCGGGCATATGGTATTTTTTGCAACGGCGGCGCCGGGCAAACTCGTGCTCGGGCGACGCCGGGGCGTGGTTCAAACCTCGGGCAGCCTGCCTCGCGTCACTCATGTGGCAGCACAAGCCAAGGTTGAATCAAACGTGATTCATCGGCACTTGCACTGCAATCGGGTGGCAACAGGGGTCACTGCGCTCGTGACTCGACGACAAAACTCGGCCATCGCCCGCGCAGACGTGTCTGATGCTCTCGGTGTGACCACCAACCCTCATAAACCTACAATGCGAGGCTATATAGACGCTCGACGGTCGCGCGTCGATCTTCTATGGCAGGCAAGGCCGCGGTTGCCCTGCTGGGATGCGACTGTTCGTTCCTCGGGCTTCTCTACTAAATGCATGCCGGACTGCCTGATTGCTCGCCAGATCTAGACTCTGCTATCATTTATCTATGATTGCGGCAGCCGGTATAGACGATTCCAGTCTCGCCGTGACGCAGATTAGCACAGCTCCGAGCTGTGTTCTTCCGTGCACGCATCCAAAAGACAACCAAAAGGCATTCGCCACGGCAGCCAGCCGGGACTTTCTGCTCATTGCAGACAGGGATGCATGCCGCAGCAGGCCTGAAGATGCAAGCGCAACGCAGATGTCAATACGGAATGACATTTCCGACCGGCACACAGTGGCACCTCTGGGAGCGGCGGCGCCTGTGGAGCAGAGGGTCTGTCGTGCGTGGCTCTCCCTTAGGGGGCGGCTAGAGTGGAGAATGCGACGTCAAAGCGAAGAAGTCCTTTCGTGCTGCTCGCTGCATGTAGCTGACGGTTTGCGTGTGAAGAGTGCACAGGGCGCATCCAGAGCTGCAGTCAGGAGCCGTTGTGACGAGGACATGTTGCCAGCCTCGTACTAGCCATCCAAGCACAGGCAGCCCATGGTGAGTCGATCTCAAACGTTTGGTTACCATGCCGGCGCTGCTTCAACGGAGCGTGCACATCAGAGAGCAGCTCCGGCGGCAGCGGAAAGGGTAGCGGCTGCAGCTTCGGCTGCAGAGTCGATTTTGGCTGTGACAGCACCAGCTGCAAACTGACAGCTCATCGCTTCCTGTCAGGAGTCATACTCGCCAGCCTGAAAGTATATGCATCAGTGTGGGCCTCTCTGACAATGATATTATCGTTTTGCTGCAGGCTAGCCCGGTGGGCCGCCGGCTGATGCCGGCTGCCGCAGCGCTGCTGCTGCTGGCGGCGCTGCTGACGGCCACGCCCGCAGACGCACAGAAAAAGCCCATGCCGCCAAGCTGCCCAATGGGTGGAGGCCCGCCCAACTGCGAAGCCAGCGGTCCCAGCTGCTACTGCTACGACAGGGTGGGCACATTTACTGCTGCATGTGTCGTCGGTTTTCATGGTGAAAACTTTTCGGTCACTTCCAGCTGTGCAGCCTGAACTGCTAGCTGGCAGTTGCCATCTGACCTGATGCTCCCTGTGCATCTGCCGCTGCGGGCCGGCAGCGCACTGCTGATGCCGCGCCTGCGTGCGCTTCCATATGCCTCATGAAGAAGCTTCCTACCGTGCGCCACGCCGCAAGCTCCTCACGCGACTCATCTTTGCGCTGCAGAACAATAAGTCAGCAGGTTACAAGCCAAGCGACCCGACCTTCGGGTCGATGCAAAGCGACTGCGCGCCGAAGGCCACGTCCGCCAACTGGGTCGGCTACATCTACATTCCGGAGGGCGAGGACGGCAATTACACCTTCAAGCTCGGCAAGAGGGGCGGCGCCGCCAAGCTGCACCTAGACGACGAAAGCCTCAGCAGCCCCATCATCGACACCACGGGCACCTCCGGTGAGCGCACGCTTTGGCATAACCCGCAGCCCTGTGCTGGCGCGCCGATCGCCTTCGGATGAACGCTGCAGGCAGCCCGTGCTGGCAGTTATAGCCAGGGCAGGCCTGTCCTTCTGTCACGACGGTCCCCAAGCACAGCTCCGCTAAGATTCACCGATTCAGACCGTCGTGAAAACGCTCGTCAGCATGACAGCGTGTGTTCTGTGGCGCCCTTGCGGCACCCCAACCTCCATGCGCGAGAGCTGGCTTTCCGCAGCCAATGATTGCGACTGCCGCCGATCACATGCCCCCCATCGGCTGGTCGATCAAGCACACACTCATGCGCATGTAAGCTCCCTGTGTGTTACCTTCACCCTTATCATGATGACAGCCCCTGCAATTGCAACTTTGCATGTAAGGAATCGAGAGCAACGGTCCGCTTTCAAGGCAAGTGAAACAAACAGCGCTGAACAGCTGGTGCTTCCATGTGTGTTGCAGGCGATAGAAAGTCGAAGCAGCAGCTGCTGATCTCGGGCTACCACTACCTCGTGGTGGAATTTGTGAAGTCCGATGGTTCCAGCGAGCCAAAGGTGCGTGGCATCATCTGAGCTGCACCCAATGCCTGTAGCATGCTCTATTTTTCTCTGTTCGTGTGTGACTTTATATTGGTTGTTGTCGTATGTCGCTCCCGCTGGAGTTGTTGCCCTAGTAGCCCACTTGGTGCAAACTCTGATTTTCCTTAATCGTCTTTGCTTTTCAGGTGGACCTGAAGTGGTCTGGTGACTACTGCTGCGAAGGCAACGGCTACTGCAACATCCCGCCGCCCACCTGGTGCTCCTGCCCGCCAGTGTATGCGCTGCCCCCGCCGACGGCCGGCAATACGATGCCGCCACCATCGCCGCCGCCGGTCCCACCACCGCCAAAGATGATGAAGAAGCCCCCGCCGCCATCGCCTTCTCCGCCGCCGCCGCAGCCGCCTCCAGCGCCGCCGCCGTCGCCGCCGCCGCTTCCACCGCCGCCAAAGATGAAGAAGAAGCCCCCGCCGCCATCGCCTTCGCCGCCGCCGCCGCAGCCGCCTCCAGCGCCGCCGCCGTCGCCGCCGCTGGTTCCGCCACCGCCAAAGAGGAGGAAGAAGCCACCCCCGCCTTCGCCTTCGCCGCCGCCGCCGCAGCCCCCACCGGCGCCGCCGCCAGCTTCTCCCCCACCAGGGGTGCCACTCCCTGTACGGGATGTGGGGCCGCCCCCAGCCACGATCTTGGCGCCGCCGCCCTTCATGTGCCCGTACGGCACCAAGAAGAAGTGCGTCTGCAACGTCAAGTGCAAGTACCAGTACCGGGAGACCTACAGCAGCGGCATGAAGCGGCGGCAG
>JAABUM010001059.1_pt1 | contig 43256 bp, 76 predicted proteins | sample 5559161 | NCBI WGS metagenome assembly JAABUM01 (sample SAMN10711868, study PRJNA513369) | rock metagenome | isolation source: Antarctica rocks | place: Antarctica: Victoria Land, Siegfried Peak nord
GATCTCCTCAAACACCTCCGCCTGCAGATGAACTCACTATCTTGCCTCTTCATATGATACTACGAATCTGTTTGCTGGCTCTCGGGGTGGTGAACCTGTGGGATGCGCATCTGTCTGATGCTGCTGGTGCTGCACACAGCGGATCACAGCACAATCTTTGGAACATTTTGCAGCTCATTTGCACCAGCATTACACCTCTTTTTCAGGTGGTATCCTGCTATTCCGATCGCAGTCCCAGGCGCCCTTGCCCAGCGACACTCCTCCACCTGCATCGGCGTTCTCAGCCGCGACTACTCCCTTCGCCATCCTGCGCACGTCCTGAAACTCCTCTGAGCGATCCAAAAGTGCTCAACGACGATTTCAAAGAGGTGAAGAAGTCCAAATACGTGTGCACGAGCAGGGGAGCCAGACGGGCGACATCCAAGAGGAGCTGGGGTCGCTTGAATTCAAGTATTCGGCAGTCGATCATCGACCCAAGCTTCATGCACAAAATCTACAAAATGGTGCACTTGACGCTGCGAGCGATTCCACAAGTCTGCATAGGTCTGCCACGAGTTTCTGGCAAACAGGGCTGAGGTCTGCAGCTGCAAACTTTTCCCGACAGGGCGTCACGTCGTTCGATTGCTCCCTGCAGCAGTTCGAGTGTTCGTCCCTGAGGACAAGCATCTCACATCAAGCTTCTCTCTATTTTGATACATTGCGAAGGCCCAAATCGATCTGGGCGCCCACGATCGATCGAGTTTAGTGCACCTGGCATCACTGATCTACAGCCTGCTTCGAAGGATGCGAATGCGACACTAGCCAGACCAGCCAGCCATGTCGGATCCTCTGGCATATGACGGGCCGCTGCCGCCAAAGGCGGCGCCAAAGGCGGGGCCCAGCTCTGGTCTGGCGGCGAAGGCGAAGAGCTTCAAGCCGGGCCGCAGGACCGCGCCTGCAGTTCCCCAGCAGGCCGCAGCGGCGCAGCAGCCCGCAGCACCGCCGCCGCAACCCGTGGGACCGCCGCTGCAGACCTTCATCCCGCGGCTGAATCGCTATGTGCAGGCCCGCGTCAGCAAAAACTCCGGCGAGGTGCGGCTTTTGTGTGTGACGCGTGCGGCAGCCGCCCCCACAGCTTCGCAAGACAGCTGACGGTGATGATTCAATCACGAGTCAGCTCGCAGCCACTGACGGAAAGTGTATGGCGGCATGCAGGTCGGCAGCTACATCGAGGCAGCGTCCCTGCTGGGCCCGACAGGTGCACTCAGATGCCCCGCAGGTGTCGTGCAGACCGCTCCCCTGGCATGTCAGATCCTGAATCGCACTGCACCAGCTTCCCGCCTGCGCCCTGTGAAGCAGCCGGCCGTGGCCCCCTCGCAGCTGCGTTTTCGCCCGTTGAGAACCTTTCACATAGACTCATCCTTTCCGTTCACACATCTGCAGCCTCCAGCCGACAGCTGGCGAGCAGTGTGCTGCCGCGGCTGGCGCTGTACGGCGCGCTGCCGCCGAGCCTGGTGCCGCAGCTGCTGCCGGCGCTCGCGTCGGAGGACAAGCGGGCCGCGGCGCTGGCGGCCTACCTGCTGCAGGTGCAGCTGGGGGTCGGCACCGCCGGCACGCCCACGCTGCCGCCGACGCGAGGTGGGCCTTTCACTACATCTTTACAGATCAGCCTCGAGGCTTGCTACAAGCCTGCTGCAGGTGCAGCTGTGGGTCGGCACCGCCGGCACGCTCGTGCTGCCCCCGAAGCGAGGCAAGTTTTCTCTGAGATGTGCAGATTGTCAGCCTCTGGCCCTCTGATTCTTGTTGTACGAACAGCGGGGGTGCGGCGCCGTCGACACGCCCACGCTGCCGCCGACGCGAGGTGAATTTCTTTCGCAGTTCTTGCATCAACTGCTGCGCTGGCGGGCTACCTGCTGGGGGTCGGCACCGCCGCCACGCCCACGCTCCCGCCAACGCGAGGTGAGGTGGGGTTTTAGTTCAATTGGCGCGGATCAGCCTAGAAACTTGCAGCTATCAGGTCCTGGGCCTTTATTGTCTTTTCCACAAACAGCAGCTGGTGTGCGGCACTGCCGGCACGCCCATGCTGCCGCCAAGGCGAAATGATGCTATGCCAGTATCTTGTCTGCAGACCAGGCTTCGGGCTGCCAATGACTATCTCAGGTCCAAGAGCCTTAAAGGCCGTGCATGGACGCATTTTGCTGCCGGTTTTGGGGCACTGGGGCCAAGGACCGGGGTCCCCTCTGCAACGCTGCTGGCATGGTAAACGGTGGTTGCCTGCGCAGGCGGGGAGGTGCTAGTGCCAGCGCCGGTGCCGGTGGAGATAATGGCACGCGCTTGGCACGACATCGTGCGTGAGGACGCGGACGCGCCGTCCCTGCAGGCCGCCCTGCGCAGCCTGGTAAGACCATTGACTTCATGCGAGTGGAAAGTCCCTACACGAAAGACAGAAGGGCTGCGGATGTTGGACGTCACCACGCGCCTGGACGCGGATGCATCCTCCATGCAGGCCGCGCACCGCAGCCTGGTGAGAGAGCCAACGACATGTCGCACTGTTGCCTTGAGAAGCACCTTCGGTTTACGCACAGGGCTGGTGCGGCAGGGAGGGGAGCTAGGAATTTGTCTTATCGTCCGGCCGTTCTGCTTCGGTTCGGACATTCAACGTTACGTTTTGGCGAGGTGGCGGCAACGCACGGGTACCCAAAGCTCCTATCGAAGGGGCTGGCGGCTGTGTTGGGTTCTGGTTGTCCAAACTTTTAACGACCATTTGTTTCGGACATCTGCCAAGGTGGCGGCGGCGCACGGCTGCCTGAAGGTGCTATCGAACGACCTGGCGACTGTGTGGCATTTCATTCAGAATTATATTCAACATGTTGTCTGCGCCAGGTGGCGGCGACGCGCGGCTACCCGAAGCTGCTGTCCAAGGACCTGGCGACGGGCATCGAGATTGTGCTGGACCGCGCGGGTCAGGTCAACCCGCTGGAGCCTCTGAGTACGCACTTGTGTTTTGTTCCCTTGCTGTTCCCCTGCTGCTCCTCGCTGTTCCAGACCTTCAGCACAGAGGCCGGGTTGCTACAGAAGCTGAGATGAGTGGCGACGGCGATGGTGCATGGTGAGCTTGCCTGTAAGGTGGCTGAGCTCCTGCACAAGCGGTCTTCGCCGCAGTGATGTGCCTACATGACAGCACGTCCTGCGCACGAGCGCCGTCAGAAGGGATTCGCACGCCTGCATTGCTCGGTCCGGCCGGGCTAGAGACTGCGAAGAGTGGCAGCACCACCATCTGTGTGCTGTGTCCTGACCTGCCGATACCCATACGATGTGTGCGCAGGCAAGAAGGCGCAGGACGAGTCGGCGGTGCTGCGGTGCAGGGCCATGGCCGCCACGCGCGCGGCCGTCGCAGGTGCGGCTTTGTGAACGGGCGCTCAGCAGATTCGGAGCTAGAAACTCAGCACACAAAGATCTGCCAGCGTGCATGGCGATCATGCATTGGTTCATGGCCAAACAGCTGCGTGACTGAGGGTGTGGCGCCACACTGAGAAGCGCCGAGGGTTTGGAAGTCCTGATGTTGATGACAGCACCTTGTTTCCAGATGCAAAGCCGGCGGACCGCATCTCTTGGCGCATCCTGCGGCTGGTCAGCAGGCCGAACCCGCTTGACAATGAAATTCAAATCATAGTTCAACTATTGTTGCAGATGCAAAGCCGGCGGACCGCATCTCCCGGCGCATCCTACGCCAGGTCATCAGCATGGACCCGCTGACCGCGCGCCATGCGCTGGCGCTCGCCGTGGAGGTCGCCCGCAAGGTGCCCTTGCATTCTTAATTATTGATTGTGAATCAGATCACCGCTGACGGTGCGCCATGCTCTGGCGCTCGCCATGGGAGGTCGCCTACAAGGTGCCGCCGCGCCCTCGCCTTGGCCCTGGCCCTGGCATTAGCTGCGAACAGCGCGGCGCATTTATCACCAGCATTTGAAGAGATTCCCCATACCTGGGGGAGACCAGCACGGGGGCTGCTGTCGAGCACCTGCTGTCATCGGCCACAACCTGCTGTGGGCTTCTGGAGCGTCAGCTCAACAGCGCGAGACACGTTGCTGCCTGAAACACAGGACCCGCGCGGTGTGCTGGAGGGGCTGGGCCCCACGGTTGCCGAGTCAGCCATCGTGTACGAGACGTCCGACCTCAAAAAGCTGGCGGAACCCAGGAAGGCGGCCGCCGACGCGCGCTCAGTGGAGACCATCAACTTTGCGGACAAGTTTGCGCGCGTGCACCTGGCGCGCCTGTGCTCGGCGGTGAGTGAACGCTCAATGTGTCACTGCATTGTTAGTTATCATGAGACTTGCTGCTGTGCGAAGAACTATGGGGCGGTTGTGGACCTGGCATGTGCTCGATAGTGAGCAGACTCAGCAGCACTGGTGCATCTTTGAAACACAATTAGTGCGTCTGTGCAACTCTGTCTGCGCACATCATGCTAATGAAAAATACTTGATTTTCGTAAACGACTTTTGAGTTTTCCCCCCACAATTTGCCAGGTATTGCACAGCGAGCGGGCGCCGGCCAGCCTGGCGGGTGACGCGGTCGAGTTCTTCCGCATGCTCGCGCTGCTGGCAACCAGGTGGGTGTTGCCAGATCTGCACCTGAATATCGAACGCGCCTTGCACATTCTGTAGCATCGCAGATTGGCACGGCCAGAGCGGAACAGCTGAGCGCTCGTGTCTGGGGGCTGGTGTTTCGAGGCCGTCGGCGTGTTGCCTGGGATGTCGATGTTCACAGCTTTGAGGGGTGAATGTCTGGCCCTCTATCGTCGACCCTCAAAGAGAAGGAATTGAAAATGAGATCGGGGCTTCGTTCCTCTAAGGTTTCACAGGCTGTGTCATTGGCCTTGCATGTGGCCTGGTGAACTGCAGTCCAAGCCATATGCCGAAGGCCCGGTGTGCCGGCGGTCATATGCTGTCAAATTGCTGACGGCTGAGGGCTGCAATACAGCTGCTGCTTTTGACAGTTCCTGCAGCCATGCGACATAGCGACACTGTGTTGTGGAATCACCATCTGCGCGGGTCCAGCGCACCTGCTGCCTGTAATTATTCTCCACGGGCGTCTGAAGGCAGGGCTTCGAGATATCCTCCACGAGTGAAACGAAACATAGTTGCATCCCCCAGGGAGGAGAACTAGCCTGGCAGGAATCGAGGCAGTCTGCAAGCTGGCGGGTCACTTTTCGCCGCGCCCAGGATCATTTGACCTTTGACACCGTGATGCTTTATGACGACACCTGAAATTACAAGGCCCTCCCTGTTTGTGCAGGACGAGTCCAGCCTGGTGGGCATTGCGGCAATCCGCGCACCGGCCGAACACTTGCTGCTGTGCAAGGCGGAATCATGTATATCTCAATAGCATGAGAAGGAATCGACTCTTCTGCTTCTCGTGTCTTTGAAGGGACAAGTCCAGTCTGGGCATCGAGGCGATCCGCGCGCTGGGGCCGCTCCCTGCAGCGCGTGGCGGATCTCAATAAAACGAAAAACGAAGCGGGTGCATGAACTTGCGCGAGTTCGGTTCCGTTTCCTCGCAGGATCGAGTCGAGCCTGGTGGGCATTGAGGCGAACCGCGCGCTGGCGGGCCACTTCCCGTCGTGCAAGGCGCCATTTTTGGCACTTGCATCAACGAAACCTTTGCAGGAGTCGGACTGCTTCTCCTTTGTTGGCAGGGACGAGTCGAGTCTGGTGGGCATCGAGGCGATCCGCGCACTATCGGGCCACTTCCCGCCGCGCAAGGCGGGCCTCGGCCTGGACAGGTCCGCAGTGGAGGTGTCGCCGGGCGACGCCCGCAGCCGCGCCCGCGCCTGGCAGGTGAGGACTCTAGCGTGTTCCCTCAAGCTTCAAATTCATATCGAGTCTTGGCCTCGACAGCTCCATGGTGGAGGCCCGGTCCTGCGCCTGCGCCTGGCAAGTGATGCCTTCTAACCAACCCTTAGAAGTTGAACCACGCTTTGGGCTCGGCCTGGACGGCTCAACGGTGGAGGTGTCGACGGGCAACGCGCCTGCGCCTAGCAGGTCAGCACCCCAAAAGCCAGAGTTGCACAGTTTGTGCATCTACCTTCACAGCACCATGCGGGTACTGCTGGCCGACGCCCAACCTTGCACCTGCGCCTGACATGTCTGTCTTTGGGCCAGAGTGCTTTGCGTGGAACTCGCTGCTGTCGCAGAGTGAAGTGGAGGCGCGGCGCAAATGCCAAAAACAACACAAAAACAATGTCAGCCAAACAGCTTGCTGGCGCGGAGCGAGCTATGGCGCACGGCAACTCCCGCTCCGGTAGCTGTGGCCTATCAAAATGAGCTAGCCTTGGCCTGCTGATGTTCATGCTGCAATCTCATTTGAGTTCATGCCGTCGGCACAGGTGCTGCTGGCGCAGAGCGAGATGGAGGCGCGCGGCAACTCGCGCTCCAGCGGCACTCAGGCTACGCTGATCGGCGTCATCGGCGAGCGGCTGCTGCTGGCGCTGCAGTCTAACTCGCCCGCGCTCGTCTGCTCCGCCGCACGCGCCGCAGGCAGGTTCTGCAGCAGCAAAGCCTTGGCAGCAAGCGAAGCACGCGTCTGAACCCAAGGTCTGCTGGTAACGCTGGTGGGAAGCAAGTAGCACGGGGTGGGATGTGGCGTCGAGCTCCATGTCAACTGGCATCAGATTGAACCCCAACTCCTGCAGGTGCACTGGGCGAGGCGAGGACGCGCAGCAACATCCGCAGCCGCAAGCGTGGGCAGGAGGCCGCCGCCGTCATGCAGGCAGGGTTTTATGGCCCATCTTGCGTCCCTGCTCCTGCACCCCTGCACCCGCAGCGTGCCCATGCAGATGCGCCGGGAACCCCTGCCCAGGTCGCATGTCCTGCCCTCGTCATGTGCCCTTGTTTTGTATTGTAGTGTCGAACCGTCCCGACGGTCCTGATAGCCATCAAGTCGTACGGATGGTGACGCTGTTGCTGCACCTGCGCAGGACCTGGGGGACGAGCTGCAGCACATCGCGGAAGGCCCCGCCGGCCCCGCCATCCGCTGCGCCGCGTTGGAGGCGCTCTTCTGGTTCCAGGTGCGACTTTGGTACGATTTCACTGGAGTTTAGTGTGTAGGGTTTTGGGTGTAGAGGTTTTGCCTGCAATCCGCTGTGCCGCGCTGGAGGCGCTGTTTCTGGTTCCAGGTGCGCCGCAGACCGAGCGCTCGCAGACGTGTCCGCCGAGGACCAGCAGTGTTTGCATCGCTGGCATGAGAGGTGGTTGAACGTGCATCACCCCTACTGACATGGAGTTCGTGTGACGCCGGGTTCGAAGTCTGTGCCAACACCTGGCAGAAAGTCCAAGACACCTGGCCAACTCCAAGACCCGGCACGCGCAGGCCGGGGCAGCCGCCGCGCATAAACGCCGCTGTCGCTGCTGTGCAATGTCACGCTGGTCGGCGCTTCTGGTGCTTGTCAAGTGCCTGGCGTCTCGCTCTTCATTGCAGGTGCCGAGGCAGCCGCCGCGACAACGCCGCTGTCGCTGCTGCGCAACGTGACAGCATCACGAGCATTTGATTCCCCTCGTAAGACTCCTCAACAACGACTCTTTACCATCACCACCGCAGGTGCCGGGGCAACCGCCGCGCATTACGCCGCTGTCGCTGCTGCGCAATGTCACGGCGGGCGGCGCGGGCGGCGCAGCCTGGCCGCGCGACCTGTTGGAGGCCATCATGGCCGTCATCGCGCAGGCGGAACGCGCCATGCCCTCTTCGGCACAGCTGCTCATGAGTACGGTTTCAGGAGCTCTTGCTGCCGTATTCTCAACTCCCCTTCCACCTACTGGAGGCCATCATGGCCGTCAATGCGCAGGCCGAGCGCGCCATGCCCTCTTCGGCGCAGCTGCGAATGAGTGAGCTCGCACATTGAAAACTTACTTTTCACCCGTCTCAAAATGAGAATGGGGGGTGCACGACCTGCTGGAGGCCATCATGGCCGTCATCGCGCATGCGGAACACGCCAATGCCGTCTTTGGCGCAACTGCTCGTGAGTGCTAGATCAGGCTTTGGAAAGAAATTGCTGTGGTCACTGCATCAAATCAAGCCACTGCCACTGCCACTCTCGCTGTAGTGTCCAAAGTCTACAGTCACGTTACAAACTCGGCATCCCGCTGCGCAGGCTGCATGGGCGGGGTCGCGGATGCGCCGCCCAATGGCGTCACTCTGCCGCGCATCTGTGACACCCACACGAGTCATGCGATTGAAACTTCCGCTGTGCAGGCTGCGCGGGCGCGGTCACGGCGGCGTCGCCCAGCGGCGTCAACCTGTCGCGCATCGTGGAGATGTGGACGATGGCGACGCGGGCGGGGCGCGCCGGCAAGGAGGCCGCGCTGCATGCGGCGCTCGGCGTGCTGTCCAGCCCCTCACCGCCCTCTGCCAGCGCTCCCACCGGTGAGGATGCATTGCAGGATGCTTGTCTAGCTTTCCAACCTTTTGGACGGTTCTGTGCGAAGGGTTTGACACAACCGTGCTGACAGCTCCGGCCTGTGTACAGGTGCGCCTGGCAGTCATGCCACATTTTGTGTCGATTCGGGAGCGATTCGGGAGCGAGCCAACAGCCGGAAGCATGCAACCGTTCGTGAAGGAAGGTCATAATGCCCATGTGCTGGCGCGTGACTCGCCTTCTGGCACCTATCGAAAAGAGTTTCCATCTTGTCACAATGCCTTCATGAATTCCCGCAGGCGCATCCATTGAGGTGCTGGCGAGGGCGGCCTCAGAGGACGCCGCGTGGCTCGCCTTCCAGCGCATGTCCGCTTGGTGGCTGGGCGAGAACGCCAACGTGGCCGCCAACGAGTATGCGGGCACCAGCGGCATGGGTGCGTCAACAACACTTGTGTGTGTTCAACCTCTATGAACATCACCAACCGACTCTCAAGCTGAACACGAGAGCTTTATGAAAAATTGACGCCAACGAGCACGCGGGCACCAGAGGCATGGGCGCGTATTTGGTTGGCCGTTCCCTGTCGAAGTAGCAACCTGCAATTGTGTTCGCAAAATCTTAGTCACTGAGTCACTGCAAAACTCATGTGAGAGAGACGCAAACTAATCCCCTTAATACCTTTCAAGGATGGGTTCCTGTTTTGTCAGCGCCTGCAGGCACAAATATCATTGAGGACCGCGGCTTCATCAAGCCGCCGTCTGGGCGCGTGGAGATCGCCACCCACAACAAGCCGCTGTCCGCCGGCGAGGTGTGTGCTTCGTTGTCATACTACCTCACGGACAGCTGTCATGTTGACTGCAGCTGCAGGCCGGCCCTTGGTGTACCTGGGCATGGCTCCATCCCAGTACAACCCACGCTGTGATTTACTGGCAGCAGCGTTGCATCTGCAGGTGCGCAGGCTTCAGATGGCATGTTCTTTCAGTTTACCCATTTCGTCTGCCTTCTGTGCCCCGCAGGTCATTGCGCTGCAGGCGAGCGAGAACCCGGCGATGATGGCGGTGGTATCGCAGCTGCAGCACGCGGTGCTGACCATGCCATGGGAGGTCCGCATCGCCGCCGCTCAGGCCATTGCCAAGGTGCACAGCCTTCTCTTCCTGAAGCGACCCGCAGTGCATGCGTCAGAGCAGCGAGCAATGGCACAATTGAATCTCACCCGGCCTCCACCACCCACATTGCCACATCCGAGAAGCAACAACTGTTAGGATGGGCCTTCCTTGCTCGTTGAAGAGTGCCCAACCGCCCATCCTGGCTCGCACAGCACGCCGGCGGTATCTCGTGTCAGCGTCAATTTGTGTTTGCAGGTGGCGGTGCGGTCGGAGGAGCCATACCGTATCCACTGCTACAGCATCCTGCGCTCCTTGGCAGCCTCCGACCACGCCTCCGGCAAGGACTCCCTCGGTGCGTCGGATTCCATACTTAAATGATCGAATGCCGAAGGCTCTGGACAGATACTCAGATGGTCGCTCTGCAGAATGCCCCCTTTCTTCCTTTGCAGGCATTGCCCTCGTAACGACTATGCCTTCAACTGTCCTGACAGCCGAGGCTTGCACTGCATCTCAATGTATACATGTGAGAATCAGCGTCAACAGTGGAACAGGCGTGGCGGCGCTGGTGGCGCCGGTGGTGAAAGATCCTGGACATGGTGTAAGCTTGTTTGACGCTAAAGCCTCTCATCAAACTGACAGGCTGACTGACATGGTGCAGGCGTGGCAGCGGTGGTGGCGCCGGCGGTCAAGATTCTCGACATGGTGTACGCCACACGCATCACGCTGGAGGACCTGGCGCGCCGGTAATCCCCCTTCCACAACTACCAGCATGACTTTCATCCAGGAAGTGGCGCTGGCGTCCATGCCCGCGGCCAGCCATGCCAGCGGCATGCCGGTGCACGTGGTCGAGCAGCTGACATCGCGCAACAGCGCCAGCCAGATCATACTTTCAAGACCTGCAATCCGCTATCCCCGCAGGTATGGCGAGAAGCCGCTGGAGTGGCCGGTGCATGTGGTGGAGCAGCTGACGGCGCGCAACACTGCAATCTTGACCGCCATCGAAGAGCAGATCGGCGCGATGCCGCCCGGCCAGTTCCACCCCCTGGGTACGCTTTCAGGTCTCAAGGATCCTGGCACGCCATGCTGTCCCAAGCCTGCTGTCCCAAACCTGTCGGGCATGGACTCGCGCTGCTCAACAGCGCTCACTTTTCAGGTGTCGGCTGACGGCTGCTGACTACCAGGCCTCGCCATATAAATCTCCGAATTGCCATACGCCGCAGGCCCCATTGGCAAGGAGCTGCTCAAGGCGGCGGCCGAAGAAGATGATTGTGACATTTGAGCTTTGACATATAAGGCCGCCGTCGCCGCGACTTGCAGGCCCGGTGGGCAAGGAGCTGCTGAAGGCGGCAGCCACGGAGGGGCTGGAGGCATTCAGGGGCGGCCTCGAGTATGCGCAGGCGCAGGCGGAGGCCGAGCAGGCCGCCTTCCGGGTGCGCTGACCTACCTGCCAATTTGTGAGATCCTGCCAAAACCCCAAAACCCCCACTGCCGCTGCTGCTGCTGCTGCATTGCCACGAGGGAGAACCTCAGATATTGGTTGGAGCGCCCGGTCATGCAGGTGTTGGGCAGGCACAACCAAAAGGCAGTGCAGCTGACACTTTACACCATCTAACGTTCGCAGGCGGAGCACGAGGATTTTGGCCGCTCAGCAGCCGGCGCCATCTCGCTGGACCCTGAGGCAGAGGCGCAGGTGCGCATCATTCGAGCGTCCTGGGTTCCTACACAGTGGTCTGGCACGGCGCTCATGTTGAAATGGCCCCTGCAGCCAGCCGCAAGTATGATGCTTCCAGCATCGCTTATCATGCGGACATGTGACGCTGTTGTTCATCTATAGCAGCTGGCCTTGACCATGGTACGGCCGTAGCGGCTGGTGGGGGCTGGGCAACGCAACCTGCAGATTCTCGTACTTCAAGAGACCTATGCCAGATTTTGGAGCTGTTTCTTTGCTGTGCTACAGCCGGCGCTGGGGCGGATGGCAAACTGGTGGCTGCAGCGGCTGGTGGGGCTGTCATAAACTTGCATTAATGCGACATCACACCGACTCTGTCTCACCTTTGAGGACTCGTTCTGCAGCCGGCGCTGGGGCCGGACGGCAAGCCGGTGTGGCTGCAGCGGCTGGTGGGACTGGACCCGTCGGCCGGCGGCGCCGGCGGCGCAAGCAGCGACGAGGAGGGCCAGGTGCGCTCGCAAGCAGCACACACTAAACATGTGTCGGGACAGTCCAAGTTGATCCGCTGCTTGATCTGCCTGTGTGAGGCAGATATCTCCAAGAGGTTGTCTGGGTCTTGCCTCTGGGTGTGCTGGTCATGCATGTGTTGCACTGCTGTCCACGCTCCTCACCTCGACCTGGCCTAAATAGGCAAGCCAGAGGACAAATATTTCCTCGTGGCTTTCTCGTGCTGATGGCCCTGCATCTGCTGCGCTGCCCAGACGCCGCAGGCGCAGCAGGCGTCGACTTTCACGCTGCCACAAGACGTGCACCTTGGACGCAACCTGGTCGCAACGCAACTCGCTGTCATCATCGCTGATGCTCTGCGTCTCTTGCGCTGCGCAGACGCCGCAGGCGCAGCAGGCATCGACGTTTACTTTGCCGCAGGATGGCGGCGTCGATGACCTCACTGCCATGATGTCGCAGCTGGACCAGCGCATCGCCGGCCCCCACCGCCAGGTGCCCACGTACTACCCCTCTGCTGGCTGACCACTGACCACTCACCACTCACCACTCACCACTCACCACTCACCACTCACCACTCACCACTCACCACTCACCACTCACCAATGGTTTGACGTGCACCCTCCCGGCAGAGGCGTATAGAATGCTGTTTCGGACTGGCTTTCCGCATCCTCGCCAAGAGAAAGATCCGACCCCAGACGCACGCCTCATGTCACCTGCTCTCTGGTCTGACGTTGACGTGTGCATCCTGCATGCAGCGCGCGTCCTGGGAGCGGCTGCCAACGCCCGCGGAGACGTACGCGACAACCGGCTGGGAGGAGCCACAGCAGCCAGCGGTGCAGTGGCCGCCCGCGCCGCGGGCCGTCACGCCAACGGCGGCGGCGGGCCGCCGCGGTGGCCACAGTCGCACCAGCTCGTGGGCCGGTGAGGCACCAATCTGAAGTCAACTGATATACACCACTCACATTGAGGTACAGCTGCTCGCATACAGCAGACACACGGCTGCAGCACCTCTGGGCTTCACCTGACAGATTCAAGCTACGGGCGGAACGGTGCGCACTGCAACGGATGGACCGAAGTGCTCCGCATGCGCGCTTAGCACCCCCCGTCCTTCCTGTTGTGCATTGTGGTCCCCTCATGTTTATATGATCATATTTGTTTGAGTATCGTCCCCTGTTCTGTGCCGGCAGACGTGACGCTGCGCAAGTCGATGGAGGACAAGGCAGTGGTGCTGTACATGCATTCAAGACCTTCCATCTCATAACACGTCAAGATGCTGCGTTGATCTTCTGTCTGTTCCGCAGACGTGACGTCACGCAGGGCGATGGAGGGCAAGGCGGTGGTGCTGCACATGTATGTGCAACGGCCCTTGTCCATGATGCGTGAAGAAGCTGCATTGGACTGGCTTTCTCTGTGTTGTGCAGATGTGACGCCGCGCAAGGCGATGGAGGGCAAGGCGGTGGTGCTGTACGACTTTCAGGGCGCTGACGACCAGGAGCTCACCGTCTTCGAGGGCCAGGAGGTGCCAATCCTTAGGTTACCGGGTGCAGACTTCCTGTTTGCCAATACAAAGCCAGGCTTCTGTGCCGCCGCTCAAAATGTGGCCCAGCAGGGTTCAAGTCACGCGACAATGAAGGGTCGAAAACCGCACATCTCACCGTGCAGTCGACGCTGCAGTATGAGCCGGATGGCCGAATGATGGAGGCCACGCCGTCCGGCAACACTGGCGCCGCAGATGCATGATTGTCCCAAAGGCGTCTCCTTCGTAGTTTCCACTCCACACTTCAGGTGACGCTGCAGCACGAATCGGACGTCGGACGGCTGGATCATGGCGGCGACCAAGAGCGCCCGCTCGCCTAAACCCTGGACTTGCTTTGTGGCCCAGTGTATTCACACATCCCCGTGCGTGCAGGTGACGCTGCAGTACGAGTCGGACGGCTGGATCATGGCGGCGACGGCGACCGGCCGCTCCGGCCTCATCCCGGAGGCCTACCTGCGCATCCTCAGCTCTGCGACGCCCTTCTCCTCAGACCCCTTCAGGGCCTCGTCCGCGGCGGCGGTGGCGGCAGCGCCGCCGTCGCCGCAGGACGACCCGTTCTCCGGCGGCGACCCCTTCTCAGGTGCGGGAGGGTGTTGCCTCTTTGTTAGTTGTTGATGCCCAATCATGAGAGTGGACACACATGATGCCTGTAGATATCGTGGGGTTGACCTGTGGTGGCTTCCGGCAGGGTCCAAATAGTAGGCGCAAAGGCAATCGCTGCTGTCTGTGTCGTGGACGTCTGCTTGCCATCTCCCGTATCTTCTCCCTGCAGGCGGCGCCGAGCCTGCGGGCCAGCAGCAGGTGTACGATGATCCGTTCGCGGAGCACGCTGCGGACGATCCATTTGCGGAGTCTGGCGGCCGAGACCCCTTTCTGGGTGCGCTTGCATCTTTCAGTGTTGAGGGTCTGAAAGATTGCTCTCATCGCTCTCGCTTCCTGCGCTGGGCGGGAGCGTTTGCGCGCCCCTGAGCTGCGCTGCCGTTCGTGCTGACATTTGCTTGCAGAGATACCAATGGAGCCATGTATGTTCAGCCAGTGGTGGTGGCTGTGTGTGCACTTGTGATTAGGACACACTCGCTGCAGTCCCTGAGTGGCTCAGCGGCCCGCCAGGCTGCCGAGGCATCGAAAGCAGAGCCGTTTCTAGCCAGGTCATGAAAATATACACACATATTGTGGCTGTTCTGTGGCGCAGAGGAGCAGCAGCCAGGGAGCGTGCGCATCCGGCACGCGCCGCGCCCCAGCCTGCTCAACATCGACGACACCTACCTCGCCGCTAATGCCGGTGCTGGCGCCGACCGGCAGGTAGGAAGGTCCATTCCACTTTGTGTCGCAGAAAGCTGTCAAAGCCAGATTATGTTCGTGTCTTGTTCTTGTGTGCTCTCATGGCAAGCATTGAATGCAGGAGTTGGAAGTAGGTGTGGAGCCGTCCTCTTGCGACAACCTCCGGCCGTTTTGAGAAACACACAGCCAATAACATCTAAGTCTGATTTCGTTTTCTTCCGTTTCATTCCAGGGCGACGATGCGTATGGGGAGGTGGAGGTGGGAGTGGAGCCGTCCTTCAGCGATAACCTGCGGCCGCCGGCAGTGCGGCTCGGCACCGCGACAAACGACTTTACCCCGGAGAGCGAGGAGGAGGTGCGCCAATCGTTCAATACACCAATATTCCGCAGCAGGCACTTCGCTATGTCTGAAACTATACTGTGTGATGTTCGTCCTGCCCAGCACCGCGACCAACGACTACACCTCGAGAGCGAGGAGGAGTGCGGCGTTTTTGCAGCTTCGTTTCCGCAGCAGGCACGTTCGCATACCTCAATCAAAACTGCTTATCTGGCGGCCCAGCACCCCCACCGACGAATCCGGCCCTGACCTTTTGCTCGCCGCAGCGGCAGGTGGAGTTCAAGAAGGGGGACGCGGTGGAGGTGAGATGCGAGAAACTAGGCGGCTGTCTGCACATTTCATGACGCCCGCTCTAAATTCGTCCTCTTCTTTCCTCCAATGCAGTCGTGATTTACAAAGGGTGACGCGGTGGAGGTGGGGAGGGCGAGAAGATAGACGGCTGGCCACGCAGTTGAGAGCCTGCCAGCATTGCGTCGCCACTTCCGCGTCCTTTCATATGACCGCAGGTTTCCAGTTCAACAAGGGGATTCCGGTAGAGGTGGAGGGCAAGGAAATAGACGGCTAGCCGCACACTGTGAGCCTGCCATATAAGCAGCTGTTTGTTCAGTTCCTGAACCTTCCAATTCCGCAATTGCGAGTGCAGGTCAAGAAAGAGGACGTAGTGGAGGTGGGGGGCGAGGAATGGACGGCTGCGCATTTCACGATGCCTATTTCAATGTGTCTTCCGCTCTCCGTCAATGCAGGCGGCTACCAACAAGGGCGATGCGGGGGAGGTGGAGGGAGACAGACGGCTGCTGTGAGTGTTGAGCCCTGTTAGTCAACCCTCATTCTCCACTTCCCTGACCCTGCTGACCTTTGCAGACGGCAAATGCAGGTGGAGATCAGAAAGGGGGACGCTGTGGAGGTGGAGGGCGAGGAGATAGACGGCTGGCTGCAGGTCATGCGCTTACCAAACCAATCTATATCATGTTTCACTTTCCTGACTCTGTCACATACCACGAATGCAGGTGGAGTTCAAGAAGGGGGATGCGGTGGGAGGTGGAGGGCGAGGAGATAGACGATTGCTGTGAGCCTCAGCCTTGTTAGCTACGAAAATCCTCAATCTCCATTTCAACGATCTTGCTGACCTTTGCCCGGCAATGCAGGTGGAGATCAGGAAGGGCGACGCGGTGGAGGTGGAGGGCGAGGAGATAGACGGCTGGCTGCAGGTCACACGCCTGTCCGACGGCGCACGCGGCCTCGTGCCCGCGTGGGCCGTGCAGCTTGGATGAGCCGCACCTACGAAACTGCTCACTGGCGGTGTTCCACGGAGTGCTCGGGCAGTTGCCAGCATCCAATGGCGCATGCGGCCTCGTGCCCGCCTACGTCGTGCAGTTCGGCTGAGTCACAGACAGCACGTCGGCGGCGCTGCTAGGTACTCGGACAGCTGCCAGCGGGGCCCGCGGCCTCGCGCCGCCAGGGCTGTACTGTTCGGCTGAGCGCAGCTCGCTTCGGCCGAGATGTGTGAAGCGAGCCGGCGGGCAGAGCCTTGAATCACGGCAGGGCCGCTGCCCAGGCAGACTTCCTAGGTTTGGACAGTTGAGCAAGGAGCAACCTCTTTTCTTGGCAGCTACAGATTCACTGCGGCGCAATGCGGCACATGGCGCTACAGCCAGCTGGCACTCAACAAAATGGATACCTGCCTGGATCATCAAGCTGTCGCCTGCATGTGCTTGATGGTGCTGAAAGCAAGTCAGTATCCGCGGCAAACACAACCATTTGCACGGCATAGTTGTACCAGGTTGAAGGAGAGCCAGGGCGAAGGTCACGGAGAAATAGATTTCGACATCAATTTGCGCATGTTGTCATTATAGGTTGCCGGAGTTGCATGACTGTTGCGCGGTTTGTGAAGTTTAATTCAGTCTGCTGCCTGCTTGTCCACATGCTGCTGGGAGGCTTGCCCCGCAGCGGACCATTGTCCGAGGCAGGTCGCATCGATGTCGCTTCCCGGTTCGCCGCGGCGCTAACTCCATCCGTTCTTCATTCTTGCTTAAACAAAGCACGCTTGCGGGTCCAACAAGGGGTGGCAAGGCGCACATGGGGGTCTGGATCCGTGACATGCGCGCTGGCGTCGCTGCAGTGGCGGGTGCGTGCGTTGTGCTAATCTGGCATCAGTACCATCTTGAAGCATCACATACTCCCGTGACTGCAATACAACCGCCGACCTGTCATCGAGTAGATTTCCGGCCGGCAGTGGGCCGCGCATGCCGCCAGCCGCGGCGAGCCGCGGCGGAGACTGACATATGCAGTTCCGCAATCCTGCAGGAGGTGGCAAAGCTTGACAGCGAGCGCCCGGACCTGCCGCGCTCCGGCCACGCGTCTGCGACGCTGCCGGCAGAGCACGCCGGCGACGTCATTGTTTTTGGGGGGTGCGCCGATTCGCAATCCTCCCAGGCACAGCGGACATCGTCATGCCAGATTCCCATCTGCCTCCAGACCGCATGCAGAAAGCCGACCCTGGGCTTCCAGTGCCTGGACTGTGTGAGTTGTGAAATGTGATTGTGATATGAAATTGTAATTAGATTAGTTTTGCTCGAAGTTCCATCACTGACGCAGGTACACGGAGACAGCCGGCAAGGAGCGCGAGGCGTGCGCCGACACCTGGGTCTTTGACGCCGGCAAGAACGCCTGGAGCTGCCTGCCCACCACCGGCGGCCCGCCCAGGGTGCGCCTGCGGCCTGCTGTTCTCGCGCTCTGCATGCCGCCGTTCAGGTGCACCGCGATGCAAAAAATTTGCATGGGCAAGCGCCGCGCCTTGATAATCTTGATGGCTTTCCTGGGACTATTTCAAACTTTTCATGGCGTTGCTGTGCCGCAGGTGCGGCTAGCAGCGCAGGCGGTGCGCGTCGGCTGGCAGCTGTACGTGATCGGCGGATGGGACCCGGGTGCGCTTTGTGTTTAGAAATGTACCATCATCTGATATTCAACCCTGGGCCAACCCTGGTTGCGCTTTTGCGCCTCGTGCCATCTGCACGCGCCGGCCGCGCATCGCGATGCACATTTGCTTCTAAAGCTCATCGAAAGATCCGCTGAGGCAATGGCGGCTGGGACCCTGACTTCAAGCAATCTGCTCATATGCAATAGGGCACAAGCGCGGTGGTGGCGACATTCTGTCGGACGTGTGGGCGCTGGATTTGAAAACGGCGGCATGGCGGCAACTGCACCTCAGCCCACAGGTGCTGCGCCATACTGACCTAATACTTGTCTCAGACTTGGCATCTTTGTTTCAGTTCAAGCTTGATATCTGTGCCTGCATTTCATGCTGGCTTTTCCAGCTGCACAATCCAACAGGCGCGAAGCACTCAAAAGTGGCTTGCCTCCCTCCCAACAGCAGAGCTCCTCCAAAGCTGTCCGACCGCACTTGCGCATAGAGTATGGGCAGACAACACGGCCTCTCCAGGAAGTGTCCCGGTGTGTCTCACTCAGGGGGAGCAGCTGCAGCCGGTGTCCAGGTTCCAGGCGGTGGCAGTCGGCGAGAACATCTACCTGCACACGCACCGCGACACCGACAGCATCCTGCGGCTCAGCACCTCGCCGGAGGAGCCCAATGGGCTGCGGTGAGCATGGAGCGGCAGCCCTGTTCTTGTCTTCGCCACCTGCCGCTAATTGTGCATGGCTGGGCTGTGCTGGTGCCGCACAGTGCATATGAATGGCAGGGGATTTCAACGGCAGGGCACAACCTCAGCAGTTGTGAACTGGAGACACTGCCAACGCGCCACACGATGCATGGCCGCAACAGCAAGGCGAACCTTACTCCTGAGCGCTAGAGTTTTGCAGACTTCTGTTCGTTCCTTGAGCGCACCGATCTGGGCTGCAGGCTGGCGTCACTGCCGGTCCAGACGCCGGAAGGCGCGCCGCCGTCGCGCGGCCTGCAGAGCCTGACCGCCATCGGCACCAAGCTATACCTCTTTGGAGGTGCACTCTGTTGCTTGCTGTGATCGCAGTCCTACGAGATGTTATCTGGCATACTTGCCTGTCATACCTTGCATGGATCGCGTGAGCTCCCAGCAGCCGGGCCAGCGTGCATCGCTCGTCGCATTTGCCGTCATCTGACGACGGCATAGGGCACAATGCACTGGCGCACCAATGTAGGGTCTCATGCTGGACGATCTGTGGGTGCTGGGACTGGCGGCTGGTGACTCCACGTGGCGGCCGCTGGCGCGTCAAAACCCACTGTAAGTCGTGTCTTGATCTGTGCGCAGGCGCGCCAAAGTCCGGGCCCATGCTGGATGATCTGTGGGTGCTGGATCTGGAGGGGGAGCTGACGTGGCAGCCGCTGTCGCCCGCCGGCCGGTGGCCGCACGCGCGCTGCTCGCACACCGCCGTGGCCATCGGCGCCGACATCGTCTTCCACGGCGGCAGCTACTACAGGTGCAGAATTTCACCGTCTCCATTGCTGTGTGCGCCGTGAGGCCGGAGGCGAAGCTGAAACTGCTTTGAGAATGGGCTGGTTGGCTGGTTGATGGCCTGATGGTTGGTCAGCTGCTTGGAGGTGCAGACCTTGCTGTGCCTCAGCTGTCTCTCAGAAGACTGTCTGTTTGTTTCTGTTGCAGGGAGGAGGGCGGCCTGCAGCCACTGGACGACACCTTCGTGCTCGACACGACGGCCAACGAGTGGCGGTGGCCCGAAGAGGGGAGCGGCAGCAAGCCGGCGGTGCGCAACGCGGGGACCATGAACCTCGTGGGCGGCGGCCCAGAATCCGCCGGACAGCTGCTGCTGCATGGCGGCTGGAAGCCATTCGTGGTGACGTGGAACGACTCCTGGCTGCTGCCGCTCGACGCCTGAATAGCAATTGGATAGTGCTGCGCCCGCTGATGGTCAGCTACTGCCTGAGGAACGAAGGAGTTGCAGGATCTCTAAATGGGTTGCCAATGCTGCACACTGCCATGGTGCATTGGCGTTTAGGCCAAGACTGAGCTCGGGCGAGAAGACGCTGGTGCTGGATTCCATTTATTTGTCTGGGGCAGCATTTTTTTGTGGGGCAGCATTCGGTTGATTACACAAGTACTCAGTGTCAACTAAAGTTGTCAATGCAGCATTTGAATCCTGCAACATGACCTGCTCGAACTCGCATCAGCGGAATTGCTTCAGATCGTTCAGTGTTCACCACAGCCAGATGCTGCATGAGCCAATCGACACGCGATGCACCAGCCTCATCGACTGGCTAGGGTTTCGGGCCGCCAACTCCCAAAGGTATGGGTTGTTTCGGCAGGCCGTCATTTCGCATCGCAGTGCCCCTACCCATGCAGCGCCTGACAGATCGTTCGTTCCAGTCCCTTCCACCATTCTTGGGCCGGGGAACCTCTACAAGTACTTCTCGACCTTGCAGATCGAGCGCCCAGAGTGCATTATGCACTCCTCCGGCAGCGGCGCCTTGCCAGCCAGCGCCAGCCGCACCTGCGATCGCAGGGTGCAAAAATGAACTGTGTCACCAAGGTTGACCAGTGCAAATGCTGCTACATTTAAGGCACGTGCACGCCAGAGCAGGCGCATAGATGTTCAAGCATAACACAGCAATACAAAGCATGTGCATCAGGGATGGGATGCGCGGGAAGGAATGCACGCAGACTCACATCGCCCTCGGCATCCGCCGGGTTGAACGGCGACTTGTAGCGTTTGATGGGTATTCCCTCGCGGCTACAAATGAATTTTTCATAGTTCCACGCGATGTCGGCGTTCAGGTTGAACCGCGAGCCGGGCACAGAGTTGGGCTGCGCCGCCTTGAGGTATTTGTACAGCGGGTCGGCGTTCTCGCCGTTCACCTCGATCGTGTCCTGCGCCGAATAGCAGCGGGGTCACCACTCCTGCCGTTCACATCGATCATGTGTTGCGCCGAGTCGTCACTGGTGTGTAAATTCGGGATTTGCGCAGCAATTGAAAGGGGCATTGGTGTGCCAGCGCAGCCGCCTGGACCACAGAGTCGTATCTGTGCAACAGATGCTTCATGCGAGTGATTGGAGTTCCAATTGATGTGGTTGAGAAATTGAGGGGTTCGAGGCCTTGTAAGGCACTCACAAAGACCGGGAATGTGTCGATTCCAAACTTCTTGAAGGCGTATTCGCGCTCCCCCTCGGAGCCGAGCGGCGCCTGGCCGCCGAATTGGTTGCACGGGAATGCTAGAACCTCAAACCCATCTGGCCCATACTTCTCCAGAAGCATGCGAAGGCCCGGGTAGTTGAGGTTCTTGAGCGGCAGAGGCACATGAGAGTGATCAGCTTGAGCAGCAGAGATGCATGTTTTTACACCGCGCGTCACAGTCCTCACACGTTTGACTCAAGGACGCAGACTGCTGGATGGAGACAGCGCAGACAATACTCAGGCATTTGCTTGACAAGACAGGGGCAAGTCGTGTTCTCAGAACGATTCATAAACTCATGTTTGTAAGTAATCATCATGCCACACCTGCAAGGGTCATGCGGACGCGATGTTGACGATGATGCAGGCCTTGCCCTTGTACTTGCTGAGCTCCACAGGCTTGCCGTACTGCAGCGGCGCAAAATCGTAGATGCTCTGCTCCGCCAACGCCCCTGCACGCAGCATGCATGCCGGTTTCTGGACAAGAGAGCCAGAGACGGGTCGTGGTCAGCCCGAAGGTCACAACGCCCGTGAACCAAGCGGGTGGCACCGACCTTGGAAAGAGAAGTCTGGTCCGTGGTGATGGATGAATCAGGTGTGTTGCATCACAATTGATGGACTGCACTTCAGATGATGGAACATCGGCAGCCTGATCCAAAACTCACTGGACTCACCTCCAGTCAAGCTGAGAGCAGTGCCGGCTGCTGTGAAGCCCAGTACGTCGCGCCGGGACACGTCAGTGCGTGCCTGCGCGACCGTCGTCGCCTGGCGAGGCCGGGTGCTCGGCTGACGTGAGCGCGTTGCAGTCAGGCCAGGCGTAAGTGCAGTTCGGGCCGTCTGCAGCCCGGCCGGGCAGCAAGTCGCGTGCATGATGGACAAGCTCGTGCTTTATTGCTCGACGAATCACGCTTGACGAAATCAAGCAAATGTGAAGTGGACTTGTTTGTCACACTGGTGGTCGTGACCCGCCGAACTTTTGTTCACATCCAGTCTCAGCCTCAGTATGCGGTACTGAGCTTCTGAGCACAACGAGGCAGCATTGCGTTTTGAAGAGAAGGGGCGATCATTGCCAGAAAGCCTGAGCTTTAGCGCTTGCCCATGGCCTTTGCACCGCCAACGACTGGCATCGCAGCATGCTGCACTGGCGGCGCACCATGCCGCTGCGTTTACAGCTCACGTATCAACAACCACAGGCGCGTATTCCCCATCTGACTCCTCACCCAGCTCGTCCACGTCAAAGCTGACGCCCAGGTGCAGCTGCAGCGCCCTCTGCAGGCTGTCCGCTTCACGCACCAGACACTGCGGCGCCTGCGCATTGGACATCCAGGCGGGTCACTTGATCGGCTCACTCAGCCAATGCACATGATTACTTGTGCACGCCAATGTGCAGTGGAGCCCTCCACAGGCTAGTAGGCCTACTTGGGCATGATGTGATTGGTTCAATGCCTGGAACTCGAAGTGCTACACCGCACAAACACAGGCTGCTCGTCAGGTTTTTCCTCACCGCAGCCGCATTCTCCCGCAGCATCTCCAGGAACCCGCCGACGGAATGCTGCAGGAAGCTGGCCGGCAGCAGCTCCTCTATCAGCGCACCCACATCCGTGTCCGCGTCAGGTTCCTGGGCCCCCGTCGGCTGTGGCGCCTGCGACAGTGACGCAAGTGACCACATGGCTCAGAGAGCTGCTCTTCGATATGAGAAGGCTTCCAGCACTTGCACGTCCGCACGTCGAGCCGTCCAAGCATGCATGGAGCTCAGCAGGCAATCGGGGAGAAAGGGTGGGAGCATCAAATCAACCACGCAGCTGTCAAACAGTATTGTCTCCGGAAAAGGCCATGCTCGTTGAATGGCGCATGTGCCTTGGCGCTGCCCAGCCCCTACACCAGCTGCGCCTGCAGCGCCTTGCGAGCATTCTTGCAGCCCGGGACGCCACGGGAGGAAGGGAAAGTGCAATTTGTTTACCTTGGCGCTGCCGCCCAGGCCCTGCTCCAGCTGCGCCTGCAACACGCGCAGCAGGTCGACGAAGAAGTGGGTTTGCGAATGCAGCGCTGCGCGCTCGCATCCCAGCGCCAGCTGCATGATTTCCTTCCACTGCGCGAAGCCTGCAGAGTCGCCACAATTGGCATGATGTTCATGGGCATTGTCATCACCGTGCAGAGCGTGCGGCATCTGCGGTACAGGGCTGACTGGACGCAGCTGTCAATCAGGCAAGCGGCTGTCTGCACACACGGCCAGGTTGTGCGTCAACGAGGCTTTGAGGTCTACCAACACTCTGCTAGCAAGGCTGCTTTCAAGTCTGTCCAGGTGCACACAACATCGTCAGGTGGGTATGAGAGAAGAATCTCCAGAAACCATCGTCACATACCTTCCAGAGACTGGCCGTACAAAAAGGCGGCGAACGCCAGCTCGAACTCTGCCAGGAGTTCGCCGACGTCGCCGCCGCATTGCTGCGCGATGGTGCCCTCCAGCAGCGCCGACTTGTCCAGGTTCTGCGCCGTAAGCTCCGCCGCCGATAGGCCTGCATCTGAGTGGATGAGTGAGCTGAAAGCGCTGAGCTTACAAACTGGATTGCGGCGCACGATGCCCTCCAGCAGCGTCGACTTGTCCAGGTTTTGCCCCGTGAGCTCCGCCGCTGCTCACCTGCAGCAGGCACGCGCTGCATAGAGTGGCGACAACACAACTGATGTCGAGGTGAATGTGTGCAGTGTGCGGCTTCCAGTGGCATTCCGGCTGCAGGGCATATCGTTGCTTTGCTACGCCGTCGTGCAGGTGTGAAATGATGCCCTATAATGGCCCGTGGGGCAAGTTGTCTGCCGTCTGCCTGAGCAAAACATGCGTAGTCATGCTAACATCTGCAGTAATGACAGCCTGACCCGGCATGGCCTGCTGCAGTGGCTGTGGACGGTGGGAAGAGCGAAGTGCCACCCTGACGGCACAGGGCCCCAGAACTCTGATGTGGTATTTGCAGGCAACTGGACCACACCTTGAAGACACCTGCTGAGGTGCGCTGCCGTCCCAGTGTGCAGGCGGTGCAGGCGGCGGACCACCCCGGCCAGTGGGACACGGCCACGGAGGCCGCGTACGCCGGCGTCGCCGTTGGCGGCAACGCGCTGTTCCTGGCCGTCGCCGCCGTCAGGGAGCTGGCAGTGCGGCTGCGCTTCCTGGAGATGCACCCCAAGTCGCGGCGGCAGCCAGTGCCGCCCTTCTGGCGGGGCCTGGGACGCCGCATGCCGGTCGCGTCGCTGCGTCCCCGCAGCCCCGGGCGGTCCCGCTGACTGTAACTTGATTATTCGTTTGGCCCGCACTTGTTGGGCGTGCCGCATCCGTCGGCGTGGGCGGCGATGGGGATCGCCGCTGGCTGCCGCGTCAGTTCCGCGGGAACGCGGTGGCACCGGCCTCCAATAGAACTCCTAGCATGCATAAACAATCGACCTGAGGCGCGCCGCTCTGCGGCGCTAGGCGCTGCGCAGCCGCCAGCTGCCAGGGGTCGAGAAACTGTAGCTTTCCATTCTTTTGGGCGCTGCCCATGCGGGCAGCAATGCAGCCCCGCCTGCCTTTGAGTGGCGCTACTGGCACCAGACTGCTCGAGCAGGCGTCCAGAACAATTCTTTTTCGGCAAGGCTCGCGGACCTTGGCGCAAAGCTGCTGCGCCCTGATGGCCGAAGCTCCTGCGTTTTTTCAGTGTTTCTCCGGTGGTTTTCTCAGACGCGTTTAGTCAGTGATTGCGGCAAAAGCTCCAGTCGTCCTGAGTCGTGTGGCTCCCGTCTTGCGCGACGTGCGCGCTGGGCTGCCTTCCTTGCAGCCGTCATTTTGACAGAGCACTGATCGCCGCGTCGGCAGCGCTCATTCTCTACAGGTAGTGAGTGGATCACAAACAAACACCGCGGTGGTCGCAGCGCAGCTTTAAGAATTGAGCGAGGTCTCTAGCTTCATTGCCTGATAAACAGCTTGATACCATGCCATGTCTTTCATATCTGTGAAAAAGCCTGCACATAGCTTGTAAACCCTTCAATAAACTGGCAGATGCCTTTGAACCTTCCTTTCACCTTTCAGATTCAAAAGGCAACCTCAAACCCTGCAGCTATGAGTCATGCACCAGTTAATTGGCCCCTGCGGTCGATTGAAATAGTCATTTCGTCGAAGAGATTCTTCGATTATTCTGGAAAGTTGTTCTGTTCTGCAGCGCAAGGCTTTGCTGTATCGATCGCGCAGAGGAGGTGACCGTATCGGGTGCAGGGCTGACGAGTTGAGGTACCGCAGTTTTTGCTCAGGTACACCACAGCAGCGCTGCCGCCTGACCGCCGCAGCGGTCGCGGCGCGGGCTCATTGCAGTCTGCAGGCGACGCGAATTCCGAGGCGGATCGAGGACCTGCAGCGCCAACGCGACTAACGCGTCGTGCATCTCCTGGGGCGTGCCGAAAGCCACACAGACCCGCCCCAAGGGTGCGTCCAGCCCTAGCAGTGGCCGCTCCTCAGGGATCCAGTGCATGCGGCGTGCATGGGCGCGACGCAGACATGCTTGCAGCAGCAGCAAAGCAAGCATTGTGCGTGTGTGTTGATGAGCAGCTCAACGGCTTAATGAGCATGACACCAATGACATGGATGTTCAGCCAATGACGGCATTGAGAGCTCCGCCATCTTTCGTTTACCACGACCGCAGGAGGCGGGGGCGGCAGATGTGGAATGGCGGTCCCGACGATCCAGACGACGGCGGCGGTGCGCCCTACGCGCCGCCGCTGCAGCCGCCAGACGCAGGGGGCGGTGCGCGGCACTCGCGAAATCCCCTCGCCTTCGCAGAGAACCGGGTGCGCACTGCCATCTCCGGTGCCAGCTTCGCGCAGCTGCCCCCGCGCCTCGCATCCGCACATACGCTGTCTCCTGTGTCCACCAACACCATATGCGACAGCAGAAAAGCACCGCAGACAGGCGACGTGGTGTTCAGAAAACGAACCAAACAGAACCGCTTCATACAAGAATGACAGAGCAAAGCATATTTGACAGGCGATTGTCGGTTCATCGTCACTCAAATCCTTCCTCCACAGATGGAGGCAGCCTTCTGCGCGTACCTGGGCCGCGGCAGCGAGGTGTCGGCGCAGGTGCTGCGCGGGCTGCAGCTGGCGGCGTGGCTGGTGGCGCTCGTCAAGTGGACGGTGCAGATCGCCAACAACCACCCGTCGACGCCTCGCACCGCGCTGCCCTGGGCCGTCGGCTACCTTGCAGTCCTGGTCGTCGTCTGGGCAGGTGAGAATGTGTTTAGGCTAAGCCCCCGGTTTTAGGTTATGTGTCAGTGGGCCAACTACCTGACAGTGCTGGTCGTCGTCGGGGCAGGCGAGAAATACCTGCGGACAGTTTGCAAGACATTTTGAAGACTCGTTGCGGCTGCAATTTCCGCCGCTGTCGGACCGTTGACACATGCGCACTTCATGTGCCGCAGAGCAGTCGTCCATGCGACAGCTGACAGAATGCTTTCCCCGAACGTATCTATTGATTGCTTTTGCGCATAATGTGCCGCAGAGATCACGTCCATGCGGCAGCTGCGGGCAGAGCGGCGGTACGTGCGCCACGAGATGCTGAAGGTGCAGAACAGCCTCATCATGATGGTGGCCAAGATGTGCACCACCGCCATCTTCATCCGCGTGCACACCTTCAGCACGCCGCCGGTGCGACGCATGGGCACACTTGACACTTTCCTGTAGCCACATCCTTGTCTCGCTTCCTGCTACCTCCGTTCCATCGTGCAGAGGCAGTTGTGTGTTCCCATTCGGGCGGGCCCTGCTGGTGGCTGATGGTATTTTGAGCTCGCGTGACAAGGGAGGGCTCCAGCTCTGCTCGATGTTTCCAAACTGGGAGACATCTCTGTGGCGCCTGCTTGTGACTGTGCAATGCTGGGGTCCGTGCATCTCAACACCTCCAAAATGTTGCTGCTGTGCGCTATTCAGATGCGGACAGTGATCAGCGGAGCCAGCCTGGTGTTTGACCGGATACGCCTCAGCCAGGCGGCGGCGTTGCAGCTGTGCAACCTGCTGTGCTTCATCATCATGGAGGTGCGTCCTGGCGTCAGACACGCATGACTGCTGTGCAATCTGCCACCTGGCAACATGCTTATTCGACTGGAGGGTGACGGACAGCTGACCATGTCTACCACCGATTGACACAACTGCACTGCTGCTGGCCTTGCTCACTCGCATCGCGAACAAGGGGCAGTGCTTTTCGAGCAGCCGCAAAGTGCACTCAATCAGGGCCGCAATCGTGCGTTAATGCTCATGCAGGTGGCGAACTGGTGGGCGGGCGCCCCGGCTGCCGAGCTGGTGCGTGACTTTGCATGGACGGCGGCACTCGGATTTCTGGTGCCCCTGGCGGCGCTTGCGCTGCTGGAAAGCCGCAGCCGCATGCGCTTCCTGGCCATGCACACGCACCTGTCGGCGCCGCAAAAGCTGCTGCCGCGGCCGTGGCGGAAGCTGGCTGGCGTGCTGCGGTGGCGGGACCCGGCGACGGCCGCAGCAGCGGCAGGGGCAGCACCGCAGGCAGCGGCAGGGGCAGCACCGCAGGCAGCGGCTGCTGGCGCCACGGCTTGACACTGGCCAGCAGCAGCGGCGGCAGCGGCAGCGGCGCCCGTCAGCAGCCGTGCGGCAGTGTCGCCGGCGCGCTATGGTGGCGGCAGTCCGCGGCGGCGAGCGGCGCGCCAGCGGCGGCCACGGGCGGCCTGGCACCGTCCCCAGCCACGGCCCTGCGTGAATGGTGGGCAGCGGCTGCGGCACTGGCCACTATGTCAGCATCGACGGCGCCAGCGTCAGCATCTCTTGTGTCCTTGATGACGGGCCGAGTCCGGCCTCGCACATGACAGGATGCCGCCACGAAACAGTCTGATGATCAGGCACGAGGGGAAGGTCACCTGGCTCCCCCTCTTTGACTCGTCTTTTGGCCCCTCGTTTACATGCCAAGGAGCAGAAACTGACGGAAAGCCCCTATTTGAACAGGCGGCGTTGCAGTGCGCGGCAGTTGCGCGTGAAGGTCGAGCAGCCGTGTATCACTTGAGCGAGGCTGATGAGCAGTCTGGTGTGTGCATCGCTAAGCACATGACAAGGTGGCGCAGCATTGCAGTGTGGCGCATCTTCAGCGGCAGCTAACTGGCTTCTCTCAAACTATCTCGTCTTGACCTGGAGCTGCATATTCGGATGGAACAAACACCTCGTGGTTGAAGTTGAAGCAACTGACGTGTTGATTACGACAATGTGCATGACGGCAAAACTAGCAGCATTTCCTACATACAGCTCGGGCCGGAAGACGCACAAGACTCGCCAATCAGGCGGCGGTGCAGCAGGGCCTGGCCGCCATCGTTGCCAGTTTGCCCTTGGTGAGGGGCAGCCTTTCCGGCACGCTCATGCGCCGCTGACAGACCCCCTCTCAGCTGCACCGCCAGCGCTGTGCACTGCATGCGCTGTCCACCCGCTGATCAACACCCGAGGCGGTCCCACCGCCAGCATGCTGCGACCGCCGGACCCCTGCTCTTCGGTGCCTCCAGCATGCTCGACGGCGCTGCCAGCGCATGGCCTCCGCAGGACCCTCCGCCACGCCTCCACACTGTAGACAGCCCTCCCGGTCCGCTCACAGAAAGTCCGCTGACGGCAGCTGCAGCGCCTCCGCCACCCGCTTGTATGCGGTCTCCAGCATGGGCCTGTGCGCAGTCACAAAAGCACCTGAATTGGAAAAGTCCTTTCCAAGTGTGCCCCCTTCCACCTGCACATATGCAAGCATGTGTCAGAAAGCCTCGCTGACGTTGCATTGCCACGTCACGGCCACCAGCACGGCAACCTTTGGCGTGTGCGGTCTCCGGAAGGCCCTGCATGACTAATGAGCATCACTCCGGTGAAGTCCATGGACACCTCCCCGCGCCGCCGTTGTGACTGATCCACACTGAGCCACACTAAGCGACAGTCACATGCATACCGTCATGTGTCTGCTGCACAGCCATGTGTTGCGACAGGACAGCGCTGTCGAGGCTGGTGTTAGTCATGCCGGATGCGGTACACCTCTGCGCCTCCTGGTACCCTCTGCGCCTCCTGCGGCCTCCTCCGCAGAGGCCAAATCTTGAGCGAGGGTGAGCTAGAAATGGAGAGTTGATCTGCTCCTCCGTGGCATGGAGTCCTAAGAGAAGCTGTTCCACAGACTGTACCCTCTTCCCCTACTCAGCATGGCGTTGACTACTTTGCTGTGAGCCTCTGAACTGCAGCCCCGGCAACCGGCGCATGCTTCTAGCGAGATCTGATGCGTCATGTTCAACACAAGGCATGTTTGATCACGAAAACACATGTAGGAGTCGGTGAAGCGCGGCCCGGCGGTGGCGAAAACCTCCAGCGCGAGCGCTGCACTGTCTTTGACCAAGATACGGCAATTTTAAATGTGAGCATCAACAACAATCGCCTGTAGGAGTCGGTGAAGCGCGGCCCCGCGGCGGCAAATACCTCCAGCGCGAGCGCCGCGTCGGCCGCCGGGCGGCCCTCCCCTAGCGCCGCCGCCGCCAGCGACGGCGCATCCAGCGGAGGCTCGCTGCCAAGGCCCAGCGCCTCCTGTGTGAAGTGTTTAGACATTCAATTCTCGAAACATGGTCAGGTTTACACTGTGCTTGCACTGCCGCCTGGCGCACACAAGCCCTCTGCTGCAGCAGCAGCAGCTGCTGCTTCTGCTGCCTGGTTATGTGTCAACAAATTGAACTGTCGGGCTTCCTGAATATGTTGAACCACAGGAACAACCGCAAAGAGAGACGTTATAACGGGAATTGGCAGCACCTGCAGCGCGAGCAGCGACAGCCGGCCGTCCAGCTCCGCCGCCGCGGCCGCGCCCGCGGCGGGCGCATCCCCCCGATCGAGCGCGTCGCCGCCGCCTGCCAGCGCCGCGAGCTTCGCCAGCGCGAGCGAGCGTTTTGCGGCAGCCACATCCCTCTGTGGCAGAAAGGACAAAACCATCAGAAGAGCTGATCAGAAAATGTAACTTTAGAGCGCCAATCAAGTGCAGCGCCGCCGCTCACTAGCGCCGTGAGCTTCGCCAGCGTCAGCGCCCTCTTCTCTGAGGCCGCATCTCTCTGCCAAGTCAACGCAGGAAGACTACATTGAGCACTGAGCGTCGTTGAAAAAACTTTCAGCGCTGCACCAGCGCGCATTTGCCGTAGTACATCCCTGTGTGGCAGCCAAACGGCGATCGAGTCTGACGAGCCGGTCAGACAAGAAGCATATGTCTGTGCCCAACAGCTCTGTCAGCATCAGCGCACTTCTTCAGGGGCAGTGCAGTGTGACAGCTGCACAGACTGCTTTGCGAACATGCAGCGTGGCAAGGGACAGCATCTTGAATTGCCTGCCTGCGGCAGCGCGCTCAGCGTGGCGGAGGCTGAACCGTAATTCGCCACGCGCAGCTGGTGCAGCCAGGCAAGGCGCGCGCGACGAGGGGCGGCGGCAGGAGACTCCAGCCACGCACTCAGGTCCTTGTCGAACAGCTGCGGCACGTCCAGCAGCTCCGATGCCCGCCCCTCCGCTTCGAGCCTGTGCAGAAACGTGATTTGGGCGTCATGATACAATTGTGTTCCTTTGAGGCTGGATGGCAAAATCGCTGCGGCACATCCGGCAACTCATGCCGCAGCTCCAACGCCCGCCCCTCCGCTTCGAGCCTGCAGGAAACGAGCAAACATGTGGCGCCCTGAACCCGCTGCATCCCTGTGCTTGCTCTCGCGCGATGGCCACCGCTGCGCATGCTCGGCAAAAACATATTGCACCAGTCTTGACATGTCCAGCAACCCTGATCCCGAATATGCATCCACCTGTCAAACACATAGGCGGCGGCGGACTGGCCCCAGCCGAGCTCTGGCATCCCCGGGAAGCCCTCCATGTGGCCCCACAGCCGCTGCGGGTCGCCCAGCAACTCCGCGATGTCGAACAGCTGCGCGAAGGCAGCGTGCGCTTCCGCCGCCGACTCGACACGCCGCAGCAGCGCCTGCCCGCCGACCGCGTCGCCTGCATGAGAACAGCGAGACAGTTTCGACTGCCAGCAGCAGGTTTCAGTCTGGTGCTCGGAAGTCCGCGTGGGCGGCAGAATTGACGCGCCGCAGCAGCGCCTGCCCGGCGACCGCGTCGCCTGCGCGGAGTGGATCGACAGGTCAGTTCCCTTCAACATCAGCGATTACTTCCTCGGTCGTGTTGGATGTCATTGCATGTTGCTGTGTGCATGTTGACATCGCAGCATCACACGCGAGGGATGCAGCAGGAATTTGCAGAGTCCGTGCTGGCGGCCCCCCTGCAGTGCAGAGACACAGTGCAGGAGGGGGGCAGCAGCGCACCCGCCCGCAGCAGGCGCTCGGCTTCGCGCAGCAGCGCCGACAGCAGCGCCTCGCGCGCCCCGCCATACTCCGCCTGCGCCGCATAAACTACAATTCACATGGAAGCATGTAAAAGTGGTGCTTGCAGTTCCTTGAAACGGCTGCGCCTCGCCTTTCACTACTGTAAAGGCAGCGCCGCCATGCTCCGTCTGTGCTGTGCGGACACATTGTCAACCCATCTGCCAGTGCCAGCCATCATTGCGACCTGTCCGACCGGCAACGATGCCCCGGTTGGCTGTGACTCATGGCCGCTCCTGGTACAGGCAGCCAGCTGCTGCTGGTACAGGCGGCCAGCCGCCCACTAGTACAGCCCACTAGTACAGCCCCTGGCCACCACTGGTACCGATGTACAGGCGGCCAGCAGCAGCCAGGCCGCAGCTGCATCTGGCCTGACTACTCAAAGCAGTACAGGCGCCCAGATCGCTGCGATCGTGACTGACATAAGCTGCCGCCTAACTAATGCACCGCGACCCGTGTCTGGGGGTACGCACCAGGGACGCTGATGCATGCCCTGGTGCTGATGCATGCCCTGGTGCTTCCCTGGCGCTGATGCAGGCTGGAAGGAGGTGGAACCTACCTGGGCAAGCAGCGCAGTGCGAGGGCTGACGACAGGGCCCCATGACGAGAGCAGCCATGACGGCAGCCCGTGACGGGAGGCGGCGGGGGCAGGAGGGGGCGGGGCGGACAAGACCCAAGGCGTGAGACGGATGGGCACAGCCGCAGCGCGCCTGGAAAATTGCCTAGCTGGCTAGGGTGCAACTTGCTAAGTTGTAACCTCTACCTGGAGGGCTGGAACGTCTGCCGGCTCTGACGCCGCCAGCGCGGCCGCCTGCGCATTGAGCGCTCGATCTGTCGCGTCCGCCGCCAACGCCGTGGCTTCTGCGGCGCGGCCAGGCGCCTCATCCAGCAGCTGCTCCTGCAGCCTGCGCGGCCAGGTTGCAATCATGTGTTGGATCTTACATGGAGTCTTGGTCTGTCGTGTCCGCCGCCAGCGTCGTGGCTTTCGCAGCGCAGGCCGGCGCTTCATGCAGCAGCTGCTGCTGCACCTGCGCGGCGATTATTGAGGTGTTGGTCTCATGGCAGGTGTCAGAAGGTCGCCGGCGCGGCGGAGGCCTCATCCAGCAGCTGTTCCTGCAGCCTGCCTTCGGCGGCAGCGGCACTCTAGGTCCTTGCCTCTGGCGTGATAGTGCTGCGCACTGACGCTTTCGTTGTATGGCAGATGGATGCAGATGGCCGCTGGCAGAGGCAGAACAGGCTGTGGGCGTGGGAATGGCTGGCGCGCTGTGAGGCAGCAATGCGTCCGTAGAGGCAGGAGGCAACTCACTGCAGGGCGGCCTCGACGAGCGCAAGCAGCACGGCGCGCGCTGGCGGCTGCGCCAGCCAGTCCGGACCCGGGGCGCCGCCCAGCGCTGAGTTGAGCGCCGCGGGCGCGGCGCTCTGGTGCCACGCCCGCTGCGCCGCCCCCGCAGCCAGCGCTTGCTGCGGCAGAGTACACATGTGGACATTGGTGTGGTGCCTCAACTCAAACTCGCCGCAGTGACACCACTGCTGTGCGGGGCTCTGGTGCCGCACCAGCTGAGCCACGTCCGCCGCCAGCGTTTGCTGAGGCAGGTGAGCAATATGTTTCAGTGGATGCGCTGCTGTACCACGCCCTGCTGCCACAGGCCCGCTGCGCGGCGCCCTGCCTGTCCAAGGTATATACGTTTCACGCCTGCATTGCGAATGGCGGTGCGGGGCGGCGTAGCGCTGGCTGGCTGTGGCCCTACGATCACTCATCAATGTTTGTGCATAATTCACGTCTCACCTGCGTCGCGCGCGCAAGCACTGAGAGCGCCGCCAGTCGCTCGGCCGCGGGCTGCTCCGCCAGTTCGGCGGCACCGCCCGGCTGCGCTGCGACCGGCGCCAGCTCCGCCGCCGCGGCCAGAAACGCCGGCGCCGTGGCGGAGGGGCAAGCGTAGAAGACTTCCCATGGCTCGCGACCGCCAACCTCCGCCGACACCTGCAGGTCCAGAATCGTATGTTTCAAAGCTGGCACCGAAATTGAGAGCTTAGGGAACTGCATTGATCCGGCGCTCCCATGGGGCGGCCGCCCACCTCCACCGGCACCTGTGGGTGTGCCAGCAGCGCATTCGGTGTGTGGCTAGGGGCGACCGGAAGCTTCGCTGATCTGTCCCTTATCGTCTGTGCAAGGGAGGAGCGCCGGCCATGGCCACTATGCAGCCGACACCATGGCCATGATCAGGCTTGGCAGTTGCAGAGACGTCTCGTCTGTCGAGTCGAAGAGGGCTGTGACCTAAACACCCGATCCTTCCAGGTTCGGCGTGCACGGCGTGCCGGCTCGGCAAAGAGTCAGGGCGCAAAGTTAGCATGTGCGTTCAGCCGAAGCTGTCAAGCTGAGACTGCTAGTCAGGCGCATGCTCGGCAAGCTTCGCTTCAGAGCAGAGCGTAGCTGTGCGATTAAGGCTGCAGGCTGCAGAGCGCAATCCCGCCTGAGGCGTGCACAGCGTGCCGGCTCGGCAAACGGTCAGGGAGCAAAGCAAAGCTAGCATGTGCATTCAGCCGAAGCTGTGAAGCTGTCCTACCTACGGCTCGCACTGCGCGCCGGCGCGGCGGACGGTCAGGCCGCAGAGCAAAGCTAGCATGTGCATTCGGCTGAGGCTATGCGGCTGAGCCCACCTGCGGCGTGCACTGCACGCCGGCGCAGCGGACAGTGCGGCCGCGCAGCAAGGCTAGCATGTGCATTCGGCTATGTGGATGAGCCCACCTGCGGCGTGCACTGTGCGCCGGCGCGGCGGATGGCGGCGTCCAGCAGCGCCGTCGCCGGCGGGGCGCCCGTTGCCGGCCGCGCCGCATCAGCCGCCGCCGCCTTGGTTTCCGCCTCCCGCACCGCCGCGACCGCATGCAGCTTCTCGCCCACCTCAAAAATCGCTCTGCACAGAATGTGCTGATCATTCCCGAGTCGTTTCAGGTTTCGGCATTAGGGCAAGTTGAGTGTTCACCTCCCGCACCGCCGCGACCGCATGCAGCTTCTCGCCCACCTCCAAGATGGCTCTTTGTGGCAGATCTGGGCCCTACGACGAATTATATGTCTCCCGCGTCGCTGCGACCGCATGCAAGTTCTTGCGCACGTCGAAGATGACTCTGCACAGCAGGTGATTTGAGATGATCTGACTTCTGATCTCAAGGCTGCGCTCCAGAATCGATGGACACAGATTGTGTGTGATCGCTTGCCAGCAGGCATCGGTGCGGCCTGGGGCATCTCCTCGTTTTGAAATTACAAGGAGCTGGCGAACCAGCATGCACAGGCCGGCAGGTATAGCAGAAGCCCAGCAGCCACGATCGGCAGTTGTCAAAGCACCGCAGTCTTCAAAGCACCTGAGGGCAGAGGGTGGCATCTGCTCCAGCACGCCGGCGTGCTGCAGGGTGTCCAGCAGCACCGAGTGGCTGTTTGCCTTTGCCGTCAGCTGCTCCGGGATCGCCGCCGAGCCGCGGCCGCCCCAGTGCTTTGGCAGCGTGTCCACGACCCTGGACAATTAAGGTCCTTTTTCAAATTGCAAGCTTCTGTTTGCCGAGTATGTCCTTTACGGGCATGAATGACGCTTACGAAGCCGATGTCCAAGGAAGTGAGCGACAGAGCAGCCGGGACGTCTCGCCATCCATGGCTATCAACAGCCACCAATGAATTGCTGTTGAAGTGCCTGTGGGATCATGCAAAGCTGCAGGAGATCCGGACCTGCAGCTTTTAATGATCAAGACATGTGCCGGCGAGTTTTGATTTGGAGAAACGCATCGTTCCAAAGGGCACCTCTGGCTGTATAGCGAGACGGGGTTCTCCTCTCCGGGCACGCCCAGGGCGCCGCTGGCGCGCAGCCGCTGCGCCAGCTGCCCCGTCGGCCCGCCACGCAGGCAGGCGTCATCGAGCAGCCGGAAGGTCTCCTGCATCGCCGACTGGTGTGCGGCGGCGGCGAGCGCGGCGGCGTCGCTGGCATGGCCTGCACAGGCAGTCAATCACTTATCGGGCATGCGATTGCAACGTGGTCACGGTTTAGGACGAAAAGCATTACTTGTTAGCTATTGCCTGTGACTTGGCACGCAGAAAATCGCGCAGAGTTGCACCCACTGCCGGCAGGCCGCAAAGATCCAGAGGAAACCATCTGCAGAAGCTCACCGGTGCTCGCCCTTGTGCGTGGCGGCATGACGATTCTTGATCTATCGCAGGATTGATCGAGTCACACGCGGCTGGTGCTTCAGAGCAGAACGTGCATCCTTCAGGCTGTTGAAACTAAAACTAACAGCGTCCGCCCTGCCGATGCCGCTGGGGCTTTCTAACAACTCTAGTAAGGTTTGGACATGTGTGATCAGTGCAGAATGCGCTTGTGAGTGCTGCAAGCTCATGATGCAGCACCGGGTCGATGAGTCGCTGCAAAAGGGTGGCGAAGTAACGTGCGGTTTAACCTGCTTGGCAAGCGGGCGACTTGCATCGATTGCTGAATACGCATTTCACAGCGAGCCTTGATACCAGTCGCAAGATCAGCACGGTGACACCGCCGTCGCACAGGCGTCAATTGCATCTGGCATCCGAATTCGACTTCTTCTGTGGCAAGGCTGCGTTGCTCGATTATCAGAAAGCTCCTTGACCATCCTGAGCATTGCTGAGTAGTTCTGCAATCGCTGCATCTAGTCCCAGCCTTTGCAGCCACCTGCGTGAAAGACGTGAAAGACTGTCTGAGCAGTCTTGGGAGCAGCAAGCAGCAGCAGCGGCAGGCAGCCGGCATGGCGCCGGCAGCCGCGCCTCCTGCGGGGCAGCAGGGAGATGAGGCGCCTCCGGATGTGAAGCCACTCAAGTCGCTGATCATTCAATCGCAAAAGCGCACTCGGGAGATGTTTGTGGGCAACCACGGACAGAGGATACAGCCAGATGAGACCAGGTGGGGCTTGCGGGAGTGTCGTGCCAAGCGCGTGCCACATGCCTGGCGTGTGCACCTGGCAATTTTGTCCGCATCGTGCAGCACCATTGGACGCCGCTTCATGGACAGTCAATTGACGGGTGCACACTCTTTGCTGTGCAGCCAAAAAATCAAAATCCACTCAAAGGTGCGAGCAGTGCTGCTGCACTCGGCGCTCGTATGTCTGTTGCTGCTAGGATGACTGTCCTGGATTTGCTCACAGACGTCTGACGCTCCATCTTTCTGATTTTGCACCGCAAAGCACGTCATCTACCGAGCAACGTCGGCCTCGGACTCCACGCTGATACCTCTCCTCTCCAGATCCGGGACGAGTATGCGGTGTTGGACGACATCAACCTCCCGGAGCCAGGTGCCGCGTGGCCCGGCACTGCGCCGGCCGCCGCCAATGGCGCGGCGGCAGACGGGGACGTCTCAATGGGCGTGGACGAGGAGGCAGCGGCGCTGGCGGGCGCGAAAGTGGAGTCGCGGTCCGCTACGGCGAAGCTCATCGATGCAATGCCGAAGGTGTCTGACGGGTGAGTGCGAAGAATTGCGTAGCGCTGCAAGTGGGCGGACACCTGAGGCAGCTGGCCGACTTTATGCGTGAGACTGCCTCGCGAGATGAAAGTCGAATACACATGCGTTTACAAAGCATGGAGGTTGCCAGCAGCGCTCAGCTGTGGGGACCGACCAAGTGCGTCATGCTGTGGCGGGACCGTAAGGGCGAGTCCGGCGGAGGAAGTAGGGCGGGAGCTGAGACGGCATGCGTCTTTAGCACCCACTGCATCCACACGTCCATTAATGTCATGCAGGGCGGCGGCGGCGGCGCGACAAAAGGCGCAGGCGATGGTGCTGCACGCTGGCGGTGGCGCTGTGGTGCCCAAGGCCGGCGGCGGCAATGAGGAGTACCGGCCCTCGGCGGCCGTTGCACGCCGCATGCCCAGCAAGTGGCCGCGCCCCGTGTGGCATGCGCCCTGGAAGCTGTACCGCGTGATCGCCGGCCACCTGGGGTGAGAGTCCTTTAAACAACACATATGCACAGCATGTCTCGTGTTTTCAGTCTTTTGCAAGGGGCAGCGCCCCACAGTTGACTGTACCGAAAGCTGCACAACATCGGCAGGGGAGCGTGCAGAAGCCCGCACCCCCCTGCAACAGGTCGCAGCTGGGGCGCGCCTCTCAAGCACGGGGATTGGAATTGATGCGCACACGTACTGCTGCACAGGTGGGTGCGCTGCATCGCGTTCGACCACGGCAACGAGTGGTTCGTCACCGGGTCAGCAGATCGCACCATCAAGGTGCGTTGCTGCACGGTCACAGCCCCAGCTACTACATTTAAAAGCTTCGCGCTCATGGATGACATACACAATCGGTGTTACCCTGTAAGGCTGCTGCTATGCTGCCGCTTGCGTAATGTTGCTTCTGAGAGTCTTTGCTGCCGCTGAAGGTCTTCCACTCATCTGGATGCAGGTGTGGGACACAGCCAGCGGGCAGCTGAAGCTGACGCTGACGGGTCACATCGAGCAGGTGCGCCTGCCGTCTCTCACAGCATTCTGCCTGCCTGACACAGACTAGATGCTTCTGGACGTCAGCCACAACTCTGACTGGCTCCGCGCCGAACTGGCCGCAAACTAAACACCAATGACGCAAGATGATAGCGTGGCGAGCCCGCTGCTTTGTGCGTCAGTTTTTGTCAGAGTCACTTTTTCTTGCGCGGCAGGTGACTGGCATCGCAGTGTCGGACCGCCACCCTTACATGTTCTCCGGATCCCTGGACAAGGAGGTCAAGTGCTGGGACCTGGAGTACAACAAGGCACGCGTTTCTTTCTCTATGAAATATGTTTTCTCACACACTACAGTTTTCTAAAAACACCTGCGTTGCTTTGCCTCAAAATGCTGTCCGTGTGTCCCCTGTCCCAAGCATGTAACATGCACCCAGGAAGCAGTTGTGCATGTCGGTGCAGCAAACAGCATTGGCCCGCTCGGACCTATGCTGTTGTCAGACGCCTTGCTGCTGTTGCAGAGATGTGCATGAGACTTGGCTCTCATTTCAGTTCCATATATCCTGCCGCAGGTCATCCGGCAGTACCACGGCCACCTGAGCGGCATCTACTCGCTGGCGCTGCACCCGACGCTAGACGTCATCGTCACCGGCGGCCGCGACTCCGTCGCCCGCGTCTGGGACATGCGCACCAAAGTGCAGGTGCTCAAAGCGACCTGAAAGAAAGTGCTGTCCAAATCGATCAGGCAGGGTACTGCTGGCCATGTCAGCCAGACTCTGAATTTAATGGTCCAGCATCCTCGTCCTACTGGCCTCTTGGCCATGTTACCGACTATGGCAGGTGTCGTGCACGTGCAATCACCATGTGATGCTTCACCAGCAGAAACTTTCTTTGAAACACGATCGAGTCTAGTCAGCCTCCCACAACCATGTGTGCCGCGGGCGCAGGTGCACTGCCTGAGCGGGCATGACGAGACGGTGGCATCTATCCTCACACAGGGCGTCGACCCCCAGGTGTGAGACCATAACCTTCAAGCCCCTTCTGGAGACTCTCGTCAGGTTCTCCGTGCTCTGCACACCCAGCCCCACGGGCATGCCTGCCGCCACCTACTGCAGCCGCGATTGGTGCAGGCGCAACTACTGCCCCACTGCAGTCGGCATTACCCGCCTCTATCTCAGCTGAAGTGCTGCGCCGCGCCACGCTTTTGCCAAATGACGCACTTTCGTCACCCTCATGCACAGGTCATCACGGGCAGCCACGACAAGACGGTCAAGATGTGGGACCTGCGCAAGGGCAAGACGCTGTCGACGCTGACGTACCACAAAAAGTCCATCCGCGCGATGGCGGCGCACCCCCAGGAGTTCGCCTTTGCCGCCGCGTCCGCTGACAACATCAAGAAGTACCGCCTGCCGCAGGTAGAATCGCTTGTGATCGTCATTGCATGTTGTCCAGGAAGAATTGAACTCGTGCAGATGGGAGCTCCGGCCTGCTGTAGCGTCTGCTGACAGCGCCAAGGAGTGCCGACTGTCGCAGGTGGGCATTCCTGCTGTGTGCTCCCGATGGAACGCGTGCTAGAGCTGCCGTCACTCTGCAGGCAAGTCTGGGGACTCAGCAGGCCACCGACAGTGATCCGAATCAACAGTTTGTGACGAGGTCCGGCTTGCCACCGCAGGGGGAGTTCCTGCACAACACGCTGCAGGAGCCCAAGACCATCGTCAACGCGGTCGCCATCAACGAGGACAATGTCATGATGACCGGCGGCGACAATGGCTCCCTCTGGTGCGCGAAAAACCTAAACTAGGTTTATATCTGATTTGTGCACTGTGCACTGTGCAGTGATATGCACGGAGCGCTGTGTACAAAATGCATGCTTATTTCACTGAGTCTAGCTGGTGGATGAATTTGCTGACCTCCCTCGTCCGGGCTTGTTGGCAATGTCCTGCCTACACACCAGTGCACACGCTCCTGACGAAGCTCTGTCCTTGTGGTCCTTTCCAATGTGAAGTTCTCCACTAGTGCTTGAAGCTTCGCCGCCGTGCTCCCTGCGCAGGGGCTACGACTGGAAGAGCGGCAACCGCTTCCAGGCGGGCATCTCCCCCGTCCAGCCGGGATCCCTGGAGTCGGAGTCCGGCATCTTCGGCCTCGCATTTGACAAGTCCGGCTCGCGCCTCGCGAGCGCGGAGGCCGACAAGTCCGTCAAGATGTGGCGGGAGGACGAGGAGGCGACGCCCGAGACGCACCCGATCAACTTCCGCCCGCCGCGCGACGTCAAGCGCTTCTGAGCTGTGCAGTGAAGCGTCCACAGCGGAAAGGAGGTGGCGGCAGGAAAGCGGCGGGGACGCCGTCGCCAGCGGCGGCAGGCGACGGAAGCACCCAATCAATTCCGACGCGTGACATCAGGCGCTTGTGATGCCGCCGCCTGTGGAAGCGGCGACCGGCAAAGCGGCAGGGAGGGTGTCAAAACGGCAAAGGCGCTGGCCAAGGCTGCGGCGGCGGCGGCGGGGACGCGCACATCTACGTGACGCCACCCGCGCGTGACATCGAGTGCTTCTGAAGGCATTCGCAAGGCGACACTGGGAAATTGTTGAACTCTCCTGCCATCACAGCAGCAGCAGTTGACAACAGGTACACGGGAGGGTTGCAGTTTCCATCAACTCTGGCTGCTGGCGTCTTGTGAAACCAACTGGGAGGCAGTCTGCCTGATGGTGTGGAACCTGAGCAGCAAGGGTGGCTTGCTGTGGAGTCGTGATGAGAAAGCCATGCTTCTGGTGACAGTTACAACACCCTAGTGGCACATCTAACATCAAATGCGGGCTCAACAAATCCCCAGATCACGCGCAATGAAGTGGAGGATCACAATGGTTCATGCAGTGAAGTATCATCACATGAAAGGCAGACAATATATCTGGGGAGTGCAATATCTTCCCTGAACGAAAAAGAATCACCACGAGTGATGCGCCAAACACACAACCCTAATTTATAATCCGACGCGGCCCGTCACAACTTGGCCGATATTGATCGCTGACATGAATATTCCCCGCAACTTTTGAAAACATATCCCCTGTAGACTGGTGCAGTAAAGCCACCCTGGAGGCCGCCGCACTATCTCTGAATTCTGAAGCCCACTGACAGCGAATGTTTGGGCGCCCATGCTTGCTGTCTGCGGAGGGCTGCCGCCATGCCGCCGTGCCGCACTGTGTCGAAAGCATGTGATGGCTGATGCAGCAGCCAGCATATGTTTGTTGCTCAGCGTGTGTTTGTTGTCGATGCACCGGCACGGCTGGCGGCGGCTCCCTGGCGCTGCGTATTGTTGTGTGCACACAATTGCGTTTTGACTTCAATGCGACGCGAGTCTCCGCGTGATGAGATGGCGATGTGCAGGTTATCTACCGCACACCCCTTTCGCTGCCCGCGATATCTGGCTGCGGGTCTGGTCCTTGAGCTGCGGACCCTGTAGCAGGCTGTGTATTTGTAGTATGTTAGTTGTTGTGCCGCCCGCCAGGGCCGCGCACGCCGTGCTGGCGTGGCAGCCCGCAGCGGCAGGAGGCCTCAGGCCCGCGTGCCGGCGGGCGCTGCGTCGGCTGCCACAACGGGCACCTCGACGTACGGCTGGCCCACCTCTGCGGCGTCCGCCGCTTCGGCGGCGGCGGGCGCGGCGTGGCTGCAGCTGCCGCCCGCAGACGCCGCCGGCGCCGCAGGCGCAGCGGCGGCCGCAGCGCGCGCGGCGGCCGCGTTGGCGGCGGCCCTCGCGGCGGCGGCCGCAGCCGCCGCCGGGCCCATGCCGGCGTGAACTCCCGTCGCGGGCGCCGTCGCCACTGCGGCGACGCCAAAGGCGCCGGCGGCGGCGGAGCCCGCCGCCGGCCGGAAGGCGCCGCACATGCCGAGCGGCGGCCCGGCGCCATCGTCACTCTCCATCTTGACCAGGTCCATGTCCTCTGGCGCGAGCGCCGCGGCAGAGGCGGCATCGCCGTCGAGCGCAAAGTTGGCCAGCGCCTCGAGGCTCGCGGCGGCGGACTTGGGGATGGCCACGCGGCACTTGACGCCCGTGCCCTGCATTGGATGGAAGATTATGCTGGCCAGCTCCTGGAATTTGCACAAGGGTTGACTCCTGCTGGCAGCAGATGAACAGACACTGCAGTGCCTGGCAACATCGACAGCAACGAGGCAGCGTTCTTGACTTCCGGCAGGCCGCGGCAGGGTGCAGCAACACAGAAGAAAGAAGGATGCATGCCCAGTGAGTTAGCAGTCTCAGGGAAGGGCCGCACCTTGGCGGCGCCGCGCTTGCCAGCGTTGAGCTTGTTGATCTTGTAGTTGAGCTTGAACACCGCCTGACGGTAGCGCTTGAAGGCGGGGCCCAGGTCCTCGCCCGTAGAGCCGTCCAGCGACGCCGCCGCCTGCTCCAGCAGACGCAGCACCTTGTCCTTGGACGCAAAGTCCATGCCCTGTAGGGAAAACAGAGGAAGATATAAGTCAGGAGGCAGGTTTGCAGCGAGCTTTCAGTCGACCTGATGTTGAAAGTAACTCCAGCAGCCGTGGTACCTTAAAGCAAAGTCCACGTCCTGCAGAGATAGGAAGGTGCGGTGCAGGCAGGGTATAGGTGGTGGGCTGGGACTGTTGCAGCCAGAACACAAGCTGGCTGGCATGACATTGCGAGCCGAGAGGACGGCGGACGCGGTATCTGTAATCCTGTCCAATTAATGGAGCCAGAATACATGAGAGTTCCGACGCAACACGGCAGACCATGCACACGAATGTGGCAGGAGCAGGAAGCTCAAGCACGCACGTTGAGATACAGCTTGGTCTGCTCGACGACGTTGCGCAGGGACTGGCGCTTGCGGTAGGGCCACCGCGCCAGGCCGATGGTTCGGCACACGCGCTTCAGCACGCTCAGCCCAATGCCCAGCTGAGCCGCTGCCTCCTGCGCAAACAGAAGTGAGCATGTATAGTATAATGCTATGGTGCAGATCGCAAGCCTCCACCTCAGTGCCATGAGGTGTGCTGCAGAGTGCTACAAGCACCTGAAACAATGTGACAGAAAAGCAGAGAGACGATAGGGTTCAGCGGCAGCGCAACAGTGCCTTTCCATGCTTTTAATCAAAAGCCTCTCGATGCCTGTCAATGCCTTTCAATTGTACATAAGAAGTCGAACCTGGATGGGCATGTCGAAGAAGCCGCCGTCCTTCAGCATGTCCTGCGTGATGTGCGCGTACTCGCCCGCGCGGCGGCCCGCCCGCCGTGCCGCCGCCGCCGCGTCGTCCATCAGCAGCGCGCTGGCGGGGCGGCGGTTCATCGCCGCCGCGCGCCGCGGCGGGCCGCCGGCGCGTGTGGAGGCGGCGGCGGGCGCGTAGCCGCCGGGCGCGCCGCGGAACGCAGCCGGCAGGCCGCCGCCGCCGGACTCGGTGGCGTGGCAGTCCATCATGGTAGATCCGCCGCCGAGGTCCGCCTCGGGCACGAGCGCGGAGACGTCCAGGAACAGGGACTCCGCCTCGCCGCAGCCCTCTGCGCGCATCGG
>JAABUM010001060.1_pt1 | contig 43251 bp, 42 predicted proteins | sample 5559161 | NCBI WGS metagenome assembly JAABUM01 (sample SAMN10711868, study PRJNA513369) | rock metagenome | isolation source: Antarctica rocks | place: Antarctica: Victoria Land, Siegfried Peak nord
GTGCGCCGTGGTCGAACTGCGCGCGCGCCGCTGCCGTCCCGGTCGCCGTGATCGGCGTCTGGCCGCGTAAGCCCCGGTCCACGGGGAGGGGGAAGTACATCCTGCCTCCTATTCTGAAGATGAACTAATATGTTCGGCAGCGTTTGCTGGGCGATGCATCCCAGTTAGCCGCCGATGACGCGCCGCGCCTAGCGGCCATCGATGCGGCTATGGGCGCGCTTGCTGGAAGCGGGCTATCCAGCGAAGACTTCATGAGCGAGAAGCAGGCTGAGGTGGCCCATGAAGAGGCGCGGTGGCAGGAGCGCTTCGGATCACGCTCCGTTGGTACTTCATGGGTTATGCCCGATCCGATTCATCCGCTGATAGCCCGTTAGCGCCCCGCGTGCAGAATCCGCAGGGCGCGGGCGAGTTGCGTATCAGCCGCCGAGCCGTCGTCGACGGGTGAGTCGACAACCACATCGGGTGTGACGCCGCGATTCTGGATGAGGCGCTTATGGGGGGTCAACCAGATGCGGATGGTGACGCGCAGCGATGAGTTGTCGGGCAGATCGTACTCCTGCTGCACTGAGCCCTTGCCGTAGGTCGTGACGCCGACGATCGTGGCGCGGCCATTGTCCTGCAACGCCCCAGCCGTGATCTCGCCGGCGCTGGCCGTGCCGTCGTTGACGAGCACGACCATGGGGATGGTCAGGGCCTGTCCGCCGCCCAGCGAACGCAGCGCGTCGAGTTGACCTTGCTGGTCCCGCTCGTAGAGCACGATGCGCCCGGCGGGCAGGAACTGGCTGTTGACGTCGAGAGCCGTGTCGACGAGGCCGCCGGGGTTGTCGCGCAGGTCGAGCACGAGGCCGCGCGGGTGGCGGCTCAACAGCGTGTGCAAGGCTGTGCTCGCGTCGCGGCCCGTCGTGACCCCGAACTGCGCCAGGCGCAGGTAGGCAACATCGCCGATCGTGCGCGACGAGACGTCCGGGACGGAAATGTGGCGGCGTGTCAGCGTGACGCTGAAGACGCCGTGTACGCTGGCGCGCTGGATGCCGAGCGTGACGCGTGAGCCGGCCGGCCCGCGCAGCAACGCCACGATCTGGTCCTCCGTCAACGTCGTGATATCGTTGCCATTGATACGCACGATGATGTCGCCAGAATGCAGGCCGGCCGCGGCGGCGGGAGAACCGGGGAGCGGGATGATACTGACGCCGTGCATGGTCATGTCGACGTAGGCGCCGATGCCCTCGAACGAGCCGTTGAGCGAGGCTTGCAGCGCCACGGTGTCCTCGGGGCTGATGTAGACCGTGTGCGCGTCGCCTGTCCCGCCCGTGAGCATGCCGTTAATGGCCGCGTAGATGAGGCGTTTGCGGTCGGGCAGCGGCGCGTAGTATGAATCCGTGGTTACGACGTCGTAGGCGCGAAAGAAATCGTTGAAGGGCTGCGCGAGGTCGGCGCGCTGCAATTCATCCGGCACGACGATAGGTGTGCCGGCTGTGGCGCGTCCAACCGCCGTCCCCGCGCCTGCGCCGACGAACAGCACGCCCAGCAGCAACGCGGCGCGCTTGATGGTCGAGCGCAACGATCTATCTTTCATGCGCGTGGCCCGTTCAATTGAGCTTCACGATCTCCGCCCCTGGGACGGTGCGCTTGACGAGCGCGGCGAGCGTGGCGCCAGGACCACAGTCGACGAAGCGCGTGACGCCGGACGCGGCCATATTTTCAAGGGCGTCCGTCCAGCGCACCGGCGCGAGGATCTGTTGCTCCAGCTCCAGGCGGATCTCGTCGGCGCCCTGGATCGCGCGGCCCGTCGTGTTGGTGTAGATTGGGTACGCGGCGTCGCCGATGGCGGCGGACCGCAACGGCGCGGCCATGGCGTCGGCGGCAGTGCGCATCAAGGGCGAGTGGAAAGCGCCAGCGACGGCTAGTGGGACGACCTTGCGCGCGCCGCGCTCCTTGAGCAGTGCGACGGCGCGGGCCAGGGCGGCGACGGCCCCAGAGATGACGACCTGGCCGGGCGCGTTGTAGTTCGCCGCCACGACGATGTCGTCCGTGTCGATGCCATCATACGAAGCCGCCACGCATGCCTCCTCGACCACGTCCGCGTCGAGTCCCAGCACCGCTGCCATGCCGCCCGGACTCTCCTCGGCGGCCTGCTGCATCACGGCGCCGCGTCGCGCCACGAGGCGCACAGCGTCATCCAGCGACAAAGTGCGCGCGGTGACCAGAGCCGTGTACAGGCCGAGCGAGTGCCCCGTGGACGCGGCTACGTTGAATGGTCCGTGCCGCTCTTCGTGCACGGCCAGGATCGCCAGCGAGCAGACCAGGATGGCTGGCTGCTGGTTACTCGTCTTGCGCAACTCCTCCTCGGGTCCCTCGAAGCAGAGCCCGGTGAGCGGGGAACCGAGCGCCTCGTCGGCGCGCGCGAAGACAGCGCGCGCCGCGCCCGACTGGTCGTAGGCGCCGCGGCCCATGCCGATCGACTGGGCGCCCTGGCCGGGGAACAGCAGCGCGACAGGCGCGGTCGCGGACGCGTCCATAAAAGCCCCTACTTACTCTTACTGGTCGCGCTCGGCGCGCTCCTGGCGCTTGCGCTCCTTGGCTCCCACGTCGATCACCTCGCGACCATGATAGGTGCCGCAGGTCGGGCAGGCGTGATGCGGCAGATGCGGCTGGTGGCAGCGCGGGCACGGCACGAGCTGCGTGGGGGTGATCATCAGGTGGGTGCGACGCCGCCCCTGCTTAGAATGGCTAGTTTTTTTCTTCGGTACCGCAGGCATGATAACTCCTCTCGGCGAAACGCCGTCATCGACTATTATGTGAGCGCAACAGATAATAGTGTAACAGGAAAGTGAGTGACTCTTAGAGATTTAGCCCGTAAACTGTAGGTGTTACGCTCATTGACAGGCTAGCGTCGGCGCGGTACGCTTAACAGTAGGGATAGTATACCTTTCATATGGTCACTCCATCCCATCGCGACGGCGCCGTGACGGCTATCGCGCTTTTACACACCGGAGAGGACGGTACTACCAATGATTGAAACGATGACGCCCGAGTCGATGGAGTCGACAGACGTGGTCATGCTGACGCCGGTGGCCGGCGCCAAGGTCCGCGAGCTGCTTGAGACCGAGGGCAACCCTGACCTCGCGTTGCGCGTCTACGTGGCCGGCGGCGGCTGCTCGGGCCTGCAATACGGCATGGCGCTCGACGACAGTATGCTCGAGGGTGACACGCTAATCGAGGCCGACGGCATCCGCGTGCTCGTCGACGCCGAGAGCCTTGGCTTTATCATGGGCGCGGAGATCGACTACGTCGATAGCCTCATGGGAGCGGGCTTCCAGGTCAACAACCCCAACGCCGTGTCGTCGTGTGGCTGCGGTCACTCTTTCAAGACGGCCGACGACGCGGGCGCGGCCAGCGCTTGCGGCTGCCACTAACCAGTAGATAGTCGTTAGTAGCCAGTAGTCAGTACGCTTCGGCGTGCGTGCTACTGGCTATTTTGTTTGGGTGTGTTTCAAGTGAGTTGACGGGGCGGCTCCACCTCTCCCGCGTCAGGGCGCAAGAGTCTCTCCCCCTCACCCCCAACCGCTTAGGCCACTCGTTTGGGGTCGAGTGGCGCGGTACCGCGCCGCGTCGGCGCGATGAGGGCGCCGTCACTGAAGGCGCGCTCGAAAGCCGCGACAAGGCGCGGATCGAACTGCGTTCCGCTTCCAGCGTGGATCCTTTGGCAAGCCTCGTGTGGCGACAGCGCGGAACGATACGTCCTGCTACTTGTCATGGCGTCGTAGGCGTCGGCCACGGACAGGACCGCCGCGTCTCGTGGGATCTCCCGGCCGGCCAGACCATCAGGATAGCCCGCGCCATCGTACCGCTCGTGGTGGTGGCGGACCGCGGCTAAGATGTCGCTCAGGAAGGGCACGTTCTTGAGCATACGTTCCCCTAGCACGGGGTGTTGTTGCACAATCGCATATTCTTCTGAGGTCAAGACACCCGGCTTGGCGAGGAGAGCGTCGGGAACTCCGATTTTGCCGACATCGTGCAGTAACCCGGCCAGATGTATGTGCGCGATCTCGTGCTCCGCCAGTCCAAGCGCGCGTGTCAAGGCGACGGCGTAGGCGGCGACGCGGTTGGAGTGTCCACGCGTATACTGGTCTTTGGCGTCGACAGCAGCGGCGAGGGCTTCAACCGTTGCCATGTTGGCATGCTCCAGTTGCACCGTCAGGTCATCCGGATCATGTGCGAGGGCCAGCCCGACGTCCTCCGGCCGTCCGACTCGGCCCTTGCCCGCGTGCTTACCTGCGTACACGGCTTGATCAGCCGCGCGGATAAGCTCATCTCTGGTCTCGGCATGCAGGCCCAATGCGGCGACGCCAAGGCTAGCGTTGACGCCGATCGTCACGCCACCTTCGACAAGGCGGAAGGCCGCGATGGCGGTACGGAGGCGTTCGGCCAGTATAAAAGCGTCGTCGATTGTCGTTCCCGGCAAGATGATGGCGAATTCATCGCCGCCATAGCGCGCGGGAATGTCGGACACGCGCAGCGTGTCGCGCAGAAGCGTCGCGACGGCCACGAGAGCGGCGTCGCCGATCTGATGGCCGTACGTATTATTGATCACGCTGAAATCATCCAGGTCTACCATGATGAGGCAGAGGGGCTGATCGCCCTGAAGCGCCTCCCGGACGTCCTCTTCCAGCCGCGTTTGTAGCGTGCGGTGATTGAGGAGGCCCGTCAGTCCATCCATGGTAGCCTGCGCCAGGGCGTGTTCGTGTAGACGGGCGTTGCGCAGAGCGATGCCGGCCTGAGTAGCAAGAATCGCCAAGGCGTCACGCGCGTCGTGGCTGAGATCGGCTGGAACGCCGGAGAGTCTGAGCAGACTGATAACACTCGACCCCTCGGATTCGAGCGGCGCCAGTAGCGTGCGCTCGTCCGCGTCGTCGTAGACGACTCCCGGCGCCGCCAGTGGCGCTGGGACGTGGGTTGGCCCGTCCGCCGTCGCATCCAGGGGGAATACGACGGCTTGATAGAGCATCGCCGGGTTGCCCGGATCGCGCAGGTAGGCGGCGACTGTCCGCGCATGCACGATCGCACCGGCTGCTTCGACCACAGGAGCCAGCAAATGAACCTGCGTTTGCTGTAGTTGAAGACGTTGCCCCACGGCCAGAACTATCTCTAAATGCTCGCTGCGGCGGCGCAATGTTAGCGCACGGTCCTCGGCCGTGATGGTGCGAAATGATAGGCGCAACGCTATCACGGGGATGATGAAGAGAGCGAGCAAGACGTGGTCGTATAACCACGATGAGGCGGCCAACACTCCAATGGCGCCGCTGCTCAACTCTGTGAACAGCGTACGGCGATATGTTTGTATCCAGACAGTCCACGGCGGTCGATTCTGGAGGATGGAGAGCACCGGCAATAGCAACCCGACGTCCAACACATAGTACAGTGCGATGAGGATGCACAGAAACGGGGTGGCCGGCAGGACATGGCCGCTTTGCAAGACGCCGGTCGGCGCGATGATACGCGAAAACAGTATGCTGCTCAGCCCAACGATAAGCGTCGAGTGGCAAATATTGAAGGCTCGCTTGTAGAGGGGCTTGGATACCCGCGCTTGCGCGGCGAATATGGCCACGAACGTGCTGTACATCGGTATAGGCGCGGGAAAGAGGAGCAGTAGGGCGATGTGCACGATGGTCGCCACACTTTGCGCGATAGGGCCGCTCATTTTTAGCGCCGTGCTCTCGCCAAGGTACGCGAGCAGCGTGAAGACGCCGACATTGGCGAGCGCGACGAGATCCGGCGTCACACTCCACGGCGTTCCCCACGGTCCTATGTGTGCGATTGGCGCCGCGACGATGAACGCGCACGCCAGGTAGTTGGCCCACAAATAGAGGCGTAGCGATACCGGAAGGGTCGACACGTTTGTCCTCAGCGCATCGCACAACGATGCATAGGCGCGTCGTGTTTGGAGCACGACAGGCGAAATCTTTAGCGTTCACTGATACACATCGACTAACGGCGTCGATTAGTCCATCCCCTAATTTGGTGATTGCGATCGTCCGCATGGCGACGTGACAATAAGGAGAGGCGAACTACCCCATACGAGTATGCCCCGTTCGAGGGATGCGGCGCCCCTGCTTTATCGCGCATAGTTGTCAAGAGTTGGCGCACGAGCCAACCGACGCCAACACCATATGGCTCGTGAACGAAGCCTATGGACGGACGACGAAAAAGGGGAAGAGATCATGAAGACTGAGCAGACAGGAACTAGCCGCGGCCATCAATGGACTCGCTATACAATCTTGCGCGTGATGCTGGCGGCCTGCTCGCTCGTCGGAATGGTGCTCGCTTCGGGCGCGCCCGCTCATTGGTACTGAGAGGGGGCGGGTACGCTACGTGTCGACGTAGCGAGAAATCATAATCGCCCGCCACGCTTTCGCAGTTGGGCTAGTTGGCTTGATAGGAGGGGATGTATGCTACTCGCGACGCCGGTCGTTTTCGCGCTCGTCGTAGCCCTGGCGCGCGGCGGCTCCCTGCGCCATCTCGCCGCGCTGCCTTTACGCGGGAGCGCGTTTATCCTGGGTTCGCTCGCCCTGCAAGTCGCGCTGTATCTACCAGGGATGCAACGCTCGTGGATCGCGGTCCACCATGGCGGTGGCATCTATGTCCTCGCGCTCGCTCTCGCCCTAGTGGGGGCGCTACGCAATTGGCGCTTGGGCGTGGCCGTACGTTTCGCCACGCTTGGCCTCGCGCTCAACGCGCTCGTGATCGTCGCCAACGGCGGCTATATGCCGGTCAATAAATCCGCGCTGTCTAGCGCGCAAGGGACGGTGCGCGTCCGGGAAGTCGCCGACGCGGGCCTCTATGGCAACACGCGCCTTGCCACGCGCGACAACACGCTGCTTCCCTTCAGTGATGTGTTCCCGCTACGCATCCCGCATGGTCTCGGCAACGTCTTCAGTATCGGCGACCTACTGATCGCGGCGGGCGTCGTGACCCTTACATACCGGGGCACACGCGGGCACGTCTACCAACAAGAAGCATTCGGCGGTTTACAACCCGCGTAGATGTGGCGGCAACAGCGCCGCGACGCGTGCCATCATCTCCTCGCGCGCGTGGCGGTCCGCTTCGGCGCGCGGCAAGTTCCGCGCGCGGGCCAATGTGAAGGGCGCGCCGAAGCGGGCGACCGGCGTGGCGCCATCCTCGTAGACGCCGACCGGCAGCAGGCGTACGCCGCCCGCGCACATGAGCGCGGCGAATGTCCCCGTCCCGACAAGGGCGGGCGAGAGGCGGCGGCTGTGCCCGTGGTGACCCTCGGGGAAGAGCACGCCGACGCGCCCTTGTCCGCGTGGGGGCGGCAGCACCGCGCTCAGTAGCCGGCGTAGCGCCGCGCCGCGTCCCCCGCGATCACCCTCGGCCACGGCCATCGGTATCATGTCCCAGGCCACCGCGATGCGCCGGAATATCCAGCGCGTCCCCGGCAGTTCGACACGCCGCGCGCCGAGCGGTACGGCCACGCGGTCGATCACGGTGATGCGCACCTCCTCCCGGCGCCGCTCCCAAACGGCATGGGCAATGAGGGCGCCGGCGTAGCCGATCCATAATCCTGGGCGCTGGTAGTGGTTAGCTATGATCAGCAGAGGGCCCTCCGCCGAGATGTGTTCCATCCCTTCGACCCGCGGCGCCGGTGTAATATCGGCGAGGAGCGCGGCGGCGTCCCGCGCGAGTGAGCGGCGTTGCAGGCGCAGCATCGAGCCTCCAATCGAGGCCAGCAGCGAGAGTGGAGGAAAGTGTGTACGTCCCAGATTCACCTGTACGTGCGCCCCTTCCAGGCCGCGCCACGCCGCGCCAGCAGCCGCCACGTCGAGTCAGCCGTGATGAGCCCGAAAATCCCGACGGCGAGCGGATACAGCGTGGCGTAGCGCGCCGGCACGCCGAAGCGGCGGTACCACGGCACGAGCCCGACGACGCCGGCGAGATAGCCGGCGAGCGCCAACGCCAGCGGGCCTGGCCTTAAAAGACCATGGCAGGGACCGGACCTTAAAAGGTCTCTCGCATGTCGATCTGGCGCAGACCTTTCACGATCTGTGCTCTGCCATGCGCTGTCGAGTTGTTGCCCGTCAAGCCGCGGCCTGACAGGCAGCGGCCGGGTGCGCGCCACATTTTCGTGTCGGGCATCTACGGGGACCGCCGCCGTCCCGGCGGCCTGTCGTTGCCGGCAACCATGTTGCATGTGGCGAACCCCTGGATGCACCCGTGAGCCACCGGGACGGCGGCGGTCCCCGTAGAGACGGCCAGCCACACTATTACGCGGTCGGAGCGACTGCCTGTCAAGCACGCCCCCCTGCGTCAAGGTTGCCCGAACAAGCAGCGGCAGCGCCGTTCCCAGCGCGGCGCTATAGAGTGCGGCCGCCGGTAGGCGACGCGGGTCGTCCAGCACGTAGCGCGCGGCGTTCTTGCGGAAACCCGCCCACAGTTCGCCGAGGCCGCCGTACATGCGCACGCTCACCAGGCTCTCCGCACGGCATAAGCGGTAGCGTATACCCGCCCGCGAGAGGGCGCGGGCCAGCGCGGCGTCTTCGATGATGGAGCCGCGCACGGCGGCATGGCCGCCCGCCTGCTCATAGGCCGCGCGCTGGCAGAGGATGTACTGACCGTTGGCGAGGGGAGAGGCGTGGCGCCGCCGGTTGACGCGGCGCGGCGAGACCCCCGCAAAGAGCATGGCGTAAGCCGTAGGTAGCAGCAGCCGCTCGAAGAACGTCTCGCAGCGCTGGCCCGTGATGAGCGAGAGCGCGCCGAGGCCTTCGCGCTCCAGGTAGGCCACGGCGGCGCGCAGCGATGCGGGCTCGTGTACCGTGTCGGCGTCGGTGAAGAGCAGCAGCGCGCCGTTGGACACGGCCACGCCCTGTGCGCAGGCGTGGCTCTTACCCGTCCAGCCTGGGGGCAGGGGCGTCCCGCGCACGACGTGTGCGCCGGCCCCTGCGGCAAGGGCTGCTGTGTCGTCCCGCGATTCGTCGTCGACGACGATGACGTTGTAGTCAGGGTAGTCGAGGGTATTTAGGGCGCGCAGCAACGCGGGTAGGCGCGCCGCCTCGTCGCGCGCGGGGATGATAATGGAGACGCGCGGCCACGCAGCCCGCGCATCAAGCGCCTGCGGAAGCACGGGCAGCCGCGCGTAGTGGCGCCAGGACAGCGAGCTACATACAACCTGCGCGACAAGCGCGCGAACGTACGGCGCTACACTCATGACTATCACAGGGTAGACGCGTGGCCGCTCGTTGTCAAACAGGTAACGCTTTAGCGGGTCGTGTCGATCACGCTCACGGTCCCGCTTAATGGCCCCGTAGGGAGGGGTTGCGACCGTGACGCCTGCGGGAGCCAGCCTCGTATGGGTTGCGGGACCCAACTCCATGTGTTGGACCCATTCCCCGTGCGGGCACGGTAGCCGTAACGTTTGTACTCAGCGTCGTTTACGTTGGACACGAAGACGCGGTTCGTCAGGCTGTCGAGCGCGAGGTCCCTGGGCAGCAGGCCGACGGGAACGGCACCCAACACCCGCCCGGTCGCGCCATCTAGCGCGAGGACGCTGCCCGTTCCGACCGCCGCGCCCGTGCTATCGTGCGGGGTCTCGCTCAAGACGTAGACGCGGCCTGTGCGCTCGTCGACGACTGCTTTATGTCCGGCGTCCCACACGCCGACGCCGAGGCCGAGTGTACGCACGACGGCGCCGGTCCGCGTGTCGAGCAGCAACTCGGGGCCGGCCAAACTATGCACGAAGACGCGGCGCGTTCGCGCGTCCAGCAGTACCTCGTCCGGGGTCCAACTCAGCCTGACCGTGTGTAGCGTCGTTCCAGTGCGTGTATCGAGCATACGGATACTGCCGCCCGACGCGGTACTCGCCGCGACGAACACATGCCCCTCGGCTTCGTCGACGGCCATGAGATGCGCTCCCGTTTCTCTCGTGGCGTTGGACGCGGTCTGACCGAGCGGGAGCACGCGCAGCAGACGCCCGGTGGACGCGTCGAACATGCTAACGCTGTTGTTGCTGCTGTTCATCACGAACACGCGTCCGGCGCGCGCGTCGACCACTACCTCATCAGGGGCGTAGCCGGTGGTCTGGTCGAAGCCGACGGGCACGGTTCGCAGGGTCCGGCCGCTCGCCAGGTCGAGCGTGCTCAGGGAGTCGCCCTGGTAGTTGGCGACGTAGGCGCGTCCCGCGCGTTGGTCGATTGCTATGGCGTTGGGCTGAGAGCCTACGTCCGTGGTATGGAGGAGCGCGCTGGTGCGGCTGTCGAGCGTGGCGACAGTACCCTGTCCGTCCAGGCGGAATGAGGTTACTCCGATCAAGAGATGTCCACGGCGCTCGTCCACGGCCAACGCGGCTGGACTGCCACTAAGGCTGATGGTCCGCAACACTTGTCCATCGCGCGCGTCGAGCATGGTAATGGTATTATCGCCGTTATTGACGACGAAGACGCGGCCGGCGCGGACATCGACAGCGACCGACGAAGGGTCCGGCCCTACAGCGCGCGTGGCGATGATGGGGCTCGCGGATACGCCGTGCGCGCTCACCAGCGCCCCAATCACGCCCACAAGGGCGATCAGGACCACGATGATAGCGGCGCGCGCCGCCAACCGGCCACGTTTCACGATGACCATCCTCTATCCTATTTGAGGAGCCAGAACTACGATGTCGCAGGCTATAATGAGGCAGGACGGGCGCTTGCCCCCATATATTACTTGTCATTGTAGCGGACAACGGGAGTACGCGATTGACAACCCCGGCAATCGACTTCGATAGCCCCTGGAAAGAAGCCCTGGAGGAGTACCTGGAAGGCTTCTTCGCGCTCTTTTTTCCGCAGGCCCACGCCGAGATCGACTGGACGCGCCCCTATGCCTTCCTGGATAAGGAGCTACAGCAAGTCGCGCGTGACGCCGACCTGGGGCTACAGATTGTCGATAAGCTGGTGCGGGTGTGGCTGCGCACCGGCGCGGACGCCTGGGTGCTCGCGCACATCGAGGTGCAAAGCCAGGAGGAGCGCGACTTCGCCCAGCGCATGTTCATCTACTTCTACCGCCTCTATGATCGGTACACGCGGGAAGTGGTCAGCCTGGCGGTGCTCGGCGACGAGCGGGTGACGTGGCGTCCGACGACGTACGCGACGGAGCGGTGGGGCTGTAGCCTGCGGTTCAGCTACCCGATCGCCAAGCTGGCGGACTACCGCGCCCGCCGCGCCGAGCTGGAGGCGAGCGATAACCCCTTCGCGACGGTTGTCCTGGCGCACCTGGCGGCGCAGGACACACGCGGGGACGCCGCACAGCGCCGGCAGGTCAAACTGGCGCTCACCCGTCGACTCTATGAGCGGGGCTACAGCCGGGAGCGGATACTCAGCCTGTTCCGGTTCATCGATTGGCTGCTGGCCTTTCCGGCGGAGCAAGAAACGCTATTTTGGCGAGACGTCCAAGACTACGAGGAGGAGCGAACAATGCCGTACGTTACGAGTGTGGAGCGCATCGGGCTAGCGCGAGGGCGCGAGGAAGGCCGCGAGGAAGGCCGCGAGGAAGGGCTGCGAGAGGCGTTGCGCCGGATCGCGCGGGCGCGCTTCCCGATGGCGCCTGAGGCGCTGGGCCAGCGCATCGCGGAGGCCGATCGCGCGACGCTGGATCAGATGCTTGACCGCATCAGCATCATCCAGACCCCTGATGATCTCTAGCGCCCCAATTGGCGCTAACCGCCCATCACAGCTACACTCCAACACGCCGCTATCGGCGCTATCAACACTAATATGAAAGGCGCCGGCCTGCTGAACGTCCTCGTCTTCGCCCAGTTGCTGCTTGGTACGCGCGTGCTCACGCGCATGGCGCGTGGGATCGGCGCGCGCCGCATCCGCGCCGCCCCGGCCGTGGCTGGAGACGATGGGGCTGTCGCGGTGATCGTGCCAGTGCTGAACGAGGTGGATAGGCTAGGGCCTTGCCTCGATGGACTGATCAGACAGGGCTCAGAAGTGCGCGAGATCGTCGTCGTGGATGGCGGCTCGCACGACGGGACACAGGAGCTTGTCCGCGCGTACAGCGCGCGCGACGGACGTGTGCGTCTCGTGGACGCGAGTCCGGTACCCCACGACTGGAACGGCAAAGCGTGGGGGGTGCAGGTCGGGCTGGAGCAGGCAGACTCAGGTGCCCCCTGGGCACTGATGATCGACGCCGACGTGCGGCCCAAACCGGAATTGGCGCGCTCGCTCTTGACCCACGCCCGGCGCGAGAACGTCCCGGCGTTAAGCGTGGCCACGCTACAGGAGGTGAGCGGGGCGCTCGAAGGGCTGTTGCACCCGGCCCTGCTGACGGCGCTGGTCTACCGTTTTGGACCGCCGGGCCGCGCTACGCGGCGCGTGCGTGAGGTCCAGGCCAATGGGCAGTGCTTCCTGGCTCGGCGTGACGCGCTGGAGGCCTGTCGCGCCGTCGTCGGCGCGCGCGCGTCTATCTGCGAAGATATCACTATCGCCAGGGCGCTCGTCGCCGCGGGCCATCCGGTCGGGTTCTATGAGGGGGAGGATCTGGTGTCGGTCGAGATGTACAGGGATTGGCGCGACGCCTGGCGCAATTGGCCGCGCTCGCTGCCCATGCGCGACCAATACTCCGGCGCGTCCAGCGTCCTGGGGCTCTGTGAGGTAACGCTGGCGCAAGCTTTGCCGCTGCCCCTTTTCATCTTGTTGCTAGTTCGCGCACGCCATACATATCCAGCTTTAGTTGTGAACGGCACGCTCACGGCGGTGCGCCTGGGCGTACTCGCGGGGACGGCGCGGGCCTACCGCCGCGTCCCGCCGACCTATTGGCTCTCGCCGCTCTGCGACGTGCCTGTCGCCCTGCGGCTCTGGCAAAGCCTGCTCCAGCGCCGCCACACCTGGCGGGGGCGCGTACTCGTGAACGGAGGACTCCCGTGAGGCTTATCAAATCGCTCTTCTTACTGCACTTGTTCGCGATGGCGTTCGGCCTCGCCGGCATCCTCATCGCGCTGCCGCACATGGGCTTGTGGGACAAGAACCCCGCGCTGGTGCAGGTCTATCAGTTTGGCATGAGCCACGGCGGCTCCACGCACATCCTGTTCGGCGCCGCGACGATGCTCGTGTTCGGGATCTATGCCATCGGCTGGCGCCGCACCCTCGTCTTCTTCGCCATCGGCACGGTTCTGCCGCTGGGCGCTGAGTTGCTCGGCACGAAGACAGGCTGGCCCTTCGGCGGCTACGCCTACACCGATTTTCTGGGCTTCAAGCTGGGCCATCGCGTCCCCTATAGCGTGCCGCTCTCCTGGTTCTACATGGGCTTCGCGTCGTATCTCCTGGCCAGTGTCATCATCGGTGCGCGGCGGGTGCGCTTCGCCCCCCTATGGTCGGTCTTGCTCGGCGCGTGGTTGCTCACGTCCTGGGACCTCGTGCTCGACCCGGCCATGGCCAGCCCGGCGATGGTCAACACGCTGCACCTACAGTTTTGGACCTGGCACGAGCACGGTCCGTACTTCGGGATGCCGCTGCGCAACCTAGTGGGGTGGTTCGGGACCGGCCTCGCCTTCATCACGCTGAGCCGCATTCCCTTCCATGGTGAGCTCGGTCCAGGGCGCATTCCCACCTGGCTGCCCTTCGGCGTCTACGTGGCCAACGTGGTGTGGGCGATGGCGCTCAGCCTCGGCGTGGGCCTGTGGCCGACCGCGCTGGCCGCGGTCGTGTTCAGTCTCTTGCCCGCCTGCCTGGCGCTGTTCCCCCCTGATCGAAGTCGGCCGGCGGGTGTCGCGGCGCGCACGGAGACCGTGCCGTTTACGCCCGGAGCGCGGCGAACCTCCACGGGACGGTAACGCACAGAGGCGCACCTTGAAATACTTGAAATAGGGGAACACGGCCTGCGACTGAAGTCGCATGGCAAACCACGGACACTGAAGTGTCTCTACGCGCGGCGCCCCACGCGACTTTAGTCGCCGTCGTTTGCCATGCGACTGAAGTCGCAGGCCATCACCGCGCACCAGTTGTGGTATGTCCGGCGTGTAGATGAGGATCAAGGAGGGCCGTCACGATGCAGAGTCAACCCCACGCCATCACCGTCGACATTGACGTCCCGGCGCGGATGCGCGACGGGACAATCCTGCGCGCCAATGTCTACCGGCCAGCCGGCGAGGGGCGCTGGCCGGTGTTGCTCACCCGTCTTCCCTACGGCAAAGACCTGCCGCTCGGCGGTTCGGTCTTGGACCCAGTCCAGGCGGCCCGCCGGGGCTACGTAGTGATCGTGCAGGACACGCGCGGGTGCGGCGCCTCGGACGGTGACTGGTATCCCTTCCGGTCCGAGGCGGACGACGGGGTCGACACCATCGCCTGGGCGGCTGATCTGCCGTTTTCCGATGGTCAGGTTGGTATGTACGGCGCCTCCTACTTTGGGTATACGCAGTGGTCCGCGGCGGTCGAGCAACCGCCTGCGCTCAAGGCGATGGTTCCCTTCATCACCTGGGCCGACGCCTTGAACGGCTTGGCATTTAGAGGCGGCGCCCTCGAACTTGGGACCAGCGCGAACTGGAACCTCATGATGGGCCTCGGCCAGCTGTTCCGCCGGCATGGCCGGGACCCACGCGCGCTGGGGCCGGCGCTCACGGCGTGGGCCCGTGAATCCGACGCGCTCGGCACGAGCGGCTACACTTCGTTGCCGCTCGCGGAGTTCGCGCCGCTACGCCGGCAAGACGTCGCCCCCGCCTTCTTCGACTGGATGGGGGCGCCGCTGGACCGCGCCCAGGAACCCTATTCATATCTCACGATCCTGGGCAAGCACGACCAGGTCCAGGCGCCCACCCTGAACGTGGGCGGTTGGTACGACATCTTCCTCGCTGGCACGATCACCAACTTCCAGGCGATGCGGGCGCAGGGCAAGCCGGCCAAACTGCTCATCGGCCCCTGGACCCACGGCGGTACGAGCAATCCGATCGGCGAGCGTAACTTCGGGTTCGGCGCGCAGGCCGCCTTGATCGACCTGCGGATGGACTTTGGCAGCCTCCAGTTGCGCTGGTTCGACCACTGGCTCAAGGGCGCCGACACCGGCATGATGGCGGAAGCGCCGATCAAGCTCTTTGTGATGGGCGCTAACGTGTGGCGGGACGAGCAGGAGTGGCCGCTGGACCGCGCGGTCGATACGCCCTGGTACTTGCGCGCGGACGGGGGCTTGAGCCAGGAGCGCCCAGGGAGCGAGGAGTCCGACCAGTACGACTACAATCCGGCCGATCCGACCCCGACGCGGGGCGGCGCCCTCCTGATGACACCGGAGTATCCCAGCGGCCCCTACGACCAACGCGCGGTTGAGGCGCGGCCCGACGTGCTTGTCTATCGGAGCGCGCCGCTGGAGCGCGACACCGAGGTGACCGGCCCCATCACGGTACGCCTGTGGGCCGTCTCCTCGGCGCCGGACACTGACTTCGTGGCCCGGCTCACCGATGTGTTTCCCGATGGCCGATCCATCAACCTGACCGATGGCATCGTGCGCGCCCGTTACCGCCGCCTCACCCAAAGCGATCAGGGCGAGGCGCCGTCCCTGATCGAGCCGGGACGCCCGTACGAGTACGTGATCGACCTGTGGGCGACCAGCAACGTCTTCCAAAAGGGTCACCGGATCGGGCTACAGATCACTTCCAGTTGCTTCCCGCGCTGGGACCGCAACCCCAACACCGGCCACCCCTTCGGCACGGATGCCGCGCTACAGGTCGCCCATCAGGAGATTTTGCACGACGGGGAGCACCCCTCTCACGTCGTGCTGCCCCTGGTCGACGCCGCGGCAGCCATGTGAGGGCCGCAAAGGAGCGCTCCCGAGGCTCTACCCAAAGCGTCGCGCGGCGCACGGCGGTCGCCGTGGCAACGACGATGACCGGCCGGACGATGCGTTGGGGGGCGCGGTTGATCGTCGCGCGGCGGCTTGACCTTCGCGTGGAGGGGTTGGACCTCTTGCCGCGCACGGGGCCCGTCCTGGTCGTCGCGCGCCACTTCCACCACCTCCATGACGGGGCCGCGCTGATCGCGATCGCGCCGCGCCCGGTGCATATCTTCGTCGCGCTCGACTGGGTGCGTCGTCGTCCGGGGCGCTGGGCTATGGAGCGGCTATGCGCGGTCGCCGGCTGGCCCGTCGTTCTGCGCGCGGACGGCCACACTCTCCAGGCGGCCCAAAGCGCCTACCGCGCCAGTGAGCGTGGGGTGTTGCTGCGTCATGCGCTCCGCGATACGACGCGCCTGCTGCGTGAGGGACGCCTGTTGGTGATCTTCCCCGAGGCTTACCCTAACGTCGACCCAGGCTACACACCGAAGACAGGCGATGACTCTTTCCTGCCGTTCGATCCTGGCTTCATACATGTGATTGAGCGGGCGCAACGACGCGGCGGCCGTCCGGTCGCCGTCGTCCCCACCGGACTGCGCTATGAACGGGGCGACCGCTGGCGGGTGACTCTACGCTTTGGCGCCCCACAGTACCTCGACAACACGACGGACCGCGCAGCCTTTGTCATGGAGATCGAGCGGTCCGTGCGGCGGCTGTCTATGCGCGAAGGTGGGTGAGACTAAGGGACATGCGACCGCAGTCGCAGGTCCCTTACGTCGCGATGCGAGAGTCGTAGCCGGTCGCGCCGGACGGATACTGGCCGTGTGTGGTCGCCGTCTGGACTCTGCCGCGCCCGTCGATGGCGCGGGCCTGGACGGTGAGGCTGCCGTGCGTCGGGAGCGCCTCTGGCGGCAACGTAACGCGCCACTGCACCCACGTCAGAGGTGAGAGCGCGGGCGCGTGCAGGGCGGCGGCGCGCCAGGGTCCATCATCGACGCGTACCTGCACCGCCCGCACGCCTCTACGCCCCGTGAAGGCGACCCCGGCCACGAGCAGGCCCCGTGCGTCCCGCCGCGCCACGTCGATGCGCGCTACTGTCCGTACTGCTGGCAGCGAGACCCAACCGCGCTGCTCCCAAAACCCCTGGCGCGGGTTGGTCGTGACGTGTAGCTCCGTGACCCACTTGACGCTCTTGTAGCCGTAGTACCCTGGGATGAGCCCGCGCGCCGGGAAGCCGTGCGCTTGCTCCAGCAGCCGGCCATCCATGGTGTAGGCGAGCATCACGATGCCATCCAGGGCCAACGCGAGGGGGATAGCCTCCTCGTGGCCGTCGGACGAACGGAATAGGACAGCCGACGCGCCGGGCAGGCTCCCGCCAGCGTGGGCTAGCAACGTGGGGATGGTGGCGCCCGAGAAGAGCGCTGTGCTCATCCACTGGCCGTCCACGGGGTTGCTGACACAGCGCTGTGTTACCCACTCGTCATGACGGGGCAGCGCCAGCAGGTCGGCAAAGCTCAAGCGCGTGGGACGGCGCACCAAGCCCTCGATGGAGAGCGTCCAGCCGTCGAGGGCGATATCCGGTTGCTGGATATCCTCGTCTATCTGGTAAAAAGCCCCGACTGGCGTCACCTCCGGCGCCAGTCCGGCCACGTCGAAGCCCGGCTTGCGCGGCCGCGGCGGCGCCCAGGGGAACAGCGCGCGGCCGGCGGCGCGCGTGCGCAGCAGGTGCGCGACAGGCTGCAGATACAATAGCGCGATCAGCGCGGCGAAGCCCGCCACGATACGCGCGTTGTGCAGCAAGAATAGGCGCCGCCCCTCCACCGGTCCGACCACCGGCGCGCGGCGATTGAGCGCATAGAGCGTGAGCGCGTACGCGGCCACCAGGACGACCGCGACGATGACATCACCACGCGGCGTTATCACGATAGTGAGAACTGCTAGAATGGCCGTAGCCAGGCCAGCGCGGAGGCGGCCCTCACCCCCCCGCCCATGGCTAACTGGACCGTCGGCCCCGCGGCTAGGGGCCGACGGTCCAGTTAGCCATGGGCGGGGGGGTGAGGGCGCGCCCCATACACGGCCGAGCAGTCCGCCGGCGAGGAGGGCGAGGGCGGCGGCGCCGCAGAGGGCCAGCGGTTGCGCCAGCGGCCCCAGGCGCAGCAGCAACGGGATAGCGATGGACACGGGCGTGCGGTCCATGATGCCGTTGGCGACAGGTTCGAGCGGCGACGGCATACGTAGCGCGAGGGCCACGATCGAGGCCACAATCAGGGCCAGCATCATCGCCAGGCTGCCGTTGCGGTATGCTACACCAGACGCTGTGGTTGATACGCTCGTGCGCGGCGCGCGCGGTGAAGGATTTCTATGCACCTATTCCTCGTCATCAGGGTAGCGAAGCGATCGTGACCTATCTGCAATTTCTCGGGCTTTTCACCCTCGCGCCGATAGCGCTGCTGCTGGTGTTGCTGCGCGGCCACGTCGCGCGCGCGACGTGGCGCATCGCGGCGTTGCTGGCGCTCCTCGCGTTCCTCTACACCGCGCCGTGGGATAACCTAATCGTGGTCAACCGAGTGTGGTCCTACAGCCGGCGCCAGGTGCTCGGGCTCGTAATCGGCGTCATCCCCTTAGAAGAGTACCTGTTCTACGCCCTCCAGGTCGTCGCCACGGTGCTGTTCTGCGCGTGGCTCCGACAGAGTCGGAAGTCGGAAGTCGGAAGTCGGAAGTTATCGGTTGGCGATCAAGATACAGAGGGGGAAATATGCACTCGTTGAACAGTTCAAGTAGGATGGCGTGTTGCCACAATGACGCGCTAACGACCCACCGTCGTACTTCCGACTTCCGACTTTCGACTTTCGACTAATGTTCGGCCGCCTCACCTACCTCATCCTCGAGCTCGCCTGGGCGCTGCCGGTCATCCTGGGCATGTGGGCGATTGGTCACGCGTTGCTGTGGCGCGCGTGGCGGCTGCTCGTCGTGGGCACGCTCGTGCCGACGGTGTATTTCTCGGCCGCCGACGCCGTGGCTATCCACAGCCACATCTGGACCCTCAATCCTCAGCGCATCGTGGGCCTGCGTCTGGGTCCACTTCCGCTCGAAGAGGCCGTTTTCTTCCTGATCACCAACCTGATGACCGTGCAGGGACTCGTCCTGCTCGGCAACACTAGTGGACCGTCGCTCCTACAATTGCTGCGCCGCCGCAAAGATATTTCTAGCTCACGCTAGGGACTGTAGACGTCGTCTTAGCAGGAATGCAACGTCTTCTTGCCATTTTGATAAATTTGCCACGTAAGATTCGCCTGTACGACGCGTCTATATATACGTAAGGGCTGCGGTGCGGGAAGGGCTGACCCGCACTACGGTCCTGACTGCAGGGGTACGCGTCGTATGGGCTGTGCGGCGCGTACCCTTTTTTGTTGTGTGGCCGCCACCACTACAAGGCCGCCGTCGCGCGGCCTTACTTCTTGGCCGGGACCGGGGCGCCTTTGCCGCCCGCGCTTCCTTCCGGGACCCAGCCCTCGGGCATCCGCTCCTCGGGGGAGAATAGAAAATACTCCATCTGCTCGCGCATGAACTGCTGCGCGTCGGGGTCGGCCAGCACCAGGCCATAGTGGTTGATCAGCACGACCTTCTGTTGCTGCCACAAGTTCCACGCCTGCGCCGAGATGTTTTCATAGATACGTTGACCAAGCTCACCTGGATACGGGGGGCGCGGCAACCCCGGCAACAACCGCCCCAATTTGACGCACTGGACCATCCTTGCCATGATCGGTTTCCTTCCACACACTGTAGATGATAAATGGGTAAGCCGGACCGGCATCCGGCGCGCTCTCCTCATTATCCCCCAAAACCCGTACAAGGATGTAACAGCCGCATATGAGGGTCATTTTCTTCGGTATGGAGTGCCGGTTCTCTCGCCCCACGCTCGCCGCGCTCCTGGCCGGGGGGATCGACGTGCGCGCCGTCGTGGTCCCGCGTCCCCGCGCCGTTGGGGCTGGTGGGGTTGGAGCATCCAGCGCGCCCATTCGCCGTCTGGCGCCGCCACGACCGAGGCAAGGGTTAGCGCTGCCGGCGGTCTCGACGGAGCGGGGTATCTTGGGACTGGCCGGGGCGACGGGTATCCCAATCTTCGACGTTGGGCGCCTGGCCCACGCGGAAGCAATCGCCGTCCTGCGCGGCCTGCAACCCGACGTCATCGTCGTGGCCTGCTTCCCACGCCTGCTGCCCCCCGCGCTGCTGAACCTGCCCCGCCATGGCGCGCTGAACGTTCACCCGTCGCTGCTGCCGGCCTACCGCGGCCCACAGCCCCTGTTCTGGGTCTTCCACGATGGACTCGAGCGCGCCGGCGTGACCGTCCATCTGATGGATAGCGGCGCCGACACCGGCGACATCGTGGCCCAGCGTCCACTTGCGTTGCCGGACGGCATATCGTACGCCGACGCCGAGCAACTGTGCGCCGAGGAGGGCGCGCGCCTCGTCGTGGAGGCGGCGCACGCCCTCGACGCGGGTACATTGGCGCGGCGGCCGCAGCCGGCGACGGGCGTATCGTACGCCCCCACGCCGCGCCCGGAAGATGTCGTCGTGGCGCCCGGCTGGTCGCCGCGGCGCGCCTTCAACTTCACGCGTGGTATGGGGCTTACCACATGATGGTGATGTTGCCTGTCGCAGTCCTGACCTTAAAAGGTCATGGCAGGGACCGGACCTTAAAAGGTCTCCTGGTGACCATCGTCGTGGCCGCTTGATAGACGGATGGCGTGTGTGCCGCGTCCACACCGACCTTTCAAGGTCCGGCGTCTGCCATGGTCTTTTAAGGCCAGGTTCTGGCCGACCTTGACCTGCCCTCTAAACGTGCGCTATACTGAAGCCAAACGACCGTTCGGAAGTGATGGTAATGGTGGTGGGGCTTATGATTGAGCAGCAGCAGCGCAGGGGGCAGCGCGAGCGCATCGTCACCGCGACGGGACGCCTCTTCCGCGACAAGGGCTACCACGGCGCTTCGATGGCCGACATCGGCAAAGCCGTGGGCCTGGAGAAGGGCTCGCTCTACAGTCACATCTCGTCCAAGCAGGATGTCCTGCGTGAGCTCGTGATGCGCGGCGCGACCCTCTTCATGGCGGGTATCCGGCAGGTCGCGGCCTCCGACGCCACGGCCCCCGTCAAGGTGCGCGAGGCCATGCGCGCGCACCTGCGCGTCGTCGCCGAGCAGCCCGATCTAGCAACGGTCTTCTTGCAGGAGTGGCGGCGACTTGAGGGCGCGACGCTCGACGAAGTGAATGAGTTGCGCGCCGACTACGAGTCCATTTGGCGCGACATCGTGGAGGGCGGCGTCCGCGAGGGCTTGTTTCGCGCCGACCTCGACACGCGTTTCGCGACGTTGCTGCTGCTCTCGGCCGCCAATTGGGCCTACCAATGGTTCGACCCTCATGGCTCACTCTCCGCCGACGACGTGGCGGACAGGTTCACGGATATAGCGCTCGAAGGAATGAGATAAGCTGTCAGCTAAAAGGAGCGACGTGATGATCGACGAACGCGAGGTAGAGTTCCGGGCGCGCGTGGAGCGCGGCGAGACCATCGAGGCGGGCGACTGGATGCCCGAGGACTACCGTCAGGGCGTACTCAAGTTTCTGGAGATGCACGCTAACAGCGAGATTATGGGCGCGCTGCCTGAGCGCGAGTGGATCCCGCGCGCCCCTACGTTGCGCCGCAAGATGTCGCTGACCGCCAAAGTACAGGACGAGGTCGGGCACGCTCAGTTGATCTACTCCGTGGCCCAGGACCTCGGGAAGAGCCGCGACGCTATGATCGAGGACCTCATCGCCGGCAAGACGAAGTTCCACAATGTCTTCCACTACGCCACGGAGAGTTGGGCCGACGTGGCCGCGATTGGCTGGCTCATCGACGGCGCCGCACTGGTGACACAGCACGCCCTGCTCAAGTCCAACTACGCGCCCTACGTGCGCGTGCTCAAGCGCATCTGCGCCGAGGAGTCGCTGCACCTCAAGCATGGCGAGGACGTCACGCTCGAACTCGCCGGCGGCACGCCCGCCCAGCGCGCCATGTTGCAGGACGCCCTGAACCGTTGGTGGGAGCCGATCATGCATTTCTTCGGGCCGTCCTACGCGCCCAAGAACGACGCGCTGCTCACCTGGCGTTTCAAGACGCGCTCCAATGAGGAGATGCGCCAGGAGTTCCTCAACAAATACGTGCCGCGCATCTGGTCGCTCGGCTTCACGCTGCCCGATCCTGAACTGCGCAAGGACGAGGCGACGGGCCAGTGGCGCTATACCGAGCCCGACTGGAACGTGCTCAAAGCAGTTGTCACCGGCCATGGTCCCGCCACGGCGCGCCGCCTGGCCCTGCGCCGTGCCGCGCACGCCGAACAGGCGTGGGTGCGCGACGCCCTACGCGGCGGCGCGACGGAAGCGAGCGTGGCGTAAGCCTGCGGGTCCTGGAGAATTGCCAATGGCTATTTACACAGTCTTCCAACGCAAGGGTGTCACCGAGCCGCTGATCGAGGTGGGCACGGTCAACGCTGACGATACGCGTATGGCGCTCTTGCTGGCCAAGGAATGCTTTTTCCGGCGCGACGTCCCGGCCGAGGTCTGGGTGGCGCGCCGTGCGGATATGTATGCGCTCGCTGAGACCGATGTGCTGGAGCCAGGTACCGACAAGTCGTACCGCTCTATCGAAGCCTATAAAGGTATTGCCAAGAAACGTCAGGAGATCGAGTCGTCACTATCATGAGCGAACATGAACAGGATATGAGCCCTACGTCGATCGGCGGCGGCCGATACGCTTCAAAGCCAGACGAGCATGCGGCCGCGCTTGACCCCGAGACACGCGCCGCGCTCGTGGCCTACCTGCTGCCGTGGGCCGACGACGAGTTGATCCTGGGGCATCGCGACTCGGAGTGGACCGGCGTGGCGCCGCAACTGGAGGAGGACGTTGCGTTCTCGTCGATCGCGCAGGACGAGATCGGCCATGCCGCCCTTATCTACAGCATCGTCGCCGCGTTGAGCGGCGATGACGCCGATCGTCTGGCGCTGCGGCGTCCCGCCGAGGAGTACCGGCACGTCGCCCTGGTGGAGCGAAGCAACGGCGATTGGGCCTTCACAATCGCGCGCCACCTCTTCTATGACCTGGCCGACGGCTACCGCACTGACATACTTGGCGACTCAGCCTACGCCCCGTTGGCGGGCGCCGCGCGCAAGATGGCCCGCGAAGAGCACTACCATGTCATGCACGACGAGGCATGGTGGGAGCGCCTGAGCGGGGGAACCACCGAGAGCCGCGACCGGCTCATCGCGGCGACGTGGGCGGCGCTGCCACTGGTCGTCGATGTCTTCGGCGAGACGCCGAATGAGGACACCCTTGTCGCGGCTGGCATCGTGCCGTGTCCCGCGCGGGCGCTGCTCGAAGAGTGGCGTCTGCGCGTGCGTCCGCTCCTGCGAGGGCTTGACCCAACCCTATTGCCCATGATCGAAGCCGAGCCCCGGCCGCGCAAGGCGCGCCCGCTCGACGCGGACTTCCACGCCCTGCACAGCGAGATGACGATTGTATCGGCCTCGGGACTCGGCGACAAGTGGTGAGTGGCGAGTGACGAGTGGTAACTATCGACTATCGACTAAAGCAGTGAGCAATATGACAACGGAGACGGATGCGCGCGGCTTGCGCGACAGGCTATGGGACGCGCTGCAAGACGTGGTCGACCCCGAGATCCCGGCGGTCAGCATCGTGGAGATGGGCATGGTCAATACGGTCGAGGTCGCTGGCGAAGGCCGCGTGACCGTGGAGATCCTGCCGACCTTCAGCGGCTGCCCCGCCCTCGACGTGATTGGCGCCCATGTACGCGAGCGCGTGGCGCGGGAGCCGGGCGTTTCGAGCGTCGACGTCCGCTTTGTTTTCGACCCTATCTGGTCGACCGACCGCGTCACACCGGCGGGCAGAGAGAAGCTCAAAGGCTTCGGGGTCGCGCCAGCGCCGTTCTCACGGGGACGTCCGCTGCCGATGCTACAGCGTGAGCCGGTGGCGTGCCCGTTCTGCGGCTCGACACACACGGCCATGGACAACCTGTTCGGCCCCACGCCGTGCCGCTCTCTCTACCGCTGCCTCGACTGCCGCAACCCGTTCGAGCGCTTTAAGGCGTTGTGAGTGAACGGGCAACTGCGGCCTTGCGGGTGTACCCCCCAATTGTCATGGCGGCCGCCGTGGGCCTGGCCTGCGACTAAAGTCGCATGGCAAACCACGACGACTAAAGTCGCTACGGGCGATGATGTGGGCCACTGGGTCTCAGGCGTTAGATACGCCCAACGCGGGGTGAGACACTTTAGTGTCCGTTGTTTGCCATGCGACTTTAGTCGCAGGCCGCGTCCAACTATTTTTAGGCGCACCCCTTACTTGCAGGGCTCGTGAATTATCCGTGCTGCCAAGGCTCCCGGCGTGGTGTAGGGGCGCATGGCATACGCCCGTGGTCTCGAACGCACGGACGTATGCCATACGCCCCTACAATAATTCACGAGCCCTGCTTACTTGTAACATAGTTGACATCATGCCTCATAACATTATATGATTGCGTATGCCACTGCTAGTGTAGGCAGCGTCATGAACCGGCCACGCTTGTATCCTCTGCATAACGTGGCGTAACTCGATGACTAACGCGCCGCGGCCTTTATGGTGGTATGTTGGGCAACCAGGGTCGCGGTCATTGGTCAGTGATCTAAAACGGGGCGCGGCGCGTATTGGTAGTGATGAGGCATGTACCTGGTCATGAATGCCCGTGGAGGCCACGCCCATGTCGCCGGGTCGTGCGATGAGGGGAAAGGAGAGGGGAAGCGAAGGTTGGCCCCAGCAATCTTGGGAAAACACGCGATTATAGCCTCGTCGAGACAATGGATCTGGAACTCACAAGTGAGGTGAAGGACATGGCAGAGTTGACCCGCAAGGGCCTCTTGAAGAAAACATCGGTGGGAGCGCTGATGGTCGGCGCCTTGGGCGCCGTCCCCGCCACGGCGGCAGTCGCGGCTGCGACGCCGGAGGCGTCGGACCTGGATACGCAGCTGGCTCAATTGAAGTCGGCCCAACCCTTCCTCGTGTACGCGAACAACCCCAGCACCGGCGAGTTGGTGTTGATGGTTGGTGAAGAGGAGGTCGCGGTGCGCGACCACGCGCTCGCCGCCCGCCTCTGGCAGGCCTACCGCCGCGCGTCTCAAAAAACTGTTAAGCCCGGTGTGAGGTAAACATATGTCGTCGCATCGTGAAGCGCCCGAAATCTCCAAGGACCCCAATGCCGACAACACGGACGTCTACGCGTTCGTGAGCCCGGACAACGCGGGAACCGTTACCCTGATCGCGAACTACATCCCCTTCCAGGCGCCAGACGGCGGCCCGAATTTCTTCGAGTTCGCCGACGACGTGCTCTACGAGATCCACGTCGCCAATAGCGGCACGTCGGACTCGGACATCACCTACCAGTTCCGTTTTAAGACGCAGATCCGCAACCCCGACACGTTCCTCTACAACACGGGCCCGATTAGCTCGCCGACCGATACAAACTGGAACAGACCGCAGACCTATTCGGTGACCAAGGTTACCGCTGCCGGAACGCAGGTCCTGGCTACAGGGCTGTCGGTCCCACCCTGCAACGTCGGCGTGCGCTCCACGCCCAATTACGCGGCCATTGCCGCGCAAGCCGTTCATGGCGGTCTGCCGAACGGCGAAACGGTCTTCGCGGGGCAGCGCGCAGATGGGTTCTACGTGGACGTAGGCTCCATCTTTGACCTGGGTACCCTGCGGCCATTCGAGAATCTGCACCTGATCAAGACAGCCGCCGCCAACGGCGTCAACTCGCTCGGCAACTTGAACGTCCACAGCATCGCGATGCAGATACCCAAGTCGCAACTCACGGGCGCCGCAGGCGACGTCATCGGTGTGTGGGCCTCCGCCAGCCGGCGCGCGGTGCAGATACGCGACCAGCGGCTGGGTAGGAACCTCGAATTCGGACGGTTCGAGCAGGTGTCCCGGCTCGGCAACCCCCTGTTCAATGAAGTGATCGTCCCCATGAGCAGGAAGGATATGTGGAACGCAGGGCGCCCCCCAAATGACGCGGGGTTCGTGCAGAATGTGCAACACCCGGAGCTCGCGGGTCTGCTCGTAGCCCTCTATCCGGGCGTCTTCCCCAATCTCGCCGCGCTCAACGCGAGCGGAGCCGCGCGGGACGATTTGGCCGCCATTTTACTCTCGGGCATTCCGGCCGGGGCCATCTCAGCTCTTCCCCCAGGCTTCACCAACTTCATCGGCCCGGCTCCGGCGGACATGCTCCGGCTGAACACGTCCGTCGCGCCGACAGCGATGTCGGATCCGAATACCGACATCCGTGGCGTCCTGGGCGGCGACCTCGCCGGCTTCCCGAACGGCCGGCGCGTCTTCGACGATATAACCACGATCGAGTTGCGCGCGGTCGCCGGTGTCACCTACCAGTTGCTCCACCCCTCGTACACCGCTGACGCGCCTGCGGGACTCATCACGCAATACAATAGCACGATGAATCCGACGCCACCGGCGAGCGGACCTACCCCGCACTTGAACCCGAGCCCCTCGGTAGACAACAAGGGCAACCCTACGGTAGATGCTAATGGCAAGCCTATAGGCACTATCCCGATCCCGCCCGTCGGGTTCTATCTCTCAAGCTTCCCCTACCTGGGAACACCCTACGACGGCTATTCCTACCCGTTCGAGCCGAACTCGTAGCAGCCGCCGCGCTTACTATGGTGAGCGAAAAGCGAGAGAAGCCCGGCGCATGCGCCGGGCTTCTCTCGCTTTTCGCTCACCACGCCGCGATTCGCCAAGAGTATCGATGTTGGGCCAACGCGTGTCCCCCATGACGGACGCCACGCGGCCTGACCTTAAAAGGTCATGGCAGACGACGGACCTTAAAAGGTCTGCCTGGGTGCGACATACGTTTCACCACGATACACGTTTCGCCCAACGCCACGCGCGGCTGGTGGCCGCGTGACCTTTCAAGGTCCGGTCCCTGCCATGACCTTTTAAGGTCAGGCCCACGACGGGCGCGGGCGCCATCATGGAGGACATCCTGGCGCGCGGGTCGTGGCTTTGGATAGTAGACTATAGGGCAATGGATGACTAGCTGAGAGGAGGGTGGCGCGTATGGCCGAGCAGTACGTCGACCGGGTGCATACGGGGTCCGCTGTGCTCGACATCGGGGGCGACATCGGGGCGCTGGTCCTCTATACGCCCGAAGGGTTTCGCGGCAAGGAAATTGAGGTTAGCCCCAAAGGGGATGACGCCCGCCGCACACACACAGCGGTATGGGGACGGCAGGCCAACGGGCGCGTCATCTTCGCCGGCCTCTACCACGAGCTTCCCGCCGGAGACTACACCATCTGGTGGGACGCCACGACGTCCGCCGGAGAGGTTACAATCGTCGGCGGCACGGTCGCCGAGGTAGATTGGCGCCATAGCGTCGTCGCGGCCCTCGCCCCTTACGCCGGCCGCGGCCATAGCCATGGCCCCGGCGCCCAGCACACGCTGTCGCCGGCGGCGCCATCGGATATGCTCCCGCCACGATATCGCGGCGGGACGGCCGTCAGCGCCGCCCCCATGGGCTCGGCGTCCATGCTCTACGATGACGCGGGGCTGGTCGCCTGGGACCGTATGTGGACCGACTTCTGCGACCTGGCCCTGGCCGGAGGGCCTCCGCATCGCGACGCCTTGCTGGAGCCCGTTACGCCCGACGAGGCGCGGGCTGATCCAGCCGCCTACGAGCGCGTGGTTGTCGAGATCGAACGCGGCCTGCGCCTGGTCACGGGGCTGTCCACCGTGCGTGGCGCGAGCCCAGGCTGGGTGGGCCTATGCTGCGACGACGAAGAGATGGCGCTGTGGATGCTGCGCGCCATCGTGGTCGAAAACGTCAGCGTGCGGCGCGAGGGGGCCGTGCTGTTCCTGCCCGCCGGGCCAGCCTTCCGTCTGGACAAAGAGATCAAGAACGTCATCACGGCCGTCGCCAAGACGCATCACTACTGGACGGAGCACCTCAGCGCGTGTTGACAACGCCTGCGACTGAAGTCGCATGGCAAACAACGGCGACTAAAGTCGCGGGGTGCGCCGCGCCAAAGACACTTCAGTGTCCGTGGTTTGCCATGCGACTTCAGTCGCAGGTCGCGTTCTACTAAAACGACGCGCATCTCCGCTAGCTCCGCCCCTTCCCCCCGACAGCGAGTCGGTATCTATCCTATTTGGCTAGTATGGCTAGCCCATTCGGGTCTTGCGCATAGTGACGCGATACGCCATCCTCACATGTAGGGGGCGCCGCACCCAGGGCGCTCCGTGACTGGGGAGAGAACTATTATGTCCGACCACAAGCCAACCGTGCTCGTGATTGACGATAATCCCGCGCTCGTCTACCTGCTCCACGCCTTCCTCAACGGCTCGGGCTATCACGTCGTCAATGCTATCGCGCGCGACGCCGTGTCGACCGCCTGTGAGTTGCGGCCGGCGGTGATCTTGCTCGACATCGCGATGCCCGAACTCGACGGCGTCCAGGTCTGCGAGTTGTTGCGCGCCGACCCCGACACCGCGTCGATCCCTGTGATCGCGCTCTCCGCACAGATCAACCTGCACATCCATGCCGCCGCGATGCAGGCGGACGCGTATCTGTCCAAGCCCTTCGAGCTCTCCACACTGCTGGAAACGGTCGAGCGTTGGTCCAGCCGTCGTAGTGACATGAACAACAGGGCGCAGCATACCGTGCTGCCTGCGGCCACCCCTGCGTATGGCGCGCTACGAGCGCGCATCGCCGCCGTTGAACACGGGCGTGACACCGCCCAACCCTAGACACTATCTCCCAATCTATCGGGCGCCGCTCGCTATCGCCATTGGGCGCCCCCGCGATTGTGATGGCGGCCGCCATGAGCCTGCGACTTCAGTCGCAGCAGGGCTCATCCGTGAAAGGCTCCCCGCGTTGTGTAGGGGCGTATGGCATACGCCCGTGTGTTCGAGGCCACGGGCGTATGCCATACGCCCCTACAATAATTCACGAGCCCTGTCAGCCGCAGGCCGCGTCAGGCCGCGTCTCACCATCATGAGGCACGCTCTCACCAGCCGCCATAGGCGAGCCAGCCGCCGTCGACGTCGATCCTACTGCCGGTCATGTACGAACTGGCGTCGCTGGCCAGGAAGAGCGCGGCGTTGGCGACCTCGTCGGCGCTGCCGTAGCGGCCCAGTGGGGTGCGACGGTTGATGTCGGCGCGCGTGTAGTCGCCACTGACCTGATCGTCCGTGTCCATCGCGGTGTCGATGTAGGCCGGGTTGATGCTGTGCACTCTAATCCCGTGAGGCGCCCACTCCGTAGCCAGGACCTTGGTCAGCCCGTTCAACCCGTGCTTCGACGCGCAGTAGGCGGCGCGCTTGGGTAGACCAAGCTCACCCAGGACTGAGGAGATGTTGATGATGACGCCGTGTCCACGCGGAATCATGCGCCGCGCCGCCTCTTGGGCGCACAAGAACGCGCCGGTCAGGTTGAGGTCGATGGTACGCTGCCACGACTCCAACGGCAGCGTCTCCGAGGGACCGATCATCGACGTTCCGGCGTTGTTCACAAGGATGTCGGGCGCGCCCCAGCGCTCGTCGACCGTCGCGAACAGTCGCGCGATCTCAGCGGCGTCGCTGACATCGGCGGCAATGGGCAGCGCGTCGATGCCCTCGGTCGCCAGTTCGCCGGCCACCGCTCGCGCGCGGTCGTGGTCACGGCTGTTGACGACGACGCGCGCGCCCGCCTGCCCATAGAGGCGGGCGACCGACCTGCCGATGCCCACGCTCGAGCCCGTCACCACCGCGATCTGTCCGTCCAGGCGTAGGTCCATGTCTCCTCCAGTCGATGGTCGATGGTCGATGGTCGATAGTCGATAGTACAGGGTATCACGTCGGTCAGATTGGATATGGCTTGCCCATTCCTACCGTACCACTATCGACTATCGACCATCGACTATCGACTATCGACTTACATAGCTATGCGCACGTCGCGCCGGATATTCTGCACACTGCGTGCGGCGGCCAGGCGTCGTTCGGCCAGCAGGTCGGCGGCGCGGGCCGGCGCGATGCCTTCGCGCCGGCTGACCTCGATCAGCCCGCTCATGGTCTCGAAGATGCGGTCGACGTGGGTCCAGGCGCGTTCCTCGTTGAAGCCGCCCGGCTGAAGGCGGTCGGTGTCGAAGATGGTCCCACCCGCGTTGATGATGTAGTCCGGGGCGTAGAGGATGCCGCGTTCGCGCAGCAGGTCGCCATGCTCGATCGTCGCCAGCTGGTTGTTGGCGCAGCCCGCGATAACTTTGCATCGAAGCTGGGGCAGCGTCGTATCGTCAATGACAGCGCCGAGCGCGCAGGGGCTGTAGACGTCGACGTCGAGCGCGTGTATCCGCTCCGGTGGTACGACGGTCGCGCCGTGGCGCGCGGCCAGTTCTTCGGCGCGGCGCGCGTCGATGTCGGCCACGTAGACAGTCGCGCCCTCGGCGCGCAGCAGCGCCAGCACATGCGCGCCGACCATGCCCAGGCCCTGCACGGCCACGGAGCGCTCACCGAGCTCAGGCGTGCCGAAGGCGGCGAGGCAGGCCGCGCGCATGCCCTGCAGCGTCCCGCGCGCCGTGGCCGGGGCGATATCGCCAGCGCCGCCGAGTTCGCGCGGCAGGGTCACGACATAAGGCGTCTCCATGCGGATATATTCCATGTCGCGCAGGGTCGTGCCGACGTCCTCGCCCGCGATGTAGGCGCCGCCGAGGCGGTCGATGAAGCGGCCTAAGGCGCGGAAGATCGCCTCGCTCTTGCCGGTGCGCGGATCGCCCACGACGACGCACTTACCGCCGCCGAGGTTGACGCCCGCCGCGGCGTACTTGTAGGTCATGCCCCTGGCCAGGCGCAGCGCGTCCTCGATCGCGTCACTCTCGCGGGCGTACGTCCACATACGGCAGCCGCCGGTAGCCGGCCCGAGCGTCGTGTCATGGAGGGCGATGATGGCGCGTAGCCCCGTCTCTCGCTCCTGGCAGATATAGAGGTTCTCGTAGTCGTACCGCGCCATATACACCAGGATGCCGTCCTTTTCCATAGCCATACCGTCCTCTTCCCCTCCCCATTGGGTCGCGCACTCGCGCGCCCGTGCACCGCCATCATAGGGCGTGCGGTGGGGCCGCGTCAAAGCCGCCCTTTTTACCAACGAAGATACGTCCTGCCTCAGGGGAACATGGCGCTGATGCTCTCACGGTGGTGGATACGCCTGATCGCCTCGGCGAAGAGCGGCGCGACCGAGGCGGCCTCGATTTTGTCCGGCAGCGCGACCGGCTGGTTTTCGACCGCAGTGGGGCACCGCCACGTAGCGTTGATTAGTCGGGTTCGGTGTTCAGACGCCGGGCCGTGTCCTTGCGTAGCCATCGGCGCTGACGCGCTGACTCCCGCGCCCTAGCGTCGATCATTGCGGCGGCCTGCAATGACTCCAGCCGTGGTTCAGCGCGCGTTAGGGCGGTAAGTGTGGCGACACTATCGTGGACCTGCACCATGCCGCGTTCATGCGCCGCGACCTTAGGCCGAACGACGATATCCACATCGTTGTCGAACGCGGTGAGATGTTGGAGCAATCGCTCAACGGACACGCCGTTGATACGCCCGCGCATCAAGGCCGACACTTTCGACTGATCGACGCCCAACAAATCGGCAGCCTGCTGCTGAGTCAGCCCCCTCTCGCGGATCGTCACGCTGATACGATGCGCGAGAATACTCTTGAGCTGATCCTCTTGAGCGTTAGGCCGACCCAGGTCGGCGAAGAGATTACCGCTGCTGACGGTAAACTCTATCTTATCGCTCATTGTGACTTTCCCCCTTGCTTTTGTTCTTGCGCTGCTTGTGCTTTCAACTGTGCATTGTGCTCTTCTGCCGCCCGAAGGCGATTCTTGACCAAGTCGATATCACGCTTGGAAGTCTTAATGCCTTTCGTGGATTTTTTCTTGAACGCATGCAGCACATAGACTGCTTCGGATAATCGCACCGTATAGACGGCACGATAGGTGTCGCTATCGCAATCGTCTACAATTTCTAGCACGCCACTGCCTTTGAAGCCCTTCATTGGCTTTGCGTCTTGGTGCTTATCCCCCACTTTTGCCAAGTCGAGGGCGGAAACTACCACATCCTGTACATCTGAGGGGAACTTACCCACGTCCTTCAATGACGAGCCCACCCAGACAACTTGCTTCATGACGATATCTACTACCCTCCGACTAGTACGATTATGCCTGTTTCGACATACTCCGTCAAGGAGGCGCGATTAATGGCTTTTCCCCGCCGTATTGACAGCGCCCACCCGACGTGTATATCATGCGCGCATATCCGCGTGTGTCGTGGATGTCCTATTTTTCTCATCTTCAGGAGGTATTGGTATGACCATTCCACGCGTTAAGGGCGCTCTATGCGGATGCTGCGGCGTCGCGGCTATGGCCCTGACGGCGCTCCCTATGGCCGCGACGGCGGCGACACCCGCCGCGAGCGGTACGATCAAGATCGGCGCGTTCGCGCCCGAGAGCGGCTCGTCGGCGTCTTCCGGCATCGACATCATCAACGCCGTGAAGCTCGCCGTGGCCAACGCCAACAAGGCCGGCGGCGTGCTGGGTCAGCAGTTACAGGTCGACCCACAGGACGCGCCCTGTAGCCCGCAGCAAGCGGCGCAGTCGGCGCAGAAGCTCGTCTCCGATGGCGTGGCCGCCGTCGTCGGGCCGTACTGCTCGGGCGACGCCTTGGCCAGCGAGGCTATTTTCCACCGCGCGGGGATCGCTATGGTGACGCCCGCCTCGACCAACCCCAAGCTGACCGCGCTGGGCTACAATGACGTCTTCCGCACCTGCGGCGTCGACAGCCAACAGGGGACCTTTGTGGCCAGTATCATGGTGCACAAGCTACATGCCCATAACATCGCCATCATCCACGACAACACGGCCTACGCCAAGGGCCTGGCTACTTATACGCGGGACGCGTTGAGCAAATACTCGGGGACCAAGGTCGTGTTCTTCGATGCGATCACACCGGGTAGCCGCGACTTTAGTTCCACGCTGACGAGCCTGCGCACGCGCAAGCCGGACGTCACCTATTTTACCGGCTACTACGCGGACGGCGGCCTGCTGCTCAAGCAATTCGCACAACTCGGTGTCCCCGGCCAATTCATGGCCGGCGACTCCAACAACGACGTCACGTTCATCAAGCTGGCCGGGTCCGCCGCCAGCAAGGCGCTCATCTCGACGCTGCCGACGCCGCAGCTGATACCGGGCGCCGCGGCGTTCGTCAAGCAATTCACCGCGACCTATCACACGGCGCCGGGCCCCTACTCCGGCTACGCCTACGATGCGACCAATGTCGTCATCAACGCCATCAAGAGCGCCAAGTCGGCGTCGGCCTCGGCTATCGTCTCGGCCCTGCCCAAGACATCGAACTATCACGGCGTCACCGGCTCCATCAGCTTCACCAAGATCGGCGACCGCTCGAAAGTCCAGTACGTCATCCTGGGCGTGAACAACGGCGCGTTCGTGCCCAAGAATATGTAGTGACGAGTGACGAGTGACGAGTGACGAGTGACAAGTGACGAGTGACGAGTGACGAGTAGTAGCTATCGCAGACGCATTCCCTTATGTTCGCAGCTAATCACTCGTCACTCACCACTCGTCACTCGCCACTTCGTCCCCAGCCGCCGCCGCCGGGCGTGCGCACGCTCACGATGTCGCCCGCGGCCAGGTCCACGCTGACCTTCGGCGGCAACGCGGCGCCATTGAGAAGGTTTTGGCCCGGTTGGCCCGGCGCTCCGCCGTCTCGGCCAGCCGGGCCATGGCGGCGGCGGTCGGTCAGCAGCGAGAGACTGGCCGGCTCCAGCACGCGCACGGCGCGCTCCACACCGTCGCCCCCCGCGTGGCGGCCCGCGCCGCCCGAGCCATAGACGAGTTCATAGCGCTCCACGCGCATGGGATACTCCAGTTCCAGCGCCTCGATTGGCGTGTTGAGCGTGTTGGACATGCCGACGTGCACGCCTGAGGGACCGGGTCCCGCGCTGCTCGCGCCCTGACCGCCGCCGATCGTCTCGTAGTAGGTCCAGTCCTGTCCATTGCCGCCACGGCCGCCGATGATCAAATTGTTCATCGTGCCCTGCCCTTGCGCCGGCAGGTCGGCCGCCGCGGCGAGGGCGCGCAACACCGTATCGGCAATGCGCTGGCTCGTCTCCACGTTCCCCGCCACCACGGCCGAGGGCGGGCGCGCGTTGAGCAGGCTGCCGGCGGGCGCGTGGATCGTCAGCGGGAGGTACGTCCCCGCGTTGGCCGGCACGTCGTCGGGCAGCAGCACGCGCAGGGCGAAGTAGCAGGCCGAGCGTGTCACCGCCAGCGGGCAATTGACGTTGCCCGCCACGGCGCTGGCCGTCCCTGTAAAGTCGATGTCCATGGTATCGCCCGCGATAGTCACGCGCGCCACGATGGGGATGTCATCGCTCGTGACGCCGTCGCCCTCCAGCACATCCCGCGCGCTGTAGGCGCCATCGGGCAGCCGGCGTAGCGCGTCGCGGGTGCGTCGCTCAGTGTAGGCGATCACACTGTCATAGGCCCTACGCACGATGTCCCAGCCGTAGCGCTCGACCAGTTCGACCAAACGCCGCTCGGCCAGCGCGTTGGCCGCGACTTGCGCGCGCAGATCGCCGCGCCGCACCTCTGGCGTGCGCACATTAGCCAGCAGCAGGCGCAACACGTCGTCGACGTAGGCGCCGCCGCGCAGCAGGCGCACGGGCGGGATGATCAGTCCCTCCTGGAAGATCTCGCGGGAGTCGCTGGGCATCGAGCCGGGACGCATGCCGCCGACATCGGAGTGGTGCGCCCGCGTGACGGCGTAGCCGAGCGTTTCCGTCCCCCCGTCGCTATCGAGGGTGAGCGGCGAGACGAGCGTGATATCAGGCAGGTGCGTGCCGCCGGAGTAGGGGTCGTTGAGAGCGAAGACATCGCCGGGCGCCGGGTCGAGCGCCATCACCGCCGCCACTGCTTCGGGCATGGCGCCGAGGTGGACAGGGATGTGCTCGGCCTGCGCGACCATACGCCCGCGCGCGTCGAAGAGCGCCGTCGAGCAGTCGCGCCGCTCCTTGATATTGGAGGAGTACGCGCCCCTGATCAGCATCGCGCCCATCTCCTCGGCGATCCCCGCCAAGGCGCTGGATAGGACGGAGAGTGTGATGGGGTCGAGATGTTCGTTGTTCATTGTTACTTCGATCATAACATAGCCTTACCAATCTCCTCGTGATGTCATATCATTATATTCATGCATTGGTAAGATGGATAGGTAGTGTGTTTGATTGGGACGAGGGGAACGAGGAGCACATCGCCGAGCATGGATTGGCTCCTGAGGATGTGGAAGATGCGGTGCTGGACCCGCGTCGCATTGGGGTTCCTGCATATAGTGTGGCCGGGGAGCAACGGCGCGGGCTGAGTGGGGCGACCGGCGCTGGGCGTATCCTCCTCGTGGTTGTGGCGCGGCGAGCTGACCTGATCCGGGTCGTCACTGCCTACGACGCCAACGAGCAGCAGAAGCGGCGGTATCGCCGTAGAGGGAAATGACTACATGAATATGAGAACAGACGAGAACGGGCGCCGTATCGTGGAGCGTCGCGAAGATATACCGGCGTTTGCCAGCGAAAGCGAAGAGCGCGCCTTCTGGGAAACGCATACCATGGGCGGCGTCTTGTTGGATGAAATGGGAGTCGTGGAGGACACTTTCCTGCCCTCGCCCCGCCCACCACGGGCGGCCGGCGCCATTTCACTGCAACGGGAACAGCATCGCGTGGGTTAAAAATCGGCGTCCTTGCCTATTATTGGCGCCTCAATACGAGCGTCCCTACATGATCGACCACGCCGCGCCAGCCGGGCCGGACCACCAGCGTGGCCTCGGGGAACTCCACGATGGCCGGACCCTCCACCGTGGAGCCACGGCCCATGCGCGTGCGGTCGTGTACCGGCGTGTCGACCCAGGCGCCGTCAAAGTTGGCCTGCCGCCGCGTGACGTGGGCGCCGTCCGTGGGCTCCGGCTCATACAACGTGGGCTTCTCGCCAGGGACGGCCGCGACGAGGCGCACGCTGACCAACTCGACCGGCTGGTCCTCCATGTGATAGCCGTAGCGCTGCTCGTGCGCCTCGTGCAGCCGCACCTCCAACTCTTCCAGCCGGTCGGCCTCGACGGTCAACTCGAAGCTTTGCCCACGGTAGCGCAGGTCGGCCAACCGCCGCAAATCAGGTGCGGTAAGATCACGCGCCGCCTGGCGCTCGAGGCCGTCGAATGCGCTCTCCACGACGTCCAGCGCCGTCTCGCGCAGGGACATGGGGAGCGCGCGCACGTAGTCACGGCGGACGTCGGAGATGGCAAGCCCCAGCGCGCTGAGCACGCCGCCCGCTTTGGGCGCCAGCACCGTGGTCATGCCCAACTCCTCGGCCAGCGCGCAGGCGTGCAGGCCGCCCGCGCCGCCGAACGCTACCAGCGCGAACGGGCGCGGGTCCAGGCCCCGCTCCACGCTGATGACCTTGAGCGCGCGCACCATCTCCGCGTTGGCGACACGCACGACGCCCAACGCCGTCGCCGTGGCGTCCAGCCCCAGCCGCGTCCCAACCCGGTCCAGCGCCTGTAACGCGAGGTCCCGACGCAGCGTGACCGTCCCGCCGAGGCGCGCACTGTCGGCCAGGTAGCCCAGCACGAGGTTAGCGTCGGTCACGGTCGGTTCCGCGCCGCCCTGATTGTAGGCGACAGGACCGGGCGCGGCGCCCGCCGAGCGCGGTCCGACGCGCAGCGCGCCGCCGGCGTCTACGGAGGCAATAGAACCCCCGCCGGCGCTGACCGTGTGCACATCGACCATGGGCAGCTTGATGGGGACGCCGGCGACGACGGTCTCCGTGGTAGTCCGCGCGCGGCCGTCCACGATGGGGGCTACGTCGGTGCTCGTCCCGCCCATGTCGAACGTCAACAGGTCGCGGTAGCCGCTCAATTCAGCCACATAGGCGGCCCCGACCACCCCGCCAGCGGGACCGGACAGCACGCAGGCGGCGGCGCGCTCCGAAGCGTCCGCGATGGGGATGACGCCGCCGGAGGACTGCATCACCAGGGGCTCCGGCATCCCCGCCGCGGCGACGCGCGCGGCCAGGTTGCGCAGGTAGACGGCCAGTCGGGGAGCCAGGTAGGCGTCGGCGGCGGTGGTAGCGAAGCGCTCGTACTCACGGAACTCCGGCAGCACCTCGCTGGAGAGCGAGACACGCACGCCGGGCAGCGCCGCGCGCAGCACGTCGCCGACGCGCCGCTCGTGGTCGGGGTACAGGAACGAGAACAGCAAGCACACCGCGACGGCCTCAATCTCCGCCGCCCGCAGTTTTCGCACCACGTCATCGAGTGACGCCTCATCGAGCGGTTGCAGCGCGCCGCGCGGCCCCATGCGCTCGCGCACGGTGAAGCGCAACTCGCGGGGGATCAACGCGGGCGGACGGTCGCGCGTCAGGTTGTAGAGGCTGGGACGGTTCTGGCGGCCAATCTCCAGGATATCGCGGAAGCCCTCGGTCGTCACCAGGGCCGTGCGCGCGCCGCGCCGCTCCAGCAGCGCGTTGGTGGCGACCGTCATGCCGTGGGCGAAGAGGGCGACCGCCGCGGGATCGACGCCGCAAGCGCGCACGGCCTCCATCACACCCTCCGACTGGTCGCGCGGGGTCGAGGGTACTTTGGCCGTCATAAGCGCGCCATCCACGATCGCCACCAGATCCGTGAACGTGCCGCCCACGTCCACGCCCAGACGCGTTCGGCTGGATATCCGCATCCCGCGATCCAAAGGTCGATTATCGACCATCATACCCTGTCCGATGAGGGCGCCATCATTATGCGGTCTGCCACATCAATGCGGCCGCCCTGGATGATATGGGCGCGCAACCCACCCCCCTCCCGTAATGCATGACCCAGTCCGGGCCGTGTCAGGCTATCGAGATAACGACAGGGGTCGCAGCGCCGGACACCGACGAACTGTGCGCCGCCAAGCTGGAACGTGAGGCCGATGAGATCGTTGAGCCGCACGCCCCGCGTGACGATGTTGCGGCGCAACTGCCCTGCATCGACAGCCAGCTCCTCGGCGACCTCGCTCTCGACAAGCGTCACCTCCTGGTCGGGCCACCGCGGATCACTCCAGTGGCCGAGGCGCGTGGCGTAGCGATCACCGCCGATGCCAACGCCGGGCACGACCTCGACCCAGGCCCGCGGTTGCATCGGCGCCCCGGCGCGCACGGCCGTGTACAGGCCAACAACCTGGGCCGAGGGCGCGCGATCCCCACGACGATCTACCATAGGGGTGAGTATATCCCTGGGCGCTATCCGCGTCAATTGCCCGGATGACGGCGCCAGGGCTCGTGAATTATCGGCAAGAGTGAGTTTGGGGACGTAGCAGGCGGAGGGCTTTGGCGGGGTGAGCGGAGAGATGCCGGCGGTAGGCGGCAATGGCGGTGTGACCCGTGCGACGGATGAGCGTGAGGGCGAGGTTGCGCAGGGCAGCCATGATGTGCGGGGCCGCGCCACCGCGCAGGCGGGAGTGATCCTCGCCAAAGGTGACATCACGGATGCGGTGACGGACCTCCACGCTCCAGTGGCCGCGGATCAGGGCCAGCAAGCGGGCGGGATCGGCGCGGCGCGGCGTCAGGCTGGTGATGAGGTAGACCGTCTCGGTGCGGGTCTGGCCCTTCTCACGCACGGTGCGCACGAGGCGGGCGACCTGTCCGAGGCGCGGGAAGGGGAAATACTGGGTCAGGTAGGGGCACAGGCGTGTCGTGGTGTGCAGCGTGCGCGTTTCGGTGCGTCCGTGGCAGCGGTCCGTCGTGGTGGCGGAGCGGGCGGTGGCGCGCGGGTCGGCGAAATAGGCGACCAACTCGGCGTGCAGGCGCGGCTGGTTGTCCTTGACCACGCGCAGATAATCGGCGTGCTGGTCAAGGATGACGTGGGCCGTGGCCGTCTGGGTGTGCAGGGCGTCAGCGGTGACGACGCGACCGCGTAGCGGCAGGTGCGGTAACACCGCTTGTGCCACGGGAATCTCGTTGGTCTTGTCGTCCACGCGTACCTGGAGGAGCGTTTCTCCCGTCTCGTGCGTGGAGACCGAGAGCAGGTGGGGGGCGGGTTGGGTGATGGTCACCGCTCCGCGTACGACCTTGCCGTCAAAGGCCACGGGCTCGCGGTCGCACAGCGGGCGCGTCTGGCGCACCCACGCGGCCAGCGCCGCTTCCAGGTGCGCCGCCGAGAGGCGCGGGAGCAGACGGCGATAGAGGGACCCCGTCGGCGTGAGGTGCCGCCGCGGCCCGCAGTGGCGTTTCAGGAGGGTGCGCCGGTCATGCGTCCATTGCCCCACGGCGTCGAGCGAATCGCAGCCGCAGAGCAGCGCGGCCACCAGGCAGGTCAGCAGGAAGGGCAAATCGTAGCGTTGTCCATGGCGCGAGCGCGGGTCGGGCACGGACGCGAAGACGGCGGGCAACGTGGCCAGGGCGGCCTCGGGCGACGTGGCCTCCGGCGCGGCGGTCGTGTGGGCATCGAGGAGGGCGAGCAACACGGTAGACTGCATAGGGATGAACTCCTTCGCTGGTACGATGTGTGGGCGACACCTGATCGTACCAGCTCGCGGAGTTCATCCCCTCCATTTTGGATAATTCACGAGCCCTGATGACGGCGCCCCGATCACAGCCTGCACCGCCGCAGCCTCGACCTTCCCGGTCGCCGGGTCCTCGGCCTGCACCAGGTTCCCGACGTGCAGCGTCTGGATCGCCTGCTCGCCATGTGCTCTCGCCACCAGCGTTCCCGTTGGGAAGCACAACGCACACCCAGCCACCTTTTCGGCGTCGCGCAACGCCCCTGAGCCGCCCGTCTTGCGGGCGCGGAAGGCGTCGCGCAGCACGTTGTCGGAGAGGTCGGCGGCGACCTTGCTGTCCGTCTTGCCCGCGATCCAGCGCACCAGCGCGAACGCCGCCTGCTCACCCCCCGCCTTCGCCGCCCCCTTGACGCCCACTTCCAGCAGCTTGGTCACATCCGCCCCTGGGACCACCGTAATGGCAAGGTCGAGCGCCGCCAACGCTTTGATCGGGACCGGGTAGCTCGTACAGCAGATCACATGCACGTCGTCGCCGGCCACCGCGTTCCACGCCGCCTCCGCCACCTTGAACGTGACGTGCGTCGCGCTGTCGAGGAACTGCACCGCGTGGTGGAAGAAGCCCGAGATCGAGAAGGCTCCGCCCACCTCGATCAGGTCCACCGGGTCGTCGTTGGCGTACAGATAGGTGTGCGCCCCGTCCTGCTGGCTGGGGTCGGGCTGGAGCCAGTGCAGGTCCTCGGGGTCGTAATAGCGTCCGTCGAGCCAGTACCACTCCACCTCGCTGTCGTACCAGTAGCCCCGGTACCGGAGTTGCTGCGGCACGGTCTCGGGGTAACGACCGATCTGCTCGCCCCAACTGTCGTAGTTGTAGCGGTCCACCACCTTGCCGGTGATGTCGGTCACCGCGACGACGCTGCCCTGCCCGTCGAGCGCATATCAGTAACGGCTCGTGACGCCGCCCTGCTGCCGCAGAAACTCCAAGGGCTCGCCGATCGGCCCATAGATATAGGTGTCGGTGTAGGGGACGCCCTGGCTCTTGATCGACCCGTTGCTATTGAGCATCGCCGTTATCGCGCTCACCTGCGCCAGCTCCCCGTCGCGGTACTGGAAGCGCTCGTCGTCGATGGCCGTCCCGCTCATGACGACGGTGTAGCGGGCGCGCAAGCCGTCGGCGTTGTAGCCTAGGCTGATGGTGATCGGCACGCCGCCTTCCAGGTGCGTGAGGGTGATCGGCCGCTGCTCGGCGTCGTACTGGAGATGGTCGTTGATGGCAGCCGTGTCAGTGTAGGCCCCGTTCACGGGCGACGTGATCGCCATGGTGTCGCCGTTGCCGTCGTAGGCGTAGGAGGTGGTCACGTTCTTGTATTGGTCAGCCGCCGGCACGTTGGCTTGCTGGAAGGTGGCCTGCGTCACCTCATTGGGTTGCGCCGGGTTATAGGCATAAACCTCCGTCGCCCCGTTGTCGGCGACCTGCGAGGTGACGTTGCCGTTGTTGTCGTAGGTCCAGCGGTAGCAGTGGTCGGCCGTGTTGCGCACGATAGACTGCGGTCCGCAGTCGGAGGTGATCCGGCCCGCCCCGTCGTGCGCGATGGTGTCCGTCCCCGAGATGGTGGTCGAACTGGTGGTCCAGCCGGCCGCGTTATAGCCGTAGCCGTAGACCGTGTTGAGCGTGGTGGCCGGGCTGCCGGTGTTCGGCCCCGTCGCCGCTAGGCTGGTCAACTCGCTGTTGGCGTCGTAGCCCACCTGCTCGCTCACGCCGCCCGGCAGGGTTCGGCCCGTGGGCAGGTCGTCGGCATTATAGGCGAACTGGCTTTTAAAGGGTCCGGCCCCACCCGCGTTCTCGCTAATCGCCGTGATACGCCCCTCTGGGTCATAACCCGTCGTGGCCGAGGTGAATCCGTTGCCGCTCGTTTCGCTGCGCGTCTGGCCCGCCGCGTCGTAGCCGTACCCAGTCGTATACCCATCATTGCTCGTCGCAGTCTCCCAATCAGCGGCGTTGTAGGTGCTCGTCGTCGCGTGCGTCTCGACTAATCCTGATGGATTCTGCGTCGCCATCGTGGCGTTTATGGTGTTGCCGTTAGGGGCGTATCCCACTGACGTCGTGATCACCGTCATGCCTGACGCGCCACTCGTCGTGGAGACGCCCTGCGCGATGCGCCCATCTCCATCGTACTGTGTGGTCGCTATACGCCCATCGGAGTCGGTGAAAGTGGTCACGTTACCCGCCGCATCGTAGCCGTACGACTCGTACTTGGGATGCGTCGCGGCTCCACTCTTCATGATGAGAGCGGCGTCGATCTCCACATTGGTGAGATGGTCGGCTTGATTGTAGATATCGTAGATTGCGTCGCCGTTGGGCCGCTGCGTCTGCGCCACGTTGCCGTCCTGGTCGTACGCTGTCAGGGTCGTGAGCGCTGACCCCGCCACGTTGGCCGTGTTCGTCACTACCGTGCTCATGATCACGCGGTTGAGGGCGTCATAGCCCATCATCTGTAGTGCGATGACGGCGTTGCCGTTGGTGCGGTCGGTCTGGGTCGGCGTCGTAGCTGGCCCCGCTGCTGTGGCCCAGCCCATCGGTCACGGTGATCGCCTCGCCCGCCGCGTCAAGCGTGTACGTCGTGGTCAGCGCCGCGCCTGTCCCCGCGCCCACCACCACGGCCGTCTGCGTGACGCCGTAGCTATAGCTGGTGGTATAGCTCGGCGTGTAGCCCGCTTGCCCCACCGTCCCCGACGCCGGCGCGGTCACGCTCACGACGCGCCCCTGCCCGTCGTAGCCCAGCCCCCCAGCGCGATTGGCCGCCGTGGTGATGCTTGTCATGAGCGTCCCGCTGTAGCCCAGCGTCGCCGCCAGCGCGTCACCCGTCCCCGCCCCGCGCGTGACGCCGGTGAGCTGCCCGCTCCCGTTGTACCCATAGGTGACGTGCTGGCTCCCCGCCGCGCTGGCCCCGCCGCTCTGCCACAACGGGCTCTGCGCCTCCGTGAGCAGCCCCCGGTGTAGCCGAAGGTCAGGCTGCGTCCGCCGCTATTCGCCGCGCTCGCCGGGCTCGTCGCGCTGCCCACCCCGTAGCTCATCGTGTTTTGATTGCCGTAGCTGTCCTGATCGGCGGTCAGGCGCCCCTGCGCATCGAAGGTCCAGGTCTCGCCGGTCAGGAAGTTAGGGACGCCGAAATACCTGCATATCCCAGCGCTCGGTGTGAAGCAGGATGATGCAGCATCCTTGCGGAATAAAGCAGCGCCCTTGTGGGATGGATTAGTATTTCGGCGTCCCTTACACCGATAAAGGAGCCCCGTCTATCGGAGAAGTGCCCTTGCGCATCTACCGCGGCACACCGCTCAGGCGCTATATGACCTATCTCGATGTCCTCAAGGTCACTATGTCCGACATCCTTGTTTCTGCCTCTTCTCTTGTTGTTTCGCCGTCTCCTATGTCCGGCGTCCTGTAACATCCTGTTGCCCCATGCACATATCACGGTGTAGGGATAGACGTTTGTCGCACATGAATTGGAGTGGCTGCCGCATGTCAATCCCGCGAGAGTTCGCGGCGACCACATCCGGATCGAGCAGCGGACTGCCGCTTGCTCCGTACACCAATGAGGATCAAAGAGTGGCCGCGACGTGTTGCTAAGGACGGACTTTTTCCAGGCTAGCCGTGGTATTTTCCAGGCTAATACTACAACGTTAGGTGGTCAGGATGAATCGAGAAGGCGGCGGAGGACACGTTTGCGATGGGAGCGGTGCGCGTTGTGGTTCTGACGCTGGGTATAGCGCAGCAGCGCGAGCGCCCGCTGCGG
>JAABUM010001063.1_pt1 | contig 43140 bp, 38 predicted proteins | sample 5559161 | NCBI WGS metagenome assembly JAABUM01 (sample SAMN10711868, study PRJNA513369) | rock metagenome | isolation source: Antarctica rocks | place: Antarctica: Victoria Land, Siegfried Peak nord
GCCTGCTGCGCAGAGCACCGCGTCTACGCCCACGGACCGCAAGCACGCTGCCTGAGTCCACGCGTTTCACACGCTTTTCAACATCTCACTTCCTTTTTGACAGACCACTAGTGGATCAGTGAGGCCAGCAGGACCAGGATCACGGTGAGCACGCCGCAAGCCGCCGAAGCGAACACACAACGGATCTTGAGCATCTCCACGCGCACCGGCACGACCAGCAGATCGCTGGTCACGGTGAGCAGGTAGGTCAGGGCCAGGGCAATCGTAAACAGGTTATACAGGCTGTTGCTCCACAGCGATAGCCCCAGGGCCACCCGCAGGCCGCCGCGGGCCATCCAGTCGCCGTAGAGCGGCAGGGCAAACCAACAAACCAGCAGGGTGATCAGCGCCACGTTGAGGCGGGTGCGGCGGTGCAGTAGGGCGAAATGGGCCAGGCCCGCCAGCACGATCAGCAGGGGCAACAACATCACACGCGCCTTCCGTGGCACCCCATAGCAGGATGGTCCATCACCGCTATCGGGGACGGGGCGCCGCTAGACCGCTCTCCATGAGTGCCGACGCTACCCATCCTACCACACACAGGCCGCCGGTCCAGGGTTCAGGGCCACTCTCTACCCTCAGGCCGTCGCCCAGGGCCATAGAGAGGTCTGGCGACGCCAGGCCATACGGCAAGGCGCGGGGCTGCTACAATCCCTCGAAGGTGAACCTGACCTGAGCATGCCCCACAACAACACCACGCACGTTCTTGATCTCTGGGCGGCGATAGCGTTCCAACCTGCCCAGGGCGCCGTTATCCAGGACGCCTAGGCCGCGTAACGCCTCAATAGCCACGGGCATGGTTGCCTCGCCCCGGCCGCCCTCCATCTTGATGGCGATGCCCAGGCCGAGCGCCGGTACGCCCATACAATGGACGCCTTCAGAGCCGCCCTTTGTGATCACCGTAGCCCCGACCACTGTCTGCAGGTCAGTGTCAAAGCGCCCCGTGCCCGCGATCATCATGGGGTGGGCCTGCATCGCCGCCGTGATCCGCCGCGCGGCGGCGGCTTTGGCTGGAGGTAACCCATCGGGCTGAACCAGGCGGGCGAACATGGTGGCCATGGCCGAGAGCGGCACGCCGAACACCGGCGCGCTGCATCCATCCACGGCCAGTACCACCTCTGAGGCCGCGATGCCGCCAAAGGCGGCGATGTTGGCCACGATGCGCTGCTGTACCGGGTGGCCTGGGTCGAGATAGGTGGCCGTGGGGGCGTTCAGGGCCAGCGCGCCGGCTAGCATGCCGCTGTGCTTGCCCGAGCAGTTGTTATGCACGGCAGAGGGCGCCCTGCCCGAGCGATAGAGGTCCGCGGCGGCAGGTCCGTAACTGGGCGCGTGGGTCCCACAGCCCAGGTCGCTTTCAGCCAGGCCAATCTTGGTCAGGATGGATAGCACGGCCTGCGTATGGTACGGCTCTCCACCGTGCGAGGCGCACATGACGGCCAGTTCGTGCTGAGCCAGGCCAAAGCGGTCCACTGCCCCGGCCTCGACCGCCGCTATGGCCTGCACTGGCTTGGCCGACGAGCGCATGTAAGTGACCAGATGGGGGTTACCTAGCGACCAGACTACGGCGCCGTCAGCCCGCGTCACCACCACATCACCGCTGTGTATGGTCTCCACAAGATCGCCCCGCGTCATCCGCACCAGCGTGACCGCCACGTTCTTCTCCTTGTTGCCAGAGGTCCCTAGTATCCTACGGGCCGCGCGGCCCTCCCCAGGATAACCCTTTGTATACGAAAACGGCGGCCCTCCCACTCAGTTGAGTTGGGGGGCCGCCGCTTCTATCTGCCCGTATGTCCCAACGCGCTACCGCAGTGACGCGCCGGGAGGCCGCATGTACCTCAAGGTCACGGGACCAACGACTGGCAGCCTAGCTTTTGCTCCTGAAGAGACTGTCCAACTGGGCCACGGAGGGCTCCGTAATCACCTGGCCATTGTAGTGGAAGGTGGGCACACTGCGCGCGCCGTTGTTCCACTGCTCAACCATGGCGGCAGCGGACGGATCGTCCTCAATGTTTACCTCAATGTAGGCGATATCATGCTTGGCGAAGTAGCGCTTCACCAAACGGCAATCACCGCACCAGGTGGTGGTATACAGGGTAATAGGGGCCTGTGCGTCGGTCGAAGACATGGATAAATAACCTCCCAAAAACGATAGATCAAGCCCTGGACCTGAAGCAGCCCATGGCCGAACAACAAAGCGTCGCTTGCCCTGGTTACCTCACCCGCGGCCGGAGGTGGGTGCGCCGGGCCTAGAGTCCGGCAGGGGTCTTATGTGGCCGCATGGCATACCAGATACTCGGCGCATGGGCGGAGGCCAGCGCGTCAGAGGGGTTCTCCCAACTCTCGAAGTTGAAGTGGGTGTTCCAGCTCAGATCAGGCTTGATGCTGCGGACCAATACGTTGCGCAGATGCATAGAGAAAGCGGCGACGACATCGTCAATCACCGCTATGCGCTCCTGTAGCGGGACGGTCATTATGTCGTCGTCTCCACCCGCGAACGCGGGGCCGACGCCGATCAAGCACTCCAGGCACTGCACGCTCTCAGGTGACTCAAAAACGGACATCGCTGTGTTGGCTAGCTCAACTGTGGTTCCGCAGACGCTACACGGCACGCTGACGGTACGGATTTCATCGGCAAAGATGTCTGGCATGTGATGGACCCTTTCCTGGGGAGCAACCCTTTCTAGCTACCAGACCTTACGCCGAAGGTCCAGTGCTGGTCAGGCTATCCTACTAGAGTTAAACAGCGGAGGGGATCACAGTATTCCCAGGGGCCCGGCCCACTACATCTATTATCGGCTACTGACCTCCATTGTACACCAGGAAGGACGCAATATGTGTGCCGATGGCCAGTTATCCACAGGAGAGGCCGCCTTCTTTGTGCCACGGCCCCTATGCTGGCCGCCGACGGTGGCGCTTCGCCCCAGCCTTACCCGTGGAAGCGTCAGGCTACGGTATGCTTATCCTACAGTGAGTGGTTCTTAGCGGCAAGGAAACCCCCAGGTAGACGACGTCATGCCGCGCATACGCAAGCGAAGCGCGGCAGGGGAGGAGAGCGATGGCCACCCGGGTAACCGTGACATTGCCCGACGATGTGTAGTGGCAAGCTGAGCGCCTCTCCCATATCACGGGGCAGGAGCGGGAGGAACGATAGATGGATCTTGAGGGGAAAGTCGCCATGGTCACCGGCGCGTCGCGGGGCATTGGCCGAGTTATTGCCCTGCTGCTGGCCGCCCGCGGAGCGCACATTGGGGTCAACTTCTTCCGCAACCGCGACGCCGCCGAGCGCACCGCCGGGGAGATTGAGGCGCTGGGCCGCCGGGCCGTGTTGCTGCGCGGCAACGTGGGCGACCCCGACCACGTGGAGCGCATCTTCGCCGGGCTGGAGGCGGCGTTCGGGCGGTGCGATATCTTGATCAGCAACGCGGCGTCCGGCGTGCTGCGCCCTCTGCTGGAGATTGAGCCCAAGCACTGGGAGTGGACCATGAACATCAACGCGCGGGCGCTGCTGTTGACCACCCAGCGCGCGGCTCCGCTGATGGCCGCCCAGGGCTGGGGCCGCATCGTCGGCCTCTCGAGCTTGGGCGCTGGGCGCGTGGTGGACGACTATGGGATGGTGGGGGTTTCCAAGGCAGCCATTGAGGCGCTCACCCACTACCTCGCCGTGGAACTGGCCCCCAAGGGCATCACGGTCAACGCGGTGTCCGGCGGTACCGTGGATACCGAGGCGCTGGAGCACTTCCCCCACCGTGAGGCCATGTTAGAGGCCGCCCGCGCGCGTACCCCCGTGGGCCGCCTGCTGGAACCACAGGATCTAGCCCAGGCCGTTGGCTTCCTGTGCAGCGACGCGGCGGCGATGATCTGCGGCCAGACATTGGTGGTGGACGGCGGGTATAGCCTGCTCGGCTGACCCAGGAACTGCCGCCCCACGCCCACCTACGCGGGCCGGTGCGGCAGTCCTCCACCTTGCAACTGCCGGGCGGTCTGCAGGGGCGTCCCCCGCGCCCATGGCAGCTTGGGCGGCCCCTACCGCTGGCGCACCCGCGCCGTGGCGTACTAGCGCAGGAAGCGACGGGCCGTGCGAATCAAGCGCTGCCGGTCACTTGTTGAGGCGCTACGCAGGTACACTGTACCGGCCACGCCCACCACCGCGACGAGCAACAGCAAGGGAATCAACAGGGCGATCACCTTGAACGCCAGGAAGACCAGCAGAACGGCGACCAACACGGGCACTAAGCGAGCCATCGGCTTTTACCTTTCAGGGATGACGCTACGGGCCAGTTCTCCTTGCTGATCGGGGCAGCGTCTGGCCGACGCTTCATCTCCTACTCGATCATACCACAGATGGACAAACGTGGTGGCGTTATGTCTCCTGGCCCCCGCCGAGCCCATCACGCGCTCACGTGCTGGAGAGGATCGCCTCAACCTCCCCGATCAGGGAGCTATCGAGCCGCCACTCGGCGGCTGGGAGCACGCCCGTGATGTGGTCTGGTTTGCGCACGCCCACGATAGCTGAGGTCACCGCTGGGTTGACCAGTGTCCAGGCTACGGCAAGTTGGGCAACGGTATGGCCATCGCGGGCGGCCAGCTCTTTCAGCTGCTCCACGATGCGCAGGTTGCGCCGCAGCCCTTCGCCGCTAAAGCGCGCGTCACGGGACCGCCAGTCCTGCTCATGGAAGGTGGTCGCCTCGGTATAGCGGCCGCCCAGCAGCCCGGAGGCCAGTGGACTGTAGGCCACCACGCCGATGCCGTGCTCACGGCAGAACGGCAAGACCTCCGCTTCGATAGCCCGGTCCAACATGCTGTAGGGGGGCTGCAGTGAATCAACATGGCGCACAGCCAGGGCTTGCTCCAGCAGCGGCACGTCGTAGTTGGAGACGCCCACATAGCGCACCTTGCCCGCCTTGACCAGATCATCCATTGCCCGCATGGTCTCCTCCACGGGGGCGTGGGTGTGTGTGTCGGGCCAGTGGTGCTGATACAGGTCAATATAGTCAACGCCCAGGCGTTTCAGGCTGGCGTCGGCCTCGCGCATCACCGAGTCGTAGCCGCCGTTGTTGCTGACGTTGCCCTGGGCGTCCCAGATCAGGCCGCACTTGGTGGCCACCACGACATCCTTGCGCCGAGCGCCTAACGCCTTGCCCAGCACCTCCTCGGAGTGGCCCAACCCGTAGACCGCCGCCGTGTCATACCAGGTTACCCCCGACTCCAGTGCGGCCTGGACGGCCTTGATGGACTCTTGATCGTCCTGAGGCCCCCAACTGCCTCCCCACACGCCGCCACCCATCGCCCAGCTGCCAAACCCCAGTACCGAGATCTCCGGACCCTGCTTGCCCAGTGTGCGCTTCTCCATCGTATTTTCCCTCTCCCATGGTCATAGCGTGATGTCGCCGCTGACACGGTGCAATGTCTGTGCCATGATCAAGGAGGGCGCATGGACTGGGCGCCCGTAGATCACGCTTGCGCCAGCGCCCAGGGTGGGCGCCCACGTGCTACAGTGGGCTGAACCAGCGGTGGGAGCTCAGCAGGTAGAGCGTGCCCAACCTGGTACGCTCATAGTGAGGTCCGGCCATGTGGCCTATGCGGTAGGCCAGCGGGGTGACCAACTCCGGCGGCAACGTTTCATGACGCGGGAAGTCGGATGGGTAGAAAGTAGGGGACGAGTGGCAGGCTTACGTGTGATGGGCATCTATGCCCACCCTGATGATGAGGCGTTCAGCCTGGCCGGCAGCTTTGCGCGGGTCACCGACGCGGGGCACATGGCTGCTCTGCTCTGCGCCACCCGGGGCGAACGCGGCGAGATCGCCGACCCTGCGCTGGCCACGCCAGAAACGCTGGGGTCCGTGCGGGAGCAGGAGTTGCGCCAGGCCTGTGCCGAGGTCGGCGTGGATGACGTGTCCTTCCTGGGCTATAGTGACGGGGAGCTTGCCCAGGCCGCTGAGGCTGAGGCCGTCGGCCGTATCGTGGCGCACCTGCGCCGCTTCAAGCCCGATGTGGTGGTCACCTTCCCATGGTGCGCTAGCGCTGAGGAACTGCGTACCCTGATCGGCATAGAGTCGTTTGTGCTGGCCCCGCCACCGCTCTCGGCGGCCGCCTATCCCACCCCCGAGCATGACCTGTTGGCTGGGCTCTAGCCGACCCTCCCAGCGCCTGCTCAGGCTGCCCCCACCACCGTGACGCTGGTGACTCCCGGAGTCGCCCGCCGAGCCACGCCATGACGTTAGCGGAACAGCGAGGCCAGCAGAACCAGCAGCAGAGTGCCTATACCACAGGCGGCGGCAGCCCGGGTGGCCCAGCGATAGGCTAGCGCGCCACTCTCAGGCAGCACAATGAAGTCGGTCACCACGGTCAGCACATAGGCCACGGTCAAGGCGATTGTAAACAGGTTGAACACGCTGTTGCTCCAGAACGACAGCTCGGGGGTGACCGCCAGCGCCTGGCGGTTGGCCCAGTCACCGTAGAGCTGAATGAAGAACCACTCCAGGAGCAGCAGCAACAGGATCAAGTTCGTCGCCGTGCGCTGCCGCGAGATCACAAAAAAGACGATCCCGAACAGTGCGATGAGCAAGGAGAGTGACACTGGGCATGATCCCTTCGGGCGCGCTCACTGGGCGATCAACATGTCCGTGGCGGCCACGCTCCACTGTCTGGCGCAACGGTGTCGCTACGTATTATGCTAGCACAGGGCCAGCGGCCCCTGTTGGTCCCGTCCACGCGTGTGCTGGCCCCAACCCCTGTTCGCCCCGCGGCGCCACAGTCCCGCCACTATGCGGCTGTTGCTGCTGATAGGGTACACTCTGCTTATGAGTAGCCACAATCGGGGTAGCGCGGCGCCGGCGGTGCGGCGTGAGGGGGGCAGTAGCGGACGACAATGGGAGCAGTCCACATACGGGAGTGTCGTAGCGCCGCGGCGCATTGTTGGGTGGCCGCGCGGTCACCGTGGACCATATCAGGTTAGATCAAGGGAGTAAAAGCAGAATGACCTATCGTCTGAGCAGCCTGGCCAGGCTGGGCCTCGCCGTGAGCCTGTTGGCCTGTGTCGCACTCGCCGCCGCGCCGCCAACTCTGGCCGCGCCGGTTGGGGCGCCGGCGCGCACCGTGGCTATTGTGACCCCCTATTTAACAGCCCCGGCTACCCATGAGATGGTGGGGTTGCTGCAAAACGACGCCCGGCCCTATGGCTGGAAGACAATCGTGGTCTCCAGTGAGGGCGATATCCCCACCATCGCCAGCAAAATGGAGGATGTGATCACGCGCAAGGTCAGCGCCATTGTGGTCGTCTCCACGGACCTCCATCTGCTCAAGAAACAGATTGCCGACGCCCAGGCAGCCAAGATCCCCGTCTTCGGGCTGGACGCCGAGGCCGTGCCCGGCGTGGTGGCCAGCGTCAGCTCCAATAGCGACCAGATGTCCTCGCTGGCCACGGCCTATCTACTCAAGCGCATGGGCTACAAGGGCAACCTCGTCGTGCTGACCTACAGCCCCCACCCAGGTGTCCACGAGCGTACCCTGCAGATGTACCGCCTGATCAAGAAGTACCCCGCCGTCCACGTGGTCACCCAGCAGGAGATTGACGTCACCCAGATGGTGCCCAGCGGCAACAAGATCACGGCGAACCTGCTGACCGCCCATCCCAAGGCTGGCGACATTACAGGCGTGTGGTGCGGCTGGGATCAGCCGGCCATCGGGGCTACGCAGGCGATCATGGCCGCCCACCGCGAGGGCATCGTGGTGACCGGCATTGATGGGTCCGATCAGGGGGTCAGCCTGATCAAGAAGGGCACGCCGCTGGTCGCTACGGTCAAGCAGCAGTTCGACAAGCAGGCCGCCCTGATCACCAAAGAGGTGGCGCGGGCCTTCGCCGGCAAAGCGGCCAGCGCGCAGCAACTCTACGCGCCGGCCAGCTTGATCACCCGCGACACCCTGATGAAGGGCATGTAGCCTGGCAACGGCGGCGCGGAGAGACCACCAGAGTGGAGGGTGTGGGGAGAGCGGTGCTGCGGATCGTTGACCTGACCAAGCGGTTTGGCCCCACGGTCGCCCTGGCCGGCGTGTCGCTGACCGTCCAGGCGGGCGAGGTCCAGGCCATCGTGGGCGAGAACGGGGCCGGCAAATCCACCCTGATCAAGCTGCTGTCAGGCCTCTACCAGCCCGATGCGGGCCTGATTGAGCTGGCTGGCCGGGAGGTCACGCTGAGCAGCCCGCGCCGGGCGCGTCTGCTGGGCATCAATGTGATCCACCAGGATCGTCAGCTTGTGCCTCACCTGAGCGGCCTGGAAAACCTCTTTCTGGGCCTGCCATTGCCCCGACGCTATGGCGCTCTGGTGGACTGGCCAGCCATGCGCCGTCGCGCCGCCACGCTGCAGGCGGATCTGGGCATGGCCCTGCCCCTGCATCACCTGGTCCGCGACTATTCACCCGCGTGGTGTACGATGCTGGAGATCCTGCGGGCCTGCCTGACCGAGAACGGCGTGCTGTTGCTCGACGAGCCGACCGCCTCGTTGACCGACCACGAGGTAGGGGTGCTGTTCGCCATCATGGGTCGCCTGCGCCAGCGTGGCACGGCCCTGATCTACGTGTCCCACCGGCTAGACGAGGTGCTGACCATCGCCGACCGCGTCACCGTGCTGCGCAACGGGCGCTGGGTTGGGCAGGTCGCGGCGGCCACCAGCACGAAAGACCGCCTGGTCGCCCTGATCACCGGACGCGACCAGGCCGTCGCGCCCCAGGGGGCGGCTGTAGTCGTCGGCCCGACGCTGCTGGAGGCGCGGGGCCTGTCCACGCGGGATCGCAGGGTGCGCGACGCCTCGCTGACGCTGCGGGCGGGCGAGGTGGTGGGCCTGTTTGGGCTGGCCGGCGCGGGGCGCACCGAACTGGTCGAAGCGCTCTACGGCCTGCGACCCCTGGCCAGCGGCACGATCACCGTGCATGGCCAGCTCCAGCGCAAGCCCAGTCCGCCACGGGCACTGCGCGCCGGGATGGTCCTGCTACCCGAGGACCGCCGGGCCAAGGGCTTGATGATGCGGCGTAGCGTACGCGAGAACATGACCCTGCAGACGCTGCGGCGGTACACCAGGGGCGCTTTCCTCTCCCGCCGCGCGGAACTGCGCGCGGTACGCGCGGGCATGGAGCAATTCGATGTGCGCGCGGTGGGTCCAGGGCAACCGGTGGCCTTGCTCAGCGGGGGCAACCAGCAAAAGGTGCTGCTGGCCCGCACGCTGCTGGCCAACCCACGCATCCTGCTGTGCGACGAGCCGACCCACGCCGTGGATGTGGGCACGCGGGCGCTGATCCACACCCTGCTGCGCGCGCGGGCCGATCAGGGGTGCGCCGTGCTGTTCGTGTCCTCTGACCTGGATGAGGCGCTGGCCGTGGCCGACCGCCTGGTGCTGATGGGCGGAGGGCGCACCTTCGCCGAGGCGCGCCGTGGCGAGCTAACCTCGCAAGAGGTCATGCGGCTCTGCTACGAGGCCGAGGAGCACCGCACGGCATGACCTCCCACCAGGAGCCGCGCCGCCGGTGGGTGTCCCTGAGCGGGGTACTGCGTGTCTACGGCACTCTGATCGCCCTGATCGCCCTGATCGGCGTCTTCGCGGTGACCATCCCCAACTTCGCCACGGCGGGCAACGTGCTGAACATCAGCCTGCAGATCTCGTTCCTGGTGATGATGGCCGTGGGCGCCACGATCGTGATGGCCGTGGCCGAGTATGACCTCTCCGTGGGCGCGGCGGCTAGCCTGGGCGGCGTGCTAGCCGCGCAACTGGCTATCGCTGGCTATCCGCCGGTCGTCTACTACGCGGCGGCTCCCCTATGCGGCGCCCTGCTGGGCACGATCGTGGGCTGGGTGGTTACCCAGTTTGGCGTCCTGTCGTTCATCACCACGCTGGCCGCCGGCACAATCATCTCCGGCCTGACCCTCCAGCTCAGCGGAGGGGCCACCGTGTTTGAGCACATCCCCGATAGTTTTGTCGGGCTGGGCCAGGGGTCCTGGGGCGCCCTACCCTACCCCTCGCTGCTGATGACGGCGGCTATCCTGATCACCTGGGTGGCCCTGACCCAGACCCCCTTTGGCCGGCGCGTCTATGCCGTGGGCGGCAACGAGATGGCCGCGCGCATCTCCGGCGTGTACGTGCAGCGTATCAAGGTAATCGCCTTCGCCCTGTGCGCCGCGCTGGCCGCCTTCACCGGCGCCGTGCTGGCCTCGCGCGTCGGCTCGGCCAGCCCCACCGGCGGCAACGGCCTCTTTCTGCCCTCCTATGCCGCCGTGTTCCTGGGCATGACCGTGTTTCAGGAAGGAGTGCCCAATATGGGCGGCACCTTTGTGGGGGCCGTGCTGATCGGCACATTGGAGAACGGGCTGACCATGCTTGAGGTCGCCGCACCACTACAGGATGTGCTCACCGGCGCGATCATCGTGGCGGCTATCGTCGTGCAGAAGGTGGGCCAGCGGTGATCCTGGCCTTCGACATCGGCACCAGCGCGGCCAAAGGGGCGCTGATCAACCGCCGGGGCGTTATCGTGGCCACCGGAACAGTGGCCTACGGGACCCGCCATGGCGCGGGTGGCCAGGTGGAGCAAGACCCCCAGGACTGGTGGCAGGCCGTCAGGCGCATCTGTCACGGCTTCTGGGCCGCTGGGCATGGGCCATCGGACGTGCGGGCCGTCGCCCTGACTGGCCAGATGCAGGATGTGATCCCCGTGGATGGCACGGGGCAGGCCCTGGGCCCTGCCCTGCTCTACGCGGACACCCGCGCCGGCGCCGAGAGCGCGGCGATCCGCCGCCTGCTCACCGAACAGGGCATGGCCGCCACCGACGTAGCTGGCCTGGATGCGGCGGCCCCGCTGGCCAAGCTGGCCTGGCTGCAGGCCCACGACCCCCAGCGGTTAGGCGCCGCGCGCCGCGTGCTGTTCAGCGCCAAGGACTATGTGCTGGCCCGTCTGACCGGCGTGCTGGCCACCGACGCCACCACGGCGGGTACGACTGGCTGCTATAGCCTGGCCACTGGCCACTGGCGGCGCGATTGGCTGAAGGCGATTGGCCTGCCCGTTGGGCTCCTGCCGGCGCTTGCCCCGGCCAGCGCCATGGTGGGACAGGTCAGCGCCGCCGCCGAGCAGGCCACCGGCATACCCACCGGTACCCTCGTGCATGGCGGCATGGGCGACGCCGCCGCGGCCACGCTGGCCGCCGGGCTAACCGCGCCAGGCGCCGCCTACATGTATCTGGGCACTACGGCGTGGACAGCCACCCTGGTGCAGGGGGCGCCGGTGGACAGCGGTGGCCTGCGCCACCTGCCGTTCATCGCGCCGGGCCAGGTGATCCGGGCGGCCCCCATCCTCAACGCGGGTAGCGCCCACCACTGGATCATGGGCCTGCTGGGCATGGGCAGCCAGCCCGACGCCGGCGGTGCCTTCGACTACACGGGCTTTGAGGACCTGCTGCGATCTACCCCTGGACGCGGCGGCGGGGTGGTCTTCTTACCCTACCTCAACGGCGAGCGCTGCCCTGTTCGGGAGCAGCGGGCGATGGGTACGTTCATCTACCTGGGCCCTACCACCACGGCGGGAGAACTGGCTTGGGCCGTGATGGAAGGCATCTGCTTCGCCCTGCGCCAGGTGTTCGAGGCGCTGGGCGCGCCAGCCAGCACGCTGCGCCTGGTGGGTGGCATGACCCGCGGCGCGCTGTTCCCCCGCCTGGTCGCGGAGGTGCTCGGCGTCGCCGTCGAGGTCGGCGCACTGTCCGACGCCAGCGGGGCGCTGGCCGCCGCCGTGCCCGTCGCGGTCAACCTGGGCTGGTACGACGACGTTGAGCAGGCCGTCCGCGCCTGGTTCCCCCGCCCGCGGAGACCCCTACCCCCGGTGGAGCCAGGTAGTGAGAACCGCTACGAGCGGCTCTACCAGATCTACCGCCAGATCTACCCGCTGATCGCCCAGGTAGAGGGATAGGGTCCCCAGCCCAGACCACCAGTACAGGCTAGGTTACACTGGCCCGGTGGTGTGTCGGGGCGGCCCTATTGGTGGTGTACGTACTCGTTGGCACGCTGTATCCGCTGGCATAGGGGCGGCCCGACCGGTGGTGTACGTATGCCACGCGTGCCAGGGCCGCCGCGTTACGGGCTACCTCGCCCCGGCGGCCACCCAGCCAATCGTCCTGGCGGCCAGGCGGGAATAGGCCCGCACGCCCAACTCCAGGTGCGCCAGGGGCGTATCCTCAATGCGGTTGTGGCTGACACCGCCGGTGCTGGAGGTGAACATCATCACCGTGGGCAGACGGCGGGCCATCTCCGCCGCGTCGTGTAGCGCCCCGCTGGGCAGGGCCAGATAGGCCCCCGCGGCCTCCTGACAGGCCTGCTCGGCAAAAACGATCAACTGGGGGTGGAAGGGGATCGGCTCGATACGCCACAAACGCTCCCACTCCACCGTGGTCCCCTCCTCGGCGGCGATGCGTTCGCTGGCCCGCCGAGCCTCGCCAAGCATGGCGGCCAGGGCGTCGGCATCGAGGCAGCGCTGATCCAGGGTAACCGTGCAGGCCCCGGCGATGGCCGTGACGATGCCTGGCTCGGTCGTGCAGGAGCCCATGGTGGCCACGCCACCCAACCGACGGGCGCTCTCGCGCACCTCCAGGCCCAGCCGAGCGGCGCACAGGAAGGCGTCGTGGCGCAGGCGCATCGGCGTGGAGCCCGCGTGACTGGTGCGCCCCGAGAAGCGGATAGCGTGGCGCTCCACGCCAAACGTGCCCAGAACCGGGCCGATAGCCAGGCCCTGCTCCTCAAGGACCGGCCCCTGCTCGATATGCAGCTCCAGATAGGCGGCCACCCGCTCCAGCTGCGACCCAGCGTCCCTGGCCCGATCAATGCGCACGCCGTGCTCGGCCAGCACATCGGGCAGCAGCAACCCATCGCGGTCGCGCAGGGCGCGCAGCGCATCGGGGTCCAGCGTGCCGGCGGCGGCGCTGGAGCCAAACAGGCTGCGCCCAAAGCGGGCGCCCTCCTCGTCGGCCCAATCCACCAGGCGCAGCGTGACCGGCAGATCAACCCCGGAGTACTGCCGCAGCACCTCCAGCGCGCCGGTGATCCCCAGCGCGCCGTCGAGCCAGCCACCGTTGGGCACCGAATCTATGTGCGAACCTACAACAACGGCGTCAGCCGAGCGGCCCCTGAGCGTGGCCCATAGGTTGCCGGCGGGGTCCACCTCCACCTGGGCTGGCGCGCCATCGCTGGAATATACCTGGGCCAACTTGCCACGCAGCCAGTCACGCGCGGCGACCCACTCGGGGGTCCAGCAGACCCGTCGCGCCCCCTCAAGGCCGCCGGTGAGCGCGGCCAGTTCGCGCAGATCAGCGATGACACGGTCAGGTTGGGCTGGCGGCAGGCCGGACAGGCCCAGCGGCTCTGGTGCGGACATCATGGGGCTACACTCCTCCAAGATTAGCCAAGATAGGCAGGGCAGCACGCCCAGGGACGCCCAGACGCTACCCTGCCCGCGCTGTGTGTGCTCTTAAGTATAGGGCGCGCCTCACTCCAACGCTTTTACGTTACCCAGAATGTCTAGGTGGCTGGCCCTCTTTCAACATCTACCCCCACTAGGGTTCACACAGCTGCCCGTTGTTGGTCTAAATCCTCTTTGCGCCCTGGCGCCCCGGCGCGCTGTCCTCTCCAGCCAAATCTGGGCAAGCGGCTTTGGACCCCGCTAACCTTGCCAAACCAAGCACGCCACTTCCCAACCGGGAGTCCCCACGGTATGGTACGGAAGTAGTATGTCCCCTTTCTGGCGCAGCTCCACGTTATGTGAGCAGCACAGGGAGTATGAGCTTGATATGATCCGGCAAGCACGCTGACGCTAGCGCGCGACACCACTGCATCGTGGCAGGCCGGCGGCGTGAGATGGAGATAGACGCATGATATGGCAAGGCGGACGGCAACGGATGAGCCAGCATAGACGTGCCATGAGCAGAATATACAATGCCGTGGCTGGCGCTCCTGTGCCAGTACAGGAGCCAAGGACCCAGGCGGTTGCTGGCTGGGAGCCAGAGCAGCGCCACATCACGCCCGCGGACGATCAGAGAGAACTGGCCGCGCTAGCAACGTCTTTGTACAAGGGGGCATACCTGCTCTCGGCCATGACGTTTCTGATGACGCTGGCGCTCGTCGTGCGCTGGCCCCTGATCGCCTACACAACGGCCTCCTCTCCGCCTCCGGGCCTCCGTCCATCATTAGTGGCGCTCCTGCTGGGCACGTTTACTCCGACGAATGCCGAGGTTGCCGCTCCCTTGATCGCCTACGCAGGCCGGCATCCCCTGTTCTTGATCGCCGCACTGGGCGCAGGCATCGGCGGGCTGTGGCTGCAGGGCGCAAGCGTCCGCGCGGCCACCCGCTCCGCGCGCGTGGGAGGGCGCGCCCTGCCGGAGCTGTCGGCCTTGCGGTGGATCGGCTGGGTTGGCTGCGCGGCGCCGGGCGTGGCAGCCGTGGGAGCGTATCTGTGCTGGCCCTCCGACCTCGCTGTGCTACCCCACACCGTGCCCTCCTCCTGGTTCTACGGAGCTCACGGCGCTCTGCCCCTGGCCCTCCTGCTTGTTGTAGGCAGTGGCGCGTTTATGCTGTGCGCAACAATGGTGCGGGCACTCACGATACACGAGATTCTCAGATCCTCCACCCACGCAGAAGGGACCGTGACGCGCCAGGACGCGCTGTGAGCGCCGCCGTGCCGGCCACTCACGCGGGCGGGAGCGCAGAGGTCAGCTGCCGCCGCCAGGGACTCCAGGATCAGGCCACCCGCCAGCGCTCGAAGGAGTCGCGGCGCATGGCCGTGGAGGCCCCGGGGACAGTGGGCGTGACGATCGCGCCATCCACCACACGCACCGGCTCCTCGAACAGGTCGAGCAGCCAGGGGATGTACTCCAGCATCGGCGCATTGGGGAACGCGGCCACGATGTGCTGATGCACCTGCATCATGTCGCTGATGTGTGGCACGACAGGCAGGTTATGGCAGGAGGCCAGGTTGACCACGGCCAGCGTTTCGGTGATCCCGGCGACCCGGGTCACATCTACCTGCACGAAGGCGATGGCATGCCGGGCGATTAGGTCGCGGAAGCCAAAGGCGCTGTAGATATGCTCACCCGTGGCGATCGGCGTGCTCAGCTCACGGGCCAGCAGGGCGTGGCCGTCCACGTCGTCGGGGTGGATCGGCTCCTCCAGCCAGTAGACGTTGTGCTCGGCCAGCCGCCGCCCCCACGTGCGCGCGGTGTGTAGGTTCCACTTCTGGTTCACGTCCACCATCAGCATCACGTCGTCACCGATGGCCGCGCGCACGGCGGCGACCCGCCGCAGGTCTTCGGCGGGGTCGGGCTTGCCCAGCTTGATCTTGACCCCGCGCCAGCCCTGATCCACGATGCGCCGGCAGTCCTCCACTAATTGCCGCTCCGACCAGTTCAGCCAGCCGCCATCGGTGTTGTAGGTGGGGATACGCTCGGGCTTGTGCCCGCCCAGCAGCTGCCACAGGGGCCGGCCCGCCGCTTTGGCCATCAGGTCCCACAGGGCGATGTCTATCGCCGCGTGGGCCATCGTGGTGATGCCCACGCGGCCGATCCAGTGCAGCGGCTCCCAGTGCAGGTCCTCCCAGATCTGGCGCACATTGAAGGGGTCCTTGCCGATCAGGCGGGGACCGTAGTGGCGCTCGATCACCCCGGTGATCAGCTCGTCGCCCACGGCGTGGGTGCCGCTATAGCCCGTGCCGATCAGGCCCTCGTCGGTGTGCAGCAGCACGCCGGGCACGCCCCAGTGGGTCACGTGGCTGGATGAGTCGTTGATGGGCAGGCGCAGCGGCACATGGACGATAAAGGTCTCCACGCGGGTGATCTTCATAACGGCGCTCCCTTAGTGTTGTCTCTCGGCCAACGTTTCCTGACGCCAGATCAGACGGGTTGCCTTGCTCGGCTGCCGCCTCCACCTTGAAAGGTCTGGGCGCCGCACCCAGGCGCCGCCGTGCCTGTACCGCAACCAAGACTGCCTGATCATGCACTGCCAGGGATTGCCTACACTGTACACCCCGCGCCAGCCACGGAGCCGGGGCGCGATGGGCCATAATGCACAGTGCCGGGATGGCCCGCCACGTGCCCTGAGCATACCGTAGTCACCGAGGGAGAAGACCTGATGAGCGGCGAGGCAAACAGGAACACGATCTACCATGGCACGGCTGAGGGAGCACCGGGGCTTCAGCCGCTGCGGGCGGGGCCGCTCACGCTGGTCCTGGAGGGCGGCGACCTGCGCTACATCAGCCTGGGCGGCCAGGAGATCGTGCGCCGCCTCTACGTGGCGGTGCGGGACAGGGATTGGAACACCATCCCGCCACGCTACTCCAACCTGCGCGTCAGCGCGGCAGAGCATGCCTTTGAGGTGTCGTTCGACGTTGAACACGTCGCCGGCGAGGTGGACTTCGCCTGGCAGGGCCTGATCCGCAGCTCAGCCAACGGCACGATCACCTACAGTATGGATGGTCAGGCCCGCTCCACGTTCATCAGGCAGCGCATCGGCTTCTGCGTGCTGCACCCCATGGCCCTGGCCGGCCAGCCCTGTACGGTCACCACCACGGATGGCTCGCGGCGGCAGACGGCCTTCCCCCAGGATATCGCGCCACATCAGCCGTTCCTGGATGTGCGGGCGATCACCCACCAGGCCGCCCCCGGCGTGTCCGCCACGGTTGAGATGACCGGCGATGTGTTCGAGAGCGAGGACCAGCGCAACTGGACCGACGCCTCCTATAAGACGTATTCAACGCCGCTGAGCCTGCCGCACCCCGTGCCGATTGAGCAAGGCGCCCGGGTGCGGCAAGCAGTGACGATCTCTCTGGAGGGCGCGGCCAACCCGGCGGCCGCGCCGGAGCAGGGGCCGGTCATCATCACGATTGACCCGGCGGCGACCGTGCCGCTGCCCGCACTGGGCCTGGGCATGGCCAGCCACGGCATGGCTCTGACCACCGGCGAGCGCGATCGCCTGCGGGCGTTGCGCCTGGCCCACCTGCGGGCTGACCTGGACCTCAGCGGCCCCTATGAGGCGGCGCTGGGCCGGGCCACCGGGGAAGCTAACGCCCTTGGCATCCCCCTGGAGGTGGCTCTGCTGCTCTCCGACGACCCCGCCGCCCAACTGGCTGGGTTGCGGGCGGCGCTACGGCGGCTACAGCCACCGGTGGCGCGTTGGCTGGTGTTCAAGGGGGGCGAGGCGTCTACCGGGGCGCAATGGGTGCGGCAGGCCCGCCTGGCCCTGGGCGACTACGCCCCGGCGGCGCCCTTCGGTGGCGGCACGAACAGCTACTTTGTGGAGATCAACCGTCGGCGGCCGCCCATAGAGGCGCTGGATCTGGTCAGCTACGCGATCACCCCCCAGGTCCACGCCTTCGACACCCTCTCGCTGGTGGAAAATCTGGAGGCGCAGCGCGAGACCCTGCGTAGCGCCCGCGCCTTTTGCGGCAATCGCCCGCTGGCCATCAGCCCGGTCACACTCAGGCCACGGTTCAACCCCGACGCTACCGGGCCGGAGCCAGCCCCGGCCCCAGGCGAGCTGCCCGCTTCGGTTGACCCACGGCAGCTATCACTGTTTGGCGCGGCCTGGACCGTGGGCAGCATCGCCTATCTGGCCCAGGGTGGGGCGGCCAGCGTCACCTACTACGAGACGACCGGCTGGCGCGGAGTGATGGAGACGGCGGCCGGCTCACCGCTGCCGCTACGCTTCCCCTCCACACCGGGGATGACCTACCCGCTGTACCATGTGCTGGCCGACGTGGGCGAACTGGGGGCGGGGAGCGCCGTGCTGCTCGGCGGCTCCAGCAATCCCCTGCGGGGGGGCGGCCAGCTGCGCGTGCTGTTGGCCAACCTCACCGCGGCCACCCTTGAGACGCGCGTGGTCGGCATGCCGGGGGGCACGGCGCGGGTGCGCCACCTGGACGAGCGGAGCTACGCCGAGGCAACGACCAATCCTGAGCGGTTCCGCGCGACCCAGGGAGCCGAGCAGGCCGTACAGGCAGGCGCACTGGCTGTGAGCCTACGCCCGTACTGCGTGGCCTGTGTGGAGGCAAGCGAGGGGGGCTAGCGCACCCGCGGGACGGGAGCCAGATAGCGCGCGGGCGCCCACCCGTCGTGGCCAGCGGGGTCGCGCACGGCCAACCACCGCTCACCGGCCCCGGCGCGCCCCGAGCCAAGCGCGGCGAGCAGCGTGCCGTCCGGCCAGGCCCGCAGGAGTGCGCCACCGGCCGGTTTGCCGCGCAGGTACAGGCCCAGCCCCCCGGTAGCCGCCACACGATAGGCCCGCGGCGGGGCTGCCATGGTCAGGTAGGCCGCCGCAACCCAGCCGATGCGGCCAGCGGGGTCGCGCACCTGCTGCCAGAGCAGTCCGGCGGCGCTCACCCGTGGCCCGATGGTCTGCAGGCCAGTACCCTCGGGTAAGACGACCACTCTGGCAGACAAGCCGGGGCTCCGGCGAAGGGAGAGGCCAACGCCGCCGGTGCCGCTGACCACGGCCCACAACGGGCCAGCCACAGCCAGCGGCTGCCGGACTACCCTCGGTGCGGAGGGTCGGGTAGCCACCCGTCCCGCGGAGGGCGCGGGCGCGCGGTGAGCAAGGGCGCCGGGGCGGCTGCCCGGCCCTCCGCGCTGACTGCCCAGCAGCAGCATGAGCAGGACCAGGACCAGAGCGCCCCACTGAGCAACCTGGCGCGCCGAGCGCAGCCCTGCCCATGGGCCAGCGGCCAGCCAGGTCCACAGGCTTCTCGCGCCGGCGCGCAGGGCTGGGACATGGCCAAGCAGGCCGCGCAAGGCCGTGGGCAGGCGGCGGTGCGGCGTGGACACAGTGGGCGGGTTGAACGGGATAGGAGGGGCCATAGGTAGGTTCTTGCTGCTCCTATCAGATCTAGTCAGGCGCCCCCAGCCGAAGGGGCCGCGCCACCGGGGCAAAGCGCTCAGGGTCGCGCTACGTCAGCATAGCACAGTGACGGTAGCGCTAGCGACGCCAGGGCTGGCTGGGCTCGTCGGGCACAGCTCAGGCAACCGCCCCCCGCCATTGCAGAGCCCCCATGGCGTGAGGATCCTGGTCGCGCGCATCCCGGAGCGGGTGTGGGGTCAGCAGGGTATCGGCGGCCCTTGTGGCGCCCCGGCACGGCACGGCCATGCCCCACTCGGCCCCATAGGACAGCAGGACACCCAGGGTAGCGCGCACCCGCTCATCGTAGCTGTAGAGAGCCGCTGCCGCCAGGGGCGTCTCCCCACGGGCGTCACGGGCGTTAAGCGCCGCGCCGCGTTGCGCCAAAAGCTGCACGGCCTCCCACTGGCCGGTCCACGCGGCCACGTGCAGCGGCGTGCTGCCCCCGGCGTCGGAGGTCCGCACGAGCGCGGGTTGGTCATCAAGCAGCCAGCGCACGTGGTCCACGTGGCCCAGCAACGCGGCGGCAAAGATGTCATGTGGCGCCCCATAGGCGATCAAAAGGTCCGCCATCTCTGGCGAGAGGCGCATGCGCCGCCCGCTGGCCCCCTGGGCAGCCAGGTAGAGCGGCGTCCTGCCCCGGCTATCGCGGGCGGACACGTCAGCCCCGGCGGCCAGCAGCGCGCGGGCTACCTCGGTGTGGCCCCGTTCGGCCGCGTGGTGCAGCGGGGTGGCCCCGGCGGGCAGGGAGCGCACGCCGCTATCGCGGGAGTGAACCAACTCCGGAGCGCCGCGCAGCAGCGCGCGCACCCCAGCGGTGTGGTCCAGGATAACCGCTGTAAAGATGTCCAGTTCGGCCCCCCTGGCCAGCAGGTAAGCGGCCAGGCCAGCGTGATCGGCCCAGCCAAAAGGCGGCCGATGGATGCAGCCCGCCGCGAGGGTCAGCGGCGTGCTGCCCTCGCGGTCCCGGGCGTTGAGCGAGGCCCCGTGAGCCAGCAACAGCTCCGCCATCTCACGCTGGGGACGCCACAGGACCATGCCGTGCAGTGGCGTGCGGCCCCTGTCGTCGCGGGCGTCGGCGTCCCCCCCACGCTCCAACAGCAGGGCCATCACCTCGTGGCGCCCAGCGGCGGCGGCGCGGTGCAAAGGGGTCTGGCCATCGCCATCCCGTGTGGCCACCCCGGCGGGCCACATACACAGTAGCGCCGCTACCCTGGCCCGGTCGCCGCGCTCGGCGGCCTCCAGGAGCTGGCGCCCGTTCGCCCCGCCACATACGTCCGTTGGCTGCATGATCACTCTCCTAGCGCTGGCTGCCGCGGGGGCGCGTGAGGGAGACGGCTCCCCCCACCCCCATACCATCCAGTGTAGTGGAGCGCGCCGACAGCATCCTGTCAGTCTTTCCAGGACGTAGCACACATGTTCGTTTATAGTGGTGGTAGCGGCCCCCACAGGAGCCCGTTGCAGCGGGCCTGAGGGGCGGAATGTGCTACCATGGAGGTCACCATGATGAGGACAGAGCGCCTGGTGGCGATCACACTGCTGCTACAGGCCCGGGGCAAGATGACCGCCGACCGCCTGGCGGGCATCCTGGATGTATCGGTGCGCACGATCTACCGCGACATGGACACTCTCTCACTGGCCCATGTGCCGGTGGCGATGGACTATGGGCCGGGTGGCGGGTACTTTCTGCCCGACAACTACCGGCTGGATCCGGCGACGTTCACCAGCGATGAGGCGGTCGCCCTGGCCCTCGGCGGGGCCATGGCCGGCACGTACCGCCTGTTCGAGAGCGACGACGGGCTGCGCCGGGCTCTGGTCAAGCTGGAGGCGGCGCTGCCTGAGGAGTACCGCGCCGATGTGCGGGCGGCGCGCGAACGCATCCTGTTCGACTCCACGGCCTGGTATCGCCGTCCCACCACAACCGCGCATCTGGAGACGGTGCGCGCGGCGGTGTGGGCGGCCCGGCAGCTTGACCTGCTGTACCCCAACGCCGACGGCGGCGGCGCCAGCGTGCGGCGAGTGGAACCCCACGGGCTGGTCTGCAAGGCCGGGGTGTGGTACCTGGTGGCCTTCTGTCACCTGCGCCAGGATTTTCGGACCTTCCGGGTGGAACGCCTGGAGGATGTGACGGTGCGCGACGAGGCGGTGACCTCACGGCCCGGCTTCGAGCTGCAGGCGTATTGGGCCGAGGCGCGTCGGCGCTTCGAGGAACAAACCACCCCACTGGCCCTGGTGCTGCGGGTAAGCGCGGCGGGCCTGCGGCGGGTGCGCGATAGCTGCACGGTGCGCCAGGCCGAGCCACACGGCGCGGCGGTGATCCAGGTGGACGTGGAGTCGGCGCAGGCCGCCCTGGCCTACGCGCTGGCCCTGGGCGCCGAGGCCACCGTGCTTGAGCCACAGGCCATCCGGCAGGCCGTCGTTGAAGCAGCGCGGGGCATGCTGGCCCTCTACGCCCCGCCAGCGCCGCAAGAACCGGCCAGAACCCCGCACCTAGTCCGCGCCTAACCGCGCCTCTTGGGCTGGACGACCACGCCCCCGACGTAGGCCGCGCGCTTTTTGCCGCGTGGCGGCCCGTGGACCATCCTGGGGCGCTGGCCCCAGGCGGCGGCTTTCCCCCATCTCGCCCCGACCTCGACACCGATCCTCATCCTCCCTCACAAGAGGACGCGGGTGGGCAGATGGGTAGCGGGAAGTCAGGTACACTCATCGCAGGGAGAAAGCGGTGTTTACCGAGGGTAGCGTGTACGATCCGCCGGGCGATGGAGTGCAGTGCCTGGTCATGCGCACCTGGCCACGCGGAGTGGTCTATGGTCGGGTTGATGTGTGGCTCAAAGAGCTAGGACCCACGGCGGACCTGCTGCGCGGGTTGGCCGGTGGCGTGCTCAACTGGGCCCAGTTCGCCGTGGCCTACCGTCGGCAACTGGAGACGCGGGCGGCCACCCAGGAGGCGGTGGGCCACCTGCGCGCCCTCGCGGCGAACGGTCAGCGGGTCACGTTGCTGTGCCACGAGCGTAGCTTCCCCTGCCACCGCTTTGTCTTGCTGGAGTACCTGGCGGACACAACCTGAGCGGCGCGCCCCCGGAGGAGCGTCGCCAGGCGTTCGCGGCGAGCGGCGGGGCAGCCCCCCTTGCTAACCAACCCGCACAAGGCCGCGTGAGCCCCACGCCATCGCCTCGGCCCGTATGCCTGCCCCAGATCATAGCTCTGGGGCAGGCATACTCATGGTTGGGACGCGCGTTCACCCCTTGACCGACCCCGCCGCGAGCCCTGAGAGCAGTTGGCGCTGCAGGCTCAGGTAGATGATCAGGATGGGTAGCGAGGCCAGCACGGCCCCCGCCGCGAACTGGGCCCAGTTTGTGGTGTACTGCCCCGAGATCAGGTGGAACAGGCCCACCGTGACCGTGTAGTTGTCCGGCGACTGCAGCACCAGGCTGGAAAACAGGAAGTCGTTGTACGACGCCGTGAAGCTGAAGATAAAGATGGTGGCCAACATGGGCCGCATCAGGGGCAGCAGGATCCGCCAGAACACGGTGAACGACGAGGCCCCATCCACCGTGGCCGCTTCATCCAGCTCGCGGGGCAGGCTATCAAAGTAGTTCTTGATCAGCCACATGTTGAACGCGCTGCCGCCCACGCCGACCAGGATGATGCCCAGCAGTGTATCCAGCAGGTTGACGTCAATCAACAGCGTATAGATGGCCACCAGGGCCATCGTGGCCGGAAACATCTGCAACACGAACAGGAACATCAGCCCGTAGCGTTTGCCCTTGAAGCGTAGCCGGCTGAAGGCGTAGGCCCCCAGCATGTTGACCAGCAGTGAGATCACGCCGATGCTGGTGCAGACGATAAAGCTGTTCTTCAGCCAGATCCAGAACCCCGCGTCAATCACCTTACTATAGTTGTCCAGGCTGAACGAGGTGGGGATCAGGCTGGATGAGAAGGCCGAGCTACCCTTCTGCACCGAGGCCACGAAGACCCACACCGCCGGCAAGATGACCAGCAGGCAGAACAGCACCAGGCAGACGCGGGTCACCCACAGGGCCACGCCACCGCCCACCGGTCCCGACGCGGCGCGGGCAGCCACCGCCACACGGGGCGTCACGGTCGTGCTCATAGCTGCACCTCCTTGAAGGCCCCGCTCAAGCGGAACCCAATCAGGCTGAGTACGGCGGCGATCAGGAAGACGATGATGCCCAACGCTGCCGCCTTGTCGTAGCGTGAGAAGGTCAGCGTGAGGTTGTAGATAAATGTAGCCAACACATCGGTAGCCCCGGCAAACGACGTATCGGAGCGCGGCGGGCCACCGGCGGTGAGCAGATAGACCACGCCAAAGTTCATCAGGTTGAACGAGAACGCGCCGATCAGCATGGGCATGGTCACCTGGAAGACCAGCGGCAGGGTAATCAGGCGCAGCCTCTGGCCAGCCGTGGCCCCGTCCACCTCGGCGGCCTGGTAGATATCGGCCCCGATGGACTGCAACCCACCCAGACAGACGATCATGTTGAACGGAAAGCCCAGCCACAGGTTGACGATCAGGATGGCGATCCGGGCGCCCATGGGATCGCTCAGCCACGGCACCGATGGCAGCCCCACGCTGTTCAGGAAGGCGTCAATCGGCCCGAACGTCTGGTTGAACATGCCCTGCCAGATCAGGATCGTAATCGTGCCGGGCAACGCCCAGGGCACGATCAGCAGCGTGCGGTAGATCGCCCGCTCAGGCAGGTGCGGGTTGTTCAACAGGACGGCCAGGAAGAAGCCCAGGAAGTAGTTGATCACGCTGGTGACCACGGCGAAGATGACCGTCCAGGCAAACACGGGGAAGAAGACCTGCGAGAAAGGGCTATCCGGGGCCAGCAGCTGCTGGAAGTTGCGCAGCCCCACAAACGTGGTGGGGATCGGCAGGCCCAGGAAATACGTCGTCTTCTTCAGCGAATACAGGTTGTAGTTTGTGAAGGCGGTGATCACCGTGTAGATCACCGGCAACAGCGTGAACAGGAAGATCGTGGTCAGCGCTGGGACCAGGTACAGGTACGGCCGCAGCGGCAGACGGCGCCGCGAAGAGCCCGGCGCGGGCAACGCACTGAGCGCCATGGTCGGGGGGACCTCCTTACTCGGTGGCGGGCACACGAACGTCGTGTCAAGGTGGCCAGTCCAGTGCGGCGGCGTCCCTTGGCCGCCCCTGGCCTCATAGGCGCCCACAAGGGACGGACGCGCCACCAGGTCAGCTCTGCCGGGTTGTGTATACTGAGCGCATGGATAAGGGGTCGCGGCGGGAGAGGGAGAACCCGCCTATCCGCCCCTTGTATAGGGGCGGATAGGCGCCGTACCAGGCCCTTGAGCCACCATCAGGCGATAAGCGCCGCTCGCCGCCCAGCGGGCGCGCTGGACTACTGCTTGATCTGGGCGATACCCTGCTTGATCTGCTTGACCATCGCGTCGGCGGCGGCCTGCGGGGTGGCTTTGCCGGTGATCACCAGCTTGATGGCGTTGCCCGCCGGCGTCCACACCGAGTTCATCTCGGCGATGTTCGGCATGGGTGTGGCCAGCTGGAGCTGCTTGGCAAACGCGGCGGTGATGGGGTCTTTCTGAATCGCCGGATCATCCAGGCCGGCGCGGGTGGCCGGGAAGCGGCCCGAGACCTTCCAATCCGGCACGCCGAAGATGGGGGCCATGTACTTGATAAAGTCCCAGGCCACCGGCTGATTCTTGGAGAACGCGTTGACGAACGCGACCTGCACGCCAGCGTAGGGGTGTGGCTGCTTGCCACCAGCCAGGGTAGGCAGCAGGGTCACGCCGTAGTCTGCCCCCAGGGCCTTCTTGTTGGCTCCGATGTCCCACGAGCCATCAATAAACATGCCCACCTGGCCCTTCTGGAACAGGCTCTGCGCGGTGCCGTAGGTGATGTCGGAGGGGATCAGCTTGTCTTTCTGCACCAGATCGCGGAACAGGGTCAGCGCGGCCACTGTGCCGGCGTTGTTCAGTCCGATGTCGTTGGAGTCAAAGGCCCCGTTCTTGAAGTTGAACGTGTAGCCGCCCAGGCCTGAGATCAGGCCGTAAGAGAAGTAGTAGTTTGAGATGTCCCACAGGATGCCCCACGAGCTACCCTTGTGGTTGCCAAACATCTTGGCCTGCTTGATCACCTCATCCCAGGTCTTGGGCGGGCTCTTGATCAGCCGCCTGTTGTAGTTCAGCGTGGTCGTCTCCACCACCAAGGGCACGGAGTAGGCTTTGCCACCAAAGTTGACCGCCGGCGTGGCCAGCGGCGCGTAATCCTTGGGGTTCCACACGCCGGCGGGCACGGGGGCCACCAGGCCAGCCAGCTGGAAGGTGCCCATGTTGTCGTGGGCCAAACCAAACATCACGTCCGGGCCCTTGCCGGTGCGGGCCAGTGTGGTAAACGACTGGAAGCTGCTCTTATCGTTGACGACCTTGACCGTGTTGCCCGTCTTGGCTTCCCACCCCTTGGCCAGCGATTGGATCACCGGCACCTCTGAATCCTGCAGATGGGTGTAGATCAGCAGGTTAACGCCCGCGCGGGAGTGCGCGGCCATGCCGGGGGTGACCACACCGGCGACCAGACCAGCCGCCAGGGCGACGGCCCCGAGCTTCTTTGCGAGATTGAACACCTTAGTTCCTCCTTAGATGCTTAGACATCTGTGTACCTACCATAAAAAACATGTCCGTACCAGCGCGCTATCAGACCGCTCTGTATGCCGGCGCAGCGCTTCTAACGCCCCCTTGCCTACCATGACGTTATTGGGTCAGGCTGGCGTCAGAGCTATCCAACCCGTCTGAGCCAGCGCCGCGTTTGTCCTTCCTGCCTCCTCCTTCAACTCTTCCCACCACGCGTCGGACCCAGGGTGGTCCAGCGCGGTTATGCGCCTCCTCATACAAGGAACATACCAGCGCCACCGCGTTACTCCAAAAGCGGCGCGCCTCCCCCCGGAGAGAGGCCGGGCGCCCGTGTGCTGCCGCGCAGCACCAGGTGGGTGGGTAGCACAATCTGGAATTGCGGCGGCGCCTGGCCAGCCAGGGCCATCAGCAGCAGGCAGCCTGCCTGCCTGCCCTTGTCTACCGACGGCTGACGCACCGTGGACAGCGCGGGACAGCTCAGGGACGCCGCCGGGATGTCGTCGAAACCGATCACCTCCAGGTCATCCGGCGCTTGCAGGCCGGCGGCGCGGACGCCGCTCAGCACGCCCAGAGCGATGGCGTCGCTCATGGCCAGAACGGCGCTGGGCCGCTGGCCCGCACTCCAAGCGGCGCTGAAGGCAGCGGCCCCACCTTCCAGGGTGCTCTCACAGGACAGCACGGCCTCCGGCGCCAGCGCCAGGCCGTGGTCGGCGAAGGCCCTGGTGTAGCCGCGCAGCCGCCGCCGGGCTACCGCCGAGACCAGGGCGCCCTCGGCGGCCCCCTCGGCGGGCTGGATGCCCAGCACCAGCACGTCCCGATGTCCCACCGCCAGCAGGTGATGCGCCGCCGCCGCCGCGCCCTCCTCGTCCTCAACATTGACCGCCAGGGTGTCGGCCAGCGGGTCGCCGTCCACCAGCACGAAGGGGATATGCCGCCGCGCCAACAAGCCCACCTCGTCGTGGGCGCGATCCAACCCCAACACAACGTAGCCATCTACCGCCGCCGCGTTGACCGCCTGGCGCAGCGATCCGGCGATGGGGGGCACCAGCAGCAGCGAAAAACCCTGGCTGTCGCACACCTCACCCAGGCCGCGCAGGAACTCGCCGAAGAAGGGGTTTGCAAAGATCGTGGCGCTACGCTGCGGGGTCAACAGGCCCAACGCGCCCACCCTCTTGGAGGTCAGCGTGCGCGCCGCCGCGTTGGGGTAGTAGCCCAACGCCTCGGCTACCTCCAGGATGCGCTGCACCGTGGCCGGGGCCAGCTGCCGCGCATCGTTGAAGGCGAAGCTCACGGCTGTGCGCGATACCCCCGCTGCCCGCGCCACGTCGGCGATCGTCGCCATGCGTCCTCCCCCACTCCCAGGAGCAGTGTCGGCTAAGCGTGGTCAGCCACACCATGGACTCCACGTCATCGTCAGCGCCAGGTCGCCGGCCCGGCAGTCCTGGTCATGCCCCCCGCGCTGGCCCAAACGCCCGCCCGCGTCTGCCCCACCAGGGCCATCCACCAGGCCCTGCTGTAGGCCGCCACCCTACTGGTAAACGGTTAGTAAACTGGTTTAGTTGAGCATAGCACAGCTCTGCTGGCCTGTCAATACAGTAGATGTCACCATTTTTTGAAACGTAACTGTTGACATGCCTGTATAGGTGGTGGTACGGTGCCCCCAGTGCAGGAGCAGATGGCCTTCTTTGTACTACCCTGTAGTACAAAGAAGGCCATCACACCAAGCTGGCTGAGCCAGCGTTAGGGCCAGTCGCCCCTCAGAGCCGCGACGAAGGATCGGTGTAGGGGCGTCCCCTCATACAATGATGATTGGGGGTCAGGGCCATGGCAGTGGGTGGACCCGCCCTGCTGGTGTTAGGACGCCAGAGGGTCCAGTCTGTCGTGCGATTAGTGTGTGGAGGTCGCCATGTTTACCCCGGCCCCAGACGCCTCGGATCCGTCTATCACCACCGCCGATGCTAACCCGCCCCGCCCCGAGGACGCCACGCCGCCGGGCGACCTGCCGCTGAGCCAGATCATCGCCCGCGCCGCCGCCCAACAGGGCCAGTTTCGGCACGACAACACCCTTGAGCCCCTGGCCCCCCAACCTGACACACCCACGGAGGTATGGGCCACCAGTGGAGCTGGCGTCCGCCTGGCCCGCGCCGCCGTCTACTACACCGCCGATGGCAGCGTTCCCCAGCCTACGTCGGCTAGCGTGCCCATGACCGCCGCTGATGAGCACTGGGACGTCCACGCCGGCTACACCACCCGCTGGCGTGGCCTCTTGCCTGCCCAGCCCGCTGGGGCCGTGGTGCGCTACCGCGTGGCCGGCCGGCGCGACCACCCGGCGGCCGACCCCAGCGGCCCTGCCCACCTGTGGGCGCGCGACGGCCAGGGCTTCCACTTCCACTCCACCGGTCCAGAAGCAATCACCACCTTCGCCTACACCGTCGAACCGCCCACCGCCTGGCCGATGCCCCCGTGGATCTATGACGCCACCATCTACCAGATCTTTCTGGACCGCTTCCACCCCGGTTCCGCCGACGGCTCGTTCGCCGGGGAGACCGACCCTCAAGCCCTGCACGGCGGTACCCTGGCTGGCGTGCGCCGCGCTCTGCCCTACCTGGCTGACCTGGGCGTGACCTGCCTGTGGCTCTCACCCCTATGCGCCGCCGAGACCTACCACCGCTACGACGCCACCGACCTCTACGCCGTTGATCCCACCCTGGGCAGCGCCGACGACCTGCGCGCGCTCACCAGCGCGGCCCATGCCCTGGGTATGCGCGTGCTGCTGGATTTCGTGCCCAGCCACTGCTCCTGGCGCCACTCCGCCTTCCTGGCCGCTCAGCGCGACCCCCAGGCTCCCACCGCGTCGTGGTTCACCTTTGACCACTGGCCCGATCGCTATCGCTCCTTCCTCAACGCCGTGCCCTCGCTGCCTACCTTCAACACAGCCGATCCAGGCGCCCGCGCGCATATCATCGGCAGCGCCGTGCATTGGCTGCGTGAGTGCGCCGTTGATGGCTACCGCATTGATCACGCCATCGGCCCCAGCATGGACTTCTGGGTGGCCCTGCGCACGGCCATGCGCGTGGCCCCCCAGAGCTTTACCGTGGGCGAGGCCACCGACACCCCCGATAGCCTGCGCCGCTATCGTGGCCGCCTGGACGCCATTCTGGACTTCCCCCTGGCTCGCGCGCTGCGCCAGACCTTCGGCGTGGGCTCCTGGACCGTCGGCCAGCTCGACGACTTCCTGGCCGCCTACGCGCGCTACATGGCCGATGGGCCGGGCCGGGTCAGCTTCCTGGACAACCACGACATGAACCGCTTCCTCTTCGTGGCCAACCAGGATACCCGGCGCCTGAAGCTGGCCGCGCTGTGCCAGTTCACCCTGTCCACCGTACCGGCCATCTATTACGGCACGGAGGTCGGCATGAGCCAGAGCGGCGACATCGCCGCCAGGGGTGACGCCGAGGCCCGCCAGGACATGCCCTGGCAATCCGACGCGTGGGACCTCGACCTGCTGCGTTTCTACCGTGCCCTGGTGCGCCTGCGCGCCACCCACCCCGCCCTGCGTCGGGGTGGGTGGCGTACCGTGTATCTGGACGCCGCCGGCGGGGCCTACGCCTATCGTCGTCAGCTGGACGGGCCGGAGGGGGCCGTGACCGTGCTGTTCAACGTGGGCCTGGCCGAATGCGTGATCACCCTGCAGGGCCTGGCCGGGGCGACCTGCCTGCTGGCTACCGGCGCCCCGCCCCGCGCCAACGCGCGCCAGGATGGCCTGAGTGTGGCGCTGCCAGCGCTATCGGGCGCCGTTTTCGGGGCGCCTGCCCGGGAGTGACCGACATCGGGGCAGCTGAGGGGGCGGCTAAGCCCGGAAAAAGGTTGAGGCCTGAAGAGGAAGCATTCAGGCCTCAAGTAGGTAGAGCGTCGAGCAGTGCGTTGAGGAGTAAGGAGAGGCTTTTGGAAGAACCGGTGCTTGCTCGCGTGATCCCTAACCTTGGCCAGAGTATACGGGCACACGCATGAACCACCGATGAACAGCCCCACGCCACCAGCCACCATCTCCAGCGCGGCAAAAAGCAATGGCCCGGCTGGCGCTCATCCCCTTCGCCAGCCGGGCCACCGCCGATTTGTCCGAGCGGCCTCGTTTAGTAGTTGGAGCGGCGATTACCGCCGCCGCCGACGGTGCTGAAGCAATCGCTGCAATACACCGGCTTGTCACCACGGGGCACGAACGGGACCTGCGTAGGTTTGCCGCATGACGAGCACACCACATCGGTCATCTGCCGCGCCGGGCGATCGTAGCCGGATGATCCGCCCGTGCTGGCGCCCGCGCTACCGCCGCGGCGGGCCTGGCGGCAGGTTGGACAGCGTCCGGGCACATTCTGCAGGCCACGGCTGGCGAAAAACTCCTGCTCACCGGCAGTGAAAGCGAACGATGCGCCACAGTCTCGACAGGTTAGATTCTGGTCCTGGTAGGTCATGGTACTCCTCGGTAGCTAGAGTGCAAATAGACAGGGCCTCGTTGTGGGGGATGAGTAGCCGCACCGGGCACCGAGGACTGCCTGCACACTAGGGGAGAGGCCTACCCAGATACCGACGAGCTCCACGCTGAGATTAGGGGCATTGTACGCTCCTCTGCTGCTGATTGCAACAGTTTCAGGAAATCTTTAGACGTCCGCCCTCTCCAGCTGTGGATAACTGCTCCTCCATGCTCTGTCCACCGCCCTGCAGCCAGCCGCGACCCGCCGCCTGCCTCAAGCCTCAACACCTCATGCTAGCTCGCCCCGCGTGATGTCGAGCGCCACGGGGCCTGAGCCCGTCTCAACCGCCGCTCACCAGCAGCGCATCACTCCACTTGGCAACCGAGCAGTCGTGGCCTATCGTCCACCTGCGACGCCACTATACGGGTAGTTAGCGGGCTTCCAGCAGGAGCAAGCACATAGGCGCTATCAGTGCGGGCCGTCTATTTGGAGTGCTGAGCGCTGTAGAAGCACGTGGGCGCGGTCACGAGCGCACGCCAATGCAGGCGACAAGCGTCCCTGGGTTCATTGCTGTCCGCACAGTCACACTTTCCTGAGTGATACGGGTATCGTGCGACCCTGGTACAATAAAACAGACTGACGCGTCGGTTTGTTGGACCTGGGGGAGCGGCGCATATGCCCGTAGAAGAGCAACATCAGGTGCAGGTGCGCAGCCAGCGCCGCCATGGACGTATCCTGGAGGCGGCGCTGGAGGTGTTTACGCGCAAGGGCTACCACGCGGCGTCGGTGGATGACATCGCCGCTGAGTCAGCCACCTCTAAGGGCGGCGTCTACTTCCACTTCCCCGGTAAGCAGGCCATCTTCCTGGCCCTGCTCGACGAGATGACCGCCCTGCTGCGCTCCCGCGCCGAGGCGGCCATGGCCGCCGAGGATGAGCCACTGCGCAAGGCCGACGCCGCGTTGCGCGTGGTCCTGGAGACTTTCGCCGGCCACCGTACCCTGACCCGCCTGTTCCTGGTGGAGGCCCGGGGGGCGGGGCGCGAGTTTCACGAGCGTATGGCCGACATTCATGAGTCGTTCGCCGTGCTGATCGCCCAGCGCCTGGCCGAGGCGGTGCGCCGTGGGGCTATCCCCCCGCTGGATACGGCGGTGGCTGGCCGGATGTGGTTTGGCGCGCTACACGAGGTGGTGGCGGCCTGGGTGCATAGTGGCATGGCCATGCCGCTGCTCGACGCCTACCCCACCGTGCGCGCCCTGCTGCTGCGCAGCGTGGGCGCTCCCCCAGCAATGACTGAGCAGGAGTATGACAGCAATGGCCATGATGATGCGTGAACTGACCCTGGGCCTGGACCAGGACCGTCTGTGTAGGCAACTGAGCGAGGGTTGGCGGCGCGCCCACCACCAAGCCCGGCCCGTGTTGGTCAGCGCGACCGTATCCACGCCGGTCCTGGACCCCCTGCGGTTGTTCGCCCGTGGGGCGGCCCTGGGTCCGCGCCACCTGTTTATGCGGCCCAGCGCTGGCTATGCCCTGGCCGGCATCGGGTCGGCCTGGACCACGCATGGCCGGGGCACGGCGCGCTTCCAAACCGTCGGCGCGGCGTGGCGCGATCTGCTGGATGGCGCGCTGATTGATCGGCCAGACACGGCGTCGCTGGCTGGCCCGCTGCTGCTGGGTGGCTTTGCCTTTGATCCGTTGCACCCCACAACGCCGCTGTGGCAAGACTACCCGCCGGCGCTGCTGAGCCTGCCGCGCTACCTGTTGACCTGCCAGGATGGGGCGTGCTGGCTGACCGTCTCCAGCGTGGTGTGGCCTGATACCCAGCCCGACGCCCAGGCCGAGGCGCTGCTGGCCCCCCTGGGCGGGCTGCTGGCCCCGGCCACCACCCGGGAGGACGCCCTGCCCACCCACGCCGAGGTCACCGACCCGCTGCCGCCGGAGGTGTGGCAGGAGATTGTGCGCGGCGTGGCCGCCGAGATCAGGGGCGGGGCGCTGGAGAAGGCTGTGCTGGCGCGGGCGGCGCGGGTGTGTGGCACGGCCCCGTTCGCCCCGGAGGATGTGCTGCGGCGTCTCCGCGCGGCCTACCCTGGCTGCTATATCTTCGCCATGAGCCAGGGGCCGAGCACGTTCCTGGGAGCCTCGCCTGAGCAACTGGTCAGCCTGCGCGATGGTCAGGTGCGCGCGATGGCCCTGGCAGGCTCGATCCGCCGGGGGGTCACCGATCAGGAGGATAGCGCGCTGGGCCAGCAGTTGCTGGCCAGCGCCAAGGACAGCGGGGAGCACGCCGTGGTGGTGCGCGTGCTGGCCGAGGGCCTGCGCGCGGTGTGCGCCGATGTGCGGACCCCCCCGGCCCCCCAACTGCTCAGGTTACACAATGTGCAGCACCTGCACACGCCGATCACCGCGCGGGTGCGGGCGGGCCGGAGCGTGCTGGATCTGGTTGAGCGGCTGCACCCCACACCCGCCGTGGGCGGCTACCCCCGCGAGGCGGCCCTGCGCTTGATCCGCGACCGCGAGGGGTTGGATCGCGGCTGGTACGCCGGCCCGCTAGGCTGGGTGGACGCACGGGGTGAGGGTGAGTTCGCCGTGGCCCTGCGGTCGGCCCTGCTGCGTGGCTCGGAGGCTACCCTGTTCGCCGGCTGTGGCATCGTGGCCGACTCTCAGGCGGAGAGCGAGTACGCCGAGTCGGCCCTGAAGATGCGCCCGCTTCTGGCCGCGTTGGGGGTGCTGGAATGATCGACGCCCCCGCTGACACGGCCGCTACAGGCGAGGTGGTAGATGTGGTAGACCCCACCTATGCCGCCGTGGCCGCCTTTGTAGACGAGTTGGTGCGCCGCGGCGTGCGCGACTTCTGCCTGTGCCCCGGTTCGCGCTCCACCCCGCTGGCCCTCACGGTGGGCCGCCACGCGGGGGCGCGGCTGTGGATGCATCTGGACGAGCGGTCGGCGGCCTTCTTCGGGCTGGGCCTGGCCCGCGCCCAGGGGACGCCCGTCGCCCTGGTCTGCACCTCCGGCACCGCGGCGGCCAACTTCCTGCCCGCCGTGGTGGAGGCCCACTATAGTGGGGTCCCGCTGGTTGTGCTGACCGCCGATCGGCCTCCCGAACTGCGCGACCGCGGAGCCCCCCAGACAATTGATCAGACACACCTCTATGGCCGCCACGCTAAGTGGTTCCTGGATGTGGGCCTGCCCGAGGGGACGCCTGAGGGCCTGCGCCACCTGCGGGCGGTGGCTGCCCGCGCCGCCGCCGTCGCGCTGGCCTACCCGGTGGGGCCGGTCCACCTGAACTGCCCCTACCGGGAGCCCTTGATCCCCGGGCCGGGCCAGTCGTTCGCCCCCCCCGGCCGGGCTGGCGACGCTCCTCACGTGGCTATCGCTCCGGCGCTGCCCATGCCACCCGCCGAGACGGTGCAGGCGCTGACCACCGCGCTACGCGGTCTCGGCCGCGGCCTGATCGTCTGTGGTCCCCAACCCGACGCCGCGCTGGCCCCGGTGGTCGCCGCGCTGGCCCGGAGACTGGGCTACCCCGTGCTGGCCGACCCTCTCTCAGGGGTGCGCCGGGGCAGTCACGATCGCTCCGCCGTGCTGGACGCCTACGATGCGTTCCTGCGCGACGAGGCCTTTGCCCAGGGCTATGCCCCCCAGGTGGTGCTGCGCTTTGGCGCGATGCCCACCTCGAAGCCGCTGTTGCTCTACCTACAGCGCCATAGGGGCCATCGCCATATCGTGGTGGAGGACGGCCGATGGAGCGACCCCGCCGCGCTGGCCACTGATGTGCTCACCGCCCACCCTGTGGGCTTCTGCGCCGCCCTGCTGGCCGCACTCGGTCCGCCGAGCGGTTCCCCCGACCTGGCCTGGCTGGAGCAATGGCGGTGGGCAAACGCCGTGACCACGCGGGCCATGGCGGATTGCATGGCCGGCATGGCCGAGCCGTTCGAGGGCCGCGTGTTCGATGAGTTGGCCGGGCTGCTGCCGGCGGGCAGCACGCTCTACGCGGGCAACAGTATGCCCGTGCGCGACCTGGATACCTTCTTCGGCGGAGGAGACCGGGCGGTGCGCTGCCTGGCCAACCGCGGGGCCAACGGCATTGACGGAGTGGTCTCCAGCGCGCTGGGCGCGGCCGCCGCCGCCAGCGGTCCCACCGTGCTGGCCATCGGCGATATCTCGTTCTATCACGATTCAAATGGCCTGCTGGCAGCCAAACGGCATCACCTTGATCTGACCGTGGTGCTGCTCAACAACGATGGTGGGGGCATCTTTTCGTTCCTGCCCCAGGCCGCCTATAGCGACCAGTTCGAGACGCTGTTCGGCACGCCGCACGGCCTTGATTTCAGGCCTATCGCCGAGGCCTATGGGGCTACCTATAGCCGGCCAGACGATTGGCCGGCCTTCCGCGCCGCCGTGAGCCGGGGTTTGGCCGCGGGCGGCCTGCACGTGGTGGAGGTGCGCACCGACCGCGAGCGCAATGTGGCGCTGCACCGCGCGGTGTGGCGGGCGGTCTCCCAAGCCCTGGCCGAGCAGGGCGTGACCCCATGAGGGCGCTGATCAACGGCGTGGGCCTGCACGTGGCGACCGCCGGCCAGGGCCGGCCGCTGCTGCTGCTGCACGGCTTCATGGGCAGCACGGCCACCTGGGCGCCTTTTGTGCCAGCGCTGGCTCAGCGCTGGCGGGTCATCGCCGTGGACCTGCTGGGCCACGGCGGCTCAGACGCGCCCCCCGAGGCCGAGCGCTACACCATGGAGCGCTGCGTCCAGGACCTGCTGGCCCTGCTAGACCACCTGGAGGCACGGCAGCCTGTCGTGTTGGGCTACTCGCTGGGCGGCCGCGTGGCCCTCGGCCTGGCCGCGGCGGCCCCTGATCGGCTGGCTAGCCTGGCCCTGGAGAGTGCCTCGCCGGGTCTGCTCACGCCGGAGGAGCGGCTAGCCCGCACGCGCGGCGACGAGGCGCTGGCCGATGATCTGCGCCGCGATGGGCTGCCCGCGTTCGTGGAGCGCTGGCAGAGGCTGCCCCTGTTTGACAGCCAGACGGCGCTGCCCCAGGCCACGCGGACGACCCTGCGCGCCCAGCGGCTGGCCAACAACCCGGTCGGGCTGGCCGGCAGCCTGCGCGGCCTGGGTACGGGGCGGCAGGCCCCCCTGTGGGACCGCCTGCCCGGCCTGGACCTGCCGGTCCTGGTGGTGGCCGGCGACCTGGATACCAAGTTCGCCGCGCTGGCCCAACGCATGGCCGCCGACCTGCCCAGGGCGCGGCTGGCCCTGGCCCCCGGCGCGGGCCACGCCGTTCACCTGGAGCGGCCAGCCTGGTTCCTGGCCACCATAGAGGCGTTTCTAGATGAGATAGCCGGCGCCGGGCCGCTGGGCCAGCCGGCGCTGAAAGTGGAGAGGGAGAGAGCATGACTGTAGCCTGGCAGCGGGTCCGCGAGTACACGGATATCCTGTACGAGCAGTGCGAGGGCATGGCCAAGATCACGATCAACCGGCCGGAGGTGCGCAACGCCTTCCGGCCTCAGACGGTCACCGAGTTGCTTGATGCCTTTGGACACGCCGGCGAGGACCCCGGCGTGGGCGTGGTGCTGCTCACGGGGGCCGGGGACAAGGCGTTCTGCTCCGGCGGCGACCAGAAGGTGCGCGGCGAGGGCGGCTATGTGGGCGCGGACGGTGTGCCCCGGCTAAATGTGTTGGACTTGCAGCGGCGCATCCGCCAGCTGTCCAAGCCGGTCATCGCCGTGGTCGCTGGCTACGCCATCGGCGGTGGCCATGTGCTGCACGTGATCTGCGACCTGACCATCGCCGCCGACAACGCCATCTTTGGCCAGACCGGCCCCAAGGTAGGCAGCTTCGACGCCGGCTATGGGGCCACCTACCTGGCGCGTATCGTGGGCCACAAAAAGGCCCGCGAGATCTGGTATCTCTGCCGCCAGTATTCGGCGGCCGAGGCGCTGGAGATGGGGTTGGTCAATGTGGTGGTGCCCCTGGAGCGGCTGGAAGAGACGGCGGTGGAGTGGGCCCGGGAGATCCTGGCCAAAAGCCCCACGGCGCTGCGCTTCCTCAAGGCCGCGCTCAACGCGGACACCGATGGCCTGGCCGGGCTGCAGCAACTCGCCGGCGACGCCACCCTGCTGTACTACCAGACCGCCGAGGCCAAGGAGGGCCGCGACGCCTTCCTGGAGAAGCGCGCCCCCGACTTCTCCAAGTTCCCCCGGTTTCCCTGATGCGCGTTTGGCTAATGGCCGCCCGCTTGCCCACGCTGCCCGCCGCTATCGTGCCGGTGTTGGTGGGCACGGCGGCGGCGCGGGCGCAGGGTTACTTTCGGGCCGGGCCGTTTGTGGCCGCCCTGCTGGCCGCCCTGCTGATCCAGATCGGCACGAACCTGGCTAACGACTACTTTGATTTCCATAAGGGGGCCGACACCGCCGAGCGGTTGGGTCCCGTGCGGGTCACCCAGAGCGGGCTAGTTGCCCCGGCTACGGTGCGCTCGGCGACCATGCTCACCTTCGGGCTGGCCGCGCTGATCGGCCTCTACCTGGTCGCCGTGGGCGGCTGGCCGATTCTGGTCATCGGGCTGCTCTCCATCGCCGCTGGAGTGGCCTACACCGGCGGCCCCTGGCCTCTGGGCTACCACGGGCTGGGCGACGTGTTCTCCTTCGTCTTTTTTGGGCTGGTAGCCGTGATGGGTACGGCCTACCTGCACACCGGCGCCTGGGAACCTACCGCCTTTGTGGCCGCTCTGCCGGTGGGCTGCCTGACCACGGCCATTCTGGTGGTCAACAACCTGCGCGATATCGCCACGGATCGCCTGGCCGGCAAGCGCACCCTGGCCGTGCGGCTGGGCCAGCAGGGCACCCGCCTGCAATATACCCTCCTGATCGCCGCGGCTTACCTGGTCCCTGTGGCCCGCTGGATTCTCGGCCACGCCTCGCCATGGGCACTGCTGCCCTGGCTGACCCTGCCCCTGGCGATCAGGCTGGTCGGCGTGATCAGGGGCCAGCAGGGCCGCGCCCTGAACCCCGCGCTCAAGGGCACCGGCCAGCTTGACCTGCTGTTCGGGGTGTTGTTCGCGGTCAGCCTGCTGCTGTGAGACCCAAGACGTGAACGCGGCGCCCCAGAACCAGCACCGTGCCGCCAGCGCCAGGTTAGCCATTGAGCGGGTAGAGTGGACCACCTACAGCGTGCCCTTTGTGGCCCCCTTCGCTACCGCGCATGGCCGCCTGCTGACCCGAGAGGGCCTGCTGGTGCGCCTGACCGACGCCGATGGCGTGCAAGGGCTGGGCGAGGGCTCACCCCTGCCTGGGTTTGGCGGCTCCCTGGCCGCGGCCGTCGCGGCGGTGCAGGCCCTGGCTCCACGCCTTATTGGGGCAGACCATGCCCAGCGCGAAGGCGTGCTGGGCCAGGCCGCCGGGGTCTCGATGGCGGCGACCTGCGCCCTGGACACGGCCCTGCTGGACCTGCGGGCGCGGGGCCTGGGGCTGCCCGTGGCCGCCCTGCTGGGCAGCGGCCCCGTGGCGCTCACGACGGCGGTCAACGCCACGGTGGGCGCCCCCGAGACATCCGCCGCGGCCGCGGCGGCGCGCCGCGCCGTGGCCGCCGGCTACACCTGCGTCAAGCTGAAAGTGGGCCTAGGAGCCACAGCCCAGGCCGAACTGGCCCGCATCGCCGCCGTGCGCGCGGCGATCGGTCCCACAACGGGGCTGCGCCTGGACGCCAACGGGGCCTGGGACGAGCCGACGGCGCTGGCCGTGCTGCGCGGCGCGGCGGGTGATCGCCTGGAGTTGGTCGAGCAGCCCCTCGCCGCCGCGGACCTGCTTGGGATGGCCCGGCTGCGCCGGTTCGTGGCCACGCCGATCGCCGCCGACGAGGCGGCCCCCGATCTGGCGGGCGCCCGCCGGACCATCGCCGCCGCCGCCGCCGACCTGCTGGTGATCAAGCCGCTGACGGCGGGGGGGCTACGGCCCGCCTGGCGGATGGTTGAACTGGCCCACGGGGCTGGCCTGGGTGTGATCGTCACCACCACGCTGGACATGGGGGTGGGCGTGGCCGCCGCGCTGCACCTGGCTGCCGCCCTGCCCCGGCCATTGCCCCACCAGGGGCTGGCCACGGCGGCCCTGCTGCGTGCCGACCTGCTGATCCAGCCGCTACGCGTCGCCGCCGGCCGGATGGCCCTGCCCGATGGCCCTGGGTTGGGCGTGGAGCTGGATGACCGGCAGCTCAGCCGGTTTGGCGGCTGCTGGCGCGAGGCGGCACAGCCATGAGCGGGCCGACTGTGCCCGAGTGGCTGGCCCAACGCGCCCTGACTCTGCCCGACCGTCCGGCCCTGATCGGTGGTGGCCGGCAGTGGACCTTTAGCCAACTACACGGCGCCGCCGACGCCCTGGCTGGGTGGCTGGCCGGGCTGGGCGTGGAGCCGGGTGATCGCGTGGCCACTCTGCTGCGCAACGGCCCGCACACCGTGCAGGTCATCCACGCCCTGACCCGCCTGGGCGCCGTGCTGACCCCGCTGAACACGCGGCTCAGCGCCCCCGAGCTGGCCTGGCCCATCCAGGACGCCACCGTGCGCCTGCTGCTGCACGATGAGGCCACGGCATCGCTGTCCAGCGCGCTACGCGCCCAGGCCCCGGGCTTGCGTCAGGAAGCCCTGACCGCTCAGCCGCCTGAGGCGTCGGCGCACTCCATAGAGCCTGGACAGCTGGACCTGGACAGGCCCCACAGTATCATCTACACGTCGGGCACCACTGGCAGGCCCAAGGGGGTGACGCTCACCTACGCTAACCACTGGTGGAGCGCGGTGGGCTCCGCGCTGAACCTGGGCGCCCACGAGGCTGATCGCTGGCTGGCCGTGCTGCCCCTCTTTCATGTGGGCGGCCAGGCCATCGTGCTGCGCGGCGTGATCTACGGCGTGCCCGTGGTCGTCCACGAGGGGTTCGACCCGGCGGCGGTGAACAGGGCTATTGACCAAGATAGCGTCACTATCGTGTCGGTGGTGGCGGCCATGCTGCGGCGTATGCTGGATGACCGGGCTGGCCAGCCCTACCCGCCCACGCTGCGCTGCGTGCTGCTGGGCGGCGGCCCTGCCCCGCTGCCCCTGCTGCACGAGTGTGCCCAGCTTGGCTTGCCCGTGGTGCAGACCTACGGGCTGACCGAAACGGCCTCGCAGGTGGTCACCCTCGCCCCCACCGACGCCCTGCGCAAGCTTGGCGCGGCGGGCAAGCCGCTGCTATCCATGGACCTGCGCGTGGAGCACGAGGGGCGGCCCGCCGCGCCCGGCCAGGCTGGCGAGATCATGCTGCGCGGCCCCAACGTGATGGCCGGCTACCTGAACCAGCCCGAGGCCACCGCCCACGCCCTGCGCGGCGGCTGGCTGCACACCGGCGACCTGGGCTACCTGGACGACCAGGGGTACCTGTATGTGCTGGACCGCCGCGACGACCTGATCATCTCGGGCGGGGAGAACGTCTACCCCGCCGAGGTGGAGGGGGCCTTGCTGGCCCACCCGGCCGTGGCCGAGGCGATTGTGGTTGGACTGCCCCACCCCCGCTGGGGCCAGGCGCCGGCGGCGGCGGTGACCTTGCGGCCCGGCCAGTCCGCCGACGCGGCGGCGCTGATCGCCCACTGCGCCGCCCGACTGGCCCGCTACAAAGTGCCCACCGTGGTGCGCTTCCGGCAAGCGCTGCCGCGCAACGCGGCGGGTAAGCCCCTGCGCAGGGTAATCCGCGAGGGCTGGCCGGACCCACAGGACAACCAGTCGTCAGGGCAGGGACCAAATAGCCAGGCCGCTGGGGTCCACGAGGACGGGACGGCCACCCACTATAGCGAGACAGGTCCCCTGGCGCAAGAGGCTCTTGACAGGAGAGACCGCGAGGACGGGCCAGCCACCCAGTATGGTCAGAGGGGAGGGCACAACGAATGACTGAGAGCCCGACGCGTGAGCCAATCTACTATCAGGATCGGGGCAGTGGCCCGACGCTGCTGCTGGTGCATGGCGGCTTCGCCGATGGCACGATGAGCTGGGGCGCCCAGATGGCCTCGCTGCGCGGCCGCCGCCGCCTGCTGGTGGTGGACCGCCGGGGCCATGGGCGCAGCCCGCATGAGCCACGACCCTACACCATCTCCGGCGACGCCGAGGATGCGCTGGAGGCGGCCACGCGCGCCGGCGCCGAGGGTTTTCACCTGGTCGGCCACTCCTATGGCGCGCTGGTTGCCCTGGAGATGATCCGCTACGCGCCCCAGCGGGTGCGTTCGCTGCACCTAATCGAACCGCCGTACCTGACCCTGCTGCCCGACGACCCCGACGTGCAACAGCTCATCGCCGGCGCGGACACCCTCGTGCGCCACGTTGCCGAGTGGCCGCCCGAACAAACGGCGACCCACTTCTTCGAGTTGCTGCTCGGGCCTGAAGCAACACGGGAGATACGCGCCCGCCCACTGTGGTCCGCCGTGGTCCATGAGGCCCGCCGCGCCGTCCACGAGCAGCCCGCGCCCGACTACCCGGCCAGCAAGCTGCCTGGCCTGACCGTTGGCGCGCCCACGCTGCTATATACCGGCGGGCGCAGCCACCCCGGCCTGCAAAAGGTCGCCCGCCGCCTGGCTGATCTCTTGCCCGGCGCCCGCCTGATCACTATCCCCGAGGCAGGCCACGTGGTGCAGCGGGCCATCGAGCCGTTCCACCGCGTGCTGCTGGAGGTGACCGACACTCCCTGAGCTCCAACCTAACATCATCCCCGGCCGGTTGATCCACCGTGTCATGACCAAACGTCATGACACGGCAGGCGCAGGCCCCAGCCAGGGCCGTGCTCTCTACCGTACAGCCCCGCTGAGAGAAGGCTGTCAAGCAGCGCGCATGCTCGACGGCATCCCGCGGCGGATGCAGGACCAGCAGAGTAAGAAGCCCCTGTTGCACCAGCTGCGCTTGGCCCGCCGTTTTATGCCAACAGGCCAGTAGGGGCAAGCCCAGGCCGCATGCATGCGGCCCTGGCGCTGCCCAACGGCCTGCGTCACGTTCGGGAGCACTGGGATAGCCGCCGCGGCCGGTGTGCGTCGCATGAACAGTCTGGCTGCCGCACACTGGCGCCACCGTGAGCATCGTCCCAGCGCCACCGATCGGGCGCGCAACTGCTCCCGCTGGAGGTCCATCGGGACGATACTCAGGACCATTGGCCGACCATGGGGGGCCGTTCAGCCCTAGGCGTCGCCACTCGTGGCGGTCTATGGTAGACGTACCAGGTAGGGGAACAGGATAGCTTCTCATCTGGCGTAGAATGGGAGAATGTCTGATGAGAGATGCGCGACGGCTGGTCACCCTTCTTCTCGCGATAGTAATCGTGTGGCTGGCGCTGGCGCCGGCTAGCGCGCGGGCGGCCACCGCGTTGCAGGGCAACGCGGTCACCGTTGCGGCCAATCAGACCATCAATGATGACCTCTATGCCGTCGGCGGCGCCATCGTCATTGATGGGCGGGTCAACGGCGACATCGTCACAGTCGGCGGCACGGTCACCCTCAACGGCATCGTGACCGGCAATGTCATCGCCGCTGGGGGCGACACGCGCATCACGGGCAAGGTCAACGGCACGGTCCGCGCGGACGGCGGCACGATCACCATTGATGGCGTAGTGGGCAAGGATGTGGTGGTCGCCGGTGGGACGGTGACCCTCGGCTCCAGCGCGCGGATCGGGCGAGACCTGTGGACCGGCGCGGGGACCACCAGCCTGAACGGTCAGATCATCCGCAATGTGCAGGTCAGCACGGGCGTCGTGCGGATCAACAGCGGCGCGGTGGTGGGAGGCAACGTCTCCTACACCGGGAACACGGCTCCAGTCATGGCCAGTGGGGCCATGGTGCAGGGCACGGTCACCCAGATTGCGGGGGCATCCGGCTCGCGTTGGATGGGATGGTCGGCGCCGTGGTCGGCGGCCACCCCAGGCGAGGCCATTGCGGCGTGGTTACGCATGCTCACCGGGCTCGTTATCTTCGGCCTCGCCATCGTTCTGCTGGGGCCTGGCGTCAGCAGAACGGTGATGGGGCGCCTGGAGCGGACCCCCTGGCAGAGCGCCGGGCTCGGTCTGGCGCTCGTGATTGCGGTGCCCATCGCCGCCCTGATAGTGTTTGTGGTCGGGCTCTTTGTGGGCGCCTGGTGGCTGGCGCTCATCGTCATGGCGCTGTATCTGGTGGCCCTGCCGGTGAGCATGGTCATCGCGGCGCTAGGCCTCGGCCACTGGATCGCCACGCGGGTGGGGCGGGCCGACCTTGCGCTATCCTGGGAGTTGCTGGTCGGGTTGGTGCTGCTGGGCGTGGTCAGCGTCGTGCCCTGGATCGGCGGCCTCGCCATCTTCGTGGCCTCACTGCTGGGCTTCGGGGCTCTAGGGCTGAGTCTGACCAGCGGGTCTCGCCGGGTGGGGCGGCGCTCCACCGCCCCTGTCGGGCCGCGCGTGAAAGCCGGGGCGCTCATCTAACCTGCGCCCGTGCCAATGGACGATGCCCTGCCCGTCCTTGCGCTCAAGGCCGCGCGGGCTGGGAAGCGCAGGGCTCCCGACAGACAGAACCCAGTGTGTCCCCCGACCGCGGCGCGCCTGCCTGAGGCGCCCTATCGTGGCACGCTCACCACCCTCAACACCATGACCAGCAACGCCACGGGCGTCGCGCGCTCTGCCGCGGGGCGCGCCGCTCCAAGATCATCACCCCGCCATGACGACACGTCATGACACACCCTGGCCAGGCTGCCAGGCTAGCCAGGAGCAGTCCACAGTGCGTAGCGTGTCGCGGCCCGTACCGCCGCGGCACCCGCCGTGTGACCTGCGCGGAAAGGAACAGCGTGTGACACTCTCAGTACTCCCCACGCACACTCCCGCGGCCCCACGCGGCGGCGCGGCCCCTCTGGCTGAGGGACCGCGCCCCCTCCCGTACTGGCTGTCGGGTGGCCTGGCCCTCCTGCTTGTGGTCGCCTCGGCAGCCGGGCTGTTCATCCCCGGCCTCTATCGCGATTCGCCCGACTGGGTCGCTCAAACACAGGCCACGGACCTGGTGTCGCGATAGGTAGGGCGTCTCCGCCTTTCCCCCGCCCCAAACGCAGCATGCGACTTTCACCGCACTGCGCTTTCCGGTTGGATCCCCGTA